>Ga0134126_10005345_pt1 | contig 16049 bp, 10 predicted proteins | sample KB31752_FD_96881 | JGI IMG/M metagenome (GOLD analysis project Ga0134126, IMG submission 96881) | Terrestrial soil microbial communities with excess Nitrogen fertilizer from Kellogg Biological Station, Michigan, USA - KB3-175-2 | ecosystem: Environmental > Terrestrial > Soil > Unclassified ...
TGTTCGTGCGATTGACAGGTAGCGGGTGGTGCGGTCGGCGGTGCCGCGGGCGTCGTTTGAGATCGCCACCTTGTAGCTGCTCTCGAGCAGCAGCGCGCTCCACTCAACCGTCTCCCCATGGACACTCAGCACCGGCACGCTCAGCGCGGGTAGGCCGGTGCTCAGGCTTGCCGCCGTGCCTTCTTCGGCATCGGCGAAGACCGGTGCAAAGAGAGTAGCCATGAGGCAGAGCGAGCACAGCAAGAGAAGCCCCGCCCAGCGATGCGCTCTGTAGCGCCCTGTAGATGGCCTGTAGTCGGCCTTTGCCGTTGCGCCGGCAGTCTGTGGCTTGGCTGAGGCCACGCACGACCCGCCCGCCGGCTCTCTGTCGATCCGGTGGTCCATCTCATCCCCTGCCCCTCAGGTCTTGGCAAGGTGAACGGTGCCTCGAACCTGAGATTGACACGCGCCGCGAACCGACTCCCCAACCGGGTTGTGCCCATGACGCTCCGAGTTGCGCAGAGTACAGGAGCCGCCCGGCTTATGTCAACTGGGTGGTGCCACCAATGCACTGAGCGCCTCGATCGAATAGTGCTCCTCGACCAGCTGGCGCCCACGCCGGCCGAGCTCGGGTGCGCCGTCGCGCAGGAGGGGAACGAGCGCCGCGGCAAACGCAGCCGCGCCGTCGGCGAGCACACAGCTCTCCCCGTCGCGAATCGCCAGCCCGGCCGCGGCGCGGGGCGTGGCGAGCACCGGCAGGCCGTGCGCGAGCGCCTCGATCAGCTTCAAAGGAGTGCCGCCGCTTTGGAGCAACGGAACGACCGCGCAGCGCGCCCCAGCATAGGCTCCTCCGAGGTCCTCGACGAAGCCCAAGGTCTCCACGCGCGGGTCGGCCGACGCCGGCCGCGCCAGGCCGGCACCGACGACGGCCAAGCGGGCTGCGGGCAGCTCCAGCCACACCCTCGGAAAGACCTCCTCCAGCAGAAACCTCAGAGCGTTGCGGTTGGGCGGATAGTCGAAGCTGGCGACGAAGATCGCACGGGGCTCGGTCGCGATCGGATCGACCGGAGCGATCGCGGCTACGTCGACGACATTGGGCACGTAGCGCAGCCGCGCCTGCGGACACAGCTCGCGGCCCATCGCCATGTCGGCTTCGCTCACCATCCAGGCTTCCGCGAATCGAGCCAGGAGCCGGCGCTCGAAGGAGCGCAGCAGACGACGGTGACCGGGTCTTGGCAGCCTGTGGGGCTTGATCTCGTGGCGGAAGCTCGACTCGAGGTTGTGGGCGTTGTAGATCACGGGTCGCTTTCGCGCCAGGCCCCAGAGCGCAGCGGCCGCGGTCGGACCGTCGGCGATGACACGTCTCCCGCCGGGAGAATCCTGGCGGGCGGCCATCCGGCTTGCTTGCTCGGCGAGCTCTGGAGAGGCGCCGCGCGCCAGCTGGTCGGGCACTCCCCGTACGCGCGCGGTGGCATAGGCCAGCAGCCGGTGCGCGCCGCGAGAGGGCGTGACCGGATGCAGCTCGATCCCCGGGATCGCGCTAAAGGCCTCGTCGGGCTCGCTCGCCCCAAATGGGACATAGAGCAGGTCGAGCCTCCCGTGTGTGGCGAGGGCCCGCGCGAGGCCGTACGTGCGCAGTGCCCGGCCGGAGCCGAGCGCGGGGGTGTGGGTGGTGACCAGCAGGTCTACTGGGGGCACGATTCAGGGCTTCAGGCCAAAGGCCTGCTCGGCCTCGTCGGCGACGTGGCGGGCGATGGCAAGCGACGAGGTGGCCGCGGGCGAGGGAGCGTTGCGAACGTGCAGGGCGCGCTCGGTATGGGAGAAGATGAAATCGTCGACGAGCCGTCCATCGCGCGCCAGGGCCTGGGCGCGCACACCGGCGAACGACGGTTCCACGTCGCCTGGCTGCAGCTCGGGCACGTAGCGGCTGGCCGCCCGCACGAAGGCCGAGCGAAGGGCGGCATGGCGTATCTCGACCAGCCCGGTGCGCCACCATTTGCCGAGCATGCGCCATGTGCCCGGCCACGCCAGCGTGTCCCGCAGATCCTGCCGGCGAACCCTCCTCAAGCTGTAGGCATCGCGCGCGCCGGCCACCAAGGCGGTGGGTCCGATCAGGACCTCGCCGCCGATGTGCTTGGTCAGGTGCACTCCCAGAAAGGGCAGCGAGGGGTCCGGCACCGGGTAGATGAGAGAGCGCACCAGGCCGCGACGCTCGGGCACCAGTCGCAGGTAGGCGCCGCGGAAGGGCACGATGCGAGGGTCGGGGTCGGCGCCGGCCGCGACCGCCAGACGGTCAGACCAGGCCCCCGCGCAAAAGATGGCGTGGCGGGCCTCGAGGACGCCGCGCCCGTGCTCCAGCCTGGTTGTCCGGGCCGCGACTCTGATTCCGGTGACCTCGCAGGCGGTGCTCACGGTGCCTTCGGTCTCGAGGACGTCTTGCGCATAGGCATGGGCGACGGCCGGGAAGTCCGCGATGCCGGTCCCCGGGGAGTGCAGTCCCGCGATCCCACGGGCGTGGGGCTCCAGCTGTTCTATCTCCGAGCTGCCGATCCGGCGCAGGCCGGGCACGCCGTTGGCCCGGCCGCGGCGCTCGAGCTCCTCCAGGCGGGCCAGCTCGGAGGAGTGGGTGGCGAGGATGACCTTGCCACAGCGCTCGACCGGGATGGCGCGCCGCTCGCAGTATTCGTACAGCTCGCGTGCGCCCTCCACGCACAGGCGAGCCTTCAAGGAGCCCGGCACGTAATAGACGCCCGCGTGGATCACGCCGGAGTTGTGCCCGGTCTGGTGCGTACCGATCTCAGGCTCGCGCTCGAGTACCGCGACCGAGGCCGCCGGGTTGCGTCGGATCATCTCGCGCGCGACAGCCAGGCCCACGATGCCACCGCCCACGATGGCGATGTCGCAGCGCTCGGGTGGCGGCGCGGTCTCGAGGGTGCTGGGCACCCGCGTCAGGCTATCCCCTCTGTGCACGGCGAGTCCTACGAGCGAGCACGGCGAGATCAGGCGAGCGTTGGGTCGCGGCGCGACCGGCGCCGAATACTCAGCGGGTTGCCTCGAGCTCGTCGATGGCCGCGGCGATCTCCTCCAAGCGACGCTCCCACGAATGGGCCCGGGCGCCTCGCGCGCGCGTAGCCTTGTGCTCCGGCGTGTCGTGCGCCAAAGCGTCCTCGAGCAGGGCCGCGATGCCGGGGGCGTCCGCGGCGGTGGCGACTCCCTCGACTCCCGCCAGGGCAGGCAAGGGCGTAGCCACGACAGGCAGCCCGGCGGCCAGGTACTCGTAGACCTTCATCGGGAAGATGCTCTTCGTGAGCTCGTTGATCGCGTAGGGGATCAGGCCCGCGTCGGCCCCTCGCAAGACGCTCGGGAGCGCCTCGTAGGGGCGTGGGCCAAGCAGGTGAATGTTGGGCTCCCCGGCCAGCTCGGACATGTCGGCACGCGGGTCTCCCGGCCCGGTCGGGCCGACCAGCGCGAACGACCAATCGCGCCGGGATCTGGCGAGCACGAGCAGCAATCCCATATCCAGCTTCGTCGTCACGAGCGCACCGGTGAAGACGATCCGCGGGCTCGGCAAGTGGGCCATGCCCACATCGAGGGGAGCGTCGCGCAAGGCGCTTGAGAACAGCTCGGTGTCGGCCACATTGGGGACATAGAGGACGTTGTCGGCGAGTGCTCCCAAGCGCTCTGCCAAGGCGGGTGCGCTGGCGAGCACCAGGTCGGCGCGCGCGGCAAAGCGCCCCTCCGCCGCCCGGAAGCTGGGACCGTCGATGCCCGGCTGGGAGGCGATGTCATCGACGCAGTGGTACACCACGAGCTGTGGCTGGAGCGCCTCGAGCAAAGCCTCGGCTTGGGGCACATAGGCCCACAGGATCGGCTTGCGCATGCCGAGCCTGTGCGCGGCGCGGCGCACCAGCCATGGCAGCAGCCATCCGTTGATCCGGCGTGCAACGGTGTTGCCGTGGAGGGGAAGCACGAGCGGGGAGAGCACGTACAGGCCGTCCACCCTGCGTGGGCCGCTCAGCCCTCTTGCGAGTCGCCGCGCGATACGACGCACGTCGCGTCCTGCCAGTTGCGGACGGCGCAGGCCGAGCGACTCGACGAACAGGACGCGGTTCTCGCGAGCGAAGCGCCTCATCAGGTGGTGCTGGTTAGTCTGCAGGTCGGTGTCCCAATCGGCGAACCCCACGCAGACGATGTCGCGGCCCTGAAGCCGTGGCTGATCGGCCATCGCGGACATGATCTCAGGCGGGCATCCGGGGGGAGCGGCGAGCGATTCTCCGCTCCAGCGGCTACGCGCGCGCTTCCTGCGCGTGGCAGTCGTGCACGAGTGGCTCACGATTCCGGGTGGCTCCGAGGACGTGGTCATGGAGCTGCTCCAGATGTTTCCGGGGGCGGAGCTCTTCACCTCGGTCTACGACCCTGAGCCATGGCCGCCGATCATCGCCGAGCGGCCCGTCCACGCCTCCTATCTCAACCGGATCCCTGGCGCCAAGGCCCACTATCCCAAGCTGCTGCCCTTCATGACCAGGGCCTATCGCGCGTTTGACTTCTCCCGCTTCGACCTCGTCCTCTCGAGCAGTCATGCATGCGCGAAGAACATCCGCACCCCGCCGGGGGCATTGCACGTGTGCTACTGCCACACGCCGATGCGCTACGCCTGGGATGAGAGCCTCTTGGAGGGAGAGGAGATCGGCCGGGTCACGCGCCTCGCACTGCCCTTGATGCTGCGCCGCCTGCGTCGCCAGGACGTCGAAGGGGCCGCCTCGCCGGACGTGTTCGTAGCCAACTCCAACAATGTGGCCGACCGCATCAGGCGCTACTACGGGCGCACAGCCGAGGTCGTCAACCCGCCGGTGGATGTAGCTCGCCTGCTCACCTTGCCGCGCGATCCCGGCGAGCACTACCTCGTGTTCGGGCGGGTGGTCCCCTACAAGCGCGTGGAGCTGGCGGTGGCGGCCTGCGCCCGCCTGGGCCGGCCATTGCAGGTGGCCGGCGACGGGCGCGCGATGGCCTCCGTCCGGGCTGCCGCCACGGGCCATGGCGGGATCGACTTGCTCGGCAGGGTGGACGACAACCAACGGGATGCCTTGATGAGCAGCTCGCGTGCCCTGCTGTTCCCAGGCGAGGAGGATTTCGGGATCGTGCCGGTCGAGGCTCAGGCCGCCGGGCTGCCGGTGATCGCCTATCGCGTAGGCGGGGCCTCGGAGACGGTCCTAGACGGGCAGACCGGAGCTCTCTTCGACGAGCAGAGCGCCTTCGGGCTGGCCGAGGCGATCGAGCGCTTCGAGGGGCTGCGGCTGGACGAGCCCGCGATCCGCGAGAACGCCGAGCGCTTCGGGCGCGAGCGCTTCCGCGAGGAGATGGCCGCGGTGATCGAGCGCGCGGCCGATGCGTGGGAGGCAGGCTGAGGCTTGATTGATCGATGGCAGGATCGCGCTGCTGTGACGCGCCGTTCAGGTGTCTGCGTTACGGGTGAAGAGCTCTTCCAAGAAGAACCTCGTCTTCGGCAAGGGCTCCCCTGACGGATACATACGCTCGAGCAACTCCAGCGCCTCCTGCGCATTGTGCAGTCTGCACTCGTGAATGAGAATTTCGATGTCCTCGTCGTCCTCGCCGAAGCGCATGGCCATCAGCTTCATGGCGAGCAGATATTGGGGTGAGGCGGTTGTGATCTCTATGCCTTCGATGTCGGGCACGGGACGGGGATTCTTGTCCTTTCCCGGCATGAAACCCTTGGCCGCGTCGTTCAGCCAGCCCTCCGGTAGGCCGAGATTCTCGGCGACCCTGGCGGCAGCCTCGTATATGGAGCTCTTGGGCTCGAACACAGCACCGATGTCCTTGGTCACGCGCCTTGTCGAGTAGGCGAGCGCCATCGCTGCGCCTCCTACGATGAAGATCTGCCCGTGCACGTCCTGGCCGGACAGCTCATCGCCGAGCGCCTGTAGCGCCTTGAGGATCTCGGCTCGCGAGAAGTCCCTGGTTGGCTTTTCAGGCACGGTCGAACACCTCTCGTGCGATGAACACTCCGTGACGTGCGAACACGGCTGGAGTGTGGGCGAGCGTATATGCCTCGAATGCGGGACTGCTCGCCACGAACCACCAGGGCTCGACGAAACGGTGGGGCTCGTCAACCCACCGGGGGGGCGGGATGTTGCCCTCGCGGGCGAAGAACTCAGCCGTGCCTGCAAGCGCCGCGTCGAAGCGAGCATCTTCGGTCGGGGGTGGCTCCGTACGCAATAGGGCGATCTTCCCCGGCCGCGACGATCCTCTGAAATCGTCTGCGAACCCGAACAGCAGGCGCAGCGCGTCCCGCTCTCGACCTCGTGAGAGATCCTCCGCGATCGCGGGAGCAAGCTGCTCGAGCGACGCGGCGCCTCGTCGTGTGCGAGGGGAGGCGGTGACTTCGAGATCGTGCTCACATGCATGAAGCAGTCGCTCCAGCGTGGCAAGCGTTGGCGTACGGGCGCCCGACTCATAGGCAGCGACCGCAGGCTGTGCGGTGCCGGCGCGGTCGGCCATCTGAAGTTGCGTGATGCCCGCACTTTGGCGCGCGCCCTTTATGAGCCCGGCAATCTCCATTTCCACAGTATACACATTCTGATATATGGCCACCACGCTAATTTCTACTGTTCCAGTAGAAAGGCTCATCGGGTAGAAAACTCGATTGCTAAGCAACCGCCCCCGGCCCGCCCCTGGCCGTGGCCGCCGCGGCGTCGAGCAGCCCCGCTCCGTAGAGCTTGCGATCCTGGGGTCCGCCGAGCCCGCGGGCGGTCGCGGTCAGGCGCTTTGTGAGCTGGGCAACCGTCGGTTTGCGCCCGAGGACGCCCGCGGCGATGACCAAGGCGGCGGTGGCGCTCACGTGGGGAGTGGCCATGGACGTGCCTTCGTAGCCACCGGGAAAGCCGAACACGCGCGGGGAGGAGCCGGTGAAGGTCATCTGGAAAATGTCGCGCCCCGAGGGCAGTTCGGGGTTGCAGTTGGGATCTTCGGGCAGGCTCGCGTCGGGTCCGCCCCCCGGCGCCACCAAGGTGATGCCGTGGCCGTCGTTGGAATAGCTGGCCAGGCAGCCGTGTTCGGTCGTGGCGCCCACCGCGATCACGTACTTGGCGCGCGCGGGGTAAGGAATCGTGGTACTTCCCTCGTTTCCGGCCGCGGCCACTACCAGGACGTTGTGCTTGTAGGCGTAGCGCAGGGCTTCGATCAGCTCAGGGATGTCCGTGGCGCCCACGTCGCTCGAGAACTCGAGGCTCAGGTTGATTATGCGGGCACCGTGCCTGACCGCGAAGCGCACGCCTTCGGCGATGACCGAGGCGTCGCCTTCGCCCGCGCTGTCGAGCACTCTCACAGGCATGATCCGCGCGGCATAGGCAAGGCCGGTTAGGCTGCGGTGGTTGCCGGTGGCCTCGGCGATCGTGCTGGCCACGAACGTGCCGTGGCCATTGTGGTCGTTGGCGTAGGGGGTCCTGTCGATGAAGTCATAGCCCTGGACGAACGAGTACTTGTTGAAGTCCGGGGAGCGTCGGTACTTGCCGCGGTTGGCGTAGGCCACGCCAGTGTCGAGCACCGCGACGACCACTTTGGCGCCACCGGGCGCATGGTCGGCGATGACGTTGGCCCAAGCTTCGGGAGCGTCGATGCCGAAGGTGCCGTCGAAATTCCACTGCGTCTGCTGCCAGCCCCCTGGTGTATTGCCTGTTACGCCCGGGTCGTTGGGTATCGAGACGGCGGTCGTGTGGGCCACGTAGTCGGGCACGGCCCAAACGACGTCCTTCTCCCCACGCAGCTTCGCGAGCGTCGCACCCAGGCTCGCGCCCTTGGGCACGAGCAAGGAGCGGGTCGTGGAGCCTGCTTCGGAGGCTTCGCCGCCGGCAGCCGCCAAGGCTCGAGCGGCGGGGGTGCCCGGTGCGGCGTACTTGACGACGATCCGCTGGGGCTGCGCTTCGGCTGCGGAGGCATGGGTATCGAACGGCTGTGCGAGCTGCGTCGCCGCCGCCGGATCGAGGGAGGATGTGACCGCCGGCACGGCCAGGGCAAGGCTCGCGCACAGCAAGACCCACAAGGCGTGGGCAATGAGCCGGCGACCGGACGAGCGTTGATATCGGGATCGAGCGGTCGGCGGCAAGTGGGCTCCTTCGTAATCATGATGTGTCGAGGGCCCTTTAGGTTGCGCTCCCGAGGCAGCCGAGCCGCGATGAGCCGATGAGCGAGCACTTCTTTCCCCGCGACGAATACTTCATGCACCTCGCCTTGCGCGAGGCCGAACGCGCGATCGAGCACGAGGATGTGCCGATCGGAGCGGTCGTGGCCCACAGTGGCGAGCTGATCGCGGCAGCCCACAACGAGCGCGAGCTGCGCCAAGACCCGACCGCCCATGCCGAGACGATCGCCCTGCGCGAAGCCGCACGGGCGCTCGGCACTTGGAGGGTGCTCGAGGCGGTGCTCTACGTGACGCTCGAGCCCTGCGCCATGTGCGCCGGGGCGATCGTGCTCGCCCGTGTCTCCCGGGTCGTGTTCGGTGCGAGCGACCCCAAGGCCGGGGCCTGCGGGAGCGTGCTCGACGTATTGGGTGAGCCGCGCCTGAACCATCGTCCTGAGGTGGCCGGCGGTCTCCTGGCCGGGGAGTGCGGAGCGCTGCTCAGCGAGTTCTTCGCCTCGCGGCGGTGAGCTGGCGATCGGAGGGGTTGGGATGGGGCGGCGCTGCCGCGCCGCGGGTCGGGCGTGCGATCCTCTAGCCTTGGCTGGCGGTATTGGAAGGGTGGCAGAGCGGTTGAATGCGGCGGTCTCGAAAACCGTTTCAGGGGTTAAGCCTCTGACGGGGGTTCGAATCCCCCCCCTTCCGTTTTCCGCATTTCTGGCTGAACCTGGCCCGGCGGGCGCCCTGCAAACGCTCCGTACGCGGACATTGCCGAGGAATGGCTGACCGCGACCCCGCCAGACCGCCCCAACAGATCCCAAGCCCCACCCCACAACCCGGGGCTTGACATCAGAGTCCTTTTATGTGTAAGGTGCTTCTATTGGCATCAACGGGTGCCGCAAAGACATAAGATCAGGTATGGGTCGGTCGTCGTGATCGATGTCAACCGGGTTTGACGGGGACTTGGGAGAGGAACCGGGTCGCAACTAGAGAGAAGGGTTGCAGTTCGCGTGCTTTCAATGGGGAACAGCGCAATAGGGGAGTCGTGCGCCAAGGACGCGTCCGTTATAGGACGCGTCAGCGTCGCTGACGCGTCTCTCTCTCTCTCTCTCTCTCTCTGGGCCGGCGCACCTCTAGGCGCTAGCCGCTCCCGCCGCGGCCACGGCCGCCGGCTCTCCGGGCACGACACCCGGCTCGGCTTTCGCTGTGCCGCGCCCGTCGTCCTCGATCTTCGGCGCGCGCGCACCGCGCGCGTGAACACTCCTATCTTGGGCGCATGCCCAAGCTTGGGCTCCCACCCAAGCCGGACGGCCCGGCCTGACCCGGCCGCCGTCTCTGCCGGTCCGGGCTCGCCTCTGGGTGCGTACTCTCTCTGCGCCCAGAGGGTGTCCCGCCAGTCGTGGGAGTGGGGATGCTGATGGTTGCCAAGCCCGCGGGCCCGGCGCAGGATGCGGCGATCCGCACCCGCCGCCTGCGCACCGCACCGCCACCGAGCGTCGAGCGCGGCCGGGCCGCGCTCGGGCAGGCGCAGCTCATGCAGATCCAGCGCGCGCGCATCCTCGCGGCGATGGTGGACGTCACCTGTGAGCGCGGCGCTGCGAACGTGAGCGTCGCCGAGGTCACCTCGCGCTGTGGGGTGTCGCGGCGTACCTTCTACGAGCTGTTCAGCGATCGCGAGGACTGCTTCGCGGCCGCCTTCGAGGACGCCTTGGCGCTCGCCGCCGCGCGCGTGCTGCCCGCCTACGAGGCCGAGCGCAGGTGGATCGAGCGTCTTCGGGCCGGGATTACCGCATTCATGTGCTTCCTCGATGAGCAGCCCAAGCTCGGGCAACTGCTCGTGTGCGAGTCGCTGGTGGGTGGCCATCGCGTGTTCGAGCGCCGTATGCAGGTGACCGAGCAGCTTGCCGTGTTCGTCAATGAGGGGCGCCACGAGAGCAAGCTCGGCGAAGGGACGCCGCTGCTGCACGCCGAAGGCGCGGTCGGCGGCGTGCTCTCGATTCTGCAGAGACTGCTCGCCTACGAGCACGAACCTTGTATCGAGCTCGCCGGCATGTTCACCTCGATGCTCGTGATGCCCTATTTGGGCCCGGCTAGCTCTCGCCGTGAGCGCGACCGCCCGATCGAGGCCTCGGCCCCGGCGCGCCCCGACGGCGCAGCGCTCTCCGATCCGTTCAAACAGGCCGGCATGCGCCTCACCTACCGCACGGTCAGCGTCCTCACCCTCGTTGCGCAGAATCCGGGCAGCTCCAACCGCGCGCTTGGAAAGCTTGCGGGCATCCCCGACCAGGGACAGGTCTCGAGGCTCCTGGCCCGCCTCAAGCGCCTCGGCCTGATCGACAACGGCGAGGTCGACCGCTCCCAGGGCGCACCCAACGCCTGGGTGCTGACCGACGCCGGCAGCCGCCTTGCTGAGGGCATCCGCCGGCACACAGGCGCGCAGCCGCACGAAAGCGACGAGTCATGAACGACTTCACACCTAACAAGCGCGAGCACCGGGGGAGACCGGGGAGGAGCATCGGGATGAGAGAAAGCAACCGGATCCAGCCACATGCACGCCTTTACCTATCCGTTTCGCATCGGCTTTTCAGAGGGGATGTGTTCGTGATCGCTCGTAGGCGGATGCCGGTGGCCTTGGCTTGCTTGTGTGCACTGGCCGGCTCCCTCGCGCTGGTGGCGCAGGGCGCCTCGGCGGCTGTGACACACAAATACCTGTCGCAGATCACCGAAGTACCGGCGAGTTCTGGGGCCGGCGCGCCGGGGCCGCTGGGCGGAGTGAATGCGATGGCAATCGACTCGGGCAGCCTGTATGTGGCTGAACCAGCGACCCTGAGCACCTCAGAACGGTTGGATCAGTTCAACTCTTCTTCGGGTGCGTTTGTGAGGCAGTTCGCGCTGCCTTCTTCGTTGAGGGCATTTTACTTCTTTGGTCTGGCGGCGGGTCATGCGACCGGGGAAGAGCAGGTATACGCGGGCGCGGAGGACAGCGAAGCCAAAGATTCCGTCACGGTGTTCGATGGCGAAGGGCATGTGCTGGGAGCTCCTTGGTCGGGTGCCGATACGCCGGCTGGGTCTTTCAGTCCCTTTGGGATCGGGGGTATCGCAGCGGATGATTCTACGAGTCTCGGCGACTGGGCGGCCGGCGACGTGTATGTGAGCGATCGCAACAACAAAGTTGTGGACGTGTTCAAGCCCTCGGCCGCAGGCAAAGAGGAATACGTGACGCAGATCGAAGGCCCTGAACCTGGTGTCGCGTTTGGCGAACCGAGCCTAGTGGCCGTCGATCAGTCCAACGGTGACCTGGTGGTCGTCGACAACCGTGATGTGGTGGACATCTTCGAACCGACGGTGCTTGGAAAATACGCGCTGGTTCGCCAGGTGACGGGCACTCCGGCCGGACCGTTCAAAAGCATCAACATCGAACAATTCGGCAAGAGCTTGGCCGTGGACCGCAGCGGCGATATATACGTAGCCGAAAACGAACCGGCGGTCGTCTACCAGTTCAGTGCGACCGGGCAATATCTGGGGAGGTTGACGGGGACGCCCGCACGTCCGTTCCACAGCGCGGGCGGGTTGGCTGTCGATCCGGAAACACACGAGGTTTATGTAGGCGACGCACTAGACGAAGCGACCGAAGAACCAGGGGCCGTTGACATCTTCGGCCCGAATCTGGTGGTGCCGGATGTCGCGACCGCTCCCGCTTCGAACGTCAAGTCGACGAGCGCGACGATCGGCGGGACGGTCAATCCCGACAACGCCGGCGAAGCCACCTGTCAGTTCGTTTGGGGCGCCACCACCGAATTCGGGAACACGGCGCCGTGCCCCGCTCCGATCGCAAACGGCGAAAGCGCGGTGCCGGTGCAGGCTGCGCTTACGGGCCTGGCGCCCGATACGACCTACTACTACCGTCTGCAGGCCTCCAACGCCAATGGCTCGAATCCGGGTGAACCGTATCAGGACGAGGAAGTCCACACGTCCGGTCCGGGTATTCACGAGGAGTGGTCGGCGAATGTGGCGTCAAGCTCGGCCACGCTGAACGCCAAGATCGATCCCAACGGCTCTCCCACGACCTACTACTTCCAGTACGGGACGAGCAACGGTTACGGCTCGCAGACTCCCGCGGCGCCCGGCGCCTCGATCGGCTCTGCCAGTGGCGATGTGACCGTCAGTCAGCACGCACAGGGATTGCTGGCCTCGACCACCTATCACTATCGGGTGGTGGCGCTCAGCGAACTGCCCGGCGGGGAAACCGTGGAATTCGTGGGTGCGGATCAGACGTTCGCGACGCAGCCCGCTGCGGGCGGGTTCGGGTTGCCCGACGGGCGTGCGTGGGAGCTGGTCTCGCCGCCCGATAAGCATGGTTCCATGCTTGAAACGCCGATGACCGAACAGGGCACAGCGACAGAGGCGTCGGTGAACGGCGATGCTGTGACCTATACGGCCAATGGGCCGACCGAAGACGCTCAGCAGCCGGGGACACGTTCGCCTGAACCTACCCAGCTGTTCTCGAGGCGCGGCGCTGGTGGGTGGACGACAAAGTCAATCACGACGCCTTATAGCGAAATAGGAGAATTGTTTGTAGCTACCCGTTCTGAGTATCAACTGTTCTCCCCGGATCTTTCGGTGGCTACGGTTAGGCCGTGGGGGGAAACGACGCTCTCCAGCGAAGCGACAGAACCGACACCGTATTTGCGTCATAATTATGTGTGCGAAACGAGCCCGGCCACATGCTATACGCCACTGCTCACAACCGGAGATGTCGAACCCTCAGGTGTCAAATGGGCCGGCCCTAACAACGTAGAAACAATCACCGCTACACCCGATTTCAGCCATGTCATACTCCAATCTTCTAGCGTGAACCTACTGCCGGGCGGCGGCAGCGAACAACTGGGTGGGACTTACGAGTGGTCTAATGGGAAGCTCCAGTTGGTGAGCATCCTGCCAGATGGTACGCCCGCGCCCTATGGAGGTGCGGTGGGCGGTGGTTCCTCCGATAATACGAGGCACGCGCTTTCCAATGATGGTTCGCGTGTCGTATTCCTAAGTGTCTCTGGCAGCGGAGTATCTCATTTGTATATGCGTGACATGGTCAAGCAAAAGACTGTGCAGCTGGATGCTGTGCAGCCCGGAGCTAAAGGCGGTCAAGGACAGCCCGTGTTTCAGATCGCGAGCGATGACGGTTCGAGAGTGTTCTTCATCGACTATTCACGGTTGACCACGGATTCCACAGATCCCAATAATGGGCTCCAGGACTTGTACGAATTTGATGTGGAAACCGGTAAATTGAAGGATATTTCGGTTCCTATCGATCATGGTGAACATGCCGCTGTACAGGGAGTGGTGCAGGGTGCCAGCGAAGATGGGTCGTACGTGTATTTCGTCGCTGATGGTGTGCTGGCGCCTGGTGCGCTACCGGGGCATTGCCCAACTCCCGGTGCGACGTGCAACCTGTACGTACGTCATGGTGGCTTGACGACGTTCATCGCAGCGCTCTCAAGCGACGACCAGCGGTGGGAAAACGAGCAGTTTCAAAGTGACCTGGAATATGTGACTGCGCGGGTGTCGCCTAATGGTCGTTGGCTTGCGTTCATGTCCGAACGTAGCCTGACGGGCTATGACAATCGCGATGCGAATAGCGGGGAACCGGATCGGGAGGTGTTCCTGTATGACGCGAGCACGAATCGTTTGAGGTGCGCATCGTGTAATCCGACGGGCGCGCAACCGGTCGGCATGTTCGAGCCTCCTACGCGGCCGGGTCCGCTAGTCGATCGCACCACCGTAGAGAAGGAACACTGGCTGACGGCAACGCTACCGGGCTGGCCAATGATGGGCATTTTCCGGGACGTGTACCAGCCGCGTTATCTGTCCGACAGCGGCCGCTTGTTCTTCAACAGCAATGAGGCACTTGTGCCCCAGGACGTGAACGGTGTGATGGACGTGTATGAGTTCGAGCCTGAAGGCGAAGGCGATTGTACACGGCAGAGTGTAACGTTCGGTGAAAAGTCTGATGGTTGTGTGGGTTTGATTTCCTCCGGTGGCTCTGCCGAAGAATCGGCGTTCATGGACGCCAGCGCCAACGGTAACGACGTGTTCTTCCTGACCACGGCGAGACTGCGCCCGGAGGATTTCGATAGTGCGCTTGACATGTACGACGCGCAGGTCTGCACGAGCAGCTCGCCGTGTTTGCCAGTGCCGGCGGCTGGCCCGCCTCCGTGCGTGACGGGCGATGGGTGCAAGCCTGCGCCCTCTCCGCAACCGTCGGTGTTCGGTGCGGCGCCGAGCGCCACGTTCTCCGGTGCGGGCAACGTGACGCCAGCCTCTGCGCCTGCGGTGGCGCGCAGGTCGCTGACGCGAGCGCAGAGACTCGCGCGGGCGTTGCGGGCGTGTCATCGCAAGCGTGGCAAGCGCAAGCGGGTGACGTGCATCCGCCAGGCACACAAACGGTATGCGGGCAAACCGGTCGGGAAGAAGTCGCGGGCGCCAGGTGCGCATGGCGTGTTCACATCGAGCGGGCGCTAGAGAAAAGGGAGCGGAAATGTTCAACGGTAAGATCGCACACGTTTGGCGCCTGACCGGCGTGACCGTCCTGGCCGTGATGTCGCTCTCGTTCGCGGGTAGCGCACCGGCGTTCGCGGACAGCGCCTGGTGGCATTTGACCTCCGATAGTTGGCCTGCCGTCCTGCCATCAAGCGGCGAAGGCACCGTCACAGTAGTAGCCGAGAACCTGGGCGACGCACGGGCAACGGGTTCTGCGCTGACCATGACGGACAGGCTGCCTTTGGGTGTGACCCCTCAGAGCGTTTCGTTCTACATCACTCCTTATAAATATGGGAAAGAAGATATAGGACATTTTCATATTTGTGAAGTGCTTGGGCAGGTAGTTACGTGCCGCTTGTCCGAATCGATTCTGAAATCGTTTCCGTTCAATCCGTATGAAGTCCTGGAAATGCGTGTCCGGGTGAGGGTCGAAGGTGCCTCCTCGGGCGTGGAGAACGAAGTGAGCGTGTCTGGTGCTGGAGCGTTGCCTGCCTCGATCGAGCGACCGCTGAAGATTGGGGCTACACAGACGCTGTTTGGCTTGTCGAATTATGAACTGACCCCGGAAAACGACGATGGGTCGGTGGATACCCAGGCGGGCTCGCATCCGTTTCAGTTGACGAGCACGCTGACGGTCAATCAGAACGCCGATCCAGCACACCCGTCCGTGCTCACCAAGGACCTGCATTTCCAGCTGCCGCCGGGCTTGATCGGCGATCCAACGCCCGTGCCGCAGTGCACCGACCTTCAGTTCACCACACTGGTGGGGAAGTTCCCGCTTTCGATAAACACCTGCCCGATGAACACGGTGGTGGGTGTCGCTGATATCACGATCGACGAACCGCATTTTGTTGGGGTAGTGACGGTTCCTGTGCCATTGTTCAATCTGACACCGGCGGTTGGCGAGCCGGCGCGCTTCGGGTTCTCCGTCTTGAGCGTGCCTGTGGTCCTGGACACGTCAGTGCGCACTGGTGGCGACTACGGTGTGACAGTCACGGTGAGGAACATCAGCGAGATCGCAAACTTCATTTCCAGTCGTGTGACGTTCTGGGGCACCCCGGGAGATCCGCGGCACGACAAGGTACGCGGATGGAGCTGCCTCCAAGAAGAAGGAGCATATATAAAAGCGGTGATAGTCATTCCACCTTGCGCTCTCCTCGGTCAGGTCAAGCCGCCGCCGTTTTTGGCGTTGCCGACGTCGTGTACGGGCCAGTGGCAGACAAGTGTGGAAGGTGATTCGTGGTCGGCGCCGGGCGCGTTCACCGAACCGCTCGACGCGATTGGTGAGCCGGCGTTGGATGGTTGCAACCGTTTGCCGTTCAGCTCGTCGATTAGCGTCGTGCCGGATGGGCAGGCTGGTAGCACTCCGACCGGTTTGACGGTCGGGGTGCACGTGCCGCAGGAA
>Ga0134126_10005346_pt1 | contig 16048 bp, 13 predicted proteins | sample KB31752_FD_96881 | JGI IMG/M metagenome (GOLD analysis project Ga0134126, IMG submission 96881) | Terrestrial soil microbial communities with excess Nitrogen fertilizer from Kellogg Biological Station, Michigan, USA - KB3-175-2 | ecosystem: Environmental > Terrestrial > Soil > Unclassified ...
CCGCTTCCTCGCCCTGCCGCTCGACGTGCGCCGCGCGCTGGCCGCACGCGCGCGCTCGGGCAGCCGCCGGCACATGGCGCGTATCGGCGAGCAGATCACGGACGTGGACGACGAGGCGGTGCGGGCGGCGATGCGCGCCTGTGGGGTGCGCAGTCTCATACATGGCCACACGCACCGGCCTGCTGTGCACGCCCTGAGCTTGGAGGGTGCCGATGCGCGGCGCATCGTGCTGGGCGCCTGGCACGAGGCCGGCAGCTGTGTTGCCTGGGACGCGCACGGACCGCAGCTGCTGCGGCTGGCACGCGAGGCGGCCGCTTGAGAGGAGTTCGCCGGCAGACGCGGCGCTGCGGGCTCAGGCCGGCGTGGCCGCCGCGTGCAGCACGGTGTGCACCTGCTGCAGCCACTGCGTCCGAGCGGCCTCGATGGCCTGCACGGCCTCTGCGGCACTCTGATAGCGCTCACCGGGCAGCTGCGCCAGCATTCGATCGAGCAGCGGCTGCAGCGCCTCGAGCGGCTCGGGCAGGCGCGGCCGGGGCGAATTGCGGTGCATATAAATGATGGTCATGGGGTTATCGGCGCTGAAGGGCTTCTGACCCGTCAGCATCTCGTACAGCACCACGCCGAGACTGTAGAGATCGCTGCGCGCGTCGAGGTCCTGGCCGTGCCCCTGTTCCGGGCTCATGTAGTGCGGGGTGCCGAAGATCAGGCCCGCGTCGGTCAGATCCAATTCGATGGCCTCGTGCTTGGCGAGGCCGAAGTCGATCAGCGCAACCTGCTCGTTCAAGCGCAGCATCACATTGCCGGGCTTCAGATCACGGTGCAGGATGCCCTCCTCGTGCAGCGCGCCCAGCGCGCGCGCAATCTGCGCCGCAAAGTGCAGTGCCTCGGAGGGTGACAGTCCCGCGCGCATACGCCGACGCAGATCGCCCTGATGGAAGTACTCCATGGCGAGATACGCATGATCGTCGGCGACGCCGAGCTCATAGAGACGCACGACGTTCGAGTGGCGCACGCGCTGCGCAATCTCGTATTCCTGGATGAAGCGCGCCAGGGCCAGGTCGATGCCGGACTCATCGCGACGCGAGGGGGTGACCTTCAGGGCTACGAGGGCTCCGACCTTCTCGCTCTCGGCGACGTAGAGCTGCGAGATGGAACCGCGCGCCAGCAGCCGCGCACGCCGGTAGCCGGGGATGCGGGCATCACCGAAGCGGCGCGACTCCTGCGCCTCGGCCGAGACGCGCCAATCAGCCAGCGCGCGCCGGTGCTCACGGCGTGCCCGCTGCAGCAGCTCGATGAAGCGCGCGTGTTCGATACGGTTTCGATAGATGACCCCGCAGGCACCCACTTCGGTGGCATTCAGGCGCTGTGCCTGCTGCTCGCTATCGGCGAGAAAGATGACCGGGGCAAACCCCGGACGGCTCACGAGCTCGTGCAGCCAGGCCACGCCCTGCCCCTCGCGCAGGCTCGAGAGCAGTACGGCGTCATAGCCCTGCGCCAGAAACTCCGTCGGCAGCGGGCCGCGTGCGGTGGGAGGATGCGAGCGGATCTGTGCCTCGGGCCAATGGCAGGTCACGTGGTGGCGGATCAGGGCACGGACCTTCGGGTCTTCCTCGATCAGCAGCAGCCGCAAACGCGGCTGCCCGTCCACTCCGGTCGCCTGGTGGCTGGGCTCGCGGGCCGGTATAACCATGCGTTTAGGGACTGCCGACGGCCTTCAGCCCGCTCTGCGCCAGACGCCGACGGCTGCGAGCCTCATCCGAGCGCGCGCGCTGCAGTCGGTCCAGGTAGTCGGGCGTGACATCGCCGGTCACGTACTGGCCGGAGAAGCAGGAGGTGTCGAATTCCTCGATGCGGGCATCATCGTGCCGACAGGCGGCCACCAGGTCCTCGAGGTCCTGGTAGATGAGCCAATCCGCGCCGATGAGCTTCGCCACCTCGTCGTTGCTCCTGCCTGCGGCCACCAGCTCGTCGGTCGCCGGCATGTCGATGCCATAGACGTTCGGAAAGCGTACCGGCGGGGCCGCCGAGGCGAAGTACACCTTCTTCGCGCCCGCTTCGCGCGCCAGATCGATGATCTGCGCCGAGGTCGTGCCACGCACGATGGAGTCATCCACCAGCAGCACGTTCTTGTTGCGGAACTCGAGCTCGATCGCGTTGAGCTTGCGCCTGACCTGCCGCTCGCGCTGCTCCTGGCCGGGCATGATGAAGGTGCGGCCGATGTAGCGGTTCTTGTTGAAGCCTTCGCGGTACTTGAGCCCCAGGCTCTGTGCCATCTGCAGCGCGCTGGTACGGCTGGTGTCGGGCACCGGAATCACCACGTCGATGTCGTGGTTCGGCCGCTCGCGCAGAATCTTTGCGGCGAGCTTCTCGCCCATGCGCATGCGCGCGCGGTACACCGAGATGTTGTCGATGATCGAATCGGGTCGCGCGAAGTAGACGTACTCGAAGATGCAGGGCGTGTGGCGCACCGTGGCCACGCACTGCTGTGTATGCAGCCGTCCGGCCTCATCGATGAATACCGCCTCACCCGGCGCAACATCGCGCAGCAGCGAGAAGGACAGCATGTCCAGCGCGACGCTCTCGGAAGCGAGCATGTACTCCGTGCCGCGTGCGGTGCGCCGCTGCCCGAGTACCAGCGGCCGGATGCCGTTGGGATCGCGAAAACCGAGGATGCCATGGCCGATCACCATGGCCACGACGGCATAGCCGCCGCGGCAGCGTCGGTAGACGGCATTGACGGCCGCGAAGATATCCGCGGGAGTCACGCGCGCGGTGCCCACGCGCTGCAGCTCCGAGGCGAACACATTCAGCAGCACCTCGGAGTCCGATTCGGTGTTCAGGTGGCGGCGATCCTCGCGGATCAGCACCTCGGCGAGCTGTGCGGCGTCGGTCAGATTGCCGTTGTGCGCCAGGCAGATGCCATAGGGTGCATTGACGTAAAAGGGTTGCGCCTCGGAGGCGCTGTCGCAGCCGGCAGTGGGGTAGCGCACGTGGCCCAGGCCCACGTTGCCGGCGAGCTCGAGCATGTGCCGCTGCTCGAAGACGTCGCGCACCAGCCCGGCGCCTTTGCGCGAGCAGAGCCGTCCCTCGAAGGCGGTCATGATGCCGGCCGCATCCTGACCACGGTGCTGCAGCACGGTCAGCGCATCGTAGAGGCGCTGGTTGACGGGACTGGTGCCTACGATGCCGACGATGCCGCACATGGCGCGTCTTCCCTACTCGCTAACCGCTGGCGTTGCGAGAACGCCGAACGACGATTTTACGCTCCCCTACCATGCTGCGCAGCACATTCGCCGCGTGTTCCCCGTACGGCATGAGCATTGAGCCACGCCACCAGGTTTGGCCATCGAGTCTGAGTGCATGACAAAGAATGACGAACAGACCCACGATCACCCAGCCACGCAGCAGCCCGAAGAGCCCGCCAAAGAAGCGATCCACGCCAGTGAACAGCGACAGTCGCACGAGGTGGCTCACGAGCACGCCGACGGCGGTACCGAACAGCACCACGACCATGAAGATCAACGCGCGCGCGGCCCACGGACGTACGGCCTCTCCCGCCAGCGCGCCGCCCAGATGTGGCTCGAGCAGCGGTGCATATTCCCAGGCGAGCCACACGGCCAGCACCCAGGTCACCAGCGCAATCACCTCGCGCAGCAGCCCGCGCACGAGCCCGGCGATGCACGAGAGCACCACCAGCGCGATCAATAAGTAATCTGCCCAGTTCATCAGTCCCTTCCCTGTGAAGGCGTGCAAATTCTAGGGGGCTGCACGCTGCCGCTCGCGATTTGAGTTCTCATTGCCAGGCGAAATCGCCCTGCACGACGTGATCTTCATCGCGGTCCGAGAATCGCCGCCGGCAACCCGGCGCCACGCAGCCGATGTGAGAGCTGTTGCGCAGCCGCGCGATCGGCGATGCCCGTAACGGCCACCCGGTACAAGCCGCGCTGGCCAAAGCGCGAGATCTGCACCGCAAAGCCGTGACTCTGCGCGGTATGCGCCAGTCGCTCGGCATTGGCCTGCTTGGCAAACAGCCCCAGCTGCACGGTCCAGCCGCCGCTGCGCGGCGCAGCGGCGCGCCTGGCCGGCGCCGTCCGCTTGATTGGCGCGGTGCGGGCCGCCCGTGCGCCCGGCGGGGCGCCGCCGACGGCCTCGGTCCGGTCGGCCGGCCTGCCGCTGACAGACCCCGTCCCCGTCCCGCCCGCCGGCGATGTCTCAGCGCCAGCGTGTGCTGCGCCGGACTGCGCGGCGCTGGAAGGGCGCCGCGGCGCCTCGGTCGGGGGCGGCACGACCGCTACGGGCGGGGGGGCCAGCTCGATCGTCACGGAGCGGGAAGGGACCGCCTTGGCGGCGCTGGCAGCTGCGGTGGTCGCACCGGTCGGAGTTGGGGCACTGCGGCGCTCATGGAAGATTTCCGGCACGATCAGCACGATCAGCGCCACTAGGATGGCGGCGCCCGTCAGGCGCTCTTTGAGGCGATTTTCCATAACGCCTGGCACCTCAGTATAGCCCAAGCCACGCCAGGGCCGGCCCCACGATGTGGAAAGAGCCCAGCACCACGATGCGATCGCCCGGCCGGGCAAGCTCGCGTGCGCGGGCGCAGGCCCCTGCCACGTCCGGCTGCAGGATGGGCGCTGAGCGCAGCGGCGGCAGGCGTGCAGCCAGGGCTTGCGCGGACTGGCCACGTGCTTCGCCGGTCACGCCGGCCAGCACCCAGGTGTCTACCTTGCCATCCAGGGCGCGCGTGATGGCCGCGGCATCCTTGTCGGCGAGAATGCCGGCCACGGCAAGGGTGCGCCCCGTATGCGCCCGCGCGGCCAGGGCTCTGGCAAGCACCTGCGCGGCTGGCTCGTTATGCGCCACGTCCAATATCCATTCCAGACCTGCCACCCGTGCGATCTGAAAGCGCCCCGGCAGACGCAGCTCCCGCAGCGCGCTGCCCACCGGGCCGGCAGCGCAGCCGTCCTGCCCCTGCAGCAGCAGCAATGTCGTGAGCGCGGTGGCTGCATTGGCATACTGGATCTCGCCACGCAGCGCCGGTGCGGGCAACTGCGCCAGGCGGCAGAGCGCCGATTCGTAATCCCAGTTTGCCGCATCCGTAGGTGCGCCATCCGCGTGCAGGCGCCAGTGAAAATCGCGCGTGGCTGTGTACGTGGGGCAATTCAACGCGCCGATGGCGCGCCAGACGCTGGCGGGCATCTGCGTACTGCCGAGCACGACGGGCCTGCCGGCGCGGAAGATGCCCGACTTCTCCGCGCCGATCTGCTCGAGCGTATCGCCGAGCCAGTTACGATGATCCAGTCCCACCGAGCACAGCACCGCCACGTCCGCATCGACGATGTTGGTGGCGTCCAGCCGCCCGCCGAGCCCGACCTCCAGCACGCGGCTGTCCACGCCGGCGACGCGAAACACCTCGAGCGCAGCCAGCGTGTTGTACTCGAAGAAGGTCAAGGTGATGTCGCCGCGCGCGGCCTCGATACGCTCGAACGCCGCCACCAGCGCGGCCGCATCGACCGGCTGGCCGTCGATCTGCACGCGTTCGCAGTAATGCAGCAGGTGCGGCGAGGTGAAGAGCCCCACGCGGCGGCCCACGGCTGCGAGCATGGCTGCCAGCATCGTTGCCGTGGACCCCTTGCCGTTCGTGCCCCCGACGATCGTCGTGGGACAGTGCAACTCGAGCAGCCCCATTCGCTGCGCGACCGCGCGCACGCGCTCGAGCGTCAGATCGATGGTCGGGCCGTGCACGCCCTGCTGATGCTCGAGCCACGCTTCGAGCGAGCGCGGCCGTGCTCTCGCGTCGGCCAACGCCTCAGGCCGCCTGCAAGGGCGGTCGCTGCTGCAGCAGTCGCAGGAGTTGCGCGACGCGCTCGCGCATGTCGCGGCGGTCCACGATCATATCGAGCCCGCCGTGCTCGAGCAGGAACTCGCTGCGCTGGAAGCCCTCGGGCAGCGTCTCGCGCACCGTCTGCTGGATGACGCGCGGCCCGGCAAAGCCGATCAGCGCACGCGGCTCGGCGAGATTGAGATCCCCAAGCATCGCCAGGCTCGCCGACACCCCGCCCATGGTCGGATCGGTCATGACGGAGATGTATGGCAGCCCGGCGCGCGCCAGGCGCACCAGCGCCGCGCTGGTCTTGGTCATCTGCATCAGCGACAGCAACGCCTCCTGCATGCGCGCACCGCCGGTGGCCGTGAAGCACACCAGCCCGCAGCGCTGCGCGAGGCAATGATCGATCGCGCGCTTGAAGCGCTCGCCGACCACCGAGCCCATGGAGCCGCCCAGAAAATCGAATTCGAACGCGCAGGCAACGATGTCCTCACCACATAGCCGGCCGGCCAACGCGACCAGCGCATCGTTCTCGCGCGTGAGCTTCTGCGCCTGGGCGAGCCGCTCCTTGTAACGCTTGCTGTCCTTGAACTTCAGCGGGTCCTCGGGCTCGATGTTGGCGCCGATCTCGGTGGTGGGCTCCGGATCCAGGAATCTGAGCAGTCGCGCGCGCGCCCCGATGCGCATGTGGTGACTGCACTTGGGACACACGTGCAGATTGCGCTCGAGGTCGGGCCGATAGAGCACCGCGTCGCAGATGGGACACTTCTCCCACAGACCTTCGGGCACCGAGCGCGAGCGCCGCTGCGTCTTGATGCGGGAAGCGACTTTGTCGAACCAGGACATGGCAGCTCCAGGGCGCTAGGCCGGGCCGGGTGCAGGCACCGGAGGCATCATAGCCGAATCGACCGGCAGGCCGAACGGTGCGGGATATTGCACGCTCCAGAGGTACAGACCTGCGGGCGGCACCGTCACCACGTGGGCATCACGCTGCCGTGAGGCGAGGCGCAGGCGCGCATGCTCGCCCGGCACCCTTCCGGCGCCGATGGCCAGCAGCAGCCCGACGAGATTGCGCGCCATGTGGTGCAGGAAGGCGTTGGCGGTGATGTCGATGCTCACCCAATCACCGAGCCGCTCGATCGAGAGCGCGCGTACGATGCGCACCGGCGAGCGCGACTGGCACTCGGCGGAGCGAAAGGCGCTGAAGTCGTGCTCGCCGAGCAAGCAGCCGGCCCCCGCACGCATCTGCTCGACCGACAGCGGTGCGCTCACGCGCAGCGCCCGCCCCGCGGCCAGTGCCGAGCGCGCGCGACGATTCAGAATGAGATAACGGTAGGTGCGCCACAGCGCGCTGTAGCGGGCGTGAAAATGCGCGGGCACGGCACGTGCCCAGCGCACACTGATGTCCGCCGGCAGCAGCGTGTTGGTGCCGAGCACCCACGCCTCGGCGCTGCGCAGCGCGGTGGTATCGAAATGCGCAATCTGCGCGCGCGCATGCACGCCGGCGTCGGTGCGGCCGGCACAGACCAGAGCGATCGGCGCATCGGCGATGCGCGCCAGCGCGGTCTGCAACTGCGACTGGATGCTCGGGGCGAGCGGCTGGGATTGCCAGCCGGCGTAAGCGCCGCCGTCGTACTCGATCTGCAGCGCGACGCGGCGCGCGCGGGCGGGGCCCGCGGCCACACTCAACCGGGCAGCGCGTCCATCAAACGCCGGGCTTCCTGCTTCTGCGACAGCGAGCCCTCACTCAGCACCTCCGAGAGGATGCTGCGCGCGCCCTCCGGATCGCCCATATCCATATAGGCACGTGCCAGGTCGAGCTTGGTGCCGACCTCCGAGAGCGTGACGGGCTCCAGATCCGGCAGACTCTCGTCGTGACCGTTGGGCGCCGCGTGCTCCTGGCCGTTTGCACCCGAGCCGACGTCCAGGTCCACCGCACCGGCGGACTGATCGTTCAGACTGCCCAGCGAGCTCAGGTCCAAATCCAGATCCGAGGCATCCAGCGTCGCCAGTCGCGAGGTCGAGCTCGTGTCGATCGGCGGCTGCGCGGGAATCTGCGCGACCAGCTCGGTCTTGGCCTGCTGCGTCGCATCGGCTCCCGGCCCCTTGACCGGCGCCATCTTGGCGAAGTCCGTGTCCGTGAACATCCACGTGCCGGTCGCACGCATCTGCCCGGTCGGCGCCGCGCGCACCTGCGTCGTGCCGCCGCTCTCGGCGCGTTCTGTATCGGCGCGCGCAAGCTTCTGCCGTGCGCTCGGATCCACTTCGGCGAGCATGGTCGGCGCATCGGAGCTGTTGGCCACCGCGCGCTCTTCGCCCGGCGCCTCCAGGGCGCCCAGATCCAGGCCAAGATCATCGATCGCAAGCTCTGCCGTCTGCTCTCCGGTCAACAGGCCGTTGCGGGCGGCCGCGTCGAGCTTCTGGCGGATGGTCGCGTTGTCGTCCGGGCGCAGCTGAGGCTGCTCCACCGTGGGTGCATCGCCGGTGAGCTCCGCGCCGCCCATGGCGACGCGCTCCGTATCGCCCACGCCGCGCGCGGCGGTTGGCACTGCCGGCATCTCCCGCGTGGTACCGATGCCGTTGGCCGCGCCGGGCATCTTCAGGGTCGAGCCGGTCGCATCGCTGGCCGGCGGTCCGTCCAAGTCGAAGTCGACGCTGCTGCCGAGCGCGTGCGCCTGACCGGTCGAGTCGGCCTGGCCGAGGCGATTGTGCGTGCGATCCGGATCGGCGTGACCGAGCGCGGTCCCCAGGTCCAGGTCGACTGCACCATCGGGAGCGGCCGCGGCCAGCGAGGGCTCGCCGAGCAGATCGAAGTCGACGCGGTTCTGGCCGCCTTCCAGATTGAGATCCACGCCAGCGCTCGCGGCACCGGCCACTGCGCGCCCATCGGCGAACAGCGCATCTTCGGGCGCAATCTGCCGCCCCATGATGACGATCTTTTCCCATTCACCAGCCGGGGCCTGGCCGCGCGTATCCGCGAGCTCGTGGGCGCTCTGCAGGAAGCGCTCCTTGTTGCCCCAGACGAAAAACACTTCCAGCAGCTTCAACTTCAGATCGCGCCGTTGCGGCTCACGCGCGATTGCGTTCTGTACCAGCTCGGCAGCCTGGTCATAGAGACCATAGGCCATGTGGAAATCGGCTTCGGCGAGCGGATCGCCCTGGTCGAGCGCCACGGGCACCTCGCCCGTCATGCCCTCATCGATGGCGACGCGCTGTCCGCCCGCCTCGCCCGCAGGCAGCGGCTCATCGAACACCGGTTGCTGGTGCGTGCCCGACTCCTCGACGCTATAGGAGGGCTCCTCGCGAGAGGCCATGGTGCGCACCGGCATGGTGTCGCTGCGCGCAGGGCTGGCGAGCTCGGGCTCGATCTCTGGCGAGAGGTGCCCGAGTGAACGATCGAAGGCGTCCTCGCGGCGCGCGCGGCGCGCGCGTATCACGACGAAGCCGACCAGCGCCAGCGCCACCAGCGCCAACGCATACCAGTATTGCGACAGCAGTCCGAGCACCGAGCTCGAGGGAGCCGGGGCGGGTTTGGCCTTCGGATGCACGCTCACCGGACGGTGCACCGGCGGGTGCGGCGGCGGCGTCACGGCCGCGGGCGCTGCTACCGCAGGCGCAGGGGCCGCTGCCGGCGCATTGGCGTTGGTTGCCGGCGCCGGGGTGACGGCCGGCGTGGCTGGCGGCGTGGCCACTGGGGCGCTCGGAGCCGCGAGGCTGGCCGGCGGGGCTGCAGGCGTCGCGGCGGCGGGGTTGCCCTGCTTGGCCAGGCGCGCCTGCATGTCCGCAAGCTGCGAGTTCTTCAGTTGCAACAGGCGCTGCGACTCTGCCAGCTGCGACTGCAGCTGCTGCACGCGCTGCTGCAGTTGTGCGTTGGCGGCATTGACGGCGCCGCCGCCGGTACCGGTCCCATTGGCACTCCCGGTACTGGCGCCCGAAGCTGCTTGCTGCGCGCTCTCCTGCGGGGCCACGAGGCGCAGCTGTCCGGCCGCCCCGGCATTCGCCTGGGCAGCGCCGGCATCAGAGCCGGCGGCAGCGGCATTGCCGCCGTGTCCGGTGCGCCACGCGTCGTACTGGGCGCGCACTTCCGTCGAGGCCTCGCCGGGCCCCACGGCTGCGATCTCATCGTCACCGGGCAGGTTCAGCACGCTGCCGGCGCGCAGCACGTTCATGTTCTTGCCGGAGAAGGCGTTCGGGTTGGCGCGAAAGATCGCCACGAGGGCCTGATCGCGCGCGCGCCGATTGGACGGCGCATAGGTCTGGGTGGCGATCGTGGAAAGCGTATCGCCGGCCCGCACGGTATAGCTGCCACCGGCGGCGCCATTGCCCTTCTCGCTGCTGTCCGGCTTCGCCGCCGCCGCAGACGCAGCGCCCTTACCAGCCGCGGTCGACGCATCGGCGGGGGTTGCGGGCTTGGCCGCTGCACGACGCGGATGCCCAGCGGGCGCACCGCTCGAGGGCGCACTCGCGCCAGCGGCAGCGCGGCCCTGATCCGAGGGCGCGGGTGAGGCAGAGGCAGCCTCGGCCGTAGAGCCGCCGCTGCTCACGGAGGCGGCCGCAGCGGCGGCCGCGGGGTGATCAATGCTGCCGCTGCGCGCGCCGCTGTCGACCTGCGGCGCCGCTACCGCTGCATTACTCGGCGCCTTGGAATTGAACACCGGCGGATCGAGCAGCACGGTGTACTCGCGGACCACATGTCCACGTGCCCAATCGGCCTCGACCAGGAGCGTGGCGAATGGCTCGTCCGCGACACCCGAGGAGCTCACATGAATGACCGCGTGTCCATCGGCAGTGCGCTGCGCAGTGAAAGTGAGCGTGCCGAGGAACGAGGGATAATCCGCACCGAAGTGCATGAAGGTCTCGCGCGAGGCCAGCGAGGCCTTGAGCGTCGAGAGGTCATCGGCATTGGCATCGACCACCTCGATGTCCGCACTGAGCGGCGCATCGAGCGTCGATTTGAGGTGAATGTCCCCCAGCCCCAGGGCGTGGGCATTGGAGGGCAGCAGCACCAGGGTCGGCAGCCCCAGCAGCACGCTGATCAGCGCCGACAGCTTAAGCCCCGGAAGATTACGCACGAACATCATGTCTCCCTGCGGCTTTCTGCTCATTTATGCTTGCCAAACAGACACCTAGCGTAAGACATAAGTCTTGCGCCGTGCCGATCGCAATATAGCTTATAAGTACTCACGAGCCAAAACCTCGGCGATCTGAATACTGTTGGTCGCCGCACCTTTACGCACGTTGTCTGAAACGATCCACAGGTCCAGACCGCGCTCATGCGACATATCTTCGCGGATGCGACCGACGTAAACCGTGTCGTGGTTCGCTGCTTCGGTAACGGCCGTGGGATATCCCCCCGGCCGACGCTCGTCCAGCACGGCTACCCCCGGCGCCCGCTCCAGCAGGGTACGCGCCTCGCCGGCAGAAATTTTGCGCCGCGTCTCAATATGAACAGCCTCCGAGTGCCCGTAGAACACCGGCACGCGCACGGCGGTGGCATTCACCCGGATTGAGCGGTCTTCCAGGATCTTCTGCGTCTCCCAGACCAGCTTCATCTCTTCCTTGGTGTAGCCGTTGTCCTGGAACTTGTCGATCTGTGGAACGCAATTGAACGCGATCTGCTTGGCGATGACGCGCGCCTCACCGGCTTCGCGGCCGTTCAGCAGCTCCGCGGTCTGCGCGGCCAACTCCTCGACCGCCTCGCGGCCCGCCCCGGAGACGGACTGATAGGTCGCCACGTTGATGCGCTCGATGCCCACCGCATCGTGCAACGGCTTTAGGGCCACCACCATCTGGATGGTGGAGCAGTTGGGATTGGCAATGATGCCGCGCTTTTTATAGGTGGCGATCGCGTGCGCATTGACCTCGGGCACCACCAGTGGGATGTCGTCCTCGTAGCGAAACTGCGCGGTGTTGTCGATGACCACGCAGCCGGCCGCAGCGGCCTTGGGTGCGAACTCCGCGGAAATCTCGCTGCCGGCCGAGAACAACCCGATGTCCGCGCGCGAGAAGTCGAAGCCGGCCAGCTCGAGCACCGGCAGGTGCTTGCCCTGAAACTGCACTCGCTTACCAAGTGAGCGATTGCTCGCCAGCGCAAACACCTCCGAGACCGGAAAGTGACGCTCCTCGAGCACGCGGAACATGGTCTCGCCGACCAGTCCGGTTGCACCGACCACCGCCACACGATAGGACTTGCTCATCTTGCTTGCGACTCCTGCCCAACGATCTTCAATGACGCACTCTGTTCGGATATGCCCTGCTGCTCCGCACGCTGCTCACCGCGCGCAATGTCCGGCGTCTGCGAGCGCACCTCGGCGTTCTGCGCCCGGTGGCGCAGGTAATGATCCATCAGCACCAACGCCAGCATGGCCTCCGCGATCGGCACGGCGCGCAACCCGACGCACGGGTCATGCCGTCCGGTGGTGACCACTTCCACGGGGCGGCCGCTCACATCGATGGTGCGGCCGGGCACCTGGATGCTCGAGGTGGGCTTGAGCGCCAGGTGCACCACGATCGGCTGACCCGACGAGATGCCGCCGAGCACTCCACCGGCGTGATTGGAAAGGAACCCCGCCGGGGTCAGCTCGTCTCGATGCTCGCTGCCACGCTGTCCGGCCACCGCCACGCCATCGCCGATCTCCACGGCTTTCACGGCATTGATGCCCATCATGGCGTGCGCGAGCTCCGCATCCAGCTTGTCGAACACCGGCTCACCGAGCCCGGTGGGCACACCCTCGGCACACACGGTCACGCGCGCACCCACGGAGTCCCCGGCCGAGCGCAACTCCCAGAGCAGCGCCTCGAGCTCCGCCACGCGCGCCGGATCGGGACAGAAGAACGGGTTCTGATAGGCGAAGGACGCATCACGCACGTCCAGGCGCAGCGCGCCGATCTGGCTCAGGTAACCGTAGATGCGCACACCGCAGCGCTCGGCGAGATATTTGCGCGCAATGGCGCCCGCGGCCACGCGCATCACGGTCTCGCGCGCCGAGGAGCGGCCGCCGCCGCGATGATCGCGCACGCCGTACTTCTGCTGATAGGTGTAGTCGGCGTGCCCGGGACGGAAGCGGTCCTTGAGCTTGTCGTAGTCGCGGCCGCGCGCATCGGTGTTCTCGATCAACAGTCCGATCGGCGTACCGGTGGTGCGGCCCTCGAACACGCCCGAGAGAATGCGCACGGCATCGGCCTCGCGACGCTGACTGACGAATTGCGAGGTGCCCGTGCGGCGTCTGTCCAGATCACGCTGCAGATCCGCTTCGGCGAGCGCGAGCCCAGGCGGGCAGCCGTCCACGATGCAGCCGAGCGCGGGCCCATGGCTCTCGCCGAAGCTCGTGACCGTGAACAGTCGGCCAATGCTGTTGCCTGACATCAATGATTCCTGACGGATGATCCCTAACGGCTCGTCACGCCCGACTCATGCGCCACCAATTGCTCGCGCGACAGCAGGAACACCCCGCCGCCGCCGCGCTGAAAGGCGAGCCAGAGAAAGGGGATTCTCGGAAAAGCCCGTCGCAGCGCCCTCTCCGAGTCGCCGACCTCGACGATCAGAATCCCGGCTTCGTTCAAATGGGCTGCTGCGTCGCGCAATATGCCTCTCACCGCGTCCAGGCCATCCCTGCCTGCCGCGAGCGCCAGCCGGGGCTCATGCCGATATTCTGCGGGCAAGCCCTGCAGCTCCCCCTCCCGCACGTAGGGAGGATTGCTGACAATCATATCGTAGCGCGCGGCCTTGATCCCCGTGAACAAATCCGCATTCCGCGCACGCACGCGGCGTTGCAGTCGATGACGAGCAATATTGATCCGCGCTACCGCCAGCGCCGCCGTAGAAACATCCGTGGCATCCACCCGCGCGCGCGGGAAGGCACGCGCGCAGGCGATGGCGATACAGCCCGAACCGGTGCCCAAGTCCAGAATGCGCCGCACACGCTCTGGCTCGACCCAGGGCGCAAAGCGCCGCTCGATGAGCTCGGCGATGGGCGAGCGGGGAATGAGCACGCGCTCATCTACGAACATCGGCAGTCCCGCAAACCAGCAACGCTGCGTGAGGTAGACGACCGGCACGCGCTCACGGATGCGTCGTTGCAGCAGCGCTTGCAATCGTCTGTGCGCCGCTTCAGGCACACGCCTCGCCAGGGCCCGTGCCGGCAGCGCGGGCGGCAGGCGCATTACGTGCGCCACCAATGCGGCCGCATCGTCGCGTGCATCGAGGGTGCCGTGACCATAGTGCAGGCCGGCGCGCGTCAGACGACGCGCCGTCGTGGCGATGAGCGCCTGCACGGTCGGGGAGCTCGCTTGCCTATGCGATAATCCAGTCATGAAACGGGGCACCGTGCTGTTGTGGTCCTTGGTCGGCGCCGCCGCAGTGGCGCTCGGCATCATGCTCGCACAACTGCTCACCCCTGCCAGCGTGTCGCTGGCCGCCGGCACCTGGTTGCCGCAGCCTGCGCCGGTCAGCGATTTTCATCTGACCGATCTTTCCGGGCACGATTTCAGCCTGCAAAGTCTGCGCGGCCATCCGACGCTGCTGTTCTTCGGCTTCACCAACTGTCCCGATGTCTGCCCGCTGACGCTGGCCACACTCTCGCAGCTGCCACGCGCCACCCTGCCGGGCCTCACCGTGGTGTTCGTAAGCATCGATCCGCAGCGCGACAGCCGTGCGGTGCTGCGCGCATATCTGGCAGCCTTCAGCCCGACCTTTCTGGGCGCACGCGGCTCCCCGGCGCAGCTCGCCCCACTTCTCAAGAGCCTGCACGTGGTCGCGCAGCGTGAGACCCTGCCGGATGGCAGCTATACGATGCAGCACTCGGCCACGCTCTACCTGCTCAATACGCAGGGGCAGCTCGCCGCGGTCTTCACGCCACCGTATTCGGTGGGCGCACTGAGCGCCGATCTGCGGCGCATCGCCGCGAGCGACCAGCTCTAGCGGGCCCGGCACCCCACCCCGCCTCCGATGGCCCGCTTGTTCGTCACGCTGCAGTACCTGCTGCCGCACCATCTGCTCTGCCGTCTGGCCTATGCACTCACACGCTCGCGACGGCCATGGCTGAAGAACCTGCTGATCCGGCGCTTCGTCGAGCACTACCGGCCGCAAATGAGTGATGCGCTTGAACCCGATCCGCTGCGCTACGAAAGTTTCAATGCATTCTTCACCCGGGCGCTGCGCCCTTCCGCGCGAGCGCTGGTGGGCGGGCCCGGCCGCATCCTCTGCCCCTGCGATGGCACCGTGAGCCTGTGCGGCAGCATCGAGGCGGGCACGCTGCTGCAGGCCAAGGGACATCGCTACAGCCTCGAGGCGCTGCTCGGGGCAGATCGCGAATGGAGCGAGCGGCTCGCCGGCGGCCGCTTCGCGACCCTCTATCTGGCGCCCTACGACTATCACCGCGTGCACATGCCCCTGGCCGGACGGCTGTGCGCGGCCTGGCACGTGCCGGGCAGGCTGTTCTCGGTGAACACCGCCACGGCCGCGCGCGTGCCCGGCCTGTTCGCCCGCAACGAGCGGGTGGTCTGTGGCTTCGAAGGCGAGCACGGCTACTTTGCGGTGATCCTGGTCGGCGCACTGTTCGTCGGCAGCATGAGTACCGTCTGGCACGGCGAGATCACCCCCTGGCGCGCAGCGCGCGCGAACGGCGGCGCCCCGGTGCATCCGGCGCCGCTGGCACCCGGCGGCGTGCATCGCCTGGCGCTGCAGAACGCCGCCGACCTGCTGCCGCGCGGCGCGGAGCTCGGACGCTTCAACATGGGCTCCACGGTCATCGTGCTGTTGCCGGCCGGCAGCGCGCACTGGGATGAGGCCGCCTGCCGCACCGGCCAGACCTGCCGCGTCGGGCAGACGCTCGGCACGCTCACCGGTAGCTCGCCGCAGGCGAGCGGCCACGGCGCGCTGCCCGCACTGCCAGGGACCGATCGGGCGTGAGCCCGCCCGACTGGCGTCCGCGCACCACTGTCCACACGCTGCGTCTGCGCGCGCAGCTGCTGGGGCAGGCCCGCGCCTTCTTCGCGGAGCGGCAGGTGCTCGAGGTGGATACGCCGCTGCTGGTCGGCCATGCGGTCACCGATCCGCAGCTGCAATCCGCCGCGGTGTCGCTGCCCGGCCACGCCGGCAGCCTGTACCTGATTACCTCGCCCGAGTATGCAATGAAGCGGCTGCTCGCGGCCGGCAGCGGCGACATCTATCAGATGAGCCATGTGTTCCGCGGTGATGAGAGCGGGCGGCTGCACAACGCGGAG
>Ga0134126_10005347_pt1 | contig 16048 bp, 10 predicted proteins | sample KB31752_FD_96881 | JGI IMG/M metagenome (GOLD analysis project Ga0134126, IMG submission 96881) | Terrestrial soil microbial communities with excess Nitrogen fertilizer from Kellogg Biological Station, Michigan, USA - KB3-175-2 | ecosystem: Environmental > Terrestrial > Soil > Unclassified ...
TGCAACCCTTTTATCTCATTTAACTCAGCAAGGTAAGCGGGGGAATTTGTTAGCGCCGGAGCATTCACTGCAAAAGTATCCGGCCTTTTTAGTAAAATAGTTTTCCAGGTACCTGCATTAATATCGATATCAGATGGCGTGAGTGCAGGTAAATTATCTGTTCTTTCAATTATATTTTTTGAACAGGAGCCTAACATTGCTGCTGAACATATAAGCATTAAGTAAAAGAAAAATTGCCTTTTCATATTAATTCGTTTTTGACATTATTTTTTGTTTCCGTTGTTTTTTACATAAAAAGCATAAAAAGCCCCAATGTTAAAAGCGGTGGCCTGCCCTACATTCCTTCCTTTAACGGTATAGTTGCCTCCTGCCATTACTGATAAGTGCGTATCTTGTTTCAAAGTATATTTAATGGCTGCACCGACTGTGGTCATATTCATCCGGTTACTTGGAAAAGGCATATTATTACGGGTTATATCAAAGCCACCCAGGGTTGTCCAGTTGGTTACAACCCCTTCTGCAATTAAGTATCTACCCCGATACCCGCTTCTAAACTGAAATTGAGCTGCATTGGGCATTTCCACTTCATTGGTAAGATGTTGCCGGGTATCGTAATAAGTTGTTCTGTCAATTTTTACATTACTTCTCCATACATACGCCCCGGATGCAGTAATTGTAAATCTTTTATGCTGAAAATCTACCATTGCCTTTCCTGTGAGATTTGTAGAGCCAAGGCCAATGGTTAAAGGCAGGTAATCAATTTCATAATTGGTAAGCGGTGTGGAAAACCCACCTAATGCAAAAACAGATAATTTATTTTTTGCGAATGAATAAGTAACAGGTTTCCATTTTACAAAAACAGAGATATCCTGCAGCCCCCTGGAGCTATGTAATGTTCCTGCAGATGCATGCGTCCAAACATATGGCGCACTGGCCATTACGTTTAGTTTTCCTGTGATGCCATAAACAGCCATATACATGACCGATTGCGTGGTTACAGTGCCTATGTTTTGATTTATTCTGTGTAATGTTCCCTCCCAGTAATGATCCCACGTAGAATAACTATACGCAGGCCCGCTGCATAATTGATTTTTATTCATCATAATAGCATCAGCATCTGTTTGCGCGTGCATCTGGCTAAAAATAAAAACCGAGAAAACAAGCAAGGTGATTTCTTTTATTTTACACATTTTGTTTGGTCTCATAATATTTGTTTTGATACTTTTTATCATTAAGTTTTGAACCCCGGGTGCTTAATTTAGAATCTTGTTGTAAACCCAACATTGATTGTATAATCCGCAAAATCCGCATCACCCTGCGTGTATACCCCCGTTAGTTTCGTTTGTATTTTATCAGCTACACTTTGTGTCCGGTCACGAACAACTGCCACCGGCACAAATGCATAAATGCTTACTTTTTTGAAACTATAAGTTAGTCCTGGCTCTGCCGAGATAATGTAACCGGGCCTCCTGAAGCCCATACTACCACCAATTAAATCATGAACTGGCAGGCATTCATCACGAAAGCCCAGGGAAGCCATGATGTTTTTAGCTGTGTAATTTACTCCTATCCTTATCATATACTGATCCGGAACACTCATAACAAAACTTCCGTTTTTTATACTTGATGCAGAAGGAGTTCCTCCTCTCGAAGTAAGTGTGCCATTTTGCTCACGTGGGCTAACTAAATAATATAAATTGCTATATGCGCCCAAATGCTTTGAAAAATTATAGTAAGCATTCATTTCTCCTGTAAATCCTGTGCCACCATCACCTAACTGTATGGATTGATCTACCGGTCCAAGAACAAGGGTTGAATCATTTTTATGGAAAATATCCTGGTATTTATAATCCCCCGTTGGTAATTTAATACCCAATCCAAATTGAATATTTCCCTTGGGCATTTTAGCGGGATCAACAACCCACCTGTATGCCGTAAGACGAACATCGCCCAAACCAAAGGCATGTGTGCTAAACCTGTTTTTGCCATCATGCTCGTATAAGGACGACCGGGAGTTAGCTATAACAGGAACATCAAGTGAAAATGACCACCATTTATTGAGATGGTAAGTTGGAGTTAGGTCCAGCGTGTAAGCGTGATTAATAACATCAGTGCCTTGCTCTACCCTTTGCTTTTGTTCTTTCGTTCCTATAAAATGACGGAAGGACTTAAAATAACGGTTGTTTGCGTTAAACTCCCATTTGGAAAGAGTATCGGCCAGTTCACCATGATCCATAGTACATATACCCCCGGTGCTGCGTATTGCAACACAACCCTGTGCAGCACATTTATCTGAAATAAATACGATAAAAAAAGCACCTAATAAAATTGAAACTATTTTGTTCATAAAAGTTATTTTTTGGATTTAAAAAATGATTGATGAAATTTTGAATTGTTTATAATTTTAACGTAATTGTTATTTTAAATTTTCCTGTTCTTTTCCAGTTAGTTTACTCATTACTAAATTGCCAATTTGTTTACCCTGTACATATGCGGTTTGAACTGATGGCTTGTAATGAATGCCTCCGTAAAACCTGCTAAGAGAAACTTCAACAGCAGCCTCATCAGATGTTTTAAAACTACGGTCGGGCCAACCCCATTCCCTTTCTGAAGAATCCCTGAATGCAGTATTTTTAAACATAGTTCCCAACACTGTAGCCGCTGCCGCTGAAATAGTAGAATGTGCGCTGTTATATTCCGGAAACGGAGGTGTTTGCAGATAGGGCATCCAGTCCTGGTCAATATATTTATTTATATAAGTTTCAGGGCGAAGAACATCAAACTTATATTTTGTAAACCAACAGCAAATAAATGCATCATACATACCAATACTTGCGCCGGTATAAGCAGCTGCGGTTTTATAAAAATCAGCGTGATTATTCCGGGAAACCGTACCTACAATTTCCATCCAGTGGCCGCCCGGGGTCATTGCTTTTGTTGCAAACATTGCATGCCCTTCTACGTGTAATTTAAAACCGTTGCAATCCCAGAAATTTGCGATCCATTTTTTGGTTGAATCAAGCGTATTGACAGTTACCATCACCTCTTTGGCCATTTTATAAAATTCACTGGCAGAATCTTTACTGAAAGAAACCGGCGCGGGTGGCGGAAACATATTTGCCGAATCCATTACCATACATCTTAATGTGGGCCATAAAGGTTCAACAGCGCTAAAATAACCGGGGGGTGTAGGTGTCCAATGGCCTTCAAGATTCGAAATAGTAAAGCGTGAGCCACGTGTCTTTGCGTAGTTATCGCCTTTGGCCCAGGAAATAACTGAATCAGCTACCTGCCCGCCATACTGCACAGAAGCCTGAAACATAGAATCGGGCATGCCGGCATTTGTTGCAAGAGCTTTTACAGAATCAGCCAGTACCTTCATTGTGTCACTGGAAAAAGTAAGCGCATTCCCTACTTTAATCAGAGCAATTATAGAAGCAAATGGATAATCAATTTTAGCATTGGCTGCGGGATGGGGAATATTATTCAATCCCTTTACCTTGCCTTCCAATGATGTAAAATGTTTGCCTTCATTGGCAAGCACTTCATAGGCAGCGAGATTAGAATAGGCGAAAACCCTTGCTGCGACCGGTGGCGAGAAAATGTCATAAATAATAACATAATTAAGCTTATGCACCACATCACAATACAACATGGGATCATGCATTACTTTGATGTAATCATTATTTTTCTGCTTACAGGATGAGAATAGCATAGCAGCACTCAGTGCAAAAAATAACATTAAATAATAACCCGGAATTCTTTTCATAATTTGATTTTAAAAAATTGATTTAGCTCTATTGATATTTACATTTTAGTTATAAAAAATTTAAAAAGGCCATAGTGTTATCTTATCCTTTCCGGGGTTGTACCCCAGTTTAATACTATCCGTCACTATATCTCCTAACCGATACTTCGTCTTATATGCTACGTTTACAGTAATACTTATTACTGAATCGGGATGTTTTGAAACTTCTATAATTGAATCAAGAAGCTTTTTATTTTCTATAGAATCTTCCCTGCTTAAAGAGAGATGATCGTAAGTAAACCGGTAATCACTGATTTGATCGGCAACTGTTTTTTTAACTACCTGCGCACCTTCAATCTCATAAGGCCTGGGCTCTTTCATTTTAGGAATAACATTTGTCTTCATAAAATCAACTGCCAGTTCTTCTACGTGTTTGTTATCAATTTGATTCGCGCTTTTGTAATTGCACGCACAAATAACAAAAAAGAGCAGAGTCAATTTTTTCATTTCGTATACACTTTATAGTTAGATAAGAAATGCTTTGCAACTCCTGGAAATGTTGCGCCTTCCCTGCTGGACGATGTTACCCCCAGTGCAAACCACAATGCGAGTATGGAACCATAACTTCCTCCCCTTTCTATCCACTCGAATAATTCATAATGCGGGTAAAAAAGTTCACTGGCAACCTTCCAAATAAACAGAATGAACACTATTGACCGGATGGGACGAATTAAAACGCTTAACCCGGCAATGATTTCAACCAGCCCAATGCATTGGGCCGTTGTACCGGGGTTAGAAAAGCCCAGCATCCTATATTGATCAAGTAAGCTTTTCTTTTCGATCAGGTTAAGCCATCCATGACCCATAAAAAGGAAGCATACCACAAAACATAAACAAGCTTTTACTAACCTGATTCTATCTATGCCCGATTGAACATTGGGGCTTAATGGCATGAATAACTTCCGGGGATCAAGGGTAAACCCTCCGGAAAGAATAATAAGTGCAAGGGGAGCGCCGAAATTTCCTGCACGTTCAATAAACTCGGCAAATGGCTCACCGGATAAAGGCCTGAGCAATGCCGTTATTGCACCCCATATAACGAGCCACATTATGATGGCACGAACCGGGTAAAATAAGATAATAATTCCCATCAGTATGTCAATGCTTCCAACAATAGGCATTAGATGATAGGATGTAGCAGGTGCAATTCCGAATACTCCAAAATAATTGCTCCATATTGGCTTTGTAATAATACCAAACGAGCCGTGACCAATAAAACACATTGCAGCAGCTATGCGCAATGTGTAATACATTCTTTGTTCATGTGAGAATTTCAAATTCTAAATATTTTTTTTAATGATTAATTATTCAAATCTTTTAGATTTTTCAGAACCTGTAACCGGGTCATTCATTTTCTTCCACACACGTTATGATGTCTCAAACGATCTGTTTTTCGTGAGGAAAACAAGAATTTACCAGAAGAAAAAATTAAATAAACGATGTAGTAAATAATTACTGGTCATTTCACTGCTGGTAATGATCAAATAATTAAATTAATAAACTACTAAAGGGAAATTATGCTCCTAAAAGATCAGGAGGCTGTTCAGGAGAAACGTGAGGAGAAGAGATTAAATTTTCCGAATTCATGGGTCGCCAGAAATTCATGTTATCATTAAAGGGATTGAAAGTATTCAAAACAAATGAGTACTCGTCATAGTCGCCATGGAGATTCTTAAATGAAATAGTCTTAGAATTATCAGATTTTTTTGAATCATTATTCTGCAGGTCATTGGACAGCTTAAAAAAATCATTCTTAGCAGTTTCCAAATTCATCTTTTTTGTATTGGGAATGCACATTAAATACAGCGTATCATTCGCCACTTTTCTTTTCACGTATTTATATATAATGCCTTCCACCTCAATTTCACCATCATACCGCTGATAGGCTGACCAGTTAGTTTGATAAGGAAGATTCATGGGAACTTTCAATTCTATCAATTGCGATTCGTCATATAAACTCTTATCCAGCTTCACTTCCAGCTGATCTGATGCTTTTTGTTGCATATAGGTAAAAACAAACCTATATCCAAAAAGATTGAATAAAAATAGTGTGATGAAAAATAAAGCAGTTGTCTTTTTCAGTATCAATTTATCGTAAAAGTTTTTTTGTCTTTGCCAATACCGGTTAAAATTAGGGATTTCCATTGTTTTGGCAAAGAAGTTTTTATTTGGGTAATTCCGTTGGGTGTAATATCCAATCCGCCAAAGCCCATTAATACGCTTTGCAGGTACCCACCGGCACCCGTGGCAAAATAAGGATTGGTACCCCCGGCAGTTTCAGCAATTACCCCAAACGGTTCCTTTTTATTTGGAATGATGGTCTCTTCAAAGGCATTCCATGCTTTGCCGGGTTCGTTCAATCTTGCATACAGTAATGCAAATATTGCGTGGGTCATTGCAGGTGAACCCTCCCCGACCCTGGGCTCGTAATATTCCAGGTCTTTTTTTATTTGCTCCTGACCGGTTATCTCTTTTAGAGGATATGCGAGCAGATTTACATCAGCCTGTTTAATTTTTTGTCCATGGTAGCCTTCAAACTCAGATGTAACTCCGTCACTCAGTTTTAAAATTGGAATATTTTTTTCTACATCTATCCATTCATTATCTACAGGCTCATGCAAAATATTTGCAGCCATAACAGCATAATTTAAATTTGCTTTTGCTGCAGCATTGGTGAACGCATTATTGTCCACATTCTCGGCCCATTCATCAGCGGCAACCACATTTTTAATATCATACTTTCCAGGGCCATTTTTTTCAACACGGCTTGCCCAAAAATCAGCGCATGCTTTTATTATCGGGAAACCTTTTTCTTTTAACCATGAGGTATCCTGCGTTATGGCAAAATAATTCCACGCCGCAATAGCCACATCAGCAGTAATATGATGTTCGAACGGACCACTCAATGCCCACACGGGCGTTTCTTCATTACCGGTAGCTGCGCTTTCCCATGGATACATGGCGCCTTTATAACCGTGTGCAAATGCATTGTGTTTTGCTTCAGCCAATCTTTGATAACGATATTCGATCATACTCTTAGCCATTTCAGGATGCAACACAAGAATTGCGGGAAACATCCACAATTCTGCGTCCCAAAAAACATGACCATTATAACCCAATCCGCTTAAACCCATTGGCGACGGGCTATACGCAGTTCCCTCCCTTACAAATGAATATAAATGATACATGGCAGCATGCACGTCCCGCTGGCTCGCGTCGTCGCCTTCTATTATAATATCGCTTTTCCACAGGCTATCCCACGCGGCATTATGAAATTGTATTAATCTTTGAACACCCTGCAGCTTTGCATAAATTACATAACGCTCCGCTTCATTCAGCGGGTCATCATGCTGCGCTGTTGTTATAGCTGCGCCGGCAATTGCAAAATGATAAGTAGTTCCTGCTTTTAATTTCTTTTTAAATTTTGACAAATGCATGTTATTATCCCACATCTCGTGTATCAGTTCCGGTTCAGCGCCATTAGGTTCATCGAATAAAAATGTAGTTGACGCAGCTAACGTTAGTTTACCGGTTGGGCTTTTGGCAATAGATGAAAGCAGGCTGAGTTTTACATGAGGCCGGTCAATCTGGTTATAATAATTCTGTACATCCCTCAGTTCATCCGGCGCTTCCATCACGCTGGCAGGTATTATTTCAATATCTTTTTTTGCAGTAATGGTTACATCAACCAGTACCGTATAAGGAAGGTTTCGCAAAGCGTAATAAGTATATGAAACAACAGCTTTATCCTGGTAATTGAAAGTAGTTGCGAGGTTAGCATGTTTCATATCCAGCACCTGTTGCATATTTGTTGCATCACCAGCGCCAATGCGATGCCCATCAATATCGAGGTACATATTCACCAGGTTAAAACTCTTCAAAAAATTACTAACCCTTCCACGGCCATATTGATCGTAAGCTCCGTTAAGCACCACATCTTTACATTTTAACGGCTCTGCGGATGAAACAATTCCAATTACCCCGTTAGCTACCGTTTCACCATAATAATTATTGGGATCAATTTTGTTGGCAACAATTTTCCATGGATCGATTTTTTGAGCAAAAGAAAATAAAAACAGAAGATTAGACAGAACTAAAAAGACTGTGCGTTTCATACCATGCAATTTTTAATTAATAACCCGTGTAAATTAATGTTATTTGATTTAAGTAAAAATACAAACTGGCAAGAGGTCAAAAAGATTTTAAGAATTAGTTATAATAAGTTTTTATTCGTTTAAAGATCAAATAATTACTTTGCAGCAATTTAAAAATAGTTTATGAGAAAGTGGCTTACTATTGTCATCGTATTAGCAGGATTATTACTGATCTCAGCTTATGTGTTTCTTCCAAAAAAAATCAACAGTGCTACTTCTAAAAAAATAGGTTGCAATATTAACAGCCTTAATCGTTTTGTAATAGAAGGAAAATGGTCGAAATGGTGGCCCGGAAGTGTCTTGCATGATAGCGCCACTAATAAAAATATATATGCGTTTAAGGGTTACGAGTATATTATTACCGGCAGGAAATATAATTCGGTACTGATTCAAATCACACTGCCTGATTTAGTTGTAGATGCCACTATTTTCTTTTTACCATTAAAAGATAGTATCCAGGCAGAATGGAAATATTCGCTCGAAACGAACTCAAATCCCATCAACAAAATAAATCTTTACCGGGTAACGAAAAACATAGATAGCAACCTTCGGGAAATTTTGGAGAGCATGAAGGATTTTTTGGAAAGCAACTTAAAAGTATATGGATTCAACGTTGATGAAATGCAGGTGAAGGATACGATATTAGTATCAACAAAATTTTCTGGAAAAGAACATCCCACTACACCTGAAATTTATAAAGCAATTGACAGCATCAAGAGTTACATTTTAGCACATAATGCAATTGAAACTAATGCCCCGATGTTACATATTTGGCAGGACAGCGGTATTTATAAAACAACAATCGCTATTCCAGTTAACAAAAAAATACCTGAAAACAATTTCTTTTCCATCAAACGAATGGTTCCCGGAAAAATATTAGTTGCTGAAGTTAAAGGAGGAGATAATACGTCAACAGAAGGTATGCGGCAATTGGGATTATTTGTGACAGATAATGGTTTATCTTCTCCAGCTATTCCTTTTGAATCGTTAATAACCGACCGGATGAATGAACCGGATACTTCAAAATGGATTACCAAACTTTATTATCCTATTTTTTAAATAGCTTCTCGTCTTTAAATTTTATCACCATAACACTATCATTATTCCTGGCAAGAATAAAAGCTTCTTCTTTGCCGATATTTATTTTTTTGATATGCCGAACCTCTCCTTTAATCTGGAGGCCGTTGATACTCTGGCAATCAAACTGACCGTTACCCTTATTTAATAATATAGTTCCAAAATCAGCATCATTTCTACCCATTTGAATATTGTTATCATAAAAATTCCCTACCATTAATATATCAGGCAAACTGTCATTATTAGCGTTTATAACAAAAGCATCTTTATAGGGACTTAACTGGGCAAGCCAAGGGAGAGGTGTAGTTGTAAAATTGAGGTTTCCTTTGTTCATTAAGACGGAATTTGGAAAATAGTCCGCCGTTAAAATCTCTGAGCCCTTCATTTTATCTGCAGAAAAAATATCATCCAAACTGGCTTTGGCAAAATCTGATGCGTACAAAAATCTTTTCTTTATTATGGGTATTTGTTTTTGCAACTCATCTTTGTTGGCAAACGGAATTTCCTGGCCGTCTAAATAGTAAGTCAGAACCTGTTCTTTTTTACCATTGTCGTCAAAATCGTTGTAGTACAATCTAACGGGTTCCGTAGACGAAGCCGTCAACCGGTTATTCAACCCTTCATTTCCGGCGATAAGATCAATAGTTCCATCACTGTTTAGATCAACGGGCAATACAAAATTCCACCAACCTTTTTTATCGGTTAGCATTTGTTTTTTGAAACTGCCGTTCCCGTTTATAAAAGCGCAAATGCCTCCCCATTCCGGGGATATTATCAAATCTTTGCGGCCATCTTTATTTATATCATACCAAATGGCGCTCCTTACAAAACCAGCTTTGGAAAGCTCGCTGCTGTATTGAGCAGTCACATCTTTAAAATGACCCTGCTTATCATTTTCCAATAAATAAGATCGCGGAACCTCGCCGTATTCCCATGGTACGGCCCGTCCACCAATAAACAAATCCACATATCCATCCCCGTTAAAATCATATGGAATTACACAGGATGCCGTGAGATATATACCGTCAAAAGCATGATCTATGAATGTAAAATGACCATGGCCATCATTTAGGTACAAACGAGGCTGTTGATATTTATCATCGCCGTAATATTCGTTACCGCCCGTAGCAACTACCAGGTCGGTGGCACCGTCATTGTTTACATCCACCCAGGTTGCGTCAACATCTTCGTAGGTACTATCATTGTCTAAACCGGGTTGATCGGATTTTTCAAATTTACCTCCGGGCTTCTGAAGGAATATGGCACTTTTATTTCCTTTTGATGAGCCAATAAAAACATCGTCTAACCCATCACCGTTAGCATCACCAACAGCAAGAGCGGGGCCTTCTCTTGACACCATGAATGGAATTAACGGTTCGCGATCAAATTCATTAAACGGATTTTCGACCGCCTTAAAATCTAATCCAATATCTTTTGTTATATCTACCATTTCACGGGTAGGATTTTTTAAACGGGTTGTTAGCCGCGAATAATCGTATTTGGGAAGTCCAGGCTTATATTGAATTTTGATTTGTGAGGAGATGGTATTTTTCCAATCGATGGTTTGGTATGTGTTATCCGGCCAAATCAATAAAATAGAATCAACCTTGGTGTTGTACAATCCAATATGCATAGGAATCTGCATGCTGGATTGGAAGCCCCTTACGGGGTAATTTTCGTACGTTCTAACTTCACTGCTATCATACACTATAACCTTGGCACCTAAAGCGTTTATGTTTTTTGATGAACCTGTTAATTTAATGTCTAGATAGGGCTTGTTCTTACCATCATTACTTTTGTTTTCATATAACATTGCCGGATCTTCCAGGTTGCTTACTACAACGTCCAGGTCGCCATCGTTGTCAAGATCAGCATACACAGCCCCATTTGAAAAAGTGGCTTTACTATCTCCTACCTCATTACTAACATCTGCAAACTTTACATTGCCTTCATTTTTAAAAAACTTATTGGGCAATTTTATTTCAGGAAATTTTTTAATCAGGCCTAAATCAGTTTCATCGGTAAAATTATCTTTCAACTTTTGATGAATTTCATCATCAGAAACATAGTTGGCAAAATCCATATCATTCAACCGTTTTGGAATGCCATTAGATATAAACAGGTCTTTCGTTCCATCGTTATCAAAGTCCAGCCAAAGCGGCGACCACGACCAATCTGTTGCAGCAATGCCGGAATAGAGGCCCGTTTCGCTAAACATACCATTTCGCCTGTTGAGCTGAAGGTTATTTCTTGTGTATTGATAATTGTATCCATAACCAATTTTCATGTAGAATGTATTGTACTCATCTTCCCCTAAAGAACTCTTCAATATTTTTCGGTCGGCAGGAAGCATATCCATTGAAATTATATCAGGATATGCGTCGTTATTAATATCAGCAACATCTACCCCCATGGAGAACTGGCTGGTATGCATCACCCGGTTGGTGAGGTCTTCTTTAAAAGTTCCGTTGTGTTGATTAATGTACAAATAATCATTTTCATGAAAATCATTACCAACATACATGTCGGGCCATCCATCAAGATCGATATCTGAAACACAAACCCCAAGGCCATAGCTTATGGTGGAGCTATTAATCGCGGATTCCTTTGTAACATCTGTAAATTTATTGTTGCCATCGTTGCGATACAACCTGTCTCCGGTAAGCACATTGTAAGTGCCGAGGAAATTATTTCGCGGAGCGAAGGTTCCGTTTTGATGAATTGAATGATTTAATAAGAACATATCAAGGTCACCATCACCATCATAATCAAAAAATACTGCTTGCGTACTAAATCCGGAGAAATCCAAACCGTATTCGTGCGCTTCATCTTTATAATGTGGCACGCCATTTTTATCGATGCCCTGGCAAATAAGTAATTGATTTTTGCTGTGCAGTGTTTCATAATTACCTACCCGGCAAATGTAAATATCCAGTAATCCATCGTTGTTTATATCAACGACAGATACACCGGTAGACCAGCCACCATCCTGTGGAATTTGAGCTTCAGCAGTTACATCTTTAAATTTTAATTTGCCCTCATTAAGATATATTTTATTATCTCCCTGGTTGGCGGAAAAAAATAAATCGATTAACCCATCATTATTAAAATCACCGGCACCTACGCCAGAACCGTTATAAAAATACATGTACTTAAAAACATTGAAATCTTTAGTTGGCTTAAGCACATTTGTAAAATCAAGCCCGGTTGCATTATGATCCAGCAATTGAAAAAGAACCGGCCCATTACTACTTTTGTGATTGCACGACAAGAATGAAAATAAGGTACATGTTATCACTAAAAGATTGAACCGTCTTCCTGTTTTGTAAATCATATTTAGTAAATCGTCTTTCAATAAATAAGGCATTCCTTATTTTTTAATTATTGCAACTGCATAAGATTTTTTGATTTTTCCTTAATCTCATATAGAGCGGGATAATCGTTATTAATCAGAAAAAGTAAACAGTCTTTTTTCCCCGCAGGAATTTCCAAAATGTCTTTAACCTCGCCTTTCACTTCTAAACCTGATTGGCTATAATCCAACCTGGTAAAGCCTCCTTTATGATCATTAATAAGAACGTCACCATAGCTCGCATCCAGCCGCCCGAACTGTGGCGGGAAGCCAAAATTATTTCCGCCAATAACTAAATCCATATATCCATCGCGATTAATGTCAATTTGATGTATTGCGTTGATGCACGAAGTTTGCACTAATGACGGCAACTTTTGAATAACAAAATGCCCGTTTCCTTTATTTAAGGCAACTATCGACGATCCGTAATTAAATATTTTTACGATGCTCTTGTTCAGCATGTCGGCAGGAAATAATTCCTTCATCGTTTTTTTTGCGTATTCTGAATGTTGCAGATTCTGCTTCTTAATTGCCGGAATCTGGTCTTGTAACTCATGTTTCAAGAATACCGTTTTATCCTGCCCTTCTACGGTGCGAGTAAGAATTTTATCCAAATTGCCGTTGTTGTTAAAGTCGTTGATCCACAATTTAACCGGGTTCTGCAGATCCGGCCTCAGATAAAAATTTTCGCCAATATTACCAAGTACGATATCCTCACGTCCATCGCCGTCTAAATCACCAACTGATATCGATTGCCATAGGCCATACAAACTATCCAGGTTAGTCGTTATTTCCTTAAAATGATCCCCGTTGTAAGAGAAAATCCGTGGCGGCATATATTCTCCCGCAATAATTAATTCCTTTTTTTTGTCGCCCGCCACATCTGCCCATTCAGCACAGGTCACCATGCCTATGGACGATATATCAGGATTTTTGGTTTTTGCCATATCGGTAAAATGCCCTTTACCATCGTTCACGAAAACATAGCTGGTGGGATTAACCCCATAATCGCGGGGAGCATTTCTGCCACCTACAAATAAATCCAGGTCTCCGTCTCCATCAAAATCGTATGGGATGGCTACAGAAATATTTGAGTTGTTGTTGGGAAATGCGGTTGGATCTAAAGTAAAATTTCCTTTACCATCATTTTTATAAAGTCGTAACTGCATTTGCTTAGTATCGGGAGGAAAACAATTTCCACCGGGACACACCAGCAAATCAAGATCACCATCATTATCACAGTCGAAAAACTGAACAGCAACGTCCTCGAAATCGGCATAATCATCAAAAACCTTTTCGGGCTTTTTTATAAAACTACCCGAAGTCGTTTGAAGATATAATTGACCTGCTTCACCTGCAGCCCCGCCAATAAAAAGATCGGGAAGGCCGTCGCCATTTACATCTCCCTCAGCAGCTTTTGGGCCCTCTTTTGAAAGTATTTCGGGCAAATTCCGTTCGTAATAAAAGTCATTATAGTCATCCTCAGTATGCTTGTCGAATGTGCTTTTTTCCGGTGTCAACAGTGGCGGAGGTAATACCCTTGCCGCAGTATCGGGCGATAACAGCACCTGGTCTTTTTGATTTATTACGAGAACTGTATCAACGGGAACATTTGTATATCGCGAATAGGACCGATCCGGCCAACTAATGAACATGGAATCTATTTTAGCCGCAGTGCCTAACCCCACAATTTGTTTATAATCAACCGAAGATTGAAATCCTCTTGTCGGAACAACTTCCCTGCTTAAAATCTGGTTGCCAACATACAATTTAATTTTACTGCCTATTGCAAAAGTGTTCTTGCCTTTACCTTTCAACAGAATACCGAAATAATTATTCTTGCTAATCTCCCTGCTGTTATTTTTATAAACAAAGGCGTTTTCATTTACATTACTGACCACAAGATCAAGCGCTCCGTCATTATCAAGGTCGGCATAAGCAGCTCCATTAGAAAATGAAGGTTGGGTAAAACCCCAGGCGATACTAACATCCTGAAATTTTAAATTGCCCAGGTTTCTAAAAGCCTTATTTGGTAAAGGATTTACAGGTATATGTTCAAGAACTTTATCTACACTCTCCTTTTGACCCGTAAGTACCATTTTTTGAATTACATCATTTGCAAAAAAGTCCATAAAATCCAGGTTGGTAACATCTTTATTAACTCCGTTACACACGTATATATCACTTAATCCATCATTATCGGCATCAAAAATCAATTCCCCCCATGTCCAGTCTGTAGCTGATATTCCGCTATAATTCCCAATCTCGGAGAAGGTTCCGTTTTTGTTGTTTAGCTGCAGGCAATTTTTCATAAACTGGTGGTAAAACCCCGATTTAACCTTACTGTTGTAAAAGTCAATATTATCAAAAGAGCCAAGTGTTTTTAACCGGTAATCGTCGCCCGGAAGCATATCTGTTGTAAATATTTCAGGGTAGCCATCATTGTTTAGGTCCCCTATGTCCGTACCCATAGAGGACATGCTTATACTCTGCAGTTGGTCTTCCATTTCATCTTTAAACGTGCCGTTTTTTTGGTTGATGTATAAATAATCTTTTTCGTATGAATCATTGCCAACATAAATATCCGGATAGCCATCATTATTAAGATCTCCGACACTAACTCCTAAACCGAAACTTATTAGACTGCCATGTATACCGGCTGATTGGGTGACTTCTGTAAAATGTCCATTGTCATTCCTGTAAAGATGGTCGCCGCCGCCTCTTAAAAAAGGAGCCACCGGCCAAAGTGAATCAGGAAGATCTCTCCTATTCGCATTGTTTAGCGTATTGATGGGCATCGGGCTGTTATTGATCATAAAACAGTCAAGATCTCCATCCATATCATAATCAAAAAAAGAAACCTGGGTTGTGTAGGCTGAAATATCTAATCCATATTTATGGGCTTCTTCAGTGAATGTATTATTGTGATTGTTTATGTACAGTTTATTTCTCCGGTTTCCCGATTTCATGTGGCCTGAATTGCAAACGTAAATATCGAGCCAACCATCCCCGTTAATATCTACAAACGTGACGCCCGTGCTCCACATACTATCTTGCTTCAGGCCGGCTTTTGCTGAAATATCTTCAAATTTGAAATTTCCTTTATTGAGGTACAATTTATTTTCACCCATATTGGATGTGAGAAATATATCGGGCAAACCATCATTATTAATATCCCCGATTGCCACCCCACCTCCATTGTAGAAATTGCGAAAAAGAAAACTGTTTTCGATTTTACCATCCACAACTTTGTTAATAAAGTTGATACCTGTATTATCCATTAATTGAAATAAAGGTTCATTGGTTTTTTTGTTGCAGGAAAGAAAAATTAAAAGAAAAAGACTTAAAGAAAGCTTTGGTAGTTGCTTCATTATTCAGAATAATTATTGATGCTTTTGTACAGTTATTTTTTTTGATAAAGGTAAAGAATGAAATAAGTACTTCTCTATTTTATTACCATTCAATTGCTTAAAAAGGAAATTTAACATTACAATCCGGCGCCATCCAAACAATATGCCCCGGCGAAATTTAAATTAAAAAGACTGCTTAAAGTAGCAGTCTTTTTAATTTAATCAACTATTTATTTAATTATTAGTAACCCGGATTTTGTTTCAAGTTAGGGTTAGCTGCCAATGCCTGGCTCGGAATCGGGTACAA
>Ga0134126_10005348_pt1 | contig 16047 bp, 13 predicted proteins | sample KB31752_FD_96881 | JGI IMG/M metagenome (GOLD analysis project Ga0134126, IMG submission 96881) | Terrestrial soil microbial communities with excess Nitrogen fertilizer from Kellogg Biological Station, Michigan, USA - KB3-175-2 | ecosystem: Environmental > Terrestrial > Soil > Unclassified ...
CGGCGGCAGCGGTGGCGGCGAGCCCTTCGACGACGATATTCCGTTCTGAGCAAAGGCGCCCGGCGTCCAAGCGTAACCGGCGGAACACCCGCCTCCCTTGACGTGGTGCGCGATGCCGCTCAGTCCCGACATAAAGCTCGTCACTATTGACGGCGAACCCAAGACCCTCGCCGACTTCACCGGCCGCGCGCTGCTGGTCGTCAATGTCGCCAGCAAATGCGGCTTCACTCCGCAATATCGGGGGCTGGAGGCGCTGCACCAGCGCTTTTGCGCGCGAGGCTTTTGCGTGCTCGGCTTTCCCTGCGACCAGTTCGGCCATCAGGAGCCCGGTGACGAGCGCGGGATCAAGGCGTTCTGCGAGGCGAGCTACGCCGTCAGCTTCCCGATGTTCGCCAAGATCGAGGTCGACGGCCCCGCGACGCATCCGCTGTTCGCCGCCTTGAGACGCGCGGCGCCGGGCCTGCTCGGCAGCCAGGCGATCAAGTGGAACTTCACCAAATTCCTCGTCGGCCGCGACGGCGAGGTGCGGCGCCGCTTCGCCCCGCTTACCGCACCGGCCTGGCTCGCCAGCGACATCGAAGCGGCTTTGGGTTGCGCCAAGGCGCGCACGCACGCCCGCGCCTGATGAAAATGGCGCTGCGCGCGCCTCAGCCTGTCGTCTTCGCTTCCCCGACGCCATAGGCGCGCATGAACACCTCGACCGCCGCGTCGACCGATCGCGCGATCGCCTCCGGAGAAGCCGTCTCGGAGAGGCCGAACAGGCAGCCTTGGAACACGCCGGACTTGCAGAGGTCGATGAACTGGCGCGCCGCCAAATGTCCGTCGCCGAATTGCAACACGCCCTGCCCGCGCCATGCTTCCAGGCGCTCGGCGAGTTTAATCACGCCATAACGCGGCCCGGATTCGTAGAAGACGCGGCCGAGGTTGGGAAATTTCGCCGTCGCGGCGATGACGATGCGCACTTGCGCGATCAGTTCCGGCTGCGTCATCAGCGCGATGAGTTGGCGGCCGAACGAGGCCAGCGCCGGTCGCGGATCGCCGTCGTCGGCGGGAAAGACGATGCGTTCGGCCTGCTGCTTGCGGTCCTCGCGGATCAACGCCTCGAACAGGTCCTCCTTGGAGTTGAAATAGACATAGAGCGTGCCCTTCGACACGCCGGCCGCGCGGGCGATGTCGTTCATGCTCGCGCCATCGAAGCCGTCAGCGAGGAAGACGCGCCGCGCGCCGTCGAGGATCTGCCGCCGCTTGGCCGAATCCGCCCCCGCCTCGCGCGCTTCGATCGTCATGCCTGCCTCCAGATCCAGTCGGCTCAAAATTTTTGACCGAACCGTTCGGTTCACCCTTGCCGTAACCCTGTCAGTCCTGTATGTCAACGCTGTATTGACCGAACGGTTCGGTCGGAGACGAGTTGTCATGGCTCAAGACGTCGCCGCCGCCCCTGCCGCCTTTGTCCGCCCCGCCGAAACGGCCGCCGCGCCGCCCAAGGCCAGGCGGTCGCCGCGCCGCCTGATTCTGCCGCTGGTCGCCATCGCCGCGGCCGCCTTCGGCGTGCATTACGGCTATTATTACTTCACCGACGGCCGTTTCCTGGTGTCGACCGACGACGCCTACGTCGGCGCCGACAGCGTCATCGTCGCGCCGAAGATCGCCGGCTATATCGTCGCCGTCAAGGTGCGCAACAACCAGGAAGTGCGCGAGGGCGAGGTGCTGGCGCGGATCGACCCCGGCGACTATCGCCTCGCGCTCGACGCCGCCAAGGCCAAGGTCGCCACCCAGGACGCGACGATCACCCGCATCGGCCGGCAGATCGACGCCCAGGCGGCGATGGTCGCCCAGGCCCAGGCGCAGGTTGCGGCGGCTGCCGCCAATGCGGCGAGCGCCGCCGCCGACGAGCAGCGCGCGGCGCTCGAATTCGATCGCGCGCAAAAGCTGGCGCAGACCAATTTCGGCTCGCAGCAGCGGCTCGAACAGGCCAATGCCGACAAGAAGCGCACCGCCGCCGCCGTCGCCGGGGCCAAGGCGACGTTTCAGTCGGCTGAGGCGCAACTGGCCTACGCCAAGGCCAACACTGACGTGCTGGCGACGCAGAAGAGCGAAGCCGTCCACACCCGCGCCGAACTCGCCAACGCCGTCGAGCGCGCCGCGCGCGATCTGTCGTTCACAGAAATTCGCGCCCCGTTCGACGGCGTCATCGGCAATAAGGCGGTCGAGGTTGGCCAATATGTGCAGCCCGGCACGCGCCTGCTCGCCGTCGTGCCGCTCGACAAGGTCTATGTCGACGCCAATTACAAAGAGACGCAACTCGCCGACATCGCGCCCGGCCAAAAGGTCGATGTCGCCGTCGACGCCTTCGACGGCAAGACTTTGGAAGGCTACGTGCGCTCGATCGCCCCGGCCTCGGGGGCGCAGTTCTCGCTGCTGCCGCCCGACAACGCCACCGGCAATTTCACCAAGATCGTGCAGCGCGTGACGGTGCGCATCGGCTTCGACGCGCAGGCGATCAAGTCGCATAAGCTGCGGCCGGGACTGTCGGTGGTGGCGACCATACATAGCCGCGACGAGGCGCTGCCGAAGCCCTCGCTCATCAGCGCGCTCGGGCTCGACGGGGTCTGGGCCAAGAGCGCCTCGCTCGTCGCCGGCCGGCCATGAGCGAGGCGGCGACCGCGACGGCGGAGGCGTTCGACAAGCGCAAGCTCGTCGCCTTCATCTTCATGGTGTTCGGGATGTTCATGGCGATCCTGGACATCCAGATCGTCTCGGCGTCGCTGAGCCAGATCCAGGCCGGGCTGTCGGCGAGCCAGGACGAAGTGATCTGGGTGCAGACGGCCTATCTCGTCGCCGAGGTCATCATGATCCCGCTGTCGGGCTTCCTGTCGCGGATGTTGTCGACGCGCGTCATCTTCACCATTTCCGCCGCTGGCTTCACGCTGATGAGCCTCATGTGCTCGACCGCGACCTCGATCGATTCGATGATCGTCTGGCGCGCGCTCCAGGGCTTCATCGGCGGCGGCATGATCCCGACCGTGTTCGCCTCCGCCTATACGATCTTTCCGCGCTCGAAACTGCCGATCGTGTCGCCGATCATCGGCCTCGTCGCCACGCTGGCCCCAACCATCGGCCCGACCGTCGGCGGCTATCTGACCGATCTCTATTCCTGGCACTGGCTGTTCCTGGTCAACGTGCCACCGGGCATCGTGGTGACGATCGCCGCCTGGGTGCTGATCGATTTCGACAAGCCGGATTGGAGCCTCGCGCCGCGTTTCGATTGGACGGGGCTGGCGGCGATGGCCGGCTTTCTCGGTGCGATGGAATATGCGCTAGAGGAAGGCCCGTCGAAAGACTGGCTGGAGAGCCAGCCCGTCACCGCGGCGATCGTCATTTCCGGCGTCAGCGCCGTCGTGTTCTTCTGGCGCGCCTTCACCGCCCGCCAGCCGATCGTCGACCTCTCCGCCTTCCGCGATCGCAATTTCTGGACCGGCTCGATGTTCTCGGCGATCATGGGCGTCGGGCTCTACGGGCTCACTTACATCTATCCCGTCTATCTCGCGACGGTGCGCGATTACACGCCGCTGATGATCGGCGAGACGATGTTCGTCACCGGCGTCTGCATGTTCCTCACCGCGCCGATCTCGGGCCGGCTGATGACCCTGGTCGATCCGCGCAAGATGATCGCCATCGGCTTCGCCGGCTTCGCCTATGGCACTTACCTCGCCTCGAAAGTGACGTCGGATTGGGACTTCTACGAGTTGCTGTGGCCGCAGGTGTTCCGCGGCGTGTTCATGATGCTGTGCATGGTGCCGATCAACAATCTCGCGCTCGGCACGATGCCGCCGGCCAAGATGAAGAACGCCTCCGGCCTGTTCAACCTGACGCGCAACCTCGGCGGCGCCATCGGTCTGGCGATCATCAACACGATCCTCGACAAGCGCATGGACCTGCATTTGGCGCGCCTGCACGATTCCGTCGCCTGGGGCCGCAACGTCGCCGAGGAGACGATGGCCAACTTGACCGCCGCGCTCGCCGCGCGCGGCTCCGACGCCGCGCTCGCTGCGACCAAACAATTGTCGCTCATGGTGCGCCGGCAAGCCGAGGTGATGGCGCTCGCCGATGTCTTCCTGGTGCTGACCGTGATCTATCTCAGCACCCTCTGGCTCGCCGTGCTCATGCGCCGACCGCAGATGGCGGGCGGCGGCGGGCATTGAGGGCTCAAGCCCGAGGCAAGGCGCGCCGCGCAAAAACGCCGCTACGCACAGCAGGGGGCGGCGGATGATGACGGCAAGAATGGCGGCGGCGGCGCTCGCGGCTCCTGGGGCGGGCTACGCGCCGACGACGCATGGCGTGGCGCTCGACCAGTCCTTCTACTCGCTCGACGCGCAGGCAGGCCGGCCCTGCGTGCTGGCGCTGATTGGCCGTCTCGGCGTGGCGCAGGCGCGAGGCGCGCTGCTCGCCCTCCAGGCCCGCGCGTACGAGTTTGCCGCCCTCGACGCCGACCTGGTGGCGCTCATCGAGATTGAGACGGAGGCGCCGCGCGAGTTTCTGGAGCCCGTTGCCCCCGAGGCGCGACTCATCTTCTCCCACCCGGACGTGTTCGCCGCCTGGCGCTTCACCCATGCCGCGCCGGCCCTGTTCGCGCTCGACGGCGGCGGCCGCATTGTCGCCGGGCCGCTCGACGGCGGCCCGGCGTCGGACGGCGAGTTGCTCGCCGCCCTGACGGCGCTGCCGCGCGAGGCGGCTTTCGACGACGCCTGTCCCGCCCCGGTGCTCGCCGTGCCCAATATCCTGAGCCCGACGCTGTGTCGCGAGTTGATCGCGCATTTCGAGGCCAGCGAGCCGCAGTTCGGCGGCATGGCGTCGGTCGATGGCGACGGCAAGCTCGTCCATAAGGTCGACGGCGGCAAGAAGCACCGCTTCGATCTGGTGCTGGGGCCGCGCGATCGCTTCCTCAGCCCGGTGATGGCTGGCATCCTGACGCGCTGCCTGCCGGAGATGAAGAAGGCGTTCCAGATCGATATCGCCCACACCGACCGCATTCTGCTGGCGCGCTACGACGAGAGCGGCGGCTACTTCCGCCGCCATCGCGACAATTCCGCGCCGAGCGTCGCCTTCCGCCAGTTCGCGCTGTCCATCAATCTCAACGACGATTACGAGGGCGGCTGCGTGTTGTTCCCAGAGTACAATCGCCGCCGCTACCGACCGCGCGCCGGCGCCGGCGTGGTGTTCTCCTGCTCGCTGTTGCACGAGGCGGCGGCGGTGACGCGCGGGCGGCGCTATTGCGTGCTGACCTTCCTGCACGATTCCGCGGCCCAGGCGCTCTGGCTGGACGCGCAGCGGCGCGCGTCTTGACGCGCTCGCCCGCCGCTGCTAATTCCCGCATCGCTATGGAGGACGGAAAAATCCTTTCCTGTCAATAGTTTGAGAAGAATGACGAGTGGCATGGCGATCAGGCTTCACGAAGGCGATGTGCCGGAGGGTTACGATTTCGGCCGGGCGGTGGCGATCGACACCGAGACGATGGGGCTTGCCGTCGGCCGCGACCGATTGTGCGTCGTCCAGTTGAGCCGTGGCGATGGCGACGCCGAAGTCGTGCGCATCAAGCCCGGCCAGCGCCAGGCGCCGCGGCTCACCGCCATGCTCGCCGACGCCACGATCTTGAAGCTGTTCCACTTCGGCCGTTTCGACATGGGCGTGTTGACCCACGCCTTCGGCGTCATGCCGGCGCCGATCTATTGCACCAAGATCGCCTCCAAGCTGGCGCGCACCTACACCGACCGGCACGGCCTCAAGGATCTCGTCAAGGAACTGCTCGCCGTCGATCTGTCGAAGCAGCAGCAAAGCTCGGATTGGGGCGCGCCGACGCTGAGCGACGCGCAACTCGCCTACGCCGCCTCCGACGTGTTGCACCTGCACGCGCTGCGCGACAAGCTCGACGCCATGCTGAAGCGCGAAAGCCGCGACGCCTTGGCGCGCGCCGCCTTCGCCTATCTGCCCGATCGCGTGCGGCTCGATCTCGCAGGCTTCGAGGCGGTGGACATTTTCGCCCACGCCTCGCCCTGAACCGCCCGGGGGCTGGCCCCGGGCGCTGGCGCTATCCCTTCGTGCAGATGACTATTTCTTTACGCAAGCGATGACCGCCTTGCCGCCCTCGCAAGCCGCGCCGCTGGTGTCGGAGATTTTCGGCGCCGCGTCGTCGCCGATGCAATAGGCGCTGATCATCGTCTCGCCATCGGCGCAGGACGCTTTGCCGTCGCCGGTGACGACGTTGATCGTCGCGCCGGCGTCGCCCTTCGCGCCGGCGGGACCAGCGGGACCAGCCTCGCCCTTCGCGCCAGCGTGGCCAGCCTCGCCCTTGGGGCCAGCGGGGCCGATGGCTCCGACCGGGCCAACGGCGCCAGCAGGGCCGGCGGCGCCAGCGGGGCCGGTCGCGCCTGCCGGGCCGACCGCACCGATGGGGCCGACAGGTCCGGGAGGGCCGGCATTGCCTTTGTCACCCTTGTCGCCCTTGTCGCCCGCAGGGCCGGCTGGCCCTGCGGGGCCAGCGTCGCCCTTATCGCCCTTGGCGCCGGCGGGGCCGGTGGGCCCGGCGGGGCCGGCCGGGCCCGCCGGGCCTGCAAGGCCCGCGTCGCCCTTTGGCCCGGCGTCGCCCTTCGGGCCGACCGGTCCTACGGCGCCGACGGCGCCGGAATCGCCCTTCGCGCCCGGCGGCCCTTTGTCGCCGGGGTCGCCCTTCGCACAGGCGGAAATAGCAAGCAAGGCGCAGAGCGCCGCCGTGGTCATCGATATTCGCAAGTGATCCCCCCTCGCCCAATCCAGGCGTAGCGACGCCGGCGCCATGTCAACCCAGCGTCATCCCCAGCATAACCAAAAATCTGCGGCCCGAAAGACGCCGCCGTCATTTTTGCGTCGCGCGTCGCAAAGCGCGCGGCGGCTGGCCATAGACACGCAAGAAAGCCCGGCGCATGCGCTCGGGATCGCCGAAGCCGACGCGGCCGGCGACGCGCTCGATCGGCTCGGCGCTGGTCTCGATCAGCGCCCGCGCCGCTTCGAGCCGCAGCCGCTCGATGGCGCGGGCCGGCGACACCCCAGTCCCGCGCGCGAAGGCGCGCGAGAAATGGCGCGGACTCATCGCCGCCTGCTCGGCGAGGCGCTCGACGCTGAGCGATTCGCCGAGCCGCTGGTGCGCCCAGCCGAGCAGCTTTGCAAACCGTCCCTCCTGCCGCTCGATCTCCGCCAGCGCCGAGAACTGCGACTGCCCCCCGGCGCGCTGGCGATAGACGACAAGCTGACGCGCCGTGCGCCGCGCGACCTCCTCGCCGAGATCCTCGGCGATCATCGCCAGCGCCAAGTCGATGCCGGCGGTGATGCCGGCCGAGGTCCACACCGGCCCGTCACGCACATAGATGCGATCCGCCTCCAGCCGCACGCGCGGATAGTCGCGCGCGAATTGCGGCCCACGCTGCCAATGGGTGGTCGCACGGCGGCCATCGAGCAGCCCCGCCTCGGCGAGCAGAAAGGCGCCGGAGCAGACGCTGGCGATGCGCCGCGCCTGCGGCGCGCGGACGCGGATGAGAGCGATAAGCTCTTCGTCGCGCACGGCCTGGCGCGTGCCGTCGCCGCCGGCGACGATCAGCATGTCGAGCGGGCCGGCCTCCCCCCAGCGCGCGCGCCTGCATCGCTGCGCCCGAGGAGCTTTCGACCGCGCCGGCGTGCTTGGCGACGACCTCAAGCACATAGGTGCCCTCGCGATAGCGCGCCGCGATCTCGAAGGCTGCGATCGGACCGGCGGCGTCGAGGATCTGAAAGTCGGGAAACACCAGCATGGCGATGCGGTTCGTCATCGTTGTCTCGAAACGAGGGAAACATGTCATTTACGCCAAAGCGGTCGTGCGTCAAAACCAGGCGTCCGACAACAGGAGCTGCCCATGAACCCGCCCTTCCGCATCGTCGAAGCGATCTATCCCGGCATGACGCAACTCGATTTCACCGCGCCGCATACGGTGTTCTCGCGGCTGCCCGGCGTCGAGGTCGTCGTCGCTTCGGCCGAGGGCGGCGAGGTCCGCGCCGACGGCGGGTTGACCTTCGCCGGCGTCCGCCGCCTGGCTGAGATCGACGCTTGCGATCTGCTGTTCGCGCCCGGCGGCCGTAACGCCACCGTCGTCATCAACGACCGCGCCTTCATGGACGCGTTCGACCGCCTCGCGGCGGGGGCGCGCTATCTCACCTCGGTCTGCACGGGCTCGCTGATTCTCGCCGCCACCGGGCGCCTGCGCGGCCGCCGCGCCGCCTGCCATTGGGCCTGGCGCGACTTGCTGACGCTATTCGGCGCGATCCCCGATAGCGGCCGGGTCGTGCGCGACGGCGACATCTTCACCGGCGCCGGCGTCACCGCAGGGCTCGACTTCGCGCTAACGGTGGCAGCGGAGCTTGCCGGCCCGGCGTTGGCGCAAGGCGTGCAGTTGGCGCTGGATTATGCGCCGAGCCCGCCGTTCGACGCCGGCAGGCCGGAGACGGCCCCGCCGGAAGTGCTGGAGACGACGCTGCGGGCAATGCAGGCGGGGTCGGCGGAGCGGCGAGCCGACGCGCTGCGGGCGGCGCAGCGGCTAACGGCGGCCTGAGCCTATTGCGCCGCGGTCGCGGCGCCGGTCAGTTGCAGCGGCGGCGCGGCGGCGCGGGGCGGCGCGATCAGTTCGGCGGCGATCTCGCGCTTGCCGCGCGCGGAGAGGAAGGCGGCGGCGGCGTTGCGCTCTTTCTCGCTGGCGGCGGCGATATCCTTCGCCCGCAGGTCGCGAATCCACTCCTCCTTCGGCGATTTGGCGTTGACGCTGGCGATGCTGAGCCACATCAGCCCGCGCGCGGTCTGGCGCGGCACGCCGTCGCCGCGAAACAGCATGTGGCCGAGCAGCGCCTGGGCGCCGTGATGGCCCTTCTCGGCCGCCAGACCGAGCCATTTGGCGGCGCGCAGCTTGTCTTTCTCCAGCCCACCCTCGCCGGCGATGAACATGCGCGCCAAATGGTATTCGGCGTCCGCGTCGCCGAAGCGGGTGGCGGCGATCTCGAACATTTCGACCGCGCGCTCGGGGTCCGGCTTGATCGAGGAGCCGGCGATGCCGTTCATGCAATAGACGCCGATCTGCACGAAGGCGTTGGCGATGGCGGTGAGCGAGCGACGATCGGTCTCGTCTTCGTCGTAGTTGTCGACGAGTTGCTCGAAATACTTGTAGGCGAGGACATCGTTGCGCGGCACCACCTCGCCGGTGGCGTAGATGGAGCCGAGCTTCCACTGGGCGAGCGTCTCACCGCCCTCGGCGGCGTAGGTGAGCGCCTGGACGGAGGATTGCGCATCGCCGGCGTGGAGGTCGAGAACCCCGACCCGCAGCGCCTCGCGCGCACTTTTGAAAGTGCGGCTGGGCACGATCTTCTGCCCGTTCGAAGTGTTTGAACCGTCAAGCGCCGAGGCCTGCGTCGCAAACAGGGCGAGCGCGAGCCCAAACCCTGCGGCGACCTTGAGCCCCAAGAGGCTCTTGCCAGCGGACGACATTATTCCCGCAACCGAACCCGCAAACATGTCCTACGATCCGATCCACATTCGCGCGAACGCGCCGCCGCCCCTCTAACTGCAAACTCTCGGGCCGCGCAGGCTTTCGCCCGTTGTGGTCCGAGGTCGAGTAAAGCTCGGGGTTTATGGCGCAATCGCGGCGTGAACTCGGGCTAAATTCGAACTCTCCGAGTTGATCTCAGGTTGTTGCGCAAATGCCACGATCGCCGGCGTGAAGATCGATCGCCGTTATAGATTCGCAAGCCTTTCCCGCGCCGCCGCCAACTTGACGATGCGGGCCAGCGCCGCCTCGCGGCGCTGGCGATTCTCCTCGATGATCTCCTCGGGCGCACGCGCCAGGAAATCGGCGTTGGCGAGCTTGGCGTCGACCTTGGCGATCTCCGACTGCTCCTTGGCGATCTCCTTGGCGAGTCGCGCCCGCTCGGCGGAAAAATCGACCAGGCCGGCGAGCGGCAGCGCGGCTTGCGCGTCGCGCACCAGGATCGCCACCGCGCCGGTTGGCGGCTCCGCCGTCACATCGACGCCCTCGATGCGCGCCAGCCGCTCCAGCGTCGGGCGCCAGCGCGCGAGATAGCCCTCGACTGTGGCGCTCGGCGCGACCAGCGCCAGCCGCAGCGGCGCATTTTGCGCAATCGCCATTTCCGAGCGGATCGAGCGGATCGCCTCGATCAGTTCGACGACGAAGCCGATCTCCGCCTCGGCTTCGGGGTCGGCGGGAAACGACATCTGCGGCCACGCCGCGAGCGCCAGCGGCCCCGAACGCGGCGGGCCGTCCACGCCCTTGATCGCCCACAGATCCTCGGTGAGGAACGGCATGAACGGATGCAGCATGGCGTAGGAGAGATCGAGCACGTGGGCGATCGTCGCCCGCGTCTCGGCCTTCGCCGCCTCGCTCGCCTCGCCTTGCAGCACCGGCTTGGCAAGCTCCAGGCACCAATCGCACAGCACGCTCCAGATGAAGCGATAGGCGGCGTTGGCGGCGTCGTTGAAACGGTATTCCTCGATGCCGCCCGCCACCTGGCCGAGCGCCGCCGCCGCCTCGCCGAGCATCCAGCGGTTGAGCGGATCGCGGACGCTCAACGGGTCGAAGCCCGCGACCCGCGCGCAGCCGTTGAGTTCGGCGAAGCGCGAGGCGTTCCACAGCTTGGTCGCGAAATTGCGGTAGCCCTCGACGCGCGCCGTCGAGAGCTTGATGTCGCGCCCCTGCGCCGCCATCGCCGCCAGCGTGAAGCGCAAGGCGTCGGCGCCGTGGCTTTCGATCAGGCTCAGGGGATCGATGACGTTGCCTTTCGACTTCGACATTTTCGCGCCCTTCTCGTCGCGCACGAGGGCGTGGATGTAGACGTCGCGGAACGGGATTTCGTCGCGGAAATGCAGCCCCATCATCATCATGCGGGCGACCCAGAAGAAGATGATGTCGAAGCCGGTGACGAGCACGCTGGTCGGGTAGAAGCGCTTCAGTTCCGCCGTCTCGTCCGGCCAACCGAGGGTCGAGAACGGCCACAACGCCGATGAGAACCAGGTGTCGAGCACATCCTCGTCGCGCGGGAACATCCCGGCGAGCTTTTCCGGCTGGTTGGCGAGCGCCTCGCCTTCCGCGTCGGTGAGCACGCCGCGCTCGACGCCGTCGGCGAGCGCAACGGCGAAGGCGGTCTCCTCGTCCTCCTCGACGTAGGTTCCGCCCCAGGGCGAACTCCAGGCCGGGATCTGATGGCCCCACCAGAGCTGGCGCGAGATGCACCACGGCTGGATGTTTTCCAGCCAGTCGAAATAGGTCTTCTCCCAGGTCTTCGGGGTGAAGACGGTCTTGCCCTCGCGCACCGCCGCCAGCGCCGGTTGGGCGAGCGTCTTGGCGTCGACATACCATTGGTCGGTGAGCCAGGGCTCGATGACGACGCCGGAGCGGTCGCCGTGCGGCACCATGTGCGCGGCAGGCTCGATGCGGGCGAGCCGCCCTTCCCGCGCGATCATGCCGACGATCTTGGAGCGCGCAACGAAGCGGTCGAGCCCGTCGAGTTCGGCGACGAGCCGGGTCAACTCGTGGTCGCCGGCCTCGACGCCCTCGAAGAAGGCGACATTGCCGGCCAGCGTCACCCGCGCCGCGGCGTCGAGGATGTTGATCGGCCGCACGCCCTCGCCCTCGTGGCGACGGCCGACCTCGAAATCGTTGAAATCGTGCGCCGGCGTGATCTTCACCGCGCCGGAGCCTTTCTCGGGGTCGGCGTAGGCGTCGGCGACGACCGGGATCAGCCGCCCGACCAGCGGCAGCCGCAGCTTGCGGCCGTGCAGGGCAATGAACCGTTCGTCGTCGGGATGGACCGCGACGGCGGTGTCGCCGAGCATGGTCTCGGGCCGCGTCGTGGCGACGGTGAGCGCCTCGCCGGTTTCCTCCCCCGCCTCGTCGACCAGCGGATAGTCGAAATGGTAGAGATGGCCGTTCGGGTTCTTGGCCAGCGCCTTGGCGAGCGCCGCCTCGTCGAGCGGTTCGCCGTCGGCGCGCGACCATTTGAACGCGCCTTTGCACTCGACCTGCGCCACTTCGAGATCGGAGATCGCGGTCTGGAACTTCGGGTCCCAGTTGACCAGGCGCTTGTCGCGATAGATCAGCCCCTCGCGAAACAGTTGCACGAACACCTTGGCGACCGCCTTCGACAGCCCCTCGTCGAGCGTGAAACGCTGGCGGCTCCAGTCGCAGGAGGCGCCGAGGCGCTGCAACTGGCCGACGATGGCGCCGCCGGATTCGGCCTTCCACTGCCAGACCTTGTCCAGGAACGCCTGCCGCCCGATCTGGCGCCGGTCCTGCCCCTGGGCGGCGAGCTGGCGCTCGACCACCATCTGCGTCGCGATGCCGGCATGGTCGGTTCCGGGCTGCCACAATACGTCGCGGCCCTTCATGCGCCAGTAGCGGCAGAGCACGTCCTGCAACGTGTTGTTGAGCGCATGGCCCATGTGCAGGTTGCCGGTGACGTTCGGCGGCGGGATGACGATGCAGAACGGCTCCGCCCCGGCGCGCTCGGGTCGACCGGCGCGGAAGGCGCCCGTCTCCTCCCAAAAGGCGGCGATGCGGCGTTCCGCCGCGACGAAGTCGAAGGTCTTGTCCATCATGGACGCGGCATAACGACGACGGGAGCGAAAAAGTCAACGCGAAGCGCGCCGGGACGACAAATCCGCGTCAACGGGTTATCGTTTGAGACGTCGAGGGCCAACGCTCAAGGATAATGGATGCTCACGCTCGTCCACGCGCCGAAATCCCGCTCGTCCGGCATGCTCTGGCTGCTCGAAGAGATCGGCGAGCCCTACCGGGTTCAATACGTCTCCATCCGCCGGGGCGACGGATCGGGTTCGCTTGACGACTCCAATCCGCATCCGCATGGCAAAGTGCCGCTCCTGCTTGACGACGGCGTCGCCGTCTTCGAGCAGAGCGCCATCGCGCTCTACCTTTCCGACAGGTTCCCGCAGGCGCATCTCGGCCCAGGAATCGCCGATGCCGGACGCGGCGCCTTTGTCACCATGCTCGCCTATTATGGCGGCGTGATCGAACCCGCGTTCGTCTCCAAGTTCCGGAATTTCCTCGTGCCGCGCGGGACGGCGGGCTGGGTCGATGCGGACGAGGCGATGGATTTCATCAACAGTCGCCTTGCCGAACAGTCCTATATCGCAGGCGAGACGTTCACGGCCGCCGACGTGCTCTACGCCGGCGCATTCGCGATGTTCATGAACTCGCCGTTGCTGGGCGAGAAGAAGACCGGTCAACTCGAGGCTTATGTCGCCCGCTGCGTCAGCCGGCCGGCGCGCGAGCGCGCCCAGGCGAGGGACGCCGGCCCTTGAATTTGAAATGCTGATCGAGGCGTGGCGCCATCTCCTTTGCGTCGCCCGCCGGCTAGAGATGTCGAATTGATGACGACGCCGGAAGTTGCCTTCCGCGCGCGCAGGCGCGATGACGGCGGCTCGGGAGGATGAACACGATGAGCCGATACGCCGCCGTCTATGCCGCGTCGCGGGAGAATCCGGAGGCCTTCTGGGCCGAGGCCGCCAAGGCGATCGACTGGATCAAACCGCCTCAGCGCATCTTCGCGCCCGAAGCCGGCGTCTATGGCCGCTGGTATCCCGACGCCACCTGCAACGCCTGCTACAACGCGCTCGACCGCCATGTCGCCGCCGGGCGCGGCGAACAGGTCGCGCTCTACTACGACAGCCCCGTCACCGCGACGAAACGGCGCGTCACCTATGCCGAGTTGCTGGCCGAGGTCGAGACGCTGGCCGCCGTCATCGCCGGCTTCGGCGTCGCCGCCGGCGACCGCGTCGTCATCTACATGCCGATGATTCCCGAGGCGATCGCGGCGATGCTGGCCTGCGCGCGCATCGGCGCCGTGCATTCGGTGGTGTTCGGCGGCTTCGCCGCCAAGGAACTGGTCAGCCGCATCGACGACGCCGAACCGAAGCTGATCCTCGCCGCCTCCTGCGGCGTCGAACCCAACCGTGTCGTCGCCTACAAGCCGCTGCTCGACCGGGCGATGGATCTGGCCCGCCACAAGGCCGCCGCCTGCCTGATGTTGCAGCGCCCGCAGGCCGAGGCCGCGATGACGCGGGGCCGCGATCACGATTGGGCGCAGGCGATGGCGGCGGCGAGAGCCGCAGGCCAGAAGGCCGCGCCGGTCGAGATGCTGGCGACCGATCCGCTCTATATTCTCTACACGTCCGGCACGACCGGCGTGCCCAAGGGCGTCGTGCGCGACACCGGCGGCTATCTGGTCGCGCTTTACTGGTCGATGGCGAATATCTACGACGTCAAGCCCGGCGAGGCGTTCTGGACAGCGAGCGACATCGGCTGGGTCGTCGGCCATTCCTACATCGTCTACGCGCCGCTGATCCTCGGCGCGACCTCGGTGCTCTACGAGGGCAAGCCGGTCGGCACGCCGGACGCCGGCGCGTTCTGGCGCGTCATCGCCGAATACAAGGTCGCCGCCTTCTTCACCGCGCCAACCGCGCTGCGCGCCGTGCGCAAGGAGGACCCGGAGGCCAAGCTGCTGCAAAAATACGATCTCTCCGCCTTCCGCACGCTGTTCCTGGCCGGCGAGCGCGCCGACCCGGAGACCGTCGCCTGGGCGGAAAAGGTGGTGCAGCGGCCGATCGTCGACCACTGGTGGCAGACCGAGACCGGCTGGGCGATCGCGGCCAACCCGGTCGGCCTCGGCCTTATGCCGATCAAGCGCGGTTCGCCGACCGTCGTCATGCCCGGCTACCAGGTCGACATCGTCGACGACGCCGGCCAACCCGTGGCGGAGGGCGCGATGGGCTCCATCGTCATCAAGCTGCCGCTGCCGCCGGGCTGCCTGCCGACGCTGTTTCGCAACGACGAGCGGATGCGCGAGAGCTACCTCGCCGAGTTCCCCGGCTATTACAAAACCTCCGACGCCGGCACGAAGGACGCCGACGGCTATCTCACCATCCTCGGCCGCACCGACGACATCATCAACGTCGCCGGCCACCGGCTGTCGACCGGCGGCATGGAGGAGGTGCTGGCTTCGCACCCGGACGTGGCGGAATGCGCCGTGCTCGGGATCAAGGACGCGATCAAGGGCGAGCAGCCGTGCGGCTTCCTGGTGCTGAAGGCCGGCGTTTCGCGGCCTTTCGAGGAGATCGAAAAGGAAGTCGTGGCGCTGGTGCGCGACCGCATCGGGCCGGTGGCGGCGTTCAAGACGGCGATCGTCGTGGCGCGGCTGCCGAAGACCCGCTCCGGCAAGATCCTGCGCGGCACGATCAAGAAGATCGCGGACTCTGATCCGTGGACGACGCCGGCGACCATCGAGGACCCCACCGCGCTCGACGAGGTGGCGGCGGCGATCCGGGGGCGGGGGATGTAGGGGGCGGGACAGGGCGGGAAGCGGCGATTTCAAGGCGGTAGGCGGCGATTGGTGTCCAGCGGATCGCGCGAGAGGGAGGGTCGAGGGCTCCGACAGTGCGTGGGCGGTCGCCGTTGTGCGCATTGTCACCGTAACCGCCTTTACCGCGAAGTCGGGTGGGTTGACAGTTGTTTTTGGCCGCCATATACGCTTCGAACTATCGTAAGCATCGTTTTTTCATCTAGATTGTATTCTTTAAATTGATTTATACCTAAAGCTGCACTAATCGTATTCGTGAAACATTCTTTGACACGATCCGTCTCCATCAATACCACGGAGTATATGATTTTATTGCGAACATTCGCAATCACAACCTCGCATTTAGAACCCGAATTAATCGATTGCAACATTTTCTGAAATTTTCCGGGAATACTCTGATCGACGCGAGAAAACGCCTCCTCTAGTTTATTTAGAGAATTATCGTCGCTCACTAGAAATTTCTTCAAATTATCATTGTATATAACAAAAAAAGTAACCATCCCCCGGCAAAGCCGGGGGCCTTCATAATGTGAGCCGCTCAAAGCGGCATTGGGGGCGCTGATGCGACCCCGGTTGGTTGCCACCTGAAGGTGGCGAGGCGGGGACGCTGGC
>Ga0134126_10005350_pt1 | contig 16045 bp, 12 predicted proteins | sample KB31752_FD_96881 | JGI IMG/M metagenome (GOLD analysis project Ga0134126, IMG submission 96881) | Terrestrial soil microbial communities with excess Nitrogen fertilizer from Kellogg Biological Station, Michigan, USA - KB3-175-2 | ecosystem: Environmental > Terrestrial > Soil > Unclassified ...
GACCTTGGCGATAAAAAAGATGTAGGTACTGCTGACCTTGGCGATAAAAAAGATGTAGGTACTGCTGACCTTGGCGATAAAAAAGATGTAGGTACTGCTGACCTTGGCGATAAAAAAGATGTAGGTACTGCCGATCTTGGAGATAAGAAAGATGTAGGCACTGCTGATCTTGGCGATAAGAAAGATGTAGGCACTGCTGACTTAGGTGATAAGAAAGATGTAGGCACTGCTGACCTTGGTGATAAGAAAGATGTAGGTACAGCTGACTTAGGCGATAAGAAAGATGTTGGTACTGCTGACCTTGGTGATAAGAAAGATGTAGGCACTGCTGACTTAGGCGACAAGAAAGATGTAGGTACAGCTGACTTAGGTGACAAGAAAGATGTTGGTACTGCCGACTTAGGCGACAAGAAAGATGTAGGTACTGCTGACCTGAACAGCTAATTTTGGAATAGCCCTTTCCTTAATTATTAATATTCAACTGAAAAGACTATGCGTTCGTCATGGTTTTTTTAGTTTATAAAAAGCCGCATAACCACTTGTGCGGTATTTTTTTGATTACGTGAGCCCCATGGTTAGAGAGTGTTTTTGTTCGATGTATGCGCCGGCTCCTTATCTGTCGTGATTTTGACCAGGTAAAATCCAATTATATCGCGAATAGCGGTGTTGGTATATACAATAGTGCTGTTGGTGTAAATTGTTTGCGAAAGCGATTTGGATGTCTTAGTTTGCGGGCAATCGCAATTAATTATGAACCAACCTTATCTGAAAAGTTTAAAATTCCGCTCGCTTGTCTGCTTTATATTTTTAAGCATGGTATTTATCATCCACAGCTGTAAAAAAGAAAAACCGTCAAATAAAACGCCGATAGTGACAGATAGCCAGATGGTAAACCTCGCCAGGCAATGGTATGATGCTAAATACCCGGGGGTAAACAACGGCAAGCTCACCACCCAAAGTACGGAAAAAAGCACACAGGACTGGAGCAAAGCTTTTAGCCCTTATTGGGCCGAGGCAAATACTTTTGTAATCGACAGCCTGACCTTTATCGAACTCCCTGCCCTTAAAAAAGGCGATATGGCGATGTCGCTAAGATCTGGGATAGACCCTAAATCTTTTAATTTCAGCAAATCAGGCAGCCTTACCTCCTTAATTATTGTAAACAAAAATGGCATGTTCTATCTTTATGCGATGACGATACTGGCAGACAGTACATATTTAAAAGGAGATTATACCAGAGTAAAACATAATACTTACCGGAACCGGGAAGCGGATTTTACCGGGGAAGTGTTTTATAACCGAATGGATGGCTCGCTGGTCAACGGGTGGAAATATACAAACGGCCTGATAACAGGCGCTATTTCGCCGGCCGCGGCCGGCAGCAACCCAGGGCAGGTAACACAAAGCATCGATAAAAAGCATGTTGACGTATTCCAGGAAACCGATTGCAGCACCACGACTACCACCACTTACTGGGAAAGCTGCGATTATTATGTGGATGACGAATTTTATGAAAATCCTTTTAATTGCTCATATTATACTACATCAAGCTCTGTAACTACCTGCACAACGATTACCAGCGGCGGCGGGTCCTCCGCGCCCTCACCATGCACAATGCCCACGGGAGGAACCACTAACCCTTCAAACGTCTCGGTTGAAAATACGAAAACAATAATTGATGTGGCGCAGCCCCCTCCAGGCGGAGGAAGTACCTGCGGTATTATTGATCAAACCAATAAGATTGGAACCGCCGGTGCATGTCAAACAATAACTAACAATATTACCGATCCTTGCTTGAAAGCCCAGGTAAACGCAGCCATTTCTGACGGCTTGGATAGTTATACATCAAATGTTGCTAATTTTGTATTCAAAAATAATACAGATTTCGATTTAACTTTTTCTCAAAGCACCACGCTCGCTAATAATGAAGATGGAGCGACTAATTGCCAAGGAGATCCCGCGTCTCAAAACCTTTTCGAAGCCGACGTAAGTTTAAATGCCAACACAATGCCAAAAGCTTCACAAGAATTTATTGCTGCGACAGTAATACATGAAATATTACATGCATATATGACATTTAGTGGAAAGTTAGGGGAATTTAATCAACATACCGATATGGCGAATAATTATATATTTACCATGCAAAAGGATTTGAAAGCAATGTTTCCAGCAATGACTGACGAAGACGCTGAAGCGCTTTCATGGGGTGGCCTTGGCGATACGCAAGCCTGGGCGGATCTCTTAAAAAATAATCCCACGCTAGCAAACAGCATAGTAAATATAAATAATCAATACAAAAATGCGACAGGTACAAAGGGCCATAGATGTTCATAATAAAATCGTAAAGCTCCTATTATTTATAGGGCTATTGATGGTTTTTAACAGCGCATCTGCTCAAATTGATGATTTTGAATTTCAAAGGAGCTTCGTAAAAATATTTAAATATCCAGACAGCCTTAGAAATCGATGTATCCCTACTTACACGAACATTCTTATCGAAGTTTCTGCAAAAGGTGCCGTTCAAAACATTTCAGTTTCTGACAGTGCACCTAAAGACTTTAAGAATTCATTTAATAAAATAAGAAAATCGATTGACCTGAGGCTGCTTGATTCAATTATAACGAGTAAAAAGTTAAACAATAAGATAATTATTCCGGTATTTTATCTGTTTACGCCTGAGAACTGCAATAATGCAGTCGCATCGCCGGGTGAACTCGCAGATAGTTATTATGTTTTTAACGGTCAAAAATTAGAGGGGTCATCGTTTTGTTTAAAGCCGATTATTATTGTCATGTACAAAACCTTGCATTAAAAAATAGCGCAATTTGTTGATTGCCCGATGTCCAAAGCATGGTCGCTTGCTTTATACATCAGTCCGGCAAATATTACATAATTAAAATTTTTAACGGTCAAAAGCAGGCAGACAACCCAAAAAATTAATCAGATTGGCGTTAGTTCATGTGCTGCGACAATCAAAACAGATTCATTAAGCAAGCATTTTCCGTGCGCTGTTAAATTGATTATTAATAAACTTGAAAATATCGCAGTTTACTCTAATTTCGTACAAGCATTTACTACCTCAAAGAAGCCAGATTTAGTTTGGCAAGATGGAACTCGGCCTTAGGCAACTTCAAATGGAAGTTATGCGCCAACATCAAACAAATTACCGGGAAGCTGTAATTAATAGTATGAAGTACCGTCTTTCAATCATTTTATGCTTTTGCTGTTATATAGCTTGTGCCCAAAAAACTGTAAGTAATAATATAGATAGTATATATTATCTTATTGACGCTTCAAAAACACCCGTGAAGGAACGGATGTTGGACATAGGTGTTGAGTCAACCTACCAATATTTTACAATCAAGTGCCCCTGCCTAAAATATAATGCCGAGCCAACGTTTATTTATAAGATAAAAGATGCCGGCCAAACCATAAATAGAGATGATTTTGATAAATTAAAGACCGTAAGCCTTAGAACTTTAATTAATTTGGCTAAACAAACGGTGGATTTGACGGCGACAACATTGTATGTTTATTTTTTTATTGAAAAGAAGGAGGATGATATCTACATCGTTCACAAGGTGAAATTGATAACGCCGCGAAAACGCGAAGTGATAATGGATTATGAAACCATCCCGATCGATAGTTCAAAAAAGGTACATTGACTGACGGGCACTTCTATACCTGATTACGAATAGCCACTACCGGGTGATGTGTTTTTTATCCTCAAAAACCTCTTTAATACAAAAATGCGGCACCCAAAAATTTCACAGCTGGCGGTACATCAACAACTGGCACAGATCAACTATGCCAGGGAGATGTCCCGCCTAAATTTATACATCAAACATCAAAACTGTTTATTGCCTGCAAATGCGCGTAGTTAGTGATAACTAATCAAACGATATGAAAAAGATATTTCTTGCTGTTTTGTTATTTTGCTCAATAAATGCATCCGCTCAAAAAATTCCTGAAACCGATTCTGTTTACTATTTAGTAGACACAGTAAAAACGGCGGCCAATGATCGTCTATGGGATATTCACGAAGAATACCCATCGTTCAAAGTTTATACCATTCAATGTCCTTGCCTTCAATATAATCGGCAGCCGTCATTTATTTATGATACTAAGCAAGTTAAAGGTCGGGTTGTGAGCAAAGACGAATTTAAGACGATAAAATTAAGCAGCCTTGTTTCCTTGATAGTTAAAGCAAAACAATTTACAAGTGATGATTTTAAAGGCAAATATGCTATTTTCTTTATCGAACCTGCAGGTAGACAATACATCCTTTATAAAGTGCGCTTATTGAGGCCAACCAGAACACGCGACATCTCAATCGATTATGAGAATGTGCCGCCACCTGATTCAACTGAAAAAAAGAGGCAGAAACATTAAAATAGCTATTATTGTAGTTCTTCATTCGGTTAACCAATAATTTACTGACTGCTTTCCGGTAAAACAAATCATATATTTGCTGCAAAATTATTTACCATGCAGCTTATAAAACAATATGTGGAGCAGCATAAACAACGCTTTTTGGACGAGTTGTTTGAGCTGTTACGGTTTCCTTCGGTTAGCGCCGATACAAAGTATAAACAGGACATTTTAAGAACTGCCGATTTTGTAGCGCAGAAGTTGCGCGATGCGGGGGCCGAAAACGTTGAAGTTTGCGAAACCGCCGGTAACCCGATTGTTTACGGCGAAAAAATAATCGATAATTCCAAACCCACTGTTTTGGTGTACGGGCATTACGATGTACAGCCGCCGGATCCTCTTGAACTCTGGAATACGCCGCCGTTTGAGCCGACCATTCGCGATGGTAAAATATACGCACGTGGGGCCTGCGACGATAAGGGGCAGTTTTATATGCATGTAAAGGCATTTGAACTGATGAACCAAACCGCGACACTGCCCTGCAACATTAAGTTTATGATCGAAGGGGAAGAAGAGGTGGGCTCGTCAAACCTCGGCATTTTTGTTAAACAAAATAAAACGCGGTTAAAGGCCGATGTGGTTTTGATTTCGGATACATCGATGATCAGCATGGAGAATCCTTCGCTTGAGACTGGATTAAGAGGCTTGTCGTACGTTGAAGTTGAGGTAACCGGCCCCAACCGCGACTTGCACTCGGGCGTTTATGGCGGCGCCGTAGCTAACCCGGCAACCATCCTGGCTAAAATGATCGCTTCGATGCATGATGAAAACAACCATGTAACCATACCCGGATTTTATGATCAGGTTATCGATTTGTCGGACAGTGAACGCAAAGCGCTTAATGACGCGCCATATAACGAAGAGGAGTACAGAAAGGACCTTGGTGTAGACGAATTATGGGGCGAAAAGGGCTATACCACGTTTGAACGCACCGGTACCCGCCCTACACTTGAAGTAAACGGCATTTGGGGCGGATATACCGGCGAAGGCGCTAAAACCGTTTTACCATCAAAAGCGCAGGCAAAGATTTCGATGCGGCTGGTCCCAAACCAGGGCTTTGAAGAAATTACTGAACTATTTACAAATCATTTTAAAAAGATAGCGCCAAAATCAGTTAAAGTAACGGTTACCCCGCACCATGGCGGCGAGCCGGCTGTTACGCCAACAGACAGCGTTGCCTATCGGGCGGCACAAAAAGCTATAACCGAGTCGTTTGGCAAGGAGCCGATACCTACGCGCGGCGGCGGCAGTATACCAATTGTTGCCTTATTTGAAGCCGAATTAGGTTTGAAAACCGTACTGATGGGCTTTGGGCTGGACAGTGATGCGCTCCATTCTCCTAACGAAAAATACGATATCTATAATTACTATAAGGGAATTGAGACTATCCCTTTGTTTCACAAGTACTTCGCGGAGTTGAGTGCACACTGATTTTTCTGAACTCGAATTTTAAGAATTAATAGAAAATGGTCGTTAAAAATTCCAAAAATTCCTTAATTCGAAAAATTCGGGTTCAGACGGTAATCCTTTCGCAATTAGCTAAAAATGTTTCATCTGCATCGGCGCCGATGCCGGGTACATCGCTTATATTTAATTTATAACCTTCGTAGGTAACCCCGCCAACACAAGGGTCTTCCAGGTGGCCGAGCATGCAGGTATCCATATCGTAAAACTTGATATTAGGGCTGGCATATACAAAATGCAGCTTTGCGCTTAAAGCAATGCGGCTTTCCAGCATGCCGCCCATCATGCAGGCTGTGCCTTTTGACGCCGCAAGGTCATGAATTTGCTTAGCTTCGAATATGCCTCCCGATTTTGCGAGTTTTATATTGATATAATGGCACGAGCCGCTTTCGATCTGCTTTCGCGCGTCGTGGTGATTATAAACGCTTTCGTCGGCCATAATTTTTACCGGCGATAGGCGCATCAGTTCCGGCAGACGGTCGTCATACCAGGTGCGTATAGGTTGTTCACAAAATTCAATATCAAATTCACCGAGGGCCTGGAGGGCAAAAACGGCATCATCAAAGCTCCATCCCTGGTTGGCGTCAATGCGGATTTTCAGGTCCGTGCCAACCGCTTCCCGTATCTTTTTAATGCGGTCAACGTCGTCTTTAGCAGTCTTTCCCAGCTTCACCTTAAGAACGCTGGCCCCAGATAGCTTGAATTGCAAGGCTTTTTGGGCCATTTGGTCAGCGCCGGCAATGCCAACGGTAATATCTGTTTCAACGCTTCGTTTTTCGCCGCCTAAAAATTTATATAGCGGCTGGCCGGCATTTTTGGCGGCTATATCGTAGAGCGCCATATCAAAAGCGCTTTTGATAGTGGTGTTGCCAGCCGTAAAACTATGCAGCTGCTGCAGCCGTCCGGTGATATCCAGCGAATCCTTCCCTGCCCAAAGCCGGGCAAATTCCTGCGCTATTATTAAACAAGTGTCCTGCGTTTCGCCAACGATCATCGGAAATGCAGAACATTCACCCACGCCGTAAAAACCTGCTTCGGTATGCACCCGGATAAAGACATTCTGTGCATGGTCCATTGTGCCGGTTGCTATGGTAAACGGCTCCATGGGTATGCTGAAGCGGTATATATCAATTTTTGTAATTGTGGTTGAAGCTGCCAATTCTTTTTGTTGTAAAGTTGAAATGTTGTAAAGGGACGAATTTAGTGATTAGAGGTTAGAGATAGGAGATAAGTTGCGAAATGTTGTTCTGCTCTTTCGTAATTTCTATTATAAATATCTACCGGAATTTGGCCGCTTGAAACTAATCTCCAGTCTCTAACCTCTAATCTCCAACAAATTTTGCGCTTTCAACACATTTGCATTATATTTGCGTTACTTCAGGTAAAATTCAACTTTAGCCTGCCGGCTCCTGGTAAATATCGGAACGGTGTCTGCGCTAATTTTAAACTTTCATTAAAACATTTACATAGCTAAATAATACTATGCCCGAACAATTCGATTACAACTCGACGAGGAACAAACTTATCCTGTCGGAATATGGCCGTAATGTGCAAAATATGGTTAAATATATTGTTTCATTGCCAACAAAAGAAGAACGCAACAAGTATGCCCAGGTGGTGATTGACCTAATGGGCTTTTTGAACCCGCACCTGCGCGATGTCGCCGATTTTAAGCACAAGCTTTGGGACCACTTGCATATCATATCTGATTTCCAGATTGATGTGGATTCGCCATATCCAAAGCCCTCGCCGGATGCCATCCATCTTAAGCCCGAGCCGCTGAAATATCCGCACCAGCGAATTAAATACAAACACTACGGCAAAACCATCGAGCTGATGATAGAGAAAGCCAAAAGTATAGACGATCCGGACCGGAAAAGGCATATGGTGCAAGCAGTTGCCAATTTTATGAAAATGGCCTATGTACAATGGAATAAGGATTCGGTTACTGACGAAAGCATTTTATCAGATCTGTATAATTTATCGGGCGGGCAGCTAAAGCTGGAGGAAAACATCAACCTTAACCGCGTTGAATATCGGGCCAACCCGCACACGAGTACCAATCAAAACAGGGGGCGCACCAATAACCAAAACAATCGCGGTCGTACCAATAATAATAATAACAACCAGCGCAACAATAATCAAAATCGCAACCGTAACAACGGGGGATCTAAAAAGTATTAACCGGTTCATAGTTCATGGGTCATGGTTCATAGTCATTCATACATCCAACTATGAACCATGAACTATGAACTATGAACCATGAACTATACGAACATAAACCAATTATGACCAACGCATTTGAAATACAAGGCGGTAAACCGCTCAAAGGCGAAATAGTGCCGCAGGGCGCAAAGAACGAAGCACTAGAGGTTATTTCGGCGGTGCTGCTGACTGCCGAAAAAGTGACCATCACCAATATTCCCGACATAAAAGACGTAAATAAACTTATCGAGCTGCTTGGCGACATGGGCGTTACCATTGAACAGCTTGCGCCGGACACCTACAGTTTCGAAGCAAAAAATATCGATAATGATTTTTTCCTGTCGGATGCCTTTAAGCAGAAGGGCGGGGGACTGCGTGGCTCAATAATGATTGTGGGCCCGCTTTTGGCGCGATTTGGCAAAGCATCGATACCAAAGCCGGGCGGCGATAAAATAGGGCGCCGCAGATTGGATACCCATTTCCTGGGCTTTGAGAAACTTGGCGCGCGTTTTGACTACGACCCATCCAACGGTTTCTTTAATGTCGACGCTTCAAATTTAAAAGGCACTTATATCTTATTGGACGAAGCCTCGGTTACCGGCACTGCCAATATCGTTATGGCCGCTGTGCTTGCCAAAGGCACCACAACCATATACAATGCCGCCTGCGAACCTTATTTGCAGCAATTATGCAAAATGCTTAACCGTATGGGCGCCAGGATCAGCGGCATCGGTTCAAACCTGTTGACTATTGAAGGGGTTGCAGAATTGGGTGGAACGGAGCACCGCTTGCTGCCTGATATGATCGAGATTGGTTCGTTCATTGGTTTGGCTGCCATGACCGAGTCGGAGATCACGATCAAAGATGTGCATTACCAGGAATTGGGCATGATCCCGAATGTTTTCAGCCGGCTGGGGATACAATTTGAGCTGAGGGGCGACGATATTTATATCCCATCGCAAAAACATTACGAGATAGAGACCTTTATCGACGGTTCTATCATGACCATTGCGGACGCTCCATGGCCCGGCTTCACGCCCGACTTGCTGAGCATTTGCCTGGTGGTAGCCATACAGGCCAAGGGCTCAGTATTGATCCACCAAAAAATGTTTGAAAGCAGGCTGTTTTTTGTAGACAAGCTGCTCGATATGGGCGCGCAGATCATTCTTTGCGATCCGCACCGGGCTACCGTTATCGGACTAGATAAACAAGTGCAATTGCGCGGCATATCAATGACCTCGCCTGATATTCGCGCCGGCGTGGCCTTGCTTATTGCTGCATTATCGGCAAAAGGCAAATCAACCATTTATAATATAGAACAGATAGAACGCGGCTATCAGCATATCGATAAGCGCCTTATAGCATTAGGGGCGGATATTAGGAGGATTTAAGGAGAGGTAAAAGGTGAAGGGTTAAAGGCAAAAGGTTTTAAAATAGAGGAAAATAATCCTTTCACCTTTTACCTTTCGCCTTTAACCTCAAATTACTACCTTTATCGGAAACCTGCTTAAAAATGCTATACCAAAACCGGAGATCAACCTATTCCAGTTTTATACTGATCTTTGTGGTGATAAAAATAGGCTTAAACCTATTGGCCATATCACACTTCGGCTTTCATCGCGATGAGTTTTTGCACCTGGTGCTCGCCGATCACCTGGACTGGGGTTACAAAGAAGTTCCGCCATTTATTGCATTGTTGGCAAAGGCCACCCAATTGTTTTTTGGCAATTCAGTTTTCGCCGCGCGCATATTCCCTACAATTTGCGGCGGGCTGATCGTTTGGTTCACCGGGCAGATCACGGTTGAACTTGGCGGTAAGAAATTCGCGATAGCGCTTGCCTGCCTGGCACTAATATTTTCCCCTGCTTTTGCAGCAAGCGACTACCTTTTTCAACCGGTAGTTTTTGACCAGCTATGGTGGGTAATGGCCGTTTGGCTGCTCGCGAAGTACAGCAATACCTCATCTGTTAAATACCTGTATTTTCTTGGAATAATTGTTGGTTTGGGTATGCTGACCAAGTACTCGATGGCGTTTTTTACGTTTGCTTTAATCGTGGGCATTGTTATTAGTAAACAGCGCAAGATGCTGTTGAACAGGCATATCATTGGTGCGGCGGTAGTAGCGGTCATTATATTTTTGCCAAACATCATATGGCAATTTCAGCACCATTTACCGGTGATCACCCATATGAAAACCTTGCAGAAAGAGCAGTTGGATTATATTAAACCCTCTGATTTTATTATGCAGGAATTGATGGTAAACGGGGTAGCTTTATTTGTATGGTTAACCGGCTTTATATTTTTGCTATTCTCATTTAGGCTGCACAAATTCCAGTTCCTGGCTATTTCGTTTGTTTTGATATTTGTTTTCTTATTAGTGATGAATGGTAAAAGCTATTACCTGTTTGGCGCCTATCCCATGTTGTTTGCCGCAGGTGGTTTTGGCTTTGAAAGGTGGCTAAAGGCCAGCGGCTACGCATTACGCGGTTTGGTGATTGCTTTGTTTACCATACCTAATCTCTTATTATTCCCCATGGTGCTGCCTGTTTTGCCCCTGAACCAAACGCTCGCTTTTTTCAGGTTTGCAGACCGAAACCTTTCATTTATGCGGTTTGCAGTAACCTGGGAAGATCATAAAGTGCACAAAACTACCCAGGATTATGCCGATATGCTCGGCTGGGACGAGATGACGGCAAAGGTAGCCCAGGCCTGGCAAAGCCTTACGCCAGATCAGCAAAAGCAAACCCAAATTTTTGCCGATAACTATGGCGAAGCCGGGGCGATACATCTTTTAGGCAAACCCTATCATTTACCCGAAGTAATTTCCCTTGCAAGCAGCTTTACCTTATGGGCGCCGGATAATCTCGACGCCCGGTATATCATTTACGTCGACGACCAGGGCGGGCGAAACATAGACAGCTTTAAATCGTGCCTGGAAAGCTACCACAAAGTTGGCGAGGTGGAAAACCCTTTGGCGCGGGAAAAAGGAACAGCCATTTTTATATTGGTGCACCCTGGACCGGCCTTAAACCAGCGATATAAAAAGGAGCTCGCGGAGAAGAGGCTGGAATGATTTGAAAATTTTATAATTTGAAGATTTGAAAATGCGCCATTATATTGGCAACAAAATCTGTGGATTATGCGTGGATTAAAAACTATCATCTTTCTTTTTATTTCAAACACCTTTATGACCTTTGCCTGGTACGGGCATTTAAAATTCAAGGAGTACGATTGGGGCAAAAACCTGGGCCTGTTTGCCATTATCCTGATTAGCTGGGGACTGGCATTTTTTGAATATACATTCCAGGTGCCGGCTAATCGTATTGGTTTTAAAGGCGATGGCGGCCCATACTCCCTGGTTCAGTTGAAAACCATACAGGAGGCTATTACTTTAACGGTATTTATGCTGTTTACCATCGTTTTCTTTAAGTCGGAAAAGCTGGCGTGGAACCATTTGGTTGGTTTCGGGCTGATTGTGCTGGCGGTGTATGTGATATTTAAGAAATGGTAGTATGGTTTTGAAGATGTTCCATCGATGATTTTATGACGCTAAACACAATGTGAACAGCACCGTTGTGGGAAGACACCGTATAAGGCGGTTCATGTTCATGTTCATCACGCCAGTGTTTTTGAAAATATCTTATTTACAGCCGTTTATGAAAATTTTTTCTCAAAAATCGACCCCTTCATGGTGACAGGATCGTGTCACCACGCCGTGCGGCGGGTATTGCTTCAGGCCATGCCGTGCCGCTCCAGGTAACGCTCCCGGCCATGGCCCGGGCCGTATTTGTACAGGTAAATAGCCATGGTGAGCTGGCTGTAATTGTTGTAGAATGTTTCATCGATAGTGAAGGACCGGCCGTCGCCGAATTCGATAACAAGGTGCCGGGCAAATGTGTTGCCAAAACGTGTATAACCCGGCCTTCTGTAAGTGCCGATCTCTTTTATATCCGCATAGGGGATAGTAAACCGCTTGTTAAGAACAACATTGTACACCTCTATTTCCGTTGGTGTAACCGTAACCCGTTTCCACGACTTTGTGAAGAAATAAAAGAATATGCACGCCGCCGCAAGGAACATCGCCCCGAACCCAAAGGCGTTGAGCGGCGTGGCCAGGTTGCCGAACAGCCCGAGATAAAACATATACGCCGCCGCCGAGGGGAATAGCAGCGCCCCGCAAATACCCCTGAGATAATAAGGGCGATAAAATTCTGAGACGACGGTTTCCTGCATTGCTGTGCGGTTTATGCAAATATTGGCATTATTAGGTGAATCACCACATGGTGGAGTACGATTGCTAAAAGTATGGACGGGAAATTCTGTTCCCGCAGGGTCTGTCGTAGAGGACCCTGCGTTCCATAGTGCCCGAGTTGCGCAGGGTCGTCTGCGACAGACGCTGCGGAGATGGGATTTTCCACCATACGTCATTGCGAGGAACAGCCTGTCCCGGCGAAGTTCGGGAAAGCAATCCCTACGCAGGACATTCAACAAAGCGTAATGTCTGTGGTCTGTGGCTTTACGGTATGCGGCTGACAGGTAACCCGGAGATACAGGTCCATTGATCAGCATGTGCAGTCCGCCAGCTGGCGGATCGTTCCTCGCAATGACGATCTGGTGGTTGCCTGTTCCCGCAGGTTCTCTCGTAGAGGACCCTGCGTTCCATCGTGCTTGCGTTGCGCAGGATCACCGATCTCGTGGTTAAGGAATTTATCAATGGATCAAGCGCTGTTCATCTTCCGACAGCTCAATGTCAGTAACGCTATCACGGCCGTAGATACTATTTACCATGTTCAGGAATGGATCGCCTTTTTCGGGGGCGCCATCACCGCATCCTATCATCGGACTTAACAAAATCGTGGTGTGCTCGTCGTCGCATTTCAACCGGCCATCGACGATCTCAACCGGGATCCCGCGGAATTTAAATTTCATCGCTTTTTATTTTGCCTTAGTTATTTTTAAACCCCTCGAATTCGAGGGATTTAGAACAAATATCGAATAATGATCCGGCAGCCGGCTAACGAATGCCGGATTTTTTTATTTCATTCCTGTTCGCCGCAGCCTCTTGCTGAGGATATCCAGCCGTTCACGGTCACTTCACCATAGCACAGCAAAAAAATTACGTGAACTACTGAAAATCAGGTGGTTTTAATTTTGAAAAAAATAAAAATGGAAATCTCTCCTGCCCGTTGCCGCAGGGTCTCTCGTAGAGGACCCTGCGTTCCATGGTGCCCGCGTTGCGCGGGATTGTTTGCGACAGACCCTGCGGAGACGAAGATTTTTATTCAGATAACTGGCTAACCGTGGTAACTTGTTTGTACACCACTTCATCAAAAATTTTAAAATGGGCTTTACCGCATTCTATTTTCATTTTTTCGCTTCCTCTCAATTCCTGGCCTGCGCTTTTAGTTTCAGCAACAAAATATATTTTCTTTTCTCCTTTAAATACAATCGCCCAATCAGGGTTGTATTTCCCAATAGGGGTGTCTATTTTAAACCAAAAAGGTAGTTTGAAGTAAAATTCAATATTCTCGCTGCTTTCGCAATCTTTTGCAAAATCACTTTCTACTGATGAATCAAGGGGAATATAATTGTCATAAATGGTTTTACAGGGCTCCTTTACTGTGTGGGTAAACTTGTCAAGATATATTTCCAGCTCGTTATCTTCAAATAATTGCATTTCGTATATGCGGTTACCTATTTTTTCATACTTGATCCCATCAATCATTAATTCATAAAGCTGAGATTTAATCGCGCTCACGGCATTGTCCATAAATAATTGCGGATTGAGCATTAGTTCATCAATTCTTCCTGATTTTTTGAGGATCTCCAAAATCGTGCTTCGCGTCAGTTCAGTCTTTCCCTGGATGTATGCCAGCATATCAGGAATATCAAACATTACCCCATAATCGTCATTCCCGCTGTCACTAATCAGCATGCCACCGACTCCCTGATCAGTTATCAGCACTCTTTTCTTTGTTGATTTTATCGCAGGCTTTTTTGTTTCCGGCATATTTTTTACAGCTTTTGCCGCAAATGAAATGAGTTCGTCTGTTTTATAGTTGACACTATACCGGGTTTGAAATTTTATTTTACTCCATATTTCCAAAAATTTGGGATCCGCTTCAAAGCCTTTCCGCAAATTGACCTTGCGCTTAGCATCGGTTCTCTTTATCCGGCCCGAAAAGTCAACCCCGCAATCCTCCTGTATCTCCCGTTGCAGTGCTTTTGCAAAATCGTCATACGATTCGTTGGCAACCACCGTTAGCTTATTGATATTTTGATCGAATATCCGCTGCCCATCCTGGTTAACCGGCAACCGCAATCCCCGGCCTATTTCCTGTCGCTTCTTGATCTCTGATTTTGTTTCGTTCAGCGTGCATATCTGGAAAACGTTTGGATTGTCCCAACCTTCGCGTAATGCCGAATGACTGAATATAAAACGAAGCGGTGTATTTATGTCCAAAAGCTTTTCCTTATCCTGCATAATCAGTTTATAAGTATCGTCATCCGCCTGTGTTTCCCCGCCGGTATCTTTCACCTTGCCTTTATTATCAACAGAAAAGTAACCGTTATGCACTTCGTTAACGGGGTAGGGGATTAAACCCTTAAAGGCTGCCTTCTCCGACTCATGTTCGTATATCTCTTCAAACCATTGCGCAAATTTTCCCTTTAGCTGATTTCCGGTTGCATCGTAATCCCGGTAATTTTTAACCTTGTCAATAAAGAAAAGCGAGAGTACTTTTATGCCTTTATTTTTATACGCCCTCTCCTTTTTAAAATGTTCCTCGACAGTTTTGCGGATCATAAACTTCATCACCTCATCGTTCATCCCGCCTTGAGTTTCACCTATATAAAGCATCAAACCATTTGTAAGGCTTATACTTCCGTTGCCTGCATCAATTTCGTCAATTATAAAACCATCTTTGTATATCTCCCTTTGATTGCTCTGTTTGTAGATGTCATCACCTGAATTAACGGTGACTGATTTTTTTACGACTCCGTTTGCCGTATTATAGTCGATTTTAATTTTTGCGTTAATTTTACTTTTGCCTGCGCTTATACTTTCCAATTGTATAAACGCTTCGTTCATGGCATTTTCACTAACTACCGAATCTACCTCAATTTGCTTTACGAGGCCAAGGTCATAAGCCTTTACCGGGTTAAGCGAATACATTAAATTGTAAAGATTGGTGTGCGTGGCGGAATAACGAAGCGTGCAAAGCGGCTTTAAATTTTCAATGGCCTGCCGGCGGATGGCTGTTTCCATGTTTTGCGGTTCATCCACAATTACAATGGGGTTACAGCTTTGTATAAATTCAATGGGTTTTTTACCGGTTAGTTTGTCATTAGGTTTGTTGATGATGTTTTCATCTTTGGCGAAAGCGTCGATATTGATCACCAGCACCTGGATGGAATTATTTGAAGCGAAGCCCCTCAACCCCGATACTTTTTTGCTATCGTAAACATCAAAGTTGATAGCCGTTCTATCATATAACGATTGAAAATGCTCATGCGTTATTTGAAGGTTTTTCAGCACCCCTTCGCGAATAGCTACTGAAGGAACGACGATGACAAATTTTTTAAACCCGTATAATTTATTTAGCTGGTAAATTGTACGGAGATAAACGTAAGTTTTACCCGTCCCGGTTTCCATTTCTACCGAAAAGTGCAATCCCTGATATTTGGGATTGGCATTTTTTATTTCATTGCGTTGTTGGATAGTTTTAATATTTTCCCAAAGCTCATCTTCATTTAATGCCAGTTTATTGCCAAACCCATTTTCGGAAAGCAGCGAGCCTGCCGCTTTTATCGAGAATTCGAAATCACCGTTGCTTAAAGGCTGGCCTTCAAAAATATCGGTAATGGCTTTTATGGCATCCCATTGGTAATCCTGGTTACTATCAAAATGTAATTTCATCAGGCTTTCATTCTTTCTATTAGCGTA
>Ga0134126_10005351_pt1 | contig 16045 bp, 8 predicted proteins | sample KB31752_FD_96881 | JGI IMG/M metagenome (GOLD analysis project Ga0134126, IMG submission 96881) | Terrestrial soil microbial communities with excess Nitrogen fertilizer from Kellogg Biological Station, Michigan, USA - KB3-175-2 | ecosystem: Environmental > Terrestrial > Soil > Unclassified ...
CAGGTCGCGGCGGCTCATCTCCGGATGCTGGCCCACCCGCAGCAGCAGCCACGCGGCGCGCGGCGACGACCCGATGCCCGCTGTGGTCACCAGCCGCGCGTACACCTCCCGGCGTTTCTCGCGGCCGAGCAGACGGGTGAGCGCGCGCTCCATCTCCTGGTCCGAGGTGCGGATCGTGGGCCTGGCCGTGGGCGCCAGCGTGTCGGCCGGGTCCGGCTGACCGGCCGTGGTCCGCAGCGGGATGTCCTTGATCGTCCAGCTCAGCAGGAAGGCCAGCACGCCGAACGGCGTGGCGAACAGGAACACGGTCTGCAACGACTCGGCATAGCCGGTGATGTAGCCGAGGTGTATCGCGGGCGGCAGATGGGCCAGCACCGCCGGGCTGGCGCCGCTGGCCGCGGTCACACCGTGCGGCAGCGACAGTCCCTTGAGGCTGGCCACCAGGTTGCCGGCCAGGACGTTGGAGAACACCGCGCCGAACGTGGCCGTGCCGAACGAGCCACCGATGGACCGGAAGAACGTCGCGCCGCCGGTGGCCGAGCCGAGGTCGGCGTAGCTGACGGAGTTCTGCACCGCCACGACCAGGACCTGCAGCGACATGCCGATGCCCGCGCCGAGCACCAGCATGTACAGCGAGGACAGCCAGACGCTGGTGTCCACGCCCAGGTGGGACAGCAGGTAGAGGCCGACGGTCATGACCGCGGTGCCGATGATCGGGAAGATCCGGTACCGGCCCCACCTGCTCACCAGCCGGCCGGAGATGATCGAGGTGGTCAGCAGGCCGGCCATCAGCGGCAGCAGCCGCAGCCCGGAGAGGGTCGGGCTGACACCCTTGACGATCTGCATGTACTGGGGCAGGTAGGCGATCGCCCCGAACATCGCGAACCCGACGACGAAGCCGACCGCGCTCGACGCGGAGAAAACCCGGTTTCGGAACAGGTGCAGCGGCACCACGGGCTCAGCGGCCCGGCTTTCCGCCCAGATGAACAGTGCGCCGCAGACCACCGCGCCCGCAGCCAGCAGGTAGATCGGTGTGGAGGCCCAGGCATAGGTGGTCCCGCCGAGCGAGGTGAGCAGCACCAGGCTTGTCGCCGCGCCGGCCAGCAGCACCGTGCCGAGATAGTCGATCTTGTGCGGGGCCCGGCGCAGGTGCCCGGGCAGCACCGCCGCGACCACGGCGAGCGCCACTGCGCCGATCGGCAGATTGACGTAGAACACCCAGCGCCACGACAGGTTGTCCACGAAGAACCCGCCGATCAGCGGGCCGAGGACGCTGGTCACGCCGAACACGCTGCCGAACAGGCCCTGGTACCGGCCCCGGTCCCTGGCCGGCACCACGTCGGCGACGATCGTCTGCGCGCCGGTCAGCAAGCCGCCGCCGCCGATGCCCTGGACCGCGCGGAACGCGATCAGTTGCAGCATGGTTTGGGACAGGCCGGCCAGCGCCGAGCCGATCAGGAAGATCACGATCGACGCCTGGAAGAACGTCTTACGGCCGTACAGGTCGCCGAGCTTGCCCCACAGCGGGGTGGACACGGTGGACGCCAGCAGGTACGCGGTCACCACCCAGGACAGGTGCGAGAGCCCGTGCAGGTCACCGGCGATCGTGGGCAGCGCCGTCGCCACGATCGTCTGGTCCAGCGCCGCCAGCAGCATGCCGAGCAGCAGCGCGCCGATGATGATGAGCCTGCGGCGCTGGCCGATCTGCTCCGGTCCGGCCTGCTCGGCGGCTGCCGCCGTCCCGCTGGTGGCGCTCAAATTTCCTCCCTGCTCGCTTCACGGAGTCTTCCCCCAGCCCGCCGTGTGTTACTCGGCTTGGCGGTGGTGCCCAGGCGCGGCCGCGGGGTCATGTGGGCGGCCTGGTCAGGTGTCAATATTTGGGTTGCTCGCGGGGAGCGGGACCAGGTGGGCCGGTGGCTGCGGGAGCACCACGGCGGACTCGATGGTCAGGTCGGGGCGCACGTGGACCAGTTCACCGGGCGCGAGCATGCGCCAGCCGTGCTCGCCATCGAGTTCCTCCGATGCCACGACGACCGACGGGAGCGTATGCAGTTCCGGCGCGTGCACCGAGGAGGTCGTGCTGCGGGCGTGCAGGCCCGCGCCGGTGGTGGCCGAGTTGTCTGACCTGGCCGCCGGGGTGCCCGGGCTGGGTGGGCTGCTCGCCCCGGCGGGCCGCTCGATGATGTGCAGCGCGTGCTGCCCGGGGTACCGCAGCGCCCAAAGCTCACCGGCGGCCGCGACTATGGCGTTCAGCGAGGAAACCGGCAGCCGCTCGGCGATCCACCCGGCCGCCGCCGTGATCCCCGCCGCCACGTCGCCGCCGTGGGCGTCGATCTGCTGGGTGATCAGCGCGAAGTAGCGCTCGGAGTCGGTGTCACCCTCGACCAGATCGCGGTATCGGCCGAGTTGTTCCTCCAGCCTGCCCAGCTCGCCGAATCCGCCGTTGTGCGCCATGATCCGGCCGCGCATCGTGAACGGATGGGTGTTGGCCAGGGTCCGGCTGCCGGCCGTGGCGTAGCGGACGTGCGCGATGAACGTCACCGATCTGGCCTGCCTGGCCTCCCGGAGGAACTCCGGATCGGTGAAGGCGGGCTCGGGCTGTTTGTCGAGTACCGGCGCGCCGGCCGGGTCGAAGAACCCGATCCCGCTGCCGTCCACGTTGCGGTGGCTCTGCACCTCAAGCGAGTCCGGCGCGTCCACCAGCCAGAACGAGGCGCTGACCGGCGCACGTCCCGCATTGAGCCCCAGCAGCCTGCACACGACGCGGCTCCGTTCCGCCGAAGATCACACCGGGGCACGCCCCATAGATCATTCAGCCTGGCACCGGCCGCCGGGACCGGCAAGGCCGTGCCCCGCCCGCGCCCGGGCGCTAAACGCGCCCTTCGCTGGCGAGGGCCCGGGCGAGTTCGTCGCGGGAGTGGATGTTCAGCTTCTGGTAGACGTGCCGGAGGTGATACTCCACGGTCTTGGGGCTCAGGAACAGCGCGGCCGCGGTTTCCCGTGTTGTCCTCCCGCCCGCCAGGGCCAGCGCGATCTGCAGCTCCTGCGGGGTCAGCTCGTCGATCGTGCTCGGATCCCGCCGCCGGAGCGTCTCGCCGGTGGCCGCGAGTTCGGCGCGCGCCCGGCTGGCCCATGGACCGGCGCCGAGACGCTCGAAGATGTCCAGCGCGGCCCGAAGCTGCTCGCGGGCGAGCACCCGGTTCCTGGCACGCCGCAGGCGCTCGCCGTAGGCCAGCCGGGTCCGCGCCGTCTCGAAGGCATCCAGGGTCTGCGCGTGCTGGCGTATTGCTTGGTCAAAAACGGTGGGGAACTCGCTGTCGGGCGCGAGCAGTCCTTGGGTGCGCAGCGCGCGGGCGAGCGGCCATGGCTGCCCCTTCGCCTCGGCCGCGGCGGTGAACTGGGCGGCGGTCTGCTGGGCCGCCTCCTCGCGGCCGAGGCGCAGGTAAGCCTCGGCGAGCTCCGCCGCGGGTGACAGGTCGGCGTCGGTGATCGCGAGTTCGCTGAGCAGCCGCTGCTGCCGCCCGAAATGGACGGCGGCGCGGGCCGCATCGCCGAGGCCGAGTTCCAGGTCGCCGAGGGCCGCCATCACCCAGATCTCGTGCAGGCGCGTCCCGAGGTCGCGGCACAGCCGCAGCGCCTCGGCCGCGCAGTCCCGGCACTCCCGCTCCCGGCCGCGGCGCGCCTGCAGCCAGGCCAGGCCGGACAGCCCGAAGACCAGCGCAGTCTGCTGCCCGCTCTCGCGCGCCAGGCCGATCGCTTCGAGGTAGCTGGCCTCGGCGACCGCCCAGCGGTCGGTGGCTGCCTGGTCGCGGGCGATGAGGTTGAGCACGAACGGGAGCGCGCCGACGGCGGCACGGTCCTGGGCGGCTCGCAGCGCGTCCTCCAGCAGCGAGCGCCCGGCGCCGGTCTCCCGCAGGAACAGTGGCGCGAAGGCCAGCCAGGGCACGAGCTGGAGGTCCCCGCGCAGGCCAGGCGAGCCTTCGGCCAGCTTGATCGCCTCGTGCATGGCTTCCGCGCCGGCCGCGGCGTCCCCGCCGAGGATCCGCGCCATCCCGGCCGTGATCCCGGCCAGGAAGCTGGCCCGGGGCGACGCGCCGACCGGCAGCACCGACCGCGCCCGCTCGGCCACCACCAGCATCTCGGCTGGGTTCCCGGCGATGAAGCAGGCGTTGGCGGCCTCGGCGAGCATCACCACGGCCTGCTCCGGGTCCGCTCTCCCCGCGGCCGCGGTCAGGATCGCGTGACCACGCATCACCGGTCCACGGTGGGTCGCGATGTGCCCCCTGAGCTGGTCGATCTCGACCAGCTCCCGAGGATTGCCGGCCGCGGCGCGGGCCTCATCGAGCAGTGACACGGCGTGGTCAGCCAGCCCGGCCAGCCACGCCGCCCCGGCCGCCTCCCGCAGCAGCCGCACCCGCCTGCCGCCGTCGGCGGTAAGCCGCCCGGCCCGCTCGAACGCGGCTGCCGCGGCCGCGTACGCACTACGGTCCCTGGCCCGGGAACCCGCCTGCTCCAGCGCCGCCGACGCCGCGTCGTCCGTGCCCGCCGCCGCGGCGGCCAGGTGCCAGGCGCGGCGGTCCACATCCCGGTCCGGCAGGGCGGCCACCAGCGCCCGGTGCGCGCCGCGTCGCTGGTCGGCGGGCGCGTCGGTATAGATCGCCAGCCTGGCCAGCGGATGGCGGAACTCCACCATGCCAGGGAGCAGCGAGACCAGGCCCGCACTCTCGGCGTCGGCCAGCACGGCCAGGTCGATGCCGAGCCCGGCCGCAGCCTGCCGCAGCGTCGCCAGATCGGTGGTGTCGCTGGCCGCGGCGAGGATCAGTGCCTGCTGCGCGGCCTGGCTGAGCTGGCCCGCGCGCTGCAGGAATGCCCGGGAGATCTTGGCGGATACCAGGACGGGCGCACCCTCGGGAGCCAGCGCCAGATCGCCGGGGTCCGCGGCGAGTTCCAGTAGCCCCAGCGGGTTGCCGGCGGTGGCCCGGTGCAGCAGCGCGGCCGTCTCCGCGGTCAGCCCTGGCAGGAGCTGGGCCGCTTCGTCGCTGGTCAGGCCGTTGATCTGGAGTGCCGGCAGGTCGGCGCCGTCGAGCAGGGACGGCTCACCTTCGCGTACGGCGATGAACACGGCGATCGGGTCGGCCACCAGCCGGCGGAACGCGAACAGCAGCGCCTGCGCGCTGGAAACGTCGAGCCACTGGGCGTCGTCCACCAGGACGGCCACCGGCGCCTGCTCGGCATACGCCGCAAGCATGCTCAGCGTGGCGGCGCCCACCGCGAACCGCTCCTGCGCCGTCCCGCGCCGCAGCGCCAGCGCGCCCTCCAGCGCGACCGCCTGCGGCTCGGGGATCTTGCCGAGCATGGCGAGGGCGGGGCGGAGCAATTCCAGCAGGGAGCCGAACGGAATCTGCGCCTCCGACTTGATCCCGCGGGCCCGCAGCACCCGCATCCCCGTGGCCCACTCGGCCGCGTAGTCGAGCAGAGCGGTCTTGCCGATTCCCGGTTCGCCGGCCAGCGCAAGCGTCGCGCTGGCCCCCGACCGCGCCCGGGCAAGCGCCTCTTCGATCTCGTGCCGCTCCTGCTCCCGCCCCAGCAGCATGGCCGCGATTCTAGGCACCCGGTGCCAGACGGCAAAGCCGGGCCCGGGCGGCGGCGTCGCGGCGTCCGACAACCAGGTGCCCCTGGGCTTTGATCAGGTGTTTCCCGCCGCAGTACCAGGTGGTCCCCCGGAAGCGATAGCGGCCACGCCCGACCTACGCTCGCGGAAACCTGACCCGGGAGGGCATCGTGAGCACGATCGAGCAAGAAGCAACCGAAGTCGACGTTGACAAGCTCATGCAATTCGTCTTCCGCGCCGTGGAGGAGGTCGGCGCCACACTCAACACGGCGCTGGTGGTCATGGGCGACCGCCTCGGCCTCTACCGCGCGATGGCGGACGCGGGCCCGCTGGCACCGGCTGACCTGGCCAAGCGCACCGGCACCGCGGAGCGCTACGTGCGCGAGTGGCTGAACGCGCAGGCAGCGGGCGGCTATGTGAGCTACGACCCGGACAGCGGCCGGTACACGCTGCCGCCCGAGCAGACGGTCGCGCTGACCGATCCGGACAGCCCCGCCTACCTGCCCGGGTTCTTCCAGCTCGCGCTTGGGTCGGTGTCCGACTCCCCGCATATCGTCGACGCGGCGCGCACCGGGGCCGGGTTCGGCTGGCACGAGCACGTATCGGACGTGCACGAGGGCTGCGAGCGGTTCTTCCGGCCCGGCTACAACGCCAACCTGATCAGCGCCTGGCTGCCCGCCCTCGACGGGGTCGTGGACAAGCTGGAGCGGGGCGCAGTAGTCGCCGACGTCGGCTGCGGCCACGGTTCCTCGACCATCCTGATGGCACAGCACTTTCCCAACTCGGTCTTTGTCGGCTCGGACTACCACGCCGGTTCGATCGAGACGGCGCGCCGCCGGGCCCAGGAGGCCGGTGTGGCCGACCGGGTCCGGTTCGAGATCGCACCCGCCGCGGCCTACGACGGCACCGAGTACGACCTGGTCACGATGTTCGACTGCCTGCACGACATGGGCGACCCGGCCGGGGCCGCGCGGCACGTCCTCGGGACGCTCAAGCCCGACGGCACCTGGATGATCGTGGAGCCGATGGCCGCCGACCGGATCGAAGGCAACCTCAATCCCGTGGGGCGCGCCTACTACTCGTTCTCCACGCTGCTGTGTACCCCGGCGTCACTGTCGCAGGAGGTCGGGCTCGCCCTCGGGGCACAGGCCGGTGAGGCGAGGATCGCGGACGTCGTCGGCACGGCCGGGTTCACCCGGTTCCGCCGCGCCGCCGAGACCCCGTTCAACATCGTCTTCGAGGCACGCCCCTGACAACCAGCGGGGGTGTGCGGCTCCCGCCGGGCCGGTCCGCCCGGCGGGAGCCGCGCCTGCGGGCCGGTCAGCTCGCGAGGGTCTGGCCGATGCGGTTGACGAAGCCCTGGCTGATGATCGCGGTGGCGTCGGTCGAGAGGCCGATGCTGGCCAGGATCGTGCGCTCGCCGATCAGCTTCAGGCTGGTCTCGTCGAAGAGCGTGGCGAACGCATCCGGGTCGCTGGCCCGGACGCGGGTACGCAGCCTGGGCTCCACGTTCATGTTCTGTCCGGACGCCACCGCCGCGTTCGCTCCCGGTTGACGACTTCTCGTCGGCGCTATGCCCCGATCTGCCCCGCTATGAGACGGGGTGAAGATAAACAGCACGTTTGCCGATCTTGGGCCCCGGGTAGCTGGTGCACCCGTCGCAGGCCGCCCGGCGCGCTGCCGGGGGCGTGCCGAGCGAGGAGGCTCAGCATGGGAGGAAATCGGGTACGCAACAGCCTGACGGGAATCGCCGCAGCGGTCGCAGTGACTGGCCTGCTGGCGGGCCTCGGCACCGCGGCGGGCACGAGACCCGCGGCTGCGGCCACGAGATCCGCGGCGGCAACGAACACCGCAAGAGCGGCGGCCGGGGTTCCCGAAGCGTCGGCATCCCCGGTCATCTCGGCCACCACCAAGCTTGCTCTGCGCCGGTACGTGGCCGCCGGCACCGGCGCCTACGTCGTCGGGGCGGAGAACGGCACGTTCCCGCCGATCGGCTGGCACATCACCGGGCAGATGGGCGGCGTCTGGGCGCCGCCGACCAAGCTGCTGGACGGCTTGTGGTTCAGCGTCGGGGGGCACTGGCTCGACGCTGCGGCCAAGTACACCACCGGCCCTGGCTTCGTGCGGCTGTCCTTCCCGGTCACCGGCGGGCTGCGGCCCACACTGACCGAATTCGCGCCCGACGGGCAGCCGACCGTGCTGTTCGGGCTCACCTTGACCCCGGTGAGCGGCAAAGCCACGACCGCCAGCGTGGCCGCTGACGCGCACAGCCAGGTCGCGGCGGCCTACCCGTGGGGATTCACCAAGCCCACGTTCGACTCCTTCAACCACCAGAACACGGTTTCGGCCAGCGGTGGCGTCATCCAGTTCCGCCAGGAATCGCGGCCCTGGTACGCCGAGGTCGGCGCCACCCCGCAGCCGGCCACCGTGAAGACCGGCACCGGGTTCTGGGGCCCGACCCCGGCCAGCCAGCAGACCGTGTTCGGCACCAAGGGCCGGGGCGGGGAGCTGACCTGGAACCTGTCCGTCCCCGCGGGCGGGCAGACCCTGTGGCTCGGCGTGGCCGGGTCGCACACCGGCGCCCCGCCAGCGGTCAGCGCGCTCAAGGCCGGGCTGGCCAACCCACTTGGGCTGCTGGCGGGCAAGGTAGCCGCGCGCGACGCCACGGCCGCGCTGACCAACGTCAGGGTCCCGGACGTCGGCCTGCAGCGGACCATCCTGTGGAGCAAGCTGAACCTGGCCGACCTGCGCCGCACGATCACCCAGGCCGCCATCAGGGACACCAAGGCCGGCACCGTGTACCCCAAGCCGCTGGCCACGCTGCCGAAGCTGTCCGGCATCGATGCCGCCTACCCCGACTACGCCGAGTTCTTCGGCACGGACGGCGCCTACGCGACCTACAGCCTGGTGGCCACCGGCCAGTGGCAGACCGCCATGCAGCACCTCAACACGCTGCGCACCGTGTCGCAGATCGTGAACGGCAGCACCGGCAAGGTGGTCCACGAGATCTCTTCCACCGGGGCCGTGTACTACGGCGACAACACCGAACCCGGTGACATCAACGAGACCGCCCAGTTCGACATCGCCGCCGGCCTGCTCTGGCAGTGGTCCGGCGACCAGGCCTTCCTGCACCAGAACTACGCGTTCATCAAGGCAGGGCTGCACTACCTGACCGGCCTGGCGCCTGGTGGCAAGAACGGCCTCTGGCCCGCCGGCGCGGGCATCGTGGAAAACACCGCCCTTGGCAATGAGGCAGTCGATGTGTCGTCGGAGACCGTGCAGGCGCTTGGCGTATTGCATGAAATGGCCCTCGCGATGGGGGACCATTCCACCGCAGCCTGGGCGGCGCAGCACCAGCAGGCCATGCTCAAGGCCTTCCACCAGTGGTGGATCTCCAGCCAGAACCTGTACGCGGACTCGATGTGCGAGGGCACCGAGGGTGACTGCACGCACGCCGGGCAGCAGCTTCAGCAGCGCTGGTGGACCACCGTGGCCCCGATGGAGCAGGGCATCGCGCCTGCGGCCAACGCCGATGCCGCGCTGGCCGCGATGGAGGGACCGACGTTCACCGGAACGTGCGGGCTGTTCGTCGACGGCGTGGGCGGCCCGTCGGGCACCGGCGGCCAGACCTGCTACCTGGTCAACACCGGCGCCATGGCCCGGGGCGAGGCGAACTACGGCCGGACCGCGCAGGCCGTCTCCTACATGGACAAGGTGGCGGACCAGCTCACCGTGGAGATGCCGGGCTCGCTCCCCGAACTCGCCGCCAGCCCGCAGTACAACCCGTTCGAGCCGTTCACCAGCCGGGCCAACGTCATGCAGGCCTGGTCGTCCTATGGCGTCATGTGGACCGTGGTGAACGACCTGCTCGGAGTGACCCCCGACGTGCCGCATCGCACGGTCGCCGTGGTGCCCGAGGTGCCCGCGTCCTGGCCCTCGCTCAGCGTCAAGCAGTTGCGCGTCGGCAGCCAGGACCTGGCCGTGAGCGCCAGCCACCAGGCGGGGACCTACCAAACCCAGGTGTCCGGCGCGACCGGCCTGGCGCTGATCATCGGCGCCGTTCTGCCCAGCGGGGCGAAGCCAACCGCGGTCACGCTCAACGGCCAGAAGGTGCACTACAAGCTGGTCACCACCACGCGCGGGACCGCCGTCGAGGTGTCCGTGAAGGCCCAGGCGGCCGAGACGCTGGCCGTGCAGACGGCCGGGTGAGACCGGTCGGGTGACGTGAAGGCCCGGTGGCCGGAGCCGCGTGAACGGCTCCCCACCGGGTCTTCGCAGGTATGGCGGAGGATAGGAGATTCGAACTCCTGAGGGGTTGCCCCCAACACGCTTTCCAACAATGCTGGCCAGCGTTCACCGGCGTCCGCCACCGTCCGTGAGCTGGGCTGACCGCGACGGATGGGTCTCGGCGGACGCCCACGAACTCAGGCGAATGAGACCACATTTGAGCCCAGCCGGACCTGCAGTCCAGGCCGATGGGAAATTGCTGGTGCGCTGATCTGTGCGTCGCATGCCGTGTGGTGATGCCGTACGGCAGTCGTTAAGGTTCATGATTCCCTAAGGCCGCACGACGCACGTCATTCCTTCGGCGGCTACTGGGTCTGGTGTGTCATGCACGGACAAGTACTGGGTGGGCTGCTAAGGATCTCGGCTTGGTGTGCTGGCGTGGGGTTCTGGAATGGCTGCTGCTTGGCGGCGGGCCCAGCGGAGGCGTTCCAAAGCCAGGGTGATGAGGGTCGTGGCGACGGACAAGACGATCGTTGCTGCCAGGATCGCCGCGATGGCCCACGGCGGGAAATGCGCGGGCGCTGCTGCGGGGGGCGGGAGTGGCGGTGCCGGTGCGAAGGAAGGCGTTGGCGGCGCGGGGGTTGCCGCCGCGGCCGGGGGCAGGCCGATGGTGGTGGCCAGGCAGACCGCCAGCCCGCCGAGCCCCGCGAGCGTCCTCGGGATGCAGGGTGGCTGTGATGGTGCGGGCTGGTGGTTCATGGAGGTGGCCCCTTCGGCTGCCTGGGCGGACGTTTATTGGATGGCCCGGCTCGTTGTCCGCACTGACACCGCAGCGCGTGACGGCCGGAATTGGCTTGGGATCGGCTTGACCACGGCTTGGAACAGGGCTGGGTCAGGTGGTGAAATGGTAAAAGCCGCTGGTCCGGCGGCTAGGTGGCAACCGGACGGGGGGACATGGCTGCTGAGGCGGTGGCCAGCGAGACAACGTCCGTGGAGTTCGGCATTCTCGGACCGCTGGGGGTCTGGCGGTCCGGGCGTGCGGTGCCGCTGGGTGGGCCGCGGCAGCGGGCGGTGCTGGCGCTGCTGCTGCTGGAGGCGAACCGGGTCGTGTCGATGGACCGGCTGGCTGAGGACGTTTGGGGCGGGGACCCACCCGAGGGGTGGGCCACGACGTTGCAGACCTATGTGTTTCACCTGCGCCAGGCGCTGGAGCCAGACCGGTCCCGGGGCGCCGCGGGAGGTGTCCTGGTCACCAGGGACCGCGGGTACCTGCTGCGCGTGGACCGCGAGCACCTGGACGGGGCGCTGTTCCAGGACGGGTTCACCGCGGGGCGGGCCGCGCTGGAAGCGGGCCGGTACGCCGAAGCGGCCCAGACGCTACGCCAGGCGCTGGACCTGTGGCGCAGCCCGGTGCTTGCCGACCTGGCCGACTACGCGTTTACCCGGCCCGAGGCGGCCCGGCTGGAGGAGCTGCGGCTGGCCGCGCTGGAGGCGCGGATCGATGCTGACCTGGCGTTGGGCCGGCACGATGCGCTTACCGCCGAGCTGGAGCAGCTGGTCGGCGAGCATCCGCTGCGGGAGCGATTGCACGGCCAGTTGATGCTGGCGCTGTATCGCTGCGGCAGGCAGGCAGAGGCGCTGGCTGCCTACCGGCGGGTCCGCGATCTGCTCGCTGGCGAGCTTGGCATCGACCCGGGGGAGCCGCTGCGGCGCCTGCACGCATCGGTTCTCGCCCAGGACCCGGCGCTCGACTGGAACGGTAGCCGCCCGGCCCTGGCCGAAGATCATCCGGCCGCCGCCCCGGTTCCTGCCCCGGCGCCGGGATCACCAGGTCGGCGGTTCGTGGACAGCCAGGAGCTCGCCTGGGCGCGGCGGCGCGCCCGCCGCCTGCTGGTTATCGGCTCGGCGCTGGCGGTCGCCGCAGCCGGGTGCATTGTCGTGGTGGCCCGGCCGTGGGCGGGCGAACCGGGAGGCCTGCCCGCCGACAGCGTGGGCCTGATCGACTCCTCTGGAGGACGGTCCGGCGCCCCGGTCATGGTGGGCAGCCCGGCGGGTCTGGCCTACGGCGACGGGTCGGTCTGGGCCGTGGACAGCGCCGAGGGGACCGTGTCCCGGATCAACCCGGCCACCCACGCGGTGCAGACGATCCCAGTCGGCAACGATCCGGCGGCGGTGACCGTCACGGGGAAAGACGCATGGGTGGCCAACAGCGGCGACGGGACGGTGTCCCAGATCGACACCACGACCAACGCCGTGGTGCAGAGGATCCCGGTGGGCAATGTCCCGGTCGCCATCGCCAGCGGGCCCAGTGGCGTGTGGGTGGCCAACGAGGGCGACAACACCGTGGACCGGATCAATCCCGCGGCCGGCATCGTGACCAAGAGAAATATCGAGGTGGGGGGGCTCCCGGACGGCATCGCTGTCGGTCAGGACGCCGTCTGGGTTGCCAACAGCGAGGACGGCACGGTGACCCGGATCGATCCGGCCACCGGCACACCTAGCGGCCCGATGCCGGTCGGCGCCGGGCCGGCCGGCATCGCGGTCACCCCGGCGGCGGTGTGGGTGGCCAACTCACTGGATCTCACCGTGTCCAAGCTCGACCCGGCAACTGGCCAGCAGAAAGCTCTCATCCCCGTCGGGGACGGGCCGGGCGCGATCGCCGCGGCCAAGGACGGTGTTTGGGTCAGCGATCAGTTTGACGCGACGCTCGATCGCATCGACCCGCGCACCGACCACGTCACCCGCGAGGTCCCCGTGGGCAGCTCGCCGCAGGGGATCGCGGTGGCCCGGTCCGGCGTCTGGGTGGCGGCGCGCCCGTTCGCGGCGGCCAGCCACCGCGGCGGCACGCTGACCGTGGTGAGCGCCTCCCCGCCTCTCCCTGACCCGGTGCATCTGTACCTCCCCGGAGTCGGAAGCCCCGCCGCCGTCTATGACGGGCTGGTCGCGTTTCGCAAAGCTGCCGGCGCGCAGGGGGAAACGCTCGTCCCGGACCTGGCCGTTAGGCTGCCGCGGCCGGGCGGCGGCGGCACGACGTACACGTTCACGCTCCGCCCGGGAATCCGGTACTCCAACGGCGCGCTCGTGCGGGCGTCCGACTTCCGCCGCGGCGCCCAGCGCCAGCTCAGCTTCGGCGATTATCCCCCCTACTACGAGGGCATCGTCGGCGGCCAAGCGTGCCACCGAAACCCGCGGCAGTGCGACCTGGCGGCGGGGATCGTCACCAATGACGCGGCGCGCACGGTCACCTTCCACCTGGGTCAGGCCGACCCTGACTTCCTCTACAAGCTTGCCCTGCTCATCGCAGCGCCGGCCCCGCCCGGCGCTGCCGATCATCTGATGGACCGTGCGCCGTTTCTGCCCGGGACCGGCCCATACATGATCTCGCAATACGGGCCGAAGTCGTCGCTGACCCTGGTGCGGAACCCGTATTTCCGCCAGTGGTCGTACGCGGCACAACCAGCCGGCTACCCCAACGAGATCCGGATCGAGCGCATGACCGACCCCCGCAAGGAGCAATCAGCGGTGGCCGCCGGGCGGGCGGATCTCGTCGCTGTTACCGATGACGGCCTGCCGTACCGCTCTCTTGCCATCCGGTACCCGGCCCGGGTCCACACCGGCCTCAAGCTCGGCACCGTGTTCGTGTTTCTCAACACCCGCCAGCCGCCGTTCACCAGCCTCAAAGCCCGGCAGGCGATCAACTACGCCATCGACCGCGGCCAGATCATCCAGCTGCTCCACCTCAGCTCCCCCGCCGAGGCCACCCCGACGTGCCAGATCCTGCCTGCCGATTTCCCCAGCTACCAGCGCTACTGCCCGTACACCGCCGGTGCCAAGGACGGCGTCTGGCACCGCCCCGACCTGGCCAAGGCGGTGCGGCTCGCGCACGAATCCGGTACCACACACGTGCCGATCACCGTGTGGACCGGCAATGGCTTCGGGGGTAAAGCGGTGGGCTCTTACCTCGTTAGGATGCTCAAAGATCTCGGATACCCGGCGAACCTGCGCACAGTCTCCGACGGCCGGTTCTCCGCCACGGCCCACAACGCCCGCAACAAGATCCAGCTGGGCCTCACCGGCTGGCTACCGGACATTCCCAGCTCGTCTCAATTCTTCCTCCCACTGAGCTGCCGCTCCTTCTACCAGAATCCTGCCAGCACCGACAACCTCGCCGAGTTCTGCAATCGTCACGCCGACCAGCTGGTCAGCGAGGCGCAGGCTGCGCAGCAGACCGACCCAGCCGCCGCCCGAAGACTGTGGGCACAGGCGGACCGCGTCGTCACCGACCAGGCTCCGTGGGTCCCGATCTTCAACAGGTCATCGACTTGGTTCGTCTCCGCCCGGGTCCACAACTGCCAGGAGTCCCCGTATTACGCCGGCCCGCTGCTCGACCAGATGTGGGTCCGATAGAGCGCGCAACATCCCCACCCGGGTCCGGGACTGTGCTCTTTCCTGGCGGGCCCCGGGGTGAGCAGCCACCAGAACCTTCTGACTCAGCAGCCCGTTGGTGCTCTCGTTCGAGCCGCGCTGCCAGGGCTTGTGCGCTGGCTGAAGCAGGCCGGATGCCGGTGGCGATGGTGAAGCTGGCGCAGCAGGCCAGTTCGTTTGCCCAGGTCTCAGGTGATGGCGCCGACCAGGCCGCGGGCCTGGTGGTGATCGCCTGCCGCATCGCGTGCCCGGCCAGGTAGGCGTTGCGCGGGCAGGCGCAGCAGCAGGATGGAGCGGGGTGGTCCGCTCCACCAAGGTGCCCACTGCTGGCGTGCAGTCCTTGCCCATGAGCAGGTCACCTTCCCAGCGGCCGGGCACGGCCCGGTCGTCGCCTTACCCAGCCGCCCGCGCCACGGCCTCTCACCATTCCACACCCGGTTCCGCCGTTCCAAGCGGCCAGTCCAAGCGCAGTCCAAGCGCGCTCAGACCGGGCCGCGCTGCGCTGGTGAGGCAAGGCCCCCGGGTTGTCCGGGTGCTTCGCGACATAGCCGCGCAGGCTAGCCAACAGGCCTGGAGGAAGCATGAAACGAGCCATCAGATGGGCACTGCTGAGCGTAGGACTCGCCAGCGTGGTCACGGCAGTGACCGTCGCAGTGACCGTCGCACCTAGCTGGGCCACGCCGCCGTCAGGGCTGACGAACATCCCTTTGGCGCGTGGCACCGACACGTCACATGGGACCATCCCGCTGCAATTCGGAACCGACGTGGCCATGGCGCAGATCACCGTCGACCCGGGCGGCTCCTCTGGCTGGCACTCGCATCCGGGAGGCGCGATCATAGTCGTCCAGCAGGGCTCGCTCACCGTGCACCAACCGGTCGATAGCCAGTGCCAGACCACCACGTACAGCGCGGGGCAGGCGTTCATCGAGCGACCTGGCGAAGTGGATGACGTCACCAACGCGGGCACGGTCCCCTACGTCCTTTTCGTCACCTTCCCCCGTGTGCCTCAGGGCGACTCGCCAAGAACTGACCAGCCCGACCCGGGCACGTGCCCAGGTCTCTGACGACCTGACCGAGTTAACGGAGATCGCCATCGGCCGCAGACCGGGACAGCGGCCGAGACGGTGTCACCCACCCCGCTGGACATCACTGGCGTCCAGGTGCCCGTGCGGGGTGAGCGCGGTCAGCAGGCCGGGGCGTTGCGAAAGCCAGCGATCCGCGGCGGCCCGAAACCGTCGGCCAGGCCCGTACCTACGCCAGACGGGCTCAGCCAGCATCAACCACGCAGTTGGCACGGCCACGAATTGGTCGCGGCCGGCCATAAGGAAACCCCAGAAGGCAGGTCATCATGCACATCTCACGCCGGGCGGCCGCGGTCGGAGCCGCCGCACTCATCACCGGACTGGCGTCACTCGGCGCCGCGGGCACCGCGTTCGCCTCCCCCGCAGCCCAAACAACACATGCCGGGGTGCAGGTGCTGCGGCTGCACACCGTGTTCGCCTCCCTGGCGGTCAACCATGCCGGTCACGGCGGCCCCGGCGACGTGACCGCGGTCGTCTTCGACGTCCAGACCCCCAGCGGGGCCGAGGCGGGCAAGGCCTACATCTCGTGCACGCAAGCCACCGCGGCGGTGTCCCTGTGCCACGCGGCCTACGTGCTCCACGGCGGCCAGATCGACGTCCAGGCGGCGGTCCCGTTCGCCGCGACCAGGTATGCCCTCGCGGTCACCGGCGGCACCGGCATCTATGCCGGGGTCACCGGCCAGGCCCGCAGCGTCCTAAC
>Ga0134126_10005352_pt1 | contig 16045 bp, 12 predicted proteins | sample KB31752_FD_96881 | JGI IMG/M metagenome (GOLD analysis project Ga0134126, IMG submission 96881) | Terrestrial soil microbial communities with excess Nitrogen fertilizer from Kellogg Biological Station, Michigan, USA - KB3-175-2 | ecosystem: Environmental > Terrestrial > Soil > Unclassified ...
CGTGTTCGTGCTCACGGACCATCCGTACTGCACGCTCACGCACTTCAGGTGAAAATTGACTCGGTCTCCCCATGCTCCAATCCTCTCAAGAAATGGAGTCTCCGGGAATCCCGGGGCGGTTCACTTGGAACCGATCTCATAGCTCCACACCGAATCCGGACCGTACAGCTGCGGCGTGCTGGAAAGTCCCAGGGCGGACAGATCTCCGGCGCAGGGCACACCCACGCGCGGATTGTAACCACCGCTGCGGAAGCCCTTGGCGACCGTGGTATAAACCATGTTGCTCTGATCGAATTTCCAGGACAGGCCCGCCTTGGGTGTGACCGGGTGTGATTCCTGCGATCCGGTGTCGTGGACCGGCGGCCCGACGACAGGGCCGGCGTAGTTGCCCGAAATCTGCACCTTCGCGTCGGCGACGCGGACTCCCGCGGTGAGGGTCAGCTTGTCGAGTAGCTTGATATCGGTCTGGCCGAACAGTGCGACCTGCCAATCGCGCGACTCGATGGGAGCGGCGTAAAAGGTGTACAGCCCCTGATACAGACCCTGGCCGAACAGATCCTGCGGCGTCAGGCCAGTGCGGGCCTGAATAAAGCCGGGCAATGCGGTGTCCTGCACCATCTGGCCGGCCAGCTGGCTTTCGCGGGAGAAGTACAAGCCCGTCAGCCAGCTCACGCGGGCGCCCGGGTCATCACTACTCAGGCGCAGCTCCTCGGTGATGTTATTTTGCCGATTCCTCTGGTATGCCGGCGCCGGGGTAAAGCCCGCCGGCGGATACGGTGTCGCGGCATTCGGGTTGCCGATAATCGAGGCCGCCACGCCGGACCAGACGCCGACCTCGAACTCCGAATAGTCGTTGAGAGCCTGATTGTTGCGATCGAAGTACGAGGTGTTGGACATCAAGCGCATGCCGGCGAAGCTCCAATCGATCTTCAACGCCGGCAGGTAGAATCGGTCCGTGCTGGTGGACGGCAGCAGGTTGCCGTTGAGGAAGACGCCCGCATCCGGATTCGACAGGCCCTTCCAGTAGAACGGCGTGTCATTCATCCTCTGATTCTGATAGTACACCGACGGGGTAATCGTCACGTTATCCAGGGGTGCCCATAACAAAGCAGCGCGCAGCACGGCCGTATTCTGCCAGTTGGAGTTGGAGTCCACGATACCGGTCGCTTCGTGGGCGCTGTCATCCTGATTCCAGGAGGAACGGTTTACCCAGCCGCCGTCGCGGCGATACCAGGCGCTGACCCGCATGGCGACGGTGTCACTCACCGGGGTTCCGAATGCCGCACCGGTCTCGTAGTTCGGCTCGCCGTCTTCCGTATAGCTCAACTCGCTGCGCACGTAGGCACTGGTCCGGGTCAGGCTGGGCTGCGGTGTGATGAAGCGAACCGTACCGCCTTCGGATCCCGCACCGAACAGAGTACCCTGCGGACCGCGCAGCACCTCCACCCGCTCCAGGTCAAACACCTGAGGGAAGGTGCTGAAAGAGCTGTAGCCCACTGAGCGTGCCTGGATCGGCGTATCGTCGATGTAGATACCGGTCGTGGCGCTGCCCGCCTGCGAGTCGATGCCGCGGATCGAGATGTCCGAAGACATACCATTGTTGGCATTGCCCCTGGTCAGGGTAACTCCTGGCGTCAGCGACGCTATGTCGTCGATGGTGCGGACACCCTTCGCATCCATATCCGTTTGCGTCAGCGCCGTGAGGCTGATGGGGACATTCTGCAGGTTCTCGGAGCGGTGCTGGGCGGTGACAATGACTTCTTGGAGTGCCTCCACCGGAGCAGCCTCGGTTGCTTCGCCTGCGGCTGCCTGAGCCAACCGAAGCGCACCCGAGTCATGCCTTGCAGCCTTGGCCGGGACATCGGCAGTCGTTTCAGTGCTGGATGTGTGAATGCCGGGCGTAATGGTCGCGGCGTCTGGAGCCGTGAACGTCACCTGCAGCCCGGTATTGCGCAGCAGCCACTGGAGCGCGGCGTGCTTGTCCATCTCGCCGGCTACCTTTTCACTTTTGATCCCGCTGACGGCATCAAACTGGTAGAGCAGCTGCATGTGGGATTGAGCGGCAAACTCCTTGAGCGCGGCCGGCAAGGCCTCTGCGGGAATATCGAACTTAGCCGAATCCGCCATCGCAAGAACCGGCGCGGCTGCCAGCACCCCTATCAGGTATGCACTAGTCTTCACCGCAGTAGCAACGTATCCACGAACGGACCTCATGAACCCCCCAAAAGAATTATTTCCTACGACCTCTCTTTCGAGAGGCTTCGAAAGGAGTACGACTCTTTCGGAGGTAAAATCCCCTAATCGACTTTCAAATGCTATTTTAAGTTGGGGTGAGACTGGCTTTCGATGTAGACGCGATCGGCTTCCCGATGCACCTTCAAGCCGAAGCCGCGCTCCAACATCGTGATCAACGTTTCAGCGCCCTGCGGGCTCGCTTGAAACGTGCCGCCCACGCGCAGACCGCGAACGGCATCGTCTTTCAACACAAAGCGCAGTGTGCTATAGCGCTCGAACTCGGAAGAGACATCGCTGAGGGGTTGGTCCTCGAAATACAAGGTCCCTTCGCGCCAGGACATGGCGCGGGCGAGCTCCGTCGACGACAGGGACCTTGTAGAGGTCGCGGCCCCTTGCAGCTCCGCTTGTTCGCCAGCCTTTACGAGAGCGTCGGACGAGCCGACCTTGACCAACCCTTCGCTAACCGTGACTTCGACCGCACTCGATCGAAGGTAGACATTGAAGGCCGTGCCGAGGGCACGAACCCGAGAACCGCCGGCCACGACCCAAAACGGCCGCCCGGCATCGTGCGCAACTTTGAAGTATCCCTCGCCATGCTCTAATCGAACCACGCGCCGGTTGGACTCATACTCGACTCGTGCGCTACTGGCGCTATTGAGCTCCAGGATCGACCCGTCCGGTAAGGCGATGGTGGAATGCTCGCCCAGTGTGGTTCGATAGATGAGAGGCGCCGGGGACCGAAACCAATACGTAAGGCCACTTGCAGCGAGGATCACCGCGGCGGCAACCGCCGGCCAACGCCAGCTCCTGCCCGGCACGGCAACCGGACTCATCGATTGAGCGAATGAAACAGCGCGAACAAAAGGACCGGTCGCGACGAACTCCTGGTAAGTCGCGCGGAGATCTTCAAATGCGCGCGCATTCCGGGAGCTTGCGGAGCGCCACTGCTCGAACAGCGCGCGGTCATTGTCCGACACCTCATCGGCATCCAGCCGCGCGATCCATTCGCTGGCCTCGCGTTCAGCCTGGGCCAGACTCGGGAGCTTGTGAACATTCGCCATTTCGACTTCAGCCTATCGGTAACGCCGCTTGATGTACCCGTGAGTGTCACGGACGGCGCGGGCCAAATGGTTTTCCACCGTTTTGGGTGAAATATTCAGCCGCTGTGCAATCTCCTTGTGAGAACACCCATGAAATGCGCGCAGAACAAAGACCGCGCGACATTGGGGTGGCAGTCGCGATACCGCATCCTTGAGCAACTGAGAGCGCTCCGTACCCAGCAAGGCCGCTTCCGGCGGGCCCCCCGGTAGTACGACGTCCGCGCTACTGGAATCCCCCAGTTCATCAAATTGCGACGGCCGGCTATGACGACGGACGTCGAAAGCCAGGTTGCGTGCAATTGAAAAGAGAAAGGCGCGGGGAGTATGGACGTGCTCCTTCTGCTCCAGGGTGCGCGCGAACGACTCCTGGACGATGTCTTCGGCCATTGTTTTGGAGCGCACCAGGCGCCGAACGTATCTTCGCAACGCGTCCTGGCTTTCGATGAACAGCTTCGAGAACGCGTCCATAGCGGAATTTGTCATAAGCCGAGCTGCAGCTCCCCTCCCGGCTACCGTACCTCGCAGATTGCATGGGTGGCAACTTTGCAAACTCGCTTAGGGGATTTGCCGCCCCAAACAGTCACAGGCCCCTGTCGCCTATGCCGCGCCCGTCATGGCCGCGAGCTCCCGAACCAACTTCGCGGCGACAAGGGCCGTTATGCCACATCGTCATGCCCGGCTCGATTTTGCGTCGTGATTCGATGTCGGCGTAACCGTACCCTTTCTCCGTCAGGACCTGACCATCCTTGACTACCACGACCACGGCTCCGGCAATGTCGGAAGTCGCCAGGGCTTGCGGAAAAAATCCGTCCAGCCATGCGTCCAAATCAGCTTTGGTCAGCTCCGGTGGCGTGGAGGACGTCGACGGACCAACGCCTTGCGGCTGCGCAGCCGCCGCATTGGGATGAGTTTCCGCCGGTGTCTGACCGATTGCCAGCCCACAGAGAAAGACCGCACTTACGAGCACTGCTGTAGCGGCCAGGCGCACCTGCATAATTCTTCTCCGGTCGCGAGTCACTTCCTACCAGGATACTGAGCGAGCCACGGCTCCATCCGCCCGATTGCGTCCTCAACCTGTGATGTGGACACCGCGAAACTGAGACGAATGAAACGGTGGCCGTTGATGGGGTCGAAGTCGATGCCGGAGGCCGCAGCAACACCTGTAGCATTCAACATCTCCTTGCAGAATGCGAGACTGTCATCGGTCAGGTGTGCGACATCGGCATAAATGTAGAATGCACCATCCGGCGGCGCGATGCTCAGCAAACCAAGCCGTGGCAACGCATCCAGCAGAAGTGCGCGATTCCGTGTATAAACCGCGACGTGGGCCTCCAACTCCGCGGCGCACTCGAATGCGGCCAGACCCGCATGCTGACTCAGCGAAGGAGCGGTCAGAAACAGATTGCTGAAATAGGCGCGCGCGCTCGACCCGTTCGGGTGGCAATAAGAGCCAGCCCAGACGCCAGCCCACCATACTGAAGTACTTGGAAAAGCTGTTCACGACAATGGCGCCCGGGTCGAACTCGAGTATGCAGCTGGCCGGCTTTACATAGGTGATGCCGTGATAAATTTCATCGGAAATGATTTGAATCCGCCGCTCCTGACAAACCCTCGCAATCGCCTCGAGCTCCCCGGATGAAATCACCGCGCCGGTTGGGTTTGCCGGACTTGCGATAATGAGGCCGTCGGGAGCCGGGTCGAGCGCGGCGACACTTGCGGCCGTGAGTCGAAAATGACTCGCCGCCCCGCAGTCGATCTCGACAGGCTGCAGATGGAGCGCCTTGACAGTATTGCGGTATGCGCCATAACCCGGCCGCGCCATGGCGATCCGAGCATCGCGGGAGAAACTCGAGCTAAGTGCCAGCACCATGGCCGGAGAAGCACCGCAGGTCAGAATGAAGCGGCTTGCTTCGACCTTGACGCCGTAGGCCTCCTGATAGAATCGGCTCAGCCGCGCCAGCAGCGCAGGGCTCTCCCAATAACCCATTGCCTCCCGATCCAGAACGGCATGAGCGGCTGCTATCGCCGCGCGCGGCGCCCCTGTTGAAGGTTGGCCGAACTGCATGTGAATGACTGAGCGCCCTTGCGACATCAGCTCATAGGCGAGTTGATTGATCTCGATGGCATGAAATGGCTCAATGTTGGCGAATCCGCCGCGGTGATCTCGTTGATGCATCCCTTTGGCTCGATGCAGTTGGCCCGCATCAACGGTAACGAATCACCCGCGCCACATGTAGCCAAACTTTGCCGATGAGCCGGCGATCCGTGGCACTAAATGTCCCACGAACGTCCTAAATTGGCATTTAGTTGTCGATTCGGAAATAGGTAATGACCTCACCCATCGGCGCGGATTCAGGGTTTCATTTTTACCCAAACTCCCCTGACCGCCCGGCTATTCATAATCTTCGTACCCGGACGGCGCGCTACTGTTTGTGCACCGCTCAAACAGTCCGGCACCACGACCTGACATGCCACCGCACATCCAGCTCATTAGGGAGTACTACGCCGCGAGACCTATCTGGCCACCGGGCACAGTTACGTCGAGGCGTAGAAACCGGCCACCTTGCCGAGCGTCAGGCCAAGAACGGCCCACGCCAACATCAGCACCCACTCCAAAGGAATGCCATTTGGATGTTGCAACAGCGGTTGAATCAGCGCGAAACCCGCCATTCCGAGCGAGCCAATCAGGCATAGCCAGATAGTGGGCTTGCCGCCCGGCACGCTATATCCGGGCGATGCAGGTTGCTCACCTCGGAGCTTCACCAGAATCACCACCGACAGCAACACGACGATCGCAACACAGGTCACGGCCATGTTGATGATGGGCAGCAACGCGCCTTTACCTAGAACCATGCCGGCCAAACTCGCAGCGGTCACCAGAGCAATCGCGGCTGCGGGCGCGCCAGCTCGGTTTACTCGTGAAAAGACCGCCGGAAGCATCCCGGCCTGCGCTTGCGCGAGAATGATTCGGGACGCCATGAGTACCAGCGCATTCCATGTCTTGGCCAAGGAGGCGATGGCGACACATAGGACGATTTTGCCAATGATCCCGCTGGTACTGAGAGCATCGAACGCAGCGACCGCCGGCAGGGGTGCATCGAGTAGCTGCCGCCACGGAATGACACTGCCGGCTGCGAGAATGACGGAGGCGTAAAAGATCGCAGCGCCGGCAATTCCGCCAACCATGCTCAACGTCGCGCTCCGAACGCTGACATCGGGAGCACGGTCTTCAATCACATACAACGCCGCCTGGAAGCCGTTCAGCAGCATGGCGCACTGGGCAAAAATCCATAGGAAGCCGACACTCCACTGCCCTTGCGGCGGCGCGAACCAGGGCTGCAGATTGCGTGGGCTGCCGAAAATCAGTCCGCCGGCGATGAGGCCGAACATCACCGCAATGAAGGTGTAGGTCACGAGTCTTTGAAAGAAGACCGAAGAACGCACCCCAGCCACGTTGATCGCGTAGACGACAATGGCGCCGATGAGCCCCATCAGGAGCGCATCGCTGCTGATCGATTCTCCAAAGAGCGAGTACAGGGGTCGCCCCTGCGCCGCGGGAATGAGCTCGCCGACGAGCCACGACAGCGCGGTGGCTTCGAACGCGCACAGCGAGACAAGAAACAGCGTCAGGAACCAGCCGACGATAAAAGCCGGCGCTCGGCCCAAACCTTCAAGGGCGTACCGAAACTCACCGCCCGCGCGCGGCATGCGGGCTGCCAGTTCCGCATAGCAGGTCCCAATCAATGACATCAGCGCGCCACCGCCGAGCAAGGCCAGGAACGCGCCACCGGGCGCGGCGCGCCGCAGCCACTCGCCCAAGAGGATGATCCAGCCGGACCCGACCATGCTGCCGAAAGACAGCGCGAAAAAACCCGCCGGCCTGATGATGCGCCGCTGAGTTGCCGGCAGCTCGGATGCTGGCAACGGAGTCGGGCCGCGCAGGACTTCGGAGGTTTCGCTGTGCATGGGGCTCGCCGTGGATCGACAGCCCGATCTTACAATCGACTGTGGATCGGCTGCCCGCCTTTGACAATGAGATCCAGGCGCTCGGCCCGGAGCAGGCTGATGTCCTCCAGAGGATTACCCTCGACTGCGATGAGATCACCGAACGCACCGGGGGCGATGATGCCCAGCTTCCCGGTCATGCCCAAAATCTCGGCATTCACGGCTGTAGCAGCTGCAATGACATCCGCAGGTCGCTGCACGGTGGCGCGCAGCGAGAGTTCCTCGTTCTGGTGCTCGTGCATTTCACCGAGCAGATCCGTGCCGAAGCCAATCTGGACTCCGGCCTGCAACGCGATCTCCACGCTCGCGAAACCTGCCTCCAAAACGGTTTTCAGCTTGGAGGACATCTCGGCTGTCAGTCCCAGCGACGAACCCCGCCGCGTCAGTGCCTCATAAGTGATCAGCGTGGGAACCAGGAATGCCTGTCGCTCCGCCATGACTTGCGCCGCTGAAGCATCGAGAAGATTGCCGTGCTCGATCGTGCGAATTCCAACACCGACCGCTCGCGCAATCGATGCTGCAGTGTAGGCATGCGCGGCAACATACACTCCCCAATTACGGGCTTCCTGCACGATGGCCATCAGCTCTTCATCAGTGTATTGCACTGAGGTGAGCGGGTCATTTGGAGAAGCGACACCGCCGGACACAAACACTTTGACGTGATTGACGCCTTGCCGTAACTGTTCGCGCGCGGCCGCCTGCACCGCACCCTTGCCATCGGCCACCACCGACATCCACGCAAGCGCATTCGAGCAGCTGCAGGGCGCTTCGGTTTCTGTACGGCTGCGCAAATCTCCATGGCCGCCTGTTTGCGATAACGCACGACCTGCTATGAAAAGTCGCGGCCCCTGGATCGTCCCTTCGGTGATTGCGGCACGCAGGCCCCAATCGGCCCCTCCCATGTCACGGACCGTGGTAAATCCGCGAAACAAGGAATCGCGCAACAGCTTCGCGGCCCGGGCAGTGCACAGCGTCTGCGGCATGTCCCGGGCCTGAGAGGGATTCGCGGAGAGCATGGCGTGAAAATGCGCATCTATCAGGCCCGGCAGCAGGCAGCGACCGCGCAGATCCAATCGCCCGGCCGTGCTCGAGCGGATCGGACGATCGCTGACTTCCCGGATCACCTCGCCTTCGAGCGCCACATGACAGCCCGGCCTGAGGCTGGCCGTCTCGAGGTCTGCGAGTGCGAGGTTCTCCAGGATCAACATGGATCAGAATCCGTACAGCAACGAAACACCGACAGTGCGCGGCGTGTTCACCGCGATCCGGCGCGTCGTCGGCAGGTCTGCCGCGATGGCCACCGGCAATGCCGTCTCGCCGATCTTGTTGAACGCATTGTCGAGGAACAACGAGACCTTCCACTTGTCCCCGTTCTCCAGACCGATCCGGAGGTTGGTAATGGCAAAGCCGTCGTAGTGGTAATAAGGGCTCGTGCGATCGTAAAGAGCATTCGCACCATCGCGATCGGTGAAGTCCACCCGCGCAAAGCCCGAAGTATTGCCGAACACCGGACGCTCATACTGAGCAGAAAGGGCCGCCGTCCATCGGGGCACGTCGGTCAGCCGATCACCCTTCTGCGCGGCCGAGCCCGGGATCGCATTGCCGAGCGTCGCGTCGGTGTAGCTGCCACTGGCGCTGAGCGTCAAGCTATCCACCGGGATGTAGCTGACTTCCAGCTCGCCACCCTTGCTGCTGGCCTTGCCGAAGTTTGCCGTGATGTTGAATCCGCAACCCAGGACGATCTGCTGCTGAACCTCGGTCCAATCTATGTAATAGACCGCGCCGTTGACCGTCAGCCGCCGGTCGAGCCACTTCGACTTTGCGCCCAGCTCATAGTTCCACAGGTGATCCGCACCATACTTGGTGAGCTGGCTCTGGCTCAGCCCCAACTTCTGCACATCCGCGCCGCAGACCGATGCGGGGGCCGGATTGTTGGGTCCGCCAGGCCGATAGCCCTTGGAAGCCGTGACATACATCATGTCATCGACAGTGAACTGGTGCGACAGGGTCAACTTAGGATTCGTGCCGTGATCGCTCGAATTGCTGCCACTGACTGTCGGCCCACCGTTCAACACACCGTCGCCGGTCTGATAGAACGTCTGATCGACCTTGAATACACGCACGCCGCCGGTCACCTTCACGATGTCGGGAATATCGTAGGAGACCTCGCCGTAGCCTGCATATTCCCGCAAGCTCGCGTGCCGCACACCCGTATAGATAATCTCGCCGGCGAACGGATCGCCGAATGCGGAGCGGTACCCGGGAGTATCCGGAATCGAGGACTGCAGCGGCGCCTCGACGTAGTGATAAAACGCGCCGGCAGTGACTTGCAGCGGTCCCTGGAAGCTGGAGGTGAACCGGCCTTCTTCCGTCCACTCCTTATTCCTGTAATCGCCGTGCATCGACACCGGATAGACGAAGCTCTGGGGTGCCGGTGAGAAGAAGTAATACAGTACGTTCGAAGCGTCCTCGCTGAGATCGATGTCGCGATCGTAGTACGAGGTCGAGGACATCACCTCGCCCACTGAAAGCGAATCGCGAACCGTCAGATTGCCGATCCAGGTCTTCTGCGTGGTCGGCTCGGATGTATCGCGCGCCTGAATGAGACGATTGAAACTACCCTGCGGCGAGTCGAAGTTGAACGGCGCACCCAGCCGCTCTTCCTGGAAGATCACCGAAGGGGTGATGGACAGGGAGGAGGTTGCATCGATACGCACCACCGCGCGAACGCCCTCGGTATTCTCGGTATTTACGTTTCGAGCCACCCCGCCCGCCGGGTTCACGGCCAGGTAATTGTTCGGATCGATGTTATAGCGATCGATGAAGCCGTCGTTGTGACGATAGAAAGCCGACAACCGGGCGGCCATCTTGTCGCTCAACGGGAGATTCACGGTGCCGGTGGTTTCGACGTTCGGCCCTCCGCCGTCGGTATCCGACAGAGTCGTTCCCACGGTTGCACTGAAGTGCGAGGTGTCGGGTTGTGTTGTTACGTACTTGACCGTACCACCCATGGAGCTCGATCCGTAGAGCGTGCCCTGCGGGCCACGCAATACCTCGACGCGCGCCAGATCGAATAGCGCCGGATCCACCACACCACGCGCCGACAGCAACGCGGCATTGCTGGAGGCCTGAATGGGCGTGTCGTCCAGATAGTAGCCAACCGTTGCAGTCGTGCCAGCCGTGGACGAAATGCCTCGCATGATGAGGATGTTCTGACCCGGACCGGATGAGACGACAGTCAGTCCCGGCACGTCCCGCGCCAGATCGCGCAACGTCGTAATACCCATTCTTTCTATAGCTTGGTTATCCAGCGCCGTGACGCTGAGGGGAACCCGCTGAATGCTCTCACTACGCCGCTCGGCAGTGACAACAACCTCCTGCACCACAGGAGCCGCGCCATCAGCTGACGAATCTGTATTGGCATCTGCTGCCACAGCCGTTGCAGCCTCGACGGACAAGAACGCAACGACTAAAGAGCCGATCGAACGCATGAAACTCCCCCTGGTTGAGCAACGAGACCGGGAACGCAGCCCGATCTTGTCATCGGACCTTCACTTGGTCAAATATTTTTGACTAAACAACTTTTGTTGACATCATGGTGGACTGTGCGCAATCTGCCGCTTTAGCGGCGAGGAGATCTGGATACGTGATTACCGGACGGCACGACACGGACGACGCCGTGTATCAGGCAATCCAGCATGTCCTGGAACAGAGTGCGCGCGCATGGTCCGCGGGCAACCTGGATGCATTCATGCAGTGCTACGAGAACTCCCCCGAGACGGTTTACCTGTCGTCCACGAAAGTCGTACACGGATACAGCGCCATTCACAGCATGTATGCTGAACGGCTGGGCGGGACCGAACCCATGCAGCCACTGAAAATGACCCTGTTGCACGTTAGCCGGCTCGGCACGAAACACGCGCTTGCCATTGGCCGCTTTACGCTCGGCAGCGGCGAGCCTGTTGCATCCCAGACCGGCGTCTGGTCGCTGGTACTGCACGATACGGATGCGGGATGGCGCATCTGCGCCGATCACACCTCATAGCAACCCCCAACTTCGAACCCCTCGTACATGCCCCGCGCCAAACGCCCCGCCTCCGCCAGCCAACTCCCGATCGCATCGGCTGTGCGCGCCCGCCGGCGCCGGCTGGGCCTCACACTGCAGGAACTGGCCGAGACATCGGGCCTGTCCGCCCCCTTCCTGTCACAAGTGGAGCGAGGTCAGGCAACCCCCTCGATCACTTCCCTGATCGCGATCGCCCGGGCACTGCAGGTCGATATCCACTACTTCATCAATCCACCGCCCTCGAGTCAGGTGGTACGCCGCGCGAAAGAGCCCGAGGTCCTGGAAACCGGCACCCCCACGCGATACATCCGCCTCAGCGGCGGCCATAGCGAACGACAGATGGAAGCCCTTCTGATGTCCATTCCGCCCGGCGCCGCCGCCCCGGCGACTGCACGACAAGGAGAAGGGTTCTACTACGTCCTCGAAGGTGAATTGAAAGTAACGCTCGGCGAAGAAACCTTTGTACTCGGCCCCGGCGACACCGCCCACTTCGACCAGCGCCACTCCTTCCAGATGGCGAACTCCGGCAAGCGCATGTTGCGGATGTTGTGGGTGGGGACCCCGGCTATTTTCTGAGTGCCGCGGGAGGTCCTTTGCCTCAGCGGGAATTCTTCTTTACGTGCCCGAACGAGGCGAATTCGTTCTCGGTTATAACTGCTTCGCGAGCTCACCATCGTCGTAGACGACTCGCCCTCCGACGACGGTGCGCAGAACTTTCGTCGCCGCGATCCTGTCGGAAGCGGTAGTGGCGACGTTCTGGTCGACTACGATGAAATCGGCCAGCTTGCCCACTTCCAGGGATCCGACGGAACGCTCGTCGTGCAATTCGTACGCGGCATTGCGCGTAATGGCTTTGAGAACCGCAGCCTGCGACAGCCCAGGATCCTTACCGAGCCGACCAGCGTGCTGCGGTGGCGCACCCGGCCTTCCAACACGAGTAACGCCAACTTGCAACGCGAACCACTCATCCAGAGGGTCCACCGGCCAATCACTGCCGTAAGCGATCCGCGCGCCATGGGCCGCCAGTGAGCCGGCTGGCTCGATCAGTGCCTGACGGCGCGCGCCGAGCGTATCGCGCGTCCCTTCGATGGTATCGCTCGCCGGCTTTTCCCACTGGAACGAGAGCACCGCAGTGACATTGAGGGCGGCAAAGCGCGGATAGTCCGCCGGATCGACGAGCTCGCAATGTGCGAAGGCCGGCCGTACGTCACGGCCCGGCAGTGCGGCCCGCATGGCCTCGACACCATCGAGGCCCGCTCTGACCGCCCAGTCTCCATCTGTATGCAAGTGGGGGTCGATGTTATGCTCCCCGAGACCCGTCAGAATGACCTTGAGCACTGGGACCGGGAAATAGACATCCGGCTCGCGGCGGCTTGCCGGCTCGAACTTCGGGGAGGCTGCCGTTCCGTGATTGACCAGGTACGGCTCCAACAGTGCTCCGGTGTTGGCCGGTGCGTTGATGACACCGTCCATAAAGAGCTTCGTATGCCGCACCGACAGCGAGGCAGCCGGCCGGATCGCACCCTCGTCGTATTTCGCCGCCAAGGCCGCGACACGTGCAACCGCTCGCTTGGCGGACTCGGTATCGAAGGCCTCGGCGGGACTAATCCGCGGGGCAAAGTGCGCGCGCGCAGTTAGACCACCCGCAGTCTCGACGGCACGAAACGCGAGGATATCCGGCTCGTCCCCGAGGGCATCCAGGAAGCTCGTCACGCCTTGGCGCCCCAGCTTCTCGAGCGCTTTGCGGGCGCCAACCACGCGGTCCTGGGCCGAGGGAGCTGGAATGAGCGCCCCGACGATGTCCTGCGCTGAATCCTCGAGTATACCGTCCGGCTCGCCCGAAGCGTTGCGACCGATCCGGCCGCCGGCTGGATCCTTCGACTGCGCGGATATCTTGGCCAGCGCCAGGGCCCGGGAGCTCGCCAGACTCGAGTGTCCGAACGAATCATGAACGATGATGGGTCGGCGAGTATGCAGGGAGTCGAGCATCGCGCGCGTCGGCGGCTGCCCGCCAGTATTCATCCCGTATCGGAACCAGTGCACGACCTCGAACCACGCGTTCGGCGAGTCGTGACCCTCCTTGTCGAGGCAACTCTGAATCCGCCTTTGAAACTCGGTCAACGTGAGAGGCTCGTAATCCAAGTCGCATTTCAACAGATCAAGGCCCGCATCCACCGGATGAAGATGCCCGTCGATCAGACCTGGCATTAACATGCGTCCATGCAAATCGACGACTCGAGTCCCCGGCCCGCTCACCGCGCGGGCGCCATCATTACTGCCGACGTAGGTGATTCGGCCTTGCTTTACGGCGATCGCCTGCGCCACTGTGGCGGACTCATCTACCGTGTAGACAACTCCATTACGATAGAGCGTATCGGCCGCTTCCGCCGCGACCACACACTGTGGCAGACCACAGTCTAACGTCGCAGCAACCATCAACGCGCCAACGATGCGTACACCCATGATTCAATCGCCCCCTACGTGACCGCTTTAGTCGTAATAGTGTAGCTCCAGCAGCACGCATCCTTTTTTCCGACTTGAACGGCCCGTGAGTTGCGGAGGCTACGGAAGAAGCCGCTCTCAATTCGCTCTTTGCCGGAAAGAGGACCGTCGGCAATATGGGCGTCATTGAAGCGCTCCCGATCGATCGCGTGCTGGCAATCGTCAAAGCTGCCGCTGAGCGCGGCAAGCTGAGCCACCGCTTGCCCGCCCAGCCATTACGCCGGAGAATACGCACCCATGTCGGATGCTCCATGAAACCGATTCCAAACGGCGCGCAGGGCCGGTACGTGCACCGCGTTGAGTCCGCACATCTGGCGAACAGGTTCAAGGACAGTATCCTGCCGCCGGTGTTCTCAACGCCGTACCTGATTCTTATCATGGAAAACGCGGCTCTGAATGCCATAAAGAAGTACCTCGAGACCGGCGAGAGCGCGGTCGGTACGCACGTTGACGTGCGGCATCTGGTGGCGACACCAGTCGGGCGTGAGGTAATAGGTCACGCGGAAGTTACGGGCACCGACGGTCGCAAGATCTTCTTCCGCGTGTGGGCGACAGATGGTAAAGAAGAGATCGGCGCCGGAACCCATGAGCGCACGGTGGTCAACATCTCGCGCTTCGTTGCGCGAATGACGGAGAAGTACGGGCAGAATTCCGACGAAGATTGACGCCTGCCGAGCCGTTTAACCCGCCCCGATAGTACTGAACCCTAGCGACGCGATGTCTGCAGATGGCTTTCGGCAACCCTGCCGAGCTCCTCATGTGCTAATCGCTCGCGGACCGGCTCAAAAACGGCCCCCTCCTTTGTCCCAACCATGGCATCGTAGCTGGCCATCGATTGGATCAGCCGCGCGACTGTGGCATCGACAGTAGCTCGCTCCGAGACGTTAGCTTTCTCCGGGCTGAGGGCACTCGACCCTGTTAGCGACTCGCGCCAGCCTTCCTGCGATGTCCGTATCCACTCGGCAACCGCCGTCGCAGGATCGGCAACCTGCGAAGCAGCCTGCGCTCCCACAGACTGAGCCTCCGCCGGGGCAAAACCTCCGCCAGAGGACACCACAATGCCGCCACTGCTGACTGTAAGGCCAGGGGTCGAGGCTCCGGAGTAGATGATGATCTCACCGCCACTGAGGACCGTGGTGCCACTGGCCACCGCGCCCGCGTCGACGATTTCGATTCCGCCACTGGAGACAGTGGTGTTGGTGGCGGAGCTGTACACGAGCTGCTCACCACCGCTGAGGATCGTGGCACCTGCGGCGGTTCCAGATACGTACTGAGTTCCACCGTTGGAGACGGTCGTGCCGCTGGCGACCCCTGAGTAGATGTATTGGACACCACCGCTGGTGATCACAGCGGCGGTGTCGGTCCCGCCGGAAATATCCTGTTCGCCGGCGGTAGCGACCGTGATGGAGCTCGTGTTGCCGCCTGACAGCACGCTTTGCAGAATCCCGCTGGTGATCGTCTCGTTGCTCACCGTGGCGCCAGAAGACACCACTTCATCGATCTGGATGGCCCCGCTGGCGAGGGTCCCCGAGAACGTTCCACCACTGATGATCACTTCACCGCCGCTGGCAACGGTAGCGCCAGTGACGACCCCACCGGATTCCACGAACAACAAGCCGCCGCTGGAGACGACCGTTCCGCTGGCATTGCCGTAAACATCCTGCTCACCGCCATTGCTCACAACGGTGGCCGCCGCGCTGCCATAGTCGTACTGGCGGCCACCTGAGGAGAGCATGGTGCCGCTCGCCACACCCGAGTAGACGTACTGGTTGCCACCGCCCAAAACAACCGTGGCACTGGTGGTGCCACCGGAGACGTCTTGCTCGCCATTGGCGGCGAGGGTGACGGAGATGGTGGCTCCGCCAGAGAGCACTTGTTGAATCAAACCGCTGGTGAGGGTCTCGTTGCTTACGGTGCTTCCAGACGACACCACCTCATCGATGCGAATCGCACCACTGGCGAGGGCTCCTGAGAAGAAGCCACCGTTGACGAGGACCTCCGCACCACTAGCGAGGCTGGCCCCGCTCACTGTGGCGCCGGATTCGACGACGAGCAGGCCGCCGCTTGAAACCTGTGTACCGAGGGCGGTTCCCTGAACATCCTGCTCGGCACCGCTTAGTACGGTAGCACTGACGGC
>Ga0134126_10005353_pt1 | contig 16044 bp, 13 predicted proteins | sample KB31752_FD_96881 | JGI IMG/M metagenome (GOLD analysis project Ga0134126, IMG submission 96881) | Terrestrial soil microbial communities with excess Nitrogen fertilizer from Kellogg Biological Station, Michigan, USA - KB3-175-2 | ecosystem: Environmental > Terrestrial > Soil > Unclassified ...
CGCCCGTTCCGCTAGCAGGCAGACGTGAACCCTCGTTTGGCACCCTAGGGTAGTCGGATTACCGCAGATGTCAAGCAGAAATGAAAGAGAGAACATAAATCGCCCATGGAACGCCTTTGCGCCGAGGGCGGCTGGCCTGCTCAAGTCGATTTCAACCTTCCACTTGTGAATCGGCACTCGCAGGAATATCATGCACCATCTGTATTTACCAGCCATGTCGCTGATATCTAGAAACTTCGGTCTTCGTCACGTCGGGCCGCATACTGTGTTGAGGAGGCATTCATGAGGGGTACCTTAGCTTGCATTGGCCAGAACATCCGTCGCGCTTTGATACTGGCATTTGCTTTGGGTGGGATCGTAACGCTTTGCACCGGCTCCAGCCGCGCCGTCATAGCGGATGACACTATCAAGATTGGCGTAGTCCTGCCCACCACCGGAAGCGAGAGCAAGCCCGGCGCATACCAGAAAGAAGGCATTGAGCTTGCCATCAAGCAGATCAATGACGCTGGCGGCATCATGGTGAAGAGCAAGGGCAAAAAGCTAAAAATACAAGAGGTCTTTTACGATGACGGCACTGACTCCAGCAAGTCAGCGTCTCTGACCGAGCGGGCCATGAGTTCAGATGGTGTTGTCGCCGTTTTGGGCGGCTATTCGACAGCGCTTGGCACCGCTGAATCCGTGATGGCAGACCGCTATAAGACTCCGTGGATCACCACCGGAGCCGGCGCTACCGCCATTTTTGGCAAAGGCTATCAGTATGCATTCGGAACTCTGAGTCCTGTTGCGCTGATTGGAACCACGTCAGCTGAGTTTCTTGGCTCTCTCATGGACCAGGGCAAGCTCAAAAAAGGTTTGAAGGTCGCCATGGTTGTAGAAAACACAGACCACGGCACCGATTACGTCCAGGGCTTCACGGACTGGTCAAAGAAGCATCCTGGCTACTTCCAGATCGTCCTCAATGAAAAATTTGAACTGGGAGCCACTGACTTTTCCGGCATACTCCAGAAAGTAAAGAACAGTCACGCGGATATTTTCCTTTCTGACGCGCATTTGCCTGACTACATCACCATGCACCGCCAATACCTGCAGAATGGCCTGCACCATCAAATGGTGAGCTACGGAGCGCGCGGTCCTGAAGCCAATGCCCGCCAGGCGCTGGGCGCGGGTACCGATTACATCTTTGCCGGCATCTGGTGGTCGAACAAGCTGCCTTATCCCCAGGCCAAGAAGTTTGCCGCCGACTACAAAGCCTTTACCGGACATGATGTTGATTCCTGGTACGCCGCTCCGGCATACGACGGCATGCGCATCGTTGCGCAGGCAATCGAGGCTGCCGGTTCGCTGGATAAAACAGCCATTCGCAATGCTCTTAAAAAAGCACAGTTGAAGGATTCCGTGCTCCCTGGCCAGGTCTTGAAATTTGGCCCCAACGGACAGGCTGAATATCCCTTTGTGATTACGCAAAACAAGCCTGGCAACAAAGTGGATATCGTTTATCCCAAAGATGCAGCAACTGGCGAACCAATAGCGCCGGAGCCAACCAGGTAAACAAGAAACAGGGACCAACCCAATCCCATGGATGCCGTCGAGTATCTCGACCTGCTATTAAAGTCCCTGCTGCTGGCCGGAGTGTATTCCGCAATGGCAGTAGGAATGACCGTCATTTACGGGGTCATGAAAATCGTGAACCTGGCGCATGCCGGGTTCCTGATGCTGGGCGCGTACTTTGCCCTGGAAATGTTTCAACGCTTTCACGTTGATCCAATTCTTGGTTCTGTAATCGCCCTGCCGGTTTTTTTTGTTTTTGGAATGGCGGTGCACTGGCTACTGATACGCTGGCTTCCTAAGTCGGATACGCCAACACTCGCGTCACTTCTGCTGATGTTTGGATTCTGGCTTGTCGTGCAGAATATCGCTTATCTCGTCTGGGGCAATGAAGATCAATCTATTCTCACGCCGCTCACGCTTTCTTCCGTGCAGATTGGCCAGATTTCCATTCCCAAGGTGAATCTGGTGGTATTTGCCGCGGCCGTTTTTTGCATGGTTGTCCTGCAAATCGTATTTCATCGCAGCTGGTTTGGCAGGTCCATGCGCGCTCTTATCCAGAATCCATATGCCGCGCAAATAGTTGGCGTCGATGACGAAAAGACGGCGCGCCTGACCTTTGGGCTGGGAACGGCCTTCGCAGGGTTTGCCGGCGGCCTGTTGGGCATGCTGTTTTCTTTCAGTCCGGATTTTGGCCGGCCTTTTCTTTTGCGCTCCTTCGTCATTATTGTCCTCGGCGGCCTGGAATCTGTTTCCGGAGTCGCGCTGGGAGCAATCCTGCTGGCCATCCTGGAAACGTTTGGGATCAACGTGCCGCTGCCGGTTTACTGGCATGGATGGAGCTTCCATTACCTGCCTCCGAGTTACCAGCAGGTGATCCCATTTGCGTTGTTAGTGGTAGTTCTGCTGATCCTGCCTAAGGGACTGTCCAGCTTGTTCAATAGGAAATGGAAAGCCGCATGAAGCGACCTGCCGGGGTTGTTAGCTGGCTCAAACTCATCCTGCCGTGGCTGTTACTCGTGGTCCTTCTATTACTGCCTGCGACTCACCCCAGTGATAATGTCATACGGCTGCTGTTTATCACCGCGGTTTGGACAACTACCAGCCTGGCATGGAACCTGCTTGGCGGCATGGCGGGACAGGTTTCGTTCGGCTTTGCCGTGTTCTTTGGCCTGGGCGCATATACCACGGCGCTGCTCATGCACGCCGGACACAGCCCCTATTTCGGGTTCATTGGCGGCGCGGCCATCGCCATGCTGGCCTCTTTCCTTATTGGGCTGCCTACGTTCCGCCTGCGCGGCCCCTATTTTGTCATTGCCACCATTGGAGTGACAGAAGCCGTCCGCGTGATCATGAACAATCTTGACGTCACAGGCGGTTCCAGCGGCTATCGCATCACGGAAGACCAGCCTTTCAGCCAGAATGAGCATTACTATTCCGCGATTGCAGCCGTGGCCTTGGCAGTGCTGGTTTCTACGATCATTGCCAACAGCAAGTTCGGTCTGGCTCTCCGGGCCATCAAGCAGGATGAGGATGCTGCTGCCGATCTCGGCGTGAATGCATATACATCCAAGCTTTGGGTCCACGCTATCGCCGCAGGGCTTACAGGCATTGCCGGCGGCATCTACGCGCGACGGGCAATGTTCTTTTATCCCGGGGACGTGTTTGCTTTCTCGACCGGCATTTCTATTCTGCTGATGCCGGTAATCGGCGGCATTGGAACGGTTTGGGGGCCGGTGCTGGGCGGCGTGATTTATGGCATGGTGGAAGAGCAGATATCGGTGAAATTTCCCAATCTTCACCTGCTGATTTATGGTTCACTATTAATTGCGATCATCTTGCTGGAGCCTGATGGCCTGCTTGGCCTTTTGCGGCGTCTTTTCAGACTGTTGAGGAGAAAAAGTGAAGATTCTGGAAGTGCAGGCGCTGACCAAGTACTTTGGGGGCGTGGCAGCGTTGAAGGACGTGAGCTTTGATATCCCGGAAAAGCAGATTTGCGGGTTCATCGGTCCCAATGGGGCCGGCAAAACAACGCTCTTCAGCCTGATTACCGGCGCGGTCCGCCCTTCCGGAGGCAAAATCCACTTTCACGGCAAAGACGTCACCGGCATGGATGCAGCTTCACTGGTAAAAAAAGGCGTAGCCCGGACACATCAGGTTGTCCGCCCGTTCAAAGCCATGACGGTGCTCGAGAATGTCCAACTGGCCGTCCACTATGGCCGCCGCGCGGTAACGCGTACGGCTGTCGCCAAAGAACATGCCATGGAAGCTTTGAAACTGGTTGGGCTTGACCACAAGGCAAATGTCCTTGCGTCAGCGATTTCTCTGGGACAACAAAAACGTTTGGAAGTGGCGCGCGCATTGGCCACGACCCCTGAGTTGCTATTGCTGGATGAAATTTGTGGTGGTCTTACCGGCGCAGAAACCCGCGCCATGATGGGTTTGCTGCAACGCGTTCGCGAAGGCGGCACCACGATTATGTATGTGGAGCATGACATGAAAGCGATCATGTCGGTTTGCGACCGCATAACCGTGCTGAACTTTGGCCGGAAGCTGGCGGAAGGCAAGCCGGAAGACATTCAGAACGATCCGTCAGTCATTGAAGCCTATCTGGGCAAAAGCAATTTTGAGGACAAAAAGAGTGGCTGAGCCGCAAGCTGAAGCAAATCAAAACGACAAGCTTTTAGTAGCTGAAGGCCTTGAGGTAAGCTATGGCGCTACCCAGGTCCTTTGGGGCGTCTCATTTTCGGTGGCCAAAGGCAAAGTCACATGCATCATCGGCTCTAATGGGGCTGGCAAAACAACTTCACTCAATACGGTTGCCGGCATGCTGCGGACCAAAAAAGGACGCCTGCTGCTCAACGGAAATGACATTACTTCCCTTTCCGCGCGGGACCGTGTCCGGCGGCACATCAGCCTGGTGCCGGAAGGCCGCCAGCTTTGGCCCGGCATGTCCGTGGAGGAAAATCTGCTTATGGGATGTTTTCTGCGCCAGTTTCGCCTGAAGGCAGATCCGGGCCTGGAACGGATTTATGGACTTTTTCCCCGGCTGAAAGAACGGCGTCACCAGATGGCGGGAACTCTTTCCGGAGGCGAGCAGCAGATGTGCGCCATTGGCCGTGGACTCATGTCAGAGCCTCAGCTACTCATTCTGGATGAGCCGTCGCTCGGGCTGGCGCCCAAACTTGTCGACGAGATTTTTGAATTCATCACAAACATTGCGCGGCAAGGCGTCACTATTCTTCTGGTAGGGCAAAACGTGAATTACACCCTGCAAATCTCTCATTATGGCTATGTGATGGAAACCGGTCGCATTACCCTGGAAGGCCCCACGGAAATGCTGATGAACAATGAGTTCGTGCGCCGCGCCTACCTGGGAATCGCGGAAGAGACGCCCTCACAGTGAGTGCCGGCTGTCCTTAGGATTGGATCGCCGGATAGGGCCCGGGCCGCGCAAACGTACAGCGCAGCCCTTTCCTGCTCAAATCGTCAGGCTGGCAGTAAATAGCGATCATTGGAACACGTCGCTGAGGTCGCTGCTCAATTGGTTGCGTGCATTTAACGGCGACAGCCCAAATGTGCCCTGGATGAATTTCAGTATCGAAACATCATCCATCTGGACGTGCGAGATGTAATTTTTCTTCGCGAATGGGGAGATAACCAGCATCGGCACCCTTGGTCCAAAACCCTGGGCATCGATCTGTGGTGGCGGCACGTGGTCCCACCAACCGCCGCTCGAATCCCAAATTACTATGATCGCGGCATTCGCCCAGACCGGGCTTGCCTGTATCTGCTTAATGAAACCGTCAAGCCATGTGATGCCATCCGTTATAGGACCTGCGCCGGGATGCATGCTGTGCGCCGGCGCGGGCTGTATGTATGAAACCGCAGGCAGGTTTCCCGAGGTTAAATCTGTGGCAAAACTGGAAAAGTCTTTCACGCTTGTCGAATTGTGCGCGTCAGTAAAAAACTGGAACGGGTTTTCCTGGGGCACGTATAGACTGCAATTGTTCAGGTTTTCCGCGTACCAACTCCATGTCAGGCCTTTGGCGGTCAATTGATCTCCCACGTGCTGGAACGTATATCCGGCAGTCGCCTTTACCTCTGTGTTGCACGGTGGAAAGAACGGCTGAAGCAAGCCCGGATTATTATTGTCATCAGCAGCCATCAGGTAAAGCTGGTTGGTCGGAGCGTCACTCATCACTGAAGGGAAGAAATTATCTCCCAGGGCAAATTGCTGGGCCCAACTCCACAGCGTGGAAATTCCAGGCGATGTGCTGTCGTAATGCCCCATGGACGTCACGCCATTAAAAAATGCATATTTGTCCATTAATCCGTTGTCCCACACGCGAAGAAAATCACTGCGGGCGTGCGGCAGGTCAGGCGTGGCAGAACTGGTTAGCAACTGCGGCGTAACTGTCGCTCCGGTTGAGGTTTTTTGTGTGAAGCCAGGAACTCCCGGCTGAATCCCGTTGACGCCCGGGAAAGTACCGAAGAGATGGTCAAAAGACCGGTTTTGCATGATTACCACGACTACATTCTTAATCGCTGCTTGTGGAACCGGAGTTGGAGCGGGTGAGGGTGTGGGGGTGTTAGACGAATTTTTCACACCCCCGCATCCGAATATCAGGGCCAGAAGTAGAGGGCTGAAAAAAAACAAGAATATTCGTCTCAAGGGAACCGCACCTCTCAGAAGGCTTTGAGTCAACCCTGCTCTCTCTAGTTGGCTCTGAGTTCACGGTTTTTTTAATCATTTGTGACTTACTTAATCCCATAGAATTAGGCAACCCTTCGCTCAATGGTTAAAACGTGGAATTTGCAACTTTGCATTCATTAATGGTCAGTGGTTTGATCTAGAACGCTAGAGCACGCTCAGCCCCCTTCCATAAATTTATCTTCGTCCTGCGCCGCCGAGGATTTGGGCGGCTACCAGAAGTACCACGTTACGGTGCTGAAGACTCTCGCCAAGAAGACGCCGGGATTGGATCTTACTTGAAGCAAAATTCGGCCTTTCATTTTTGCGGATACGGGTTACAATCCAAAATTAGAATTTCCATCGAACTATGGCGACATCAATTGCTCCCATTGCTCCGGCAGATCCTCCGGTCATCAAAGCCGCAGGTGGTATCCTGCAGCGCAGCACTCCTCGCGGCGATGAAGTGATGGTGGTTTACCGCAAGCGCCATCAGGATTGGACGCTCCCCCGCGGCAAAGTGAAAGACGGTGAGTCATTTCAGGAAGCGGCCATGCGCGAAGTGCAGGATGAAACCGGCTGCTCCTGCCGCATCGGTAATTATCTGGGTACGATTAGCTATTCTGACAATGGCGTGCCTAAGGTCGTCCTGTTCTGGAAAATGATGCTGGTGGAAGATAAGGGGGCCAGGAACAGCGACGAAATTGGCGAAGCGCTCTGGCTCCAGTTGCCTACCGCAATTGAGCGGCTGTCACACGCGCAGGAAAAGGCGTTGCTCTCGCGGGTTGGAAGCATTCCGAAACAATCGGAAATGCCGGTTGCGACCGCTGTGCCTGCACAAAGCTATGCTGCGGCAGCCGCAAATCAGACTGTAGCGGCGGGACCGCAAGTCGGCAGGAACTTGTCCGTGGAAACGCACCGCGCTCACTCGCGGCTTTTGCGGGAATGTGAGGCTTTCCGCGTGGAACTGGGCTTTCTTGAGCGCCGCAGTTCGCGCCCTGACAACTTCTGGGCCATCGCAGCGCACGAACAACTTAACAATGTATTGCGCTGCCTGGAAAGTGACGACATTGAAGGCGGATGGTATGGATTACATGCCGCGCAGCGCTATGCTGTCTTTGGAATGAACCAGGTGGAACTTGCCAATCGCGCGCATGTCCTGCGGGAAGAATCGCTGAAACTCAACTCCTGGCGCGCGGAAGCCATGGAGAGCCTGCTCTCCGGTCCTGACGATCATCTTTCGGCTGAGAACGTGGCCGACGCTATCGCGTTGCGCAACGAAGATTTTAGCCACCAGCACTTCAAGACCGCGATCATCGGCCACCGCCTTCGCGCTCTCTTGATCATCTGCGGCTTGGCTGTGCCTGCGGCAGCGCCATTTCTGCTTCTACCCGGACGCATACCCATGGTGGCCGCCGTATTGTTTTTTGGCCTGCTTGGGTCCAGCATTTGCGCCGCACAGTCTCTGATTACCGGACGCAATGAGCCGGGTATTTCCAATTTGTTTATTACTCTCACGCCAGTACTGTTCGGCGCACTGGCCGGACTTGGCGGCTACGCTATTTATGAATACATGCCATCGCTCACATTCCACTCCGGCGACCGCCACATTAGCGCCGTGATGGCACTGGCTTTTCTTTTTGGATGCCTGGGCCAGCGCCTGCTTGCCCATCTGGCAAGCGGACGGAAGCGAAAAATCGCGACCGCATAAATCTTTCTACTCCAGCTTGCCAGCGATCCGACGCGCAATTTCCTTCATCTTTTCCAGCGACGACCGATATTGAAGCACCGCGGATTGCAATGCGAAATCCGCTTTTCCCTTGCGCACCAGAATTCCGCCCAGGCCGACCTTGCCCTTTTCCACATTGCCATCAAGCCAAGCTTCGTCGCCGATGCCGCTCAACTGAGTAACATTCTTCTCTCCGGGCTTCAGGTGCCGTACCTCTTTTGTGTTCTGCCATTCCTTGGCTTCTTTCTCAACTGAGTTTTCCACGTTTACCATCAGGGACACACGCGCAGTATCAAATCCCGGTTTGGGCGATGCTTCTTCATACATGCAGACGATGGCTCCATGTCCTGGAGCAAGTTTCATTGGGACGCCCGTGATTGCCTGCGCATCTTCCGGGCTGAACATGGAGCACGGATGAATCTGCGCTTTAGGCGATTGCGGCTGCGTGTCGGAACTGCCGGAAGATGCTGATGCGGGGGTTGGCGTAGCTGGGTTGGAATTTGCGGTATTCGAGGATGGACTACTGCACGAAACGGCGAGCAGGGAAAATAGCAATGCGGCGAAGCAGAAAAGCGTCTTCATAAATGGCCTCCATAATAAATTCCAGATTGTAAATGAATCGATTGGCAGATTTGCTATGCTTTCCGGGTTGCGTGGCTTAAGATTCGTTCGAGTCAAAATAATTGAATTCACCCACGCCCCAAACAACCCCGAGTACGGCACAATCCCTGGCCCGGCGGCTGGGTTTGTTTGACGCTACGATGCTCGTAATGGGCGGCATCATTGGCACGGGGATTTTCATGAATCCCTACGTGGTCGCGCAACGCGTCCACACACCGGCCTTGGTTTTGGGAGCGTGGCTGGCGGGCGGATGTATCGCGCTCATGGGAGGCTTCATCTGGGCGGAACTGGCGGACCGCATGCCCACCGCCGGTGGCCAATATGCTTATTTGCGTGATGCCTATCATCCTCTGGTCTCATTTCTCTATGGCTGGGTGTTGCTGCTGGTCATCCAGACCGGCGGAATGGCGGCTGTGACAGTCACGTTCTCACGTTATTTTCTGGAACTCACAGGATGGCACGTGGACGAATGGCAGATCGCACTTGTCGCCCTAACCTTGCTAACCATTATCAACTGCATGGGTGTGCGCGCAGGAGGAACGGTCCAAAGCGGGCTCATGGTTTTAAAGATTGCTGCCATCGCATTGCTGGTGTTTGCAGGTGCTTTTCTGGTTCATGGGCACGTCCAATGGAAACCCGCTCTGGATCAGCCGGTCTCTGGTGGACTGCTCTCCGCTTTCGGAGCGGCCATGGTCCCCGTAGTTTTTGCCTTTGGCGGATGGCACACAGCAACCTTTGCTGCCGCAGAAATGAAAGCCCCGCGTCGCGATTTGCCGCGTGCCTTGATCATGGGAGTGATCGCGGTTGCTCTCCTTTACCTCTCAGTCAACTACGTCTGCGTGCGCGCGCTTGGCGTATCTACTCTGGCAAATACGTCCGCGCCGGCCTCTGCCGTTATGCGAATGGCCCTGGGACAACGCGGCGCAACCATCATTGCTCTCGCAATCGCAATCTCCACCCTGGGATTTCTCAGCCAGAGCGTTCTCACAGCGCCACGCGTTTACTTTGCTATGGCCAAAGATCGGCTCTTCTTTCGACAGCTAGCGTGGATCCATCCGCAAACACAAGCACCTGCGGTAGCCATTGCGATACAAAGCGTCTGGACCATGGTGATCCTGCTGACCGGCGGCTATGGCAAAATCCTGAATTACGTCACGTCGATGGATGTTCTTTTCTGGGCGCTTACCGCCGGCTCGCTCTTCATTCTTCGCCAAAGAGATCCGGTGCGATCGGCGTTTTCCATGCCCGGCCATCCTTTTACCACCGCTTTCTTCTGCGTGGTTTGCCTGGTTGTAGTTGGCAATACTCTGTACACCTACCCTGAAAACACGGCCATCGGCTTCGCAATCCTGGTGGCCGGCGTTCCCATGTATTACATTTGGAGACGGACCTTACGCGCATGACACATTCCAGGAGCACAACCTATTCGCCTTACATGGAATGGGCCAAACTATATTCCGCTGCGAAATTCAATCTTGCCACCAGCGGTGTGGCCAACTTTCCCTTGTCCAAACTTGGCGTGACCCTTGACCAGTTGGAAATCAATGGCCCATCCATCTATGGATATGAGCCGCTGGTCCAGGCAATCGCGCTACGATACCGGGTACCGCAGGAATGTGTCGCCAGCGCGGTAGGAACGTCATTGGCAAATTACCTTGCGCTGGCCGCCACCACGGAGCCCGGCGATGAAATTCTGGTCGAACTGCCGACCTACGAACTCCTTCTCAGCACTGCAAAATATCTTGGTCTTGACATCAAACGCTTTCCACGCCGTGCTGAAAATAATTTTGCCGTCGATCCAGCTGACGTAGAACGCACCCTCACTCCGCGCACGCGCCTGATTGTGACTTGCAATCTCCACAACCCAACCGGCGCTCTTGTACCTGACTCCACTCTGCGCGAAGTTGGAAACATGGCTGCAAAAGTCGGCGCGCGCGTTCTGGTGGACGAAGTCTACCGTGAGATGTTGTTTGAATCTTCGCCCTCCAGCGCATTTCATATTGATCCAGAGCGTTTCATCGTCACCAACAGCCTGACCAAAGCTTATGGACTAAGCGGCCTGCGCTGCGGATGGGTGCTCGCCTCACCCGAACTTGCCCGCCGCATGTTCCGCATCAATGATCTGCACGGCGCTACCTTCGCGCATCCCGCCGAACTGCTCAGCGTGATCGCTTTGGAAAAGCTCCCCCAAATTGCCGCCGACATGAAATCCATGCTGGATACTAATCGCGGGCTCTTACGGAACTTCCTGCTCCAGCGCGACGATCTGGATTACTTCTGGCCCGAATATGGGACCATCGTCTTTCCTCGACTCAAGAATGGGAATGTTGATTCCCTTTGTGAACTACTGCGCAACGACTTTGAAACCAGCGTGGTTCCTGGCAGCTTCTTCGAGAGCCCAAACCGGTTCAGAATGGGCGTGGGCATTCCGACCGAATCTGTACAAACAGCCTTGCCCCAATTGGAGCGCGGTCTGGAGAGTTACCGCGCATCATTGCAAATCAGCGCTTAGGTCAGCGCATGTCGGTCTGCGTTAACCCTTGTCAATGCCCCATTTACCTGCTCCGCGGCAGGCGATAAACAGCGCGACAAAGCAATAAATCACTGCCCGCTCTCCGCCGTTGTTAATCGGTAACATGCCTTGGGGCTGGTGAACCATGAAATAAGCCACTGCCATTTCGCCGCTGGCCAGAAGCGCAGCCAGATGCGTCGATAATCCAATCAGGATGAGCACTCCGCCGATCAACTCAATCCCTGCGCTCGTCCAGCCCAGGACGTCGTGCGGTCTGTGGCCGCCAAACACTCGGAAAACTTTTTGCGCGCCATGGCAGGCAAACAGGAAACCGAACACGATTCGCAGCGCCGCGTATGCAGTAGGTTCAAGTTTCTTGAGGACATTCATCTCAGTCCTTTAATTTTTGAAGTGAGAAATAGACTGACAACTGCGCAGCTACACCACAAAATACTTTGCTTGCGGATGGTGAACGATAATTGCCGACGTTGACTGTTCCGGCTCCATATGGAAGCCGCTGGTCAGGCGCACGCCAATGTTCTCTTCCGGCTTCAGCAACGCAAACAGCTTGGTCTGGTCTTCCAGGTTCGGGCATGCGGGATATCCAAATGAGTAGCGCGATCCACGATATTTCTGATGGAACAGGTCCCCAACCCGCGTCGCGTCGTCCCCAGCGATGCCCAACTCTTCCCTCACCTGCTTGTGAAACAGCTCAGCCAGCGCCTCTGCCGTCTCCACGCTCAGCCCGTGCAGGTAGAGATATTTCGTAAACTCGCCCGCATCGAAGAGTTTTTTTGTTTCTTCTGAAGCGCGACTGCCAATCGTCACCACGGACAGGCCAATCACGTCGAGCTTGCCCGAATCTTTAGGCTCGAAGAAATCGGCGATAGACAGCTTGCGTCCTTCGCGCTGCCGCGGGAAGGTAAACTTCGCAATCACATTGCGCGTCTCGGGCGTGTCGAAGAGCAGCACATCGTTGCCATCTGCAACGCAGGCAAAGTAGCCATAGACCACTTTAGGCTCGAACCAGTCTTTCGCAGCCACTTCTTTTTGCAACTCAGAAAGAACAGGAATGTACTTTTCTTCCACAATCTTCAAGTAATCCGCCTGCGAGGCCGTCTTCAACTGCCACTGGTTTTTGAACAGTGCCGTGTGGTTGATATACGGGAAGACGTCATTCAAATCAAAATCTTTGCGCACCCTCACGCCGTAAAACGGAGGCACAGGAATATTCGGCGGCGGCTGCACCACCGCTGAGCGCTCCGTGCTCGTGGAACCTTCCGCTCCGGCAATCATCGTGGTCTTGGCGAATTCCTTGACCGTTCTGCCTTCCTGCAAGCGCTTTTCGCGCGCCCCATTGCTTGAAGTCAAATCATCCATCAGGTGCAGGCCCGTAAAAGCGTCGTCAGCGTAGAACACTGAGTTCGAGTACTCACGCCGCAGATCGTCTTCCACGTATTTGCGGGTAAGTGCCGCGCCGCCGCAGATCACCGGATAGTCCAGCGCCTGCGCCTGCAAATCCTGTATCACATACTTCATCTCCAGCGTGGACTTCACCAGCAGCCCGCTCAATCCAATGGCATGCGCGCCGTGTTTCTTGGCCGCGGCAATAATTGAATCCGATGGCTGCTTAATGCCCAGGTTTACAACTTTGTAGCCGTTGTTGGTAAGAATAATGTCCACCAGGTTCTTCCCAATGTCGTGGACATCGCCCTTCACTGTAGCCAATACCAGCGTGCCTTTCTGGTTGCCTTCTTTCTTCTCCATCTTTGGTTCCAGATAGGCCACGGCCTGCTTCATTACGCCTGCGGAATCCAGTACCGACGGCAATTGCATCTTGCGCGCGCCAAAAAGTTCGCCCACGGTCTTCATGCCATCGAGCAAGACGGTATTGATGATTTCCAGCGGCGAATACTTTTGCAGAGCATCGTCCAGAATCTGCTCCAGCGTCTGCTTCTGCGCGCCATCGCCCAGCGCCTTCTCGCCATTGATAATGCAGCGCTTCAGTTTGTCCTCAACTGACAATGATTCGAGCGGCGCGGCTTCCACCTGTGGCTGCTTATCCAGCCCGGTGAAATGCTGCATGTAAATTTGCAGCGGATCGCCTGCCGACTTGTCGTAATAAATCAGCTTGCGCGCCAGGTCCACTTCAACCTGCGGAATCTTATATAAAGGATAGATTTTGGCGTAGTTCACAATCGCCATATCCAGCCCGTAGTCCACGGCTTCTTTCATGAACACGCTGTTCAGCACGCGCCGCGCGTAGGTATTCAGTCCAAACGAAATATTGCTCACGCCCAGGATCGTCTTCACGTCCGGCAGCTCTTGCTTAATGCCCTTGATCGCGTTCAGCGTCTCCATGCCCGCCGTGCGATAGTCGTCTTGACCGGTCGAAATCGGCAGCGTCAGCGCGTCAAAGATCAGGTCGATAGGACGAATGCCATACTTTTCCGTAGCGAGCTTGAAGATTCTTTTGGCGACCGCCACTTTCTTCTCCGCCGTCAGCGCCATGCCGTCTTCATCAATTGTCAGCGCGATCACCGCTGCGCCGTACTTCTTAGCCATTGGCAGCACTTTAGACGTGCGCTTCTCGCCATCTTCCAGATTGATAGAATTGATAATCGCCTTGCCCGGAATGCGCTTCAGTGCCTCTTCAATCACGTCAGCTTCCGTGGAATCCACCAGCACCGGCGCGGGCACGCGCGTCGCCACTTTCTCCAAGATCGAACTCATGTAGCCTTTTTCGTCCTCGCCCACAATGGCCGTACACAGATCCAGCATGTGCGATCCTTCCGTTACCAGCTTTTTCGCCAGCGCCAGAATGTCGTCATACTTGCCTTCGCGGACCATGTTCTTGAAATGCTCCACCCGTGTGGTGGTGTTCATCTCTTCCGCCACGATCAGCGGCTTGGGATCGAGGTCCAGAGGCATGGTGCTGTAGGCGCTCGACGCCGATGGCGTGACCTGCACTTCTCGCTTTGCCGGCTCCAGGTTTGCACACAGATCAGCCACAGCCTTGATATGGACCGGCGTGGTGCCGCAGCATCCGCCTACAATGCGGACGCCGTATTCCATAATGAATTTCTTGTGCCACTCCGCCAACGATTGCGGCGTCAAGCGGTAATGCGCCACGCCACCCACATTCTCAGGCAGGCCCGCGTTCGGAAGGATTGATATTTCCTTCGGCGCGTTGTGCGCCAGATAGCGCACCGCATCGTTCATTTCTTTGGGGCCGGTAGCGCAGTTCAGACCAACAATCTCACAGTCAAAAGGCTCCAGCGCTGTCTCCGCCGCGCCAATTTCCGTACCCAGCAACATCGTGCCGGATTCCTGCAACGTCACCTGCGCCTGTACAGGGATGCGTTTGCCCCTCTGCTTCATCGCCTCAAACGCCGCAGCCACGGAAACTTTCGTCTGGAGAATGTCCTGGCAGGTTTCAATCAGCAGAATGTCCACGCCGCCGTCAATCAATCCCAGCGATTGCTCTAGATACGCGTTGAACATGTCATCATAGCTGATCTGTCCCAGTGAAGGCAGCTTCGTCCCCGGCCCAATCGATCCTGCCACGTAACGCGCCTTGCCATTGGCGGAAAAATCACGCGCCACTTCGCGCGCCAGTTCCGCCGCGCGCTTATTGATCTCATGGACTTTGTCCGCGAGGTCAAATTCGCCCAGCACAATGCGTGTGCCGCCAAACGTGTTGGTCTCCACCACGTCGGCCCCGGCCTTGAAATACGCGGCGTGAATGTCTTTTATGATGTCGGGCCGGCTCAGCACCAGCACTTCAGAGCAATTCTCTTTGCCCCAGAAGTCATCCATGGACGGATGGCGCTCCTGAATCTCCGTGCCCATGGCGCCGTCATAGATTACGACGCGCTCGCGAACTGTCTCTAAAAATGGTTTCATCTGTCTTTAAATATTGCGCCGCGCAAAATAGCGGTGCCTCAACTTGTCATCTAAGGCCTGGACTTTGGTCCAGGACGGCCTGCCGCGAGCCGAACGACCCAATCAGGCGAAGCCTCGCCCTTTAGGTTCCCGCTACTATTTATTGTAAGGGTTACGATTCAACCTTACCCTCTATCTCTCATGAGTCCTGTCGATTCCATTCCTGATCTGCGTATATCTGCGTTAATCTGCGGCAAGGTTTGGTTTGATGCCGGCGATCACAGCTCCTACCCCTCCCGGTTCATCCCAAATCATCCCAGATTGGTGAGGTGCACCCTTCGGGTGAGACAGTTTTCGAGTGTCACACATGTTATTTCTATGGGTGAACCCCTGAACTGAGACAGCCGATTAAACCAGAAGGCGCGTTACCTGTCGAAAGTACGCGATGGGTTGATTTGGAATCCGGCAAATCTCGCATAGCTTGGCTCTTTAGAAATATGCGTGTTCCACTAGAGAACTCGCGGCTATAGAGGTCCCTCGCGGCGCTCGGGATATGGGTCACTTCACCAGCAGCAGCACCCCCACGCAGACCAGCGCGGCGGAGAGCCAGCGTCGGCGGTCGACATTTTCATGCAGCAGGAATTTGGCCAGTATAGCGGAGCAGATATACGTAAGTGACGCGGAAGCAGGCACGACGAGGCTGGCGTCGCCCCAGGAGAGCGCGGTCAACAGGCAGAAGAAGCTGAAGATGAGGCAGCACAATCCGAGAAGAAAAAGTTTCTCGCGGACCACGTGGCCGATCACGCCGAGAAGACCTTTTTCTACACGGACAAGGTCGAGATCGCCGATGCGCTTCATGGCGGCGGAGAGCAATACGTCTCCCGCGCTGGAGACGAGCACAAGCATTCCGATGGCGATCCAGAGCTTAAGCGAGTTCATTGCTGCTCCTTGCCGATGCGAGCGCCGTGTCTTTTGGATGGCGCTCAGTAAGTGAAGGCCCGCGCGCGACGAGGCTGACGCCGCACGTGATGAGCAGGACGCCAGCCCATCGCCAGGGAC
>Ga0134126_10005356_pt1 | contig 16042 bp, 11 predicted proteins | sample KB31752_FD_96881 | JGI IMG/M metagenome (GOLD analysis project Ga0134126, IMG submission 96881) | Terrestrial soil microbial communities with excess Nitrogen fertilizer from Kellogg Biological Station, Michigan, USA - KB3-175-2 | ecosystem: Environmental > Terrestrial > Soil > Unclassified ...
GGTGCAGCAGCGGGCTCAGTCGATTCTGGTCAACGAGCTCAAGCTGGACGCAACGGCAACGATGCGGTTCACGATGGCGCTGTCGGAGACGTGTCAGAACATCGTGGAGCACGCGGAGCACGGCGGCTGGGTCGCGGTGAACAGCTATCGCTGGCAGAAGCGGCTTGGCGGGCGCCGCGTCCTCGTAATCGCGGTTTGCGACGCTGGTCGCGGATTCAGAGCGTCGCTCGAATCAGCGCCGGGTCGTCCGAGGTCCGACCGCTGGGACGACGGAATGGCGCTCGAAGAGGCGGTGATGCGTGGCGTGAGTCGGTTCCGTGACACGGGACGCGGTCAGGGCCTCGCCGGCGTCCGGAGATTCATAGGACGGTGGGACGGCAAGTTCTCCGTGCGCAGCGGCACGGCGCGGCTGGCGATCGTCCCCACGTGGGACGATGACGTACCCCTGAAGGAAAACCTCCCGGCATTCCCGGGTGCCCAGATTCAGATCACAATTCCAGAGCGCGTTGACCGATGATGAAGAACCACATCGACGTGAGCAGCGTGCTGCGGCATGCAGTTTCAGAGAGCTACTCGAATCTTGTCACGCGTCCGACCGGAGTGGCCGTTCGTGTGTATATAGAAGCGCAGATACAGGCGGCCCGCGACTGCGAGGTTACGGTGATCGACTTCTCGCAGGTCGGGATGATGGATTTCTCGTGTGCCGACGAGATAGTTGCCAAGCTCGTCATGCAGCACGAAAAAGGAACACCGACGTTCGTCTTCACGGGGCTCAGCGAGTCACACATCGAAGCGATCGATGTGGTGCTCGAGCGTCACGGGATGTCCCTCGTATCGCATGAAGCTGACACCAATTCATACATCGCTGTCACACACTGATGAAGTTTTTCGGCTCGCGTCCAAAACTGGACATCAAGGGTTTCCAGCCTGAGCTGCGTGTGATCGATTACGTGGCTACGAGGAAGGACGACGCCGAGCGCGGTCCACAGGTTAGACTGTCAGGTGTGGATGCACGGTTTCGCCTTCTGTCGGACGGCGAGCTCGCCTGGGTTCGTGGCGAGCGCGGGCAGCAGCTGGCAGAAGTGCTGATCGACGATTCATTTCCACAACACACATGTGGGCTGCGAGATATCCCCGGTGTGCTTCCTTCCGAGTCCGTGGTGGTGGCGAAGCCGGACCTGGATACTCCAGACAGAACGTAAGAATGAGACGATCAACCATTCCGCTGCACGGCGGCTCGTCGCACCTGCCGCCGGGCTCGCCGGTGGTAACGCCGATCACGCAATCGGTGAGCTTCATCCAGGAGCTCGGCACCGCCGAAGGTCTCAAGTACGGACGATACGGCAACACGCCGAACGTCGAGCTGGTTGAGCGCAGGCTCGCACTGCTGGATGGCGGAGAGGCAGCGGTTGCGCTGTCGAGCGGAATGGGGGCAACTGGTTGCGCGATGCTCGCGCTGCTTCGGCCGGGCGATCACCTGCTGTCCAGCTCTTGGATCTACGGCGGCACGCACAAGCTGTTCACGCAGGAGCTCGCGGGGATGGGGATCGAGGTTACGCTGATCGATCCGCTCGCCCCGCGGATGTGGCGCAAGGCATTGCGACAGACCACTCGCGCGATATTCGTCGAGTCGCCGGTCAACCCGACCTGCCGCGTGCTCGACCTGAGCTCGCTCGCCAATCTCGCGAAGGCCGAGGGCGTCGCCCTCGTGGTGGACTCCACCTTTGCAAGCCCCATCAACTTCCGACCGCTGGAACACGGAGCGGACATCGTCATCCACTCCACCACCAAGTATCTCAACGGGCACCATGACGTCCTGGGCGGCGCCGTGATCGGCACCGCGTCATACGTCGAAGAAGTGCGCAGAAAGATGATCGTATGGGGGCAATCGCCCGATCCGTTTTCGGTGTGGCTGCTCGAGCGCGGCATGAAGACGCTCGACGTCCGCGTTCGGCGCCAGAACGACAATGCGATGAAGCTGGCGCAGTGGTGCGAGACGCGTCCCGAGTTCGCGCAGGTGCTGTATCCCGGTCTCGAATCTCATCCCGACCATGAGATCGCGCAGCAGTGCCTCGACGGTTTCGGTGGAATGATGGCTCTCGTGCTCGCAGGCGGTGGCGATGGTGCAACACGTTTTCTCGAGAAACTGGAGATCGTGATGCACGCGCCGAGTCTTGGCGGTGTGGACACGCTGGTAAGCGAGCCACGTTACACGTCCCATGCCGCGATGACGCCTGAAGGGCGCGCCGAGATCGGTATTCCTGATGGATTCCTGCGCTTCAGCATCGGTCTCGAAGATGCTGGCGACCTGATTGCAGATTTCGAGCAGGCATTGAGGTAGCGGAAGGTTGAGTCTGGTAAGGTTTCTCAACGTCGCCAAGGAGTACACGCGCGGCGGCGTGGCACTGAGCCACGCATCGTTCCAGTTGCACAAGGGTGAGTTTGCCTTTCTCACTGGTCCGAGCGGATCGGGCAAGTCGACGATCCTCAAGCTCATCTACATGGAAGAGCGGCCGACCGCGGGAGATGTGTGGGTGAGCGGCGTCAGCGCGCGCGACGCGTCGAACAAGGAAGTGGCCATGGTGCGGCGGCATCTTGGAATCGTGTTTCAGGATTTTCGTCTGCTCGAAGACAGATCTGCCGAAGCCAACATTGCTTTCGCTCTGGAGGTCACCGGAACACCGGCTGACATGATCCGGCAGCGCGTGAACCGCGTGTTGACCCAGGTCGGACTCGCGTCCAAGGGGACAGCGCTCCCGCGCGAGCTGTCGGGCGGGGAGCAGCAGAGAGTGGCAATCGCGCGCGCTCTCGTGAACGATCCTTTCGTGCTGATCGCGGACGAGCCCACGGGGAATCTGGATGAGCGCGCGACACGCGGCGTCTTCCAGCTTCTGCGCGACATCAATACCGCCGGCACCGCGGTCATAATGGCGACCCACGATCTCGACCTGATAAGGCGCACTGAATACCGCACGATCGAGCTGAACCACGGGCGTCTCGTGTATGACAGCGCGGAAGCCCCACCGGTCGAGAAGGCGCCGAGTGGGATCGCGCCAAGTCATCACGACGAGAACCCGATATGATCGGGATCCCGCTATGATGGCCCTCCGCGAAGCTTTCTCGGCGTTCCGGCGCGCACCGCTGCTGAGCGTGCTTGGCGTCGTCACGATCGCCTTCTCGCTGTTCGCGTTCGGGCTGTTCGGGCTCGTCGCCGTGAACATTCGGGATGCGTTGCAGGCGATCGAGAATCGCGTGGAGATACGAGCGTTCATCGCAGATGGAACGCCGGTTGAAGCGTCGAGCACCGCGATGGGCGACATTCACGCCTTTCCCGAAGTGTTGTCCGTGACGTACGTGTCGCAGGACGACGCATACGCACGCGCACGCAAGGAGCTGGGGGAATTCAGCGACGTGTTCGAGCCGGGTGTGTTGCCCGCATCGCTCGACATCAAGCTGAAGCCGGGCTATCGCGATCCCACGACGGTGCAGGCGGTTGCGAATCGGCTCAAGTCGTACGACTTCGTGGACGACGTCCGTTACGGCGAGGACTGGGTCGCGAAGTTGTACCGGCTGCGCACGATCGCGACGCTCGTTGGCACCGGTCTCGGTCTTGCATTCGCGGCTGTTGCCGTGATCATCATCGGAGCGACGATCCGGATCATGGTGATGGCGCGCGCCCGGGAGATCGAGATCATGCGCCTGGTGGGCGCGACGAACGGATTCATTCGGCTTCCATTCGTGCTGGAGGGGTTCATCCAGGGTGTGATGGGCGGATTGCTCGCGCTGGGTCTCACATGGGCGACGAGTACTGCCATCAGTCATTCGTTCATGCGCACTGAATTCTTTGATCCGGCACTCGCTACGGCCGGAGTGATCGGCGGCGCTATCATAGGTCTCCTGGGAAGCACGTTCGCCGTGGGACGGCAGCTGCGCCGGCTGTGAAGTACAGTGTGATCGCGCTGAGCGCGATGCTGTTGCTGCCAGTGCTGCCGATGGCGCTCTCCGCCCAGGACACCGACGCGCGCCTCAAGAGCAATCGCGAGGAGCTGGATCGCATCAGGCGCGAGCGCGCCGACCTGCAGCAGCGCATGAACAAGCTGCAAACCAGCGCACATTCGCTGAACGACGAGCTGAAAAACATCAACAAGCAGCACGACGCCACAAAGCGCGTCGTGAGCTCCCTCGACCAGCAGCTCGGCTACATCACCGACGAGGTCAAGGGAACGACGTCGAGCCTCGTCCGCGCGGAGGACGAAGCAGAGACCAAGCGCGCGATATTGAATCACCGGCTCATCGAGATCTACAAGCGCGGACCACTGTTCGATTTTCAGGCGTTGCTGTCGGCCGACTCGTTCGGCGAGCTGATCGCGCGGTATAAATATCTGCACGAGATCGCCGTGCACGATCGTGCGCTGGTCAAGCGCATGGATGATCTTCGCACCACGATTCGTGGACGCAGACGGCAACTCGTCTCTCTGCAGAGCGACGTGCAGCAGAACCGACTCGAGAAGGCGCAGGAAGAGGCCCGCCTGCAGGCACTCGAGAGCCAGCGACAGAAGAGCCTCGTGCGTGTGCAGGCCGACTCGCGCAAGACCCAGCAGCGACTGGCGCAGGTCAAGCGCAGCGAATCCAAGCTCAACGACATCATCTCGTCCATCGAGGCTGCGCGCCGGCGCGGGAGCAGCAGGGCGAGCGCGGTCGCGCGCGGCGCGAGCTCGATCAAGACGTCGGACTACGGCAAGCTCGACTGGCCTGTCGATGGCAACATACTGTACAATTTCGGGCGGGTGGTTCGCCCGGACAACACGACGCTGCGCTGGAATGGAATCGGCATCGCGGCGGCGCCCGGCACTCCCGTGCACTCGGTCGCGGCTGGAGACGTGGTGCTTGCCGGGCAACTCGGTACATACGGCCAAACGGTGATCGTCGAGCACGGTGGCGGCGACTATTCAGTGTACGGATCGCTCAGCAGGATCAACGTCGCGAAGGGGGCGCACATATCCAAGGGAGAGGTGATTGGCGAGGTGGGCACATCCGACCCGGATCTTCCACCGCACCTTCACTTCGAGATCAGGCACGGCGGGCCGGCCGTCGACCCGGCGTCGTGGCTGCGCGGGCACTAGAGAGGTCTCGACCAACAGTTTTCAGGCGGAGTCCAACGTGAACGACACCACGCTCCTGCTCGGAGCACACATCTCCACCGCGGGCGGCGTACCTGCCTCGCCCGGCCGCGCGAAGGCGGTCGGCGCCACCGCGATGCAGATCTTCACCAAGATGGCGAACCAGTGGCGTGAGCGCGAATGCGAGCCGGAAGAGTGCTCCGCCTTCCGCGAAGGCATCGCGGAAACGGGGGTACGCGCGATAAGCGCGCACGACAGCTATCTCATCAATCTCGCCTCACCCAAGGACGACCTTCGGGCGCGCTCACTCCAGTCGTTCGTCGCGGAGCTGCGCCGCTGCAATGCGCTTGGGCTGCATTACCTGGTATCGCATCCGGGCAATTACATGGACGATCGCGAATCTGGGATCGCCCGGAATTCCGATTCCATAAGCGCTGGGCTTGCCGCCGCGCCCGGTGACACGCTCCTGCTGCTCGAAACAACCGCCGGCAGTGGCACTGCCCTCGGCGCGACGTTCGACGAGTTGAGCGCGATCATCGAACGGATCGCGCCCGAAGTGCGCAACCGCGTTGGTGTGTGCATGGACACATGCCACGTGTACGCCGCGGGGTACGACATCGTCACCGACTACGAAGGCGTCATGCAACGGTTCAGTGATACGCTCGACATCGACCGGTTGCACATGATGCATCTCAACGACTCGAAATTCGGACTCGGCACGCGCAAGGACCGCCACGCGTTGATTGCCGAAGGCGAGCTTGGCGAAATCCCATTCCGTCACGTGATGAACGACCCGCGTCTCGCACGGGTCGCCAAGGTGATCGAGACTCCCAAGGGGAACGACGCGGAGCTCACGGATAGAACGATGCTGGAGCGCCTGCGCAGCTACATCGAGTAGTATAAAAATTACCAGTGAAAGCAAGGATGTAATGGCAGATAGCTTCTTTCCGCTCCTTCGCAGGATGGCGGCTCCAATCGCATTGTTCGCCGCCGCAGCAACTTCCGCAGCAACTTCCGCGGCACAACCCGTCGTCGCACGACCGGACAGCCTGCCGCCTGCCATCGCCCGTGAATTTCGTGGTGTGTGGATTGCGACGGTCAACAACATGGACTGGCCATCGCGCACCGGTCTCAGTACGTGGGAGCAGCAGGCGGAGATGATCGCGCTGCTCAATCGGGCGGTCGAGATGCACATGAACGCCGTGATCTTTCAGGTGCGCCCGGAGGCCGACGCACTGTATCAGTCGGATCATGAGCCGTGGTCTCCGTTCCTCAGCGGGCACATGGGACGCGCACCTGAGCCATACTACGATCCGCTCGCGTTCGTCGTGCGCGAGGCGCACGCACGCGGACTGGAAGTGCACGCATGGTTCAATCCATATCGCGCGCTGCAGCCTGCGAGCCCCGGCGACGCTGCACCATCGCACGTGTCGCGTACCGATCCGCAGGTCATTCGTCACTATGGCCCCCAGGTGTGGATGGATCCGAGCGACCCGGCGGTCGTGGCTCGCACCGTTCGCGCCATCGTCGACGTTACCAGGCGCTACGATATCGACGCGATTCACGTGGACGACTACTTCTATCCTTATCGCGAGACCGACCGGTCGGGCCACACGATTCCCTTCCCCGACGCTTCGGCGTACAATCTCTACCGGCGCGGCGGCGGCACGATGTCACTCAGCGACTGGCGCCGCAGCAACGTCGACGCTCTCGTGCAACGACTCGGCGCCGAGATCCACGCGGTGAAGCCGTGGGTCCGTTTCGGGATCAGCCCATTCGGAATCTGGCGGCCGGGATATCCATCGTCGGTGCGCGGGCTCGACTCGTACGAGGAAATCTTCGCAGACTCGCGGAAGTGGCTGAACAACGGCTGGGTGGACTATCTCGTACCGCAGTTGTACTGGCCAGTCGGCAGACCGCAGCAGGACTTCTCGCAACTGCTCGCGTGGTGGGTCTCGCAGAACACTTACCAGCGACACATCTGGGCTGGTCTCAACGCAGGACTCGCAAAGGATACGGCGCCCCGTGGACGCGGGTCGCGTGAGATTCTGGATCTGATTCGTCTCACGCGCGCACAGCCCGGCGCGAGCGGCGACGTCCTGTTCAGCGCGAAGGTGCTTATGCAGGATCCGGATAGTCTGGTCGAGCGCCTCACACGCGACAGCTACGCGCAACCCGCCCTCGTGCCTGCATCGCCATGGCTGGACTCTATCGCGCCCGGGCGTCCCGCTGCACAGCCGCGGCTCGACGCTGCGTCGGGAGAGATGGTGATCGATATGGACCCCGCCAGCGGAGAAAAAGCTCCGTGGCTCTGGGTTGTGCAGGCGCGTACCTCCGCCGGCTGGACCACACAGATAATTCCCGGCTCCGAACAGACGCACTTCCTCGCCGGACGCGGTGACAAATCGCCGCGCGAGGTGTGGGTGTATGCCGTGAGCAGAACCGGCAACCTGTCACCGCCTGCGCGCGTTTTCCCGAACGGAGATCCGATTCCCGAGCAAAGATGAGTCTGGAAGTTGCAGCCGCACTACCCGTGGGACTCGCGTCCGTCCGACCATGCGGCGATCGATCTTTCAACTGCACGCACAGTACGGGTAAGACGTGGCACGTCGGGATATCGCAGACGGAAGACTATCGTGCCGCGCCCGTAAGGAAGGCGATCAATCGAGCAGGGGGACGGGCAATCCACATGCCCGTCCCCCGTCCAAGCCGGGACTGGGCGTCTACTGCGCGATATTGATGCGAAGCTGAACGCTGCGCGGGCGTCCGACGGATGCACCGCTGAAGAACGCACCCTTCAGCAAATATTTCTTGTCGAAAAGATTGTCGACGTACAGCTCCGGCCGGACGACGGAGCTGCCCATCGAGAACGAGTAGCCAACACTTGCGTTCGAGATGTAGCTCGGATCCACGTGGACGCCCTTATTGAAATCGAACAACCCGGTGCCGTACGAGCAGTTGCAGCCCGCCGGATCGCTTCCGTTTGTAAGACCTGATCCATACGTACCGGTGTAGCTGGTGTAGAATTTGCCCGGTGCATAAGTCGCGCTGACCGTTCCGGACAGCCGCTGATCGTGATCCAGATCGAAGTATCCTTGGGGTGTAGCCGTCGGAAAGAAGCCGCCGGTGATCGGGCCCTGACCGTATGCGTGATTTAGCGCAAGGTTGAGGTATGCGGAGAACGGACCAGCAGGGCGGAAATCCTGCACCGTCTCGAGACCGGTGATGCGAACCTGCGCGATGTTCACGGACGTGACGATCGCCGAGCCGGGTACGGTGTTGTCGTCGATGCCAGGGGTGCTTTGCTTGTGGTACGCCGCAAACTTGGACACGAGTCCGAATGGAAAGCGGTGGATGTATCCAGCCTCGTAGAAATTGTCGCGCTCCGGCAGCGTGGGTGCAGTAGCGACACCCTGTTGTGCAACGCTGGTAATAGCGCGCAGATCCTCAACGTTGGTCGGAATGAAGAGCCGGCCGTAATACACGTAGAGCGTATTGCCCGGGTCCGGATAGAAATTGAGCCGGATGCGGGGACTCAGCTGCGTTTTTGTACCGGCAAACGGTGCGTTATGTGCGTCGTAGCGCACGCCTGTTCTGATCTCGAACCGCTCGACGGGCGAGTATGCGGTCTCCGCATAGCCGCCGACGTCATACCCCGTGAGCCCTGAATTCGAAGCGGGGCCGAGTGATCCGGAGTTGCTCGTTGTCACGAAGTCCTCGCGCCCCCTGGTGTACTGGCTCAGTGTTCCGAACTTGAACTCCAACTCTCGCGCAGGATGCACTGTGTAGTCTGCCTTTACGCCATAGGTCGTGAAGTTACGGTTCTCGCGCAGGTTGTACGCGGTGGCGGTATCTGGAAAGAACACGAACTGGGCGGAATCACCCGCTCCGGGGTCGTATTTGAGTCCGCCAGAGCGCATGAAAGCTCCGACGAACAGCTCCGACGCTCGCGACTGTGTCGTCGTACCACCTTCGACTCCCACCGTCGTATCGGCACCGAAGATGTGGCGGTAACCGAGGTTCACGAACGCGTTGCGATCGTGCTGATTGTCATCGAGCACGACATTGCCGGTCGAATCATAGGGAACCTGGAACCGCGTAGTCGAGAGACTTGCGTCGAGATCGAACACGTTGGAGCCGTTCGGCGTGTACTGCACCTTGGCGAATCCGGAGTAGTCCTCGCCATGGTTGTGAAAGTTGACGACCTCGTTACGCGTTGTGTCGAAGACTACCGGCTCCCGTCGCATATCGGTGGACGTGCGATTTCCGGAAACAAAGAATCCCCACGGCCCACTGTTTGTACTGGCCGTGATCCCTTCCCCGTTTGTGTTGAACGAGCCACCAAATCCTGAGATCGTGCTATGAAACCCTCCGACCGGAATGCGCGTCTGCACATTCACCACGGCGGCATTCTTGTTGCCATACTCCGCATCCCAGCCTCCGGTCTGAAAGTCGATCTGATTCACGATGCTGGGATCGAACAGCTCGTTGAGGCTGCCGGAAATACCAGCCGGCACGGGTACGCCATCGACGTAATACGTGTACTCGGCGTGCTGGCCGCGGATGTGTACTTCGCCTGTTGGCGCGCGAGCGGCGCCAGCGATCGACTGCTGAAGGATCTGTGACGTCGTGTTGGTCGGGGCGCCGTGATAGGAGTCCTGCTTGAAGCGCTGATCACCCGATCGTGTATCGACAGCCAGTGGCACTGCGGCGGTCACCGCGACCGAAGAAAGACTCAGTGCTACAACCGGAAGCCGGAAGTCCGCTCGGATGTCGCCCGACGCGCCAACTGCTATCTCACGCGACTGAACCCGAAAGCCAATTAGACGAACGTTGACGGAGTATGTGCCCGATGGAAGATCGTGTGCTATATACCGACCGAAGGCATCAGTTGTTGCCGTGAGCACGATGCGACTTCCCTGCATCACGCTGACCTCCGCGCTGGGAAGCGGCTGGCCGGATGCACTATCAGTTACAGTGCCAGTAAGATCGCCGTGGGCAATCAGGCCAGTGTTGATGCCGGTGGCGGCCACAGGCGACGCTGGCGCACGAGACGCATATGCTGGGACGACAGCAACGCTCATGATCAGAGCGAGCACGCACGTCACCGCACGCGCCGAAACGCGTTGATTTGACATGATTCTTGAATGCAGGAGTGTGATACCGCCGCCAGGGAGGCGGCAGCGAAGTAATTCCGTGGCGGAGGCTCTGCCTCCGCCTTCAGATCACACTGTCACCGGGGGTGCACGAGCGAGTCGTGCGCCATCGACGGTGGTGTAGGGGCGTGCACCGATCTCGGTCGGAGGCGTAGCCGAAACACGTTCCGCTCCGATCCATGCGGGAACTGCGCGCGGCGGGACCGTCGAGCCACTCGCAAGGACGTGACAGACAACGCAATCGCTGTCGTGCAGTCGATGGTGGTGGTTACCCGGTGTCTCAGCGTGAACAGGCGCGACATGCGAGCTCGCCTGCTCTTCGTATCCATCGCTGACTGCAAACGTGCCCTGAAGCCCAATTTGCAGCAGCGCGAAGGCAATCGCGAAGACTCTAAGTCCACGCGACCGCCCGCGCGCGCCGGCGCTCGTTGCCATCATGCGAACCCGCACCCTAGACGTGCAGCTCGTCGTTCTCGCGCGACACCATCAAGTACAACACGGGCATCAGGAACACGCTCAACAAGAGACGTGAGAACAGTCCGCCCACGATCACCATCGCGAACGGCCGCTGGGAATCGGATCCCACGCCCGTGGAGAACGCCGCAGGAAGCAGGCCCAGCGCCGCAACGAGCGCGGTCATCATGATCGGCCGCAAGCGCAGCAACGCCGCGTCCAGCGTCGCCTCCGAGATTCCGAGGCCGCCGAGCCGAAGCTCGTTGGCGTATGAGATGTACACTACAGCCGTCTGCACGGAGACACCAAACAGCGCCAGGAAGCCGATTCCCGACGACACGCTGAACGGCGTCCCCGATATCCACAATGCCACCAGGCCGCCGAGAGGGGCGGACAGCAGCACTCCGATGACGGTGATGAAGGGGAATTTGAAGTTCCGATACAGCGCGAACAGCAGGATGAAGATCACCACGAGCGTCAGCGGCAACACTATTTGCAACTGCCGCCGCGATGCCGTGTACTCCTCGAATTCACCGCCCCACACTATTGAATAGCCCGGCGGAAGCTTCACCTTGCGCGCGACCTGCGCCCGAGCATCCTCCACTGCGCCGGCGAGATCCCGCCCTGTGACGGAGTATTGCAACCCGATGTAGCGTGAGTTGTCCTGCCTGTAGATGAACGACGCGCCATTGTCGATCTTGAGCGTCGTCACTTCACGAAGCGGTATCTGCGCGCCGCTCGGCGTCGCGATGAGAATGTTTCCGATCTCGTCCGCGGTCTCGCGGAACTGAGGCTGCAATCGCACGACCAGGTCGTACAGCTGCTCGCCCTGCACGACCTGCGTCGCGGCGGAGCCACCGACCGCGGCCTCGATCAGGCCATTCACGTCCGAGACGTTGAGGCCGTACCGTGCCATCTTCGCGCGATCCGCCGTTACAGTCAGTGCGGGTTGGCCAAGCTCCTGAACGAGCGTGACCTGATTGATGCCGCGCACCTGATCCAGCACCTTCTTGATCTGTGTTCCCCGCTCCTGCAGCACGGTCAGATCGGTTCCGAATATCTTCGCGTCGAGCGAGCTCTTGAGGCCCGTCTCTGCTTCGTCTACCGCGTCTTCCGCCGGCTGCGTGTAATTGAAGGTGATTCCCGGAAACGCGCGCAACTTCTGGTCGATCGCAGCGATGAGCTCGGGTTTTGTGTGATACTTGCCGTGCCACTCTCCGTATGGCTTGAGCCCGACGTAGAATTCGGCGTTGAAGAATCCGGTTGCGTCCGTCCCGTCATCCGGACGTCCGTGCTCCGACGCCACCAGAGTCACTTCAGGGAACGACTTGATGATGGTTCTTATCTGAGGAACGATCTTTGACGACTCCTCGAAGGAGATCGTGTACGGCATCGTCGCACGCACCCAGAGCGCGCCCTCGTCCAGCTTGGGCATGAACTCGCCGCCGATGCGCGTGATGATCAGCAAGCACGCGACGCCGATCGCGATCGACGCCCAGAGCACGATCTTCGCATGCTCGAGGCTCCATTCGAGGCCGCGTCTGTACTGTAGCAGAATCCATTCGAACGTCGCGTTCCGGCGCTCCTTGACACCTCCGCGCAATACCACGGCGCACACGACCGGAAGCAGAGTGATCGTGACGAGCAGCGATCCGATCAGCGCGAAGATCGTGGTATCTGCCATCGGCTTGAACAACCTGCCCGATGGCCCCGTGAGTACGTAGATCGGCGAGAAGCCCGCGATGATTACGGCAATGGCATACACGATCGGACGGTCCACTTCCGCGGCCGCGGCCGTTATCACTGTCTTTATGTCATAGGCAGTGCCATGCCTCTGCGCCAGTTGTCGATGGATGTTCTCCACCATCACAACGGCGCCATCAACCAGAATTCCGAAATCGATAGCGCCGATCGACAGCAGGTTCGCGGGAATTCCTTTCAGATCGAGGCATATGAAAGCGAACATCAACGCCAGCGGTATCGATACTGCGACAATGAGCCCCGATCGGATGTCGTACAGGAAGAAGATCAGAATCACGACGACGAGAACGATTCCGCGGAGGAGATTGTCTTCCACCGTCTTGGTCGTGAGCTGAATGAGATCGCTCCGGTCGTAGAACGGGACGACCTTCACATCCTTCGGAAGGACTTGCGTGTTGAGCTCGTTCGTTTTCTGCTCGACGCGCTTGAGCACCGTCTGCGCCTGCTCACCGGTGCGCATCAGGATCACGCCTTCCACCGCATCGTTCTGGTCATTGAACCCGAACTGACCCAGACGCGGCGCGTATCCAATCTCCACGGATCCGACGTCTTTCACCAACACCGGCGTCCCGTTCTGCACTGCGACTACTGTATTCGCGATATCTTCCAGCGTATTGATGCGGCCGAGTCCGCGGACGTAGTAAAACTGTCCGCCCTCGGAGTAGAAGCCGCCACCTGCATTGCCGTTGTTGTTGCCGAGCGCATTTGCGAGCGTCGACACATTCAGCCCCGCTCCCGCAAGCTTGGTTGGATCGACCAGCACCTGATATTGCATGGTCTGGCCGCCGAGCGACGACATGTCTGCAACGCCGGGGACCGCCCTGTACTGCTTTTCGAGTACCCAGTCCTGGATGTTCTTGAGTTGCATCGGTGTGCGATCCGGACTCTGGATCACATAGCGATATACCAGCCCCGAGGGCGACGACATCGGTGCCACGGACGATGACACACCGGCCGGTAGAGACAGGTCTGGTATCCGCTCGAACACCTGCTGTCGCGCGAAATACGTGTCGGTCTGATCCTCAAACGTCATCGTCACATCCGACAGACCGTACAGTGACACCGATCGCATTACTTTCAGATTCGGCGTGCCGTTCATACCCGCTTCGACGGGTACGGTGATCAATCGCTCAACCTCTTCGGCGGCGTGGCCCGGCCACTGAGATATGATCTCCACCATCGGTGGCGAGACGTCCGGATATGCGTCGACGGGCAGTCGCGAGAACGACCACGCGCCGACGCCAATCAACGCAATCGCAAGAATTCCGGTCAGCAGCGGCTGTGCCAGCGATGCTGCGACGACGCGATTCACGAACGATTGCGCCCCACCCTCCATCGACACCGGCTCCTCTATCTGCGGGAGCGCGCTTCGTGGATCGTGTCTGTCGGGCCTATCCGGCGGCCCGTTGGGCTCGGGAGGCGTCACAGGCTCTCCGCGAACTGCAGGAATAACGCTCCCTCGGCGACCACGCGATCACCGGGATTCAGTCCCGAGAGTATCTCGTAATCGTCGCCAATGCGCTGCCCCAATGTCACGCTGCGACGGGCGTACTGCACGTTGGGTGAATTGCCGGTCGCGACGAAAACGAACGGAAGATTCTGATCGTCGCGGAGCACGGCATCGACCGGTGCAAGAATTCCAGACTTCTGCTGATCGCCCCTGATCGCGACGTTGACGTACATGTCGCGCTTGAGCAGGTCATTGCGGTTGCGGACCACGAGCCGAACCGCGGTAGCGCGTGTTGACGAATCGACCAGCGCACCGACGTAATCGACAGTCCCGTCGAATGGCGTCGGACTCACCGCGCTCGTCACGGTCACGTGCTCACCCTTGTGCACCGTCGCGAGATCGGATTCGAACACGTTCGCCATGACCCAGACCGTCGACAGATCCGCGATGGTGAATGCCGGAGTTGCACCTGCCTGCAGCAGCTGGCCCGGCGTGATGAGTCTCTCGACCACCGTTCCGGCGATCGGCGCGCGAATCACCCCTGGTATCGCTCCGGTGCTGCTTCCGTTCGTCGCGCTCTCGATCACCGATGGATCGATACCGAGCGATCTTATCTGCTCCAGTGCGGCCTCTCGATCGGCGATCGCCGATGCGGCATCGGTCTGCGCCTGCTCCAGATCGCGGCGAGAGAGCGCGTCGGTCTTGAAGAGCTGCACGTCCTGATCGGCAATCCGCTGAAGATTCGCCGCCGTAACAACAGCCTTGCGATAGTTTCCGACCGCCGCGGCGAAATCGGGGGACGAAACCGTCGCCAGCACGGTGCCGCTCGAAACCGCGGCTCCAGGCTGCACGAACAATTTTGTCACAGGGCCCGACACGGGCGACAATACCTGCGTGGACCTGTCGCCGTTGAACGCGACAGTACCGGTCGTCAGAACACTGGGATAAAACTTCGACAGCGCGACCGTGTCGATATGAATGCGCGCCTGTTGCGCGGGCGTCAGTGTGAGGTTGGACGGCTTCGCCGAGGCTGGCGTCGGTGTATTGGCTGACTCGTCCGACTTTCCGCAAGCCGAAAGAAGAGCGAGTCCAGCTATCAAACAGAATGACTTCATGCTCATTGATTCGGTCCGGAAGCGATGGTTTCGAGTGGTACGCTCACAGCGCGCTCCAGGTCGGATCTGGAGGTGTTGGCCGCGGCCAGTGCGTCGGAATACTGACTCTGCGCATCGAGCAGCGTGCGACGCGCATCGATGACTTCAAACGCAGACGATCCGCCGATAGCGTAGCTGGCAGCCGTCGAGCGGTACGCCTCGCGGGCAGACGGCAACAGCTGATCTCGTATGTAGATCGCCTGTCTCAACGACGTGCTCGCCGCAGCGTAAGCGTTCCGCACGTCCTGGCCGACCTGTGCTTCCAGATCGCGGTAGGATGCGGCCAGCTCGCGCTCGAAATGTCGGGACTGGCTCACCTCACCCTTCGTATGCTGCCAGAACAGCAACGGAAGCGGAAACGCAAGCCCGGTGGAGAAAACCCCGGGCCCGCTGTTGCCCGACACGTCGCGCGACACGCCAAGTGTCAGATCGGGAAGCCAGAACTCACGTGCAAGCGTCGTGGCAGAGTGCGCTCCCTCGCGTCGCGCCATCAGACCTGCAAGCTCGGGTCGCGCGTTCAGCGCCTCGCGCTCGAGCACGTCGACCGACGGAAGCGACGGAGGTACCGTCAGCGAATCCGTTGCCACGATCGGTGCACCGAGGGCACGTCCGATGAAACGATTCAGTCCGGACGACGCATTCGCGATCGCGCGCTCATTGGAGATCAGATCGTTTGTCGCCGCGGCAACATCTACCTGCGCCTTGATGACGTCCAGCCGCGGCGCTGTACCTGCATCGAAGCGCGCCTGAGTGCGTTTCAGGAAATCGTTCGCCAGCGTCTGCGCTTCCGTGAAATCGGTGCGATGCCGCAACGCGACGAGCAGCGAGTCGTACTGCTCAGCTGTGAGTGCAGCGATCTGTCGCTGCAGCGCAGCGTAGTTCGCCTGGGCGTTTTTGATGTCTGCGCCCGCGACATTGCCGCGCAGCCTGAACTTGTCGGGGAATGGA
>Ga0134126_10005357_pt1 | contig 16037 bp, 13 predicted proteins | sample KB31752_FD_96881 | JGI IMG/M metagenome (GOLD analysis project Ga0134126, IMG submission 96881) | Terrestrial soil microbial communities with excess Nitrogen fertilizer from Kellogg Biological Station, Michigan, USA - KB3-175-2 | ecosystem: Environmental > Terrestrial > Soil > Unclassified ...
ACGGGAGATCAACCGGATTACGGCCGAGCCTCGTAAACGATGTTGAACGGCGTTTCCGTCGCCCGCCGGAAACGTTTGAACCCGGCCGAGGTTACGACCTCGCGAATGCGCGCCTCTCCGGCTCGGGCCCCTAAGCACAATCCGATTTCCTGCGATCGCGAGCATGGCGTGCACAACAACGTTGAAAAAGAATAGTAGACCGGCCCCACAGGATTCAGATTGTCCTTCAAGCGGTTCGGCGCTGGCAACCGGACGTCTTCATCCGATTCCGCGGGCCACCGAGCCATGTTTATTCTCTGAGTTTCCAGATCGGGAATCTCCATCCCCGAAAGTTCTCCCGAGGCCTCCGGATAGGCAACAATTGGGGGGGAATGAGTACGATTCGCATTGCACTGGCCAACCTCCCATTCCCGGCAACGCCCGAGAGTTCGGTCGAACTCGCCGAACAAGCGATCGCAGAAGCTTCCGTTAGGGCCGCCGATATCATCTGCTTTCCGGAATGCTTCATTCCCGGCTATCGGTGCATGGGGAGACGAGTGCCGGCTCCCGATCCGGTATTCCTGGAACGCGCCTGGTCCGCTGTATCGAACGCAGCGGCGAAAGCAAATCTCGCGGTTGTTCTCGGCACCGAACGTGTCGTCGATAATGCGCTTTTGATCACCGCCCTCGTCGTCCATCGAGATGGAACACGCGCCGGCTTCCAGGACAAAGTCCAGCTCGACCCCAGCGAAGACGGGACCTATTCGGCGGGTTCCGGGAGACGCGTGTTTCAGAGCGGCCCGCTGACATTCGGTATCGCCATTTGTCACGAAGGGTGGCGGTATCCGGAAACAGTCCGCTGGGCCGCGCGGCGCGGCGCGCATATCGTGTTTCATCCTCATCTCCACGAAGCCGAGCCCGGCGGATACCGGCCGTCGAGTTTCGCCGACCCCGCGAACACATTTCACGAGAAGGCGGCGTTGTGCCGCGCCGCCGAAAACACCTGCTTTTTCGCAACGGTGAACTGCGCAAGCGACGGCTCGCCGACCACGTCGGCGGTTGTGCGTCCGGATGGGACGCTACTCAGTTATCAACCCTACGGCCAGCGCGGGTTACTCGTCGCGGACGTCGATCTCGCCGAGGCCACCGGCTTCCTCGCCGCGCGCTGCAAATCCGATTAGATGATCGGGTCTCCTGTCCGATTCTGAACGTTCCTGTCCCATGATCGGGCGTCCCGCCCCAACCCTCGATTGAAGGCGCGGTGCGTGCGTGGCCAGATTGGGTCGCTAGTCCGCTCCGAAGACGTCCGCTCCCTCACGGTCGCGGTTCGGTGCTGGTAAACGGACGTCTTCATCCGATTCCGCGGCTCGTAGGCTCATGTTTACTCCTTTACAGCCGCGGTTCGGTGCTGCACGCGGGCATCTTTCTCGCTTTTGGCAGCCGGCAGGGCCATGGGGTGCTCCATTGGGATTATGTTGGAACAGCAACTGCTGCCGCTACTCTTTTGCAAATCAATAGGAGTTCCGCATGTTACAGGATCTACGGTTCAGCTTGAGAAGCCTGATGAAACAGCCGGCGTTTACGTTGATCGCCGTGTTGACATTGGCGCTAGGAATTGGGTCCACAGCGGCTGTTTTCAGCCTGATTGACGGCATCCTTCTGAAGCCGCCGCCTTACCGGTCTCCCCAACAATTGGTTTTGATCTCGCCCGCGCGAACCGATGGCCAGCAGGTGGGGAACGCGCGCGGATGGGCCGCCGAGCAGTGGCTCGATTGGCAGCGGAATAGCAGGTCATTTGACGGCATCGCCGCTTATCACTGGTTATTCAATTTCCTGGTGCTGCGCGATGGCAGTCAATCGTTACAAGGAATGTTAGTTACTCGCGGCTACTTCCGTCTGTTAGGGCTAAAACCCCTTATCGGACGGACGTTCAGCGATTCGGAAACAACCTTTCCCCCGAAGCCGGTCATCATTCTTGGCTTCGATGTTTGGCAGGAGAAGTTCGGAGGCGATCCCGCAATTATCGGAAAGAAGATCAGAATCAGCCGGTGGGACACACCGCCGCAAGTGATTGGCGTGATGCCGCCAGGCATCCGTTTTCTGCCATCGCCCACAACTGCGCAGGAGCCGAACTACAATCCGAACGCGACAGTCGACTTTTGGATTCCCGGAGCGCCCGATCCCAAAAGCCTGAAAGAGGCTGGATGGAATGTCGTCGCGAGACTAAAGGACGGCATTGGCGGAAATCACGCGCAGGGGGAACTCGCCGTGACAGTCCGACAGGAAGCACAACAGGAACGCGATTATGCGGGCATTACACCGCGTGTTGAACCCCTCACGACCGAACTGAATCGTGACGGCAACCGCATCTTATGGCCGCTATTGGGGGCAGCCATTCTTGTGCTGCTGATCGCGTGCGGTAATACCGGTTCGTTAATGCTGATGCGCGGCATCCAGCGGCAGCAAGAGTATTCAATCCGGAGCGCTCTCGGCGTGGGCCGGATAGAACTGCTGTGGCAAGCGTCTTTAGAGAATTTGCTGATCGCGCTCGGGGGAGGCATTTTGGGCGCGTGCGTCGCCTTTGGCTTGGTTAATTTGTTGAAGGCAATCGGCATTCATGCCATCCCGCGTCTGGATGCAGTCTCAACCGGATGGCCGATTCTGCTATGCGGCCTTGCGGCGGCGTTCTTATCGGCCGTCCTGGCCGGGATTGTTCCCGCGTTCCGGGCTTCGAGAGTCAATGCGGCGGAGGCGCTCAAGAGCGCCGGACCGAAGAGCAGCACAGGAAAGGCCGAGAGAAAGTTCTTGCGCGCCGTCGCAATCACTCAGACGGCGCTCACACTGGCTTTGCTTGTGGGGGCCGGACTGCTTGTGAAGACGATGAGGAACCTTTCGGAAGTGAGCACCGGGTACGATGTCTCACACATTCTGACCATGAGTGTCACGGCCGTACAGGGCAATTGGAACGATTTCCACCGGCGCGCGCTGGACCGGGTGTCGGCGCTCCCGAGCGTACAGCATGCGGCATTCGCATGGGGCGTTCCGCTCACTGGCAATAACTGGCCCGATACCGTGGAAATTGAGGGCCAACCACCGGTAACCAAGCCAAGCGACCGCCTCTCTCTCCCGCTGCGCTCCGTTACCGAGGACTATTTCAAGTTGATGGACATAGCACTCCCGGACGGACGTGGGTTCCGTTCGACCGATTCCGGCAAGAGCCCGGCGGTAGCCGTCGTGAATCGCGCTCTTGCGGATCGCTATTTCCCGCATCAAAATGCAATTGGCAAGAAGCTTTGGCTCCAGGGCCGCAATCACCCGCCGAATCAAATCGTAGGAATTGTGGAGAACGGTCGAACCGACGATTTGACGCAAAAGCCGCAGCCGGAAATTTATCTCTCCTTCTGGCAGGCAGGACCTTTTTCCAAACACCTGGTGATCAGAACCTCGGCCGACCCGCGGATCGTGGCCTCCACCGTCCAACATGAATTGCGGGCCATTGACCCGACCGTCGCCGTAGAGCAGGTAAAGACGATGCAGGAAATTCGCAACGAATCGGTAGCCTCGCGCACGTTTGCAACTCAGTTGCTCACCGGGTTCTCGCTAATGGGCGGAATGTTGACTCTGATCGGCATTTACGGCGTGCTTTCGCTATCGGTTGCCTCGCGCCGCCGCGAAATCGCCATTCGCACGGCCTTGGGCGCCGAACGGCGAGATATTCGAACGTTAGTATTTGCCGAGGGTTTTCGCCTAATCGGAGGCGGCATTCTCGTCGGCCTGGCGTTGGCCTCGGTCCTTTCCCACGCCTTGAGAAGCTTCCTGTTTCAAGTGAAGCCCGACGATCCGAGAATTCTACTCATCACAAGCGCGTCCTTTGCAGTAGTGGCGCTACTCGCGTGCTGGGCGCCAAGCCGCCGCGCCATCCGTGTCGAACCGGCCGAAGCGCTTCGATATGAGTAGCACGCAGTCGTTTTGGGATTGATAGGCAACTATTCGTCAATAACCTGGCGTGTAGCACTTGCTCGATCAAGAGGACCGGGTGGTCGTGCTTGAGAGTCTGCGGGGGCATTGTGCCCACCGCGGTTGGAGGCCAGGCCGCGCACGTAAGATCAACCATCGCGCACGTTCAGCGTTAGCGCACCACTACTACGTGGTGCTTGCCATATAATGAAAGCGGGAGGGTTCCTCCATGCCCGCTGCGATGCTTGAACCGCCCGGTCTCACGACCACGGAGGCGCATTTCATAGAACAGGCTCAGCACGATGGCCGGCTGTTCATTCACCAGCCATACGAGCAGTACTCGGCATCAAACCACGCGGCCTGGCAAAAGCTGTATAAGCGAATGGAGCCGCGCTGGCAGCGCTATGCCAATGAGGCATTCCTGCGAGGCCACGAAGCTCTCTGTCTCGATGAGAAGGCTGTTCCGCGGCTCGCGGACGTGAACCGGTTTCTTTCGCCGCTGACAGGCTTTCAGGCAAAGGCTGTCAGCGGCTATGTGCCGGCATTCGTATTTTTCGATTGTCTGAGAAACCGCCAGTTCCCCACAACGGTGACCATACGGCGCGAAGACAAGCTCGATTACCTGCCCGAGCCCGACATTTTCCACGACATTGCCGGGCACGTTCCGATGCACACCGACCGGGCATTTGCCGATGTCTTGGTTCGCTTCGGGGAATGCGCGCATACGGCGGCGGATCTGGTCCGCGGCATCGGCGATGAACAACAACGCATGGACGCGCTGACCAGCATCATTCGAGCCATGGCGCGGTTTTTCTGGTTCACCGTGGAATTCGGTCTCATGCGGTCGGCGCATGGCATTCGCGTGTACGGCAGCGGCCTGCTATCTAGTTTCGGTGAGATTCAGCATTCGATTGAATCTCCGGATGTGCAGCGATATCCTTTGCAACTGGAATGGGCCGTGAACCAGTCCTTCGAAATCGATCACTATCAGCCACTGCTGTTTATTGTCGATTCATTCGACCACTTATACGAACTGGTCGGACGTTTGGAGCAATGGCTCAAGCGCGGGCGGCTAAACAACGTAGCACCCGGAGAGCCCGCCGTGAATGCCAAGGACCTGAGCAGCTTCTTGCGGACTAACGGTTAGCAAGCTGTTCGGGCGCGATCCGGCTTCGGAAGTAATCCACCGTCTGCGCAATTCCCTGGTCGAGTGGAATCTTCGGCTCCCAGCCGAGAACTCGCTTCGCCTTGGTGATATCGGGACGGCGGATCTTGGGATCGTCGGAGGGAAGCGGCCGGAAATCGATTCCGGCGCGACTGTCCACATGTTTTCGTATGTAATTCGCGAATTCGAGAATCGTCATCTCATTCGGATTCCCGAGGTTCACCGGATATGGCTCGCCGGATTCAACGAGCCGCAACAGCCCTTCCACCAGATCAGATACGTAGCAAAAGCTCCGCGTCTGCGAGCCGTCGCCGAAAACGGTGAGGCTATTGCCTCGCAGCGCCTGATCGAGAAAAGCGGGAACCACGCGTCCATCGTTGAGAGCCATGCGCGGCCCATAGGTATTGAAGATACGCGCAATGGTTGTTTTCAGAGCGTGCGTCCGATGGTAAGCCATCGTCAGAGCTTCCGCGAAACGCTTGCTTTCGTCGTAGCAGGAGCGCAAGCCGACCGGATTCACGTTGCCCCAATAGGTTTCCGACTGCGGATGCTCAAGGGGATCGCCGTAACATTCCGACGTTGAGCTGATAAGAAAGCGGGCATTGTGACGACGCGCAAGCTCCAGCAGATTCCGCGTGCCGATGGAGCCGGCATCGAGAGTTTCAATTGGGTGATTCAGATAATCGATCGGACTCGCCAGCGAAGCAAGATGAAAGACACGATCGACAGACTCCGGAATATCAAGCGGTTCACAGACATCGTGCTGAACAAAGCGAAAATTAGGATTGCCGAGCAGATGCTCGACATTTTCGGTGTGTCCGGTGATGAAGTTGTCAATCGCAATCACCGCATCGCCTCGTTCGATCAGCCGATCGCAAAGGTGTGATCCAATAAATCCTGCGGCTCCGGAGATGACGTTAATCAACTGAATATCCAATCTTTCAATGACGATAGAACTAGCTTATATGACGCTCCACGCTACCGTTTCACTTATCCGATCCTAGGAATACATGTTCGTACCTTCCCTTGCAGAAGAGATTTGTCTGCTGGCGCTCATCGTCCTAGCGATCGTGCTGTTTGTGAAACGATTTGGGCCCATCTGGCAGCGTATATGGCATTCCAAGGACAACCCGGAATTTCATATTCGGCCGATTGGGAAGCGAATTTGGGACTTCTTCTGGGAAGTACTCTGCCAGGCAAAAGTCATAAAGGAACGTCCTCTGCCGGGCTTGGCGCATGCACTAGTTTTCTGGGGATTCTGTGCGTTTGCGCTGGTTACCGCGAATCATGTCGCCGCGGGCTTCGGGCGCCCGTTTCTCGATCGCCACAGCGGGTTCGGAGTATTTTATTGGTGGTTTGCGTTCTGGTTCGCGGCGCTGGTGGCGATTGGGATCACCGGCCTGTTCATCCGCCGGTTTTTTATCAGACCGAAATGGCTGGAGCCGCTGTCATACGAGTCCGGCGTGATCGCCGCTCTCATTTTTGTGTTGATGGTCACGTACATGCCTATGTGGTGGGTTCCGGAAACCACCACGGCGGGCCGTGTTCTCTGGTGGATACACACCTGTTCGCTGCTCGGATTTCTGCCGCTGATCCCGCATACCAAGCATTTGCACCTGATGTTGAGTCCCGTGACGATCTTCCTGTCTCGCGGGACGTTCAGCGCCATCCCACCGCTCGCCGGCGATGAAGATTTCGGACTCGACACGGGTAAAGATATTTCTAAGCTCACGGCGCTGCAAGTTTATTCGTGCGTCGAGTGCGGGCGCTGCACGGAACACTGTCCCGCCAACAACACCGGCAAAGAACTTGACCCGAAACAGATCGCGCTGGGCGTGCGCGCTTATTTGAACGAATACGGCAACGCGAACGATACGCCGATCGTGGGCGCGACGATCACGCAGAAGTCGATTTTTCAATGCACGACGTGTGGCGCCTGCGAATACCAATGCCCGGTTGGAATTGAACACCTGCCCATCATCATTGGGTTTCGCCGCAGCGAAGTGAACACCGGCCGCTGGGAGGATGAACATGGCACGAAGTTGTTTCTGAACCTGGAGCGGCATGGCAACGCGATGGGCTTTTCCGCAAGCGAGCGCGACAAGTTCATCGCCAAGCAGCAGTTCCCGGCTTTCGACGGCACGCAGGAATATTGTCTCTGGCTGGGGTGCATGGGCGCGTATGATCCTCGCGGGCGCGAGATCGTTTCGGCTTTCGCTGACGTGATGCGGCATGTAGGCGCCAGCTTTGGCGTACTCAAGAAAGAGAAGTGTACGGGCGATCCGGCGCGACGGCTAGGTAACGACCTCATCTTCGGTCAACTCGCCGAAAGCAATCTTGAGACGCTGAGGCAAGACGGAGTGAAGAAGATCGTATCCATCTGCCCGCATTGCGTGCGCACCATCGCCGAGGACTGGAAGGAGTTCGGCGCGCACATAGAAATCGAACACCACAGCGAGTTTATGGCGCGTTATCAGGATAGGCTGCCTTCCGCGCAAACAGGCAAACGCGTCGTATTCCACGATCCCTGCTATCTTGGGCGCTACCGGAACGTTTACGACGAACCTCGTGAAGTGATTGCCCGCAACGCCACTGTTATCGATCCTCCGCGTGCGCGCGAGCGGTCCTTCTGTTGCGGGGCTGGCGGGGGCCTCGCCTTTTTAGGTGAAGAGACCGGTCAGCGCGTCAACGAAACGCGAGCAAAAGAACTTGCCGATACCGGAGCGGAGATCGTGGGCGCGGCTTGCCCATTCTGCAATACCATGTTCCGCGATGCGCTGGCGTCCACGTCCGCAAATCCGCCGGAATTGCTGGACATTGCACAACTCGCGGCCGCAGCAATACAGGCGAGCGGAACACGGGCTGGATAACCTGGAGGGATCAATATGACTGACATGACCCGGCGTGGTTTGCTGAAATCGACTCTCGTGGCGGGAGCCACGGCAAGAATTGCTTTTGCGAAGAAGGACAAAATCCGGATCGGCGTGACCGATTGGAATTTGGATCGAGGCGCCGATCCGGAATCTGTGCCCTTGGCCGCGCGGCTGGGCTTCGAAGGAGTGCAGGTCTCGTTCGGCCAAAAGCTGATCGATGGCAAAATGCCCGCCGACAATCCGGAAACCATCGCCCGCTATCTAAAGTTGTCGAAGGACAACAACATCCCGATTGACGGCGCTTGCGTCGACAGGCTCCATACCGATGGGCTGAAGAGCACGAAGGCCGGCCAGAAGTGGGTGCTCGATTCCATCCGGCTCACCAAGGATCTGCACACCAAGGTGCTGCTGCTGCCGTTCTTCGGCAAATGGGCGCTGAAAAACCGGGAGGAAATGGACCACACCGGCGATGTGTTGCGCGACCTCGCGCCCGAGGCCGAGAAAGCGGGCGTGATCCTCGGTCTGGAGGACACGATTTCCGCCGAGGATAATGTACGGATTATGGACCGCGCCCGATCGAAGAACGTTCTGGTGTACTACGACGTTGGCAATTCAACCAACAACGGTTTCGATGTGGTGAAGGAAATCCGCTGGCTCGGTAAAGACCGGATCTGCCAGTTCCATTTCAAAGACAATCCGCACTTTCTGGGCGATGGAAAGATTCAGTTCGCGCCGATTATCCACGCGATCCGCGACATCGGATATTCCGGCTACGCGAACCTGGAAACCGATGCCGGGAAGAATACGCTCGAAGCGGATATGCGGCGGAACTTGCTTTATATTCGCGATGTGATGGCGCACGCGTGAAGCGCGTACGGAGCTATTTGCGCGCGCCGGGCGTGGTTCCTTTTAATCGCGATTGCCGCCGCTTGGCGCTCTTGCGTTTCGGCTTCACGAAATGGAATGTGCCGCTGCCGAGGTACTCCGCCTCGTAGATATTGGCCTTCTGCTCGATATTCGGGGACTGCCCGTGCGCTGCTTTGCTCACTGCGGGTTTGCTCTCTTTCTTCTTATCAGCCATATTGACTTAAGTACTTAGTGTACCGTGCGAGTATCGCGAATTCTCAGAGTTGACACTAGCGAGAAAGGAACTCATCGGGATCCATGCCCGCTTGTTTAAGAACCGGCCGCAGAGTACCTTCGGGCATATCGCCGGAATGGCTCGGCATCGTGACGTAAGATTTTTCGTCGGATTGAACCAGATCTCCTGATTTCCAGCCACCTACCGGTCGAACGCAAACAACAGGCCTTCAGTTTCGAGCAATTTTGCGATATCGAAAACCGGCCAGGCGCTTCATTATGCGGCAACGACGATTGTGCAATCTTTCCGTTCCGCCGTGGTAGGCAGCGACGGCGCTCCTTCTCGCTCCCGTCGGGCAATTGCTCAACTCAACTTCCCGGCTTCCGAGGCTTATCCTCAAATGCGATAATCTGCGTTGACGGAAACCGTCCCGTTGAGCGGAACTGGCTGTGATGCTTTAAAACCAATGAACATCATCTCTCGATTCTTACTTTCGTGCCTCGCCTTATCCATTTCAGCCGGGCTAATTTCGGCTGCCGGTCCGCGTCATCTGCTATATGTCGCGAGCCCGGGGATCCGCAACTATTTAGAATATGGCGGTGTCGGCATCCTCGTTTTTGATGCGGACGATGGCTATAAATTTGTGCGCCGCATTCCTACGTGGCCGGTACCGGAAGGGAAAAAGGCCGAGAACGTCAAAGGGATTGTCGCCAGCGCCAAGACCGGTATTGTCTACGTGACATCGCTCGACAGCATGATCGCAATTGACGCCGTCACTGGCAAGACGCTATGGAGCAAGAGCTATCCCGGCGGATGCGATCGGATGGCCATTTCACCAGATGGGACCGTTCTCTATATCCCGGAACTAGAGGGGCCGGCGTGGCACGTAGTGAATGCAGCCACGGGCGATGTGATTACCACGATCGAGACGAACTCCGGTTCCCACAATACGGTCTGGTCTGTTGATGGCCGCTATGTCTATTTGGCCGGCCTGAAATCGCCTCTTCTTTCTATAGCCGATTCGAACACCAATAGAGTCGTTAAAACCGTAGGGCCATTCGAGAACGTAATCCGTCCGTTTACCGTGAACGGGCGTGGCAGTTTGGTTTTCGTAAACGTGAATGGCCTGCTGGGCTTCGAAGTTGGAGATCTTCAAACAGGGAAAAAGCTCTACCACGTAGAAGTTCAAGGCTACAAAAAAGGTCCGGTAAAACGCCATGGCTGTCCCAGTCACGGAATTGCCCTTACCCCAGATGAACGAGAACTTTGGCTGGCAGACTGCGCAAACGATGCGATCCACGTTTTCGACTCGACCGTCATGCCGCCGAACCAACTGACCACGATCAAGGCCAGGGACTGTGTCGGTTGGGTGAGTTTCAGTATGGACGGAAAGGTCGCCTACAGTTCAACAGGCGAAATCATTGACGTGGCGACGAAGAAAGTAATCGCATCATTACGTGATGAGAACGGGCATGAGGTGCAGAGCGAAAAAGTGCTCGACCTGGTAATCGAAGATGGAAAGGTCGTTCGGGCAGGAAATCAGTTCGGCGTCGGCAAACAGCGCGAGAACTCACGCCTAACCCATACGTCACTGAAGCCGACCGCCTCTGCCGGCCACAACGCGCGGGCACATTAGATCACTCAGCTCGGGTGATCCGCCGACTTTCCGGATATCACCGCGATCACGCGCCATCCGGGAATTGGCGGAACCCGGATTCGTCGCAGTCCCAAGGTTCGGATGGCCGACGATTCACCCGGAATCATAAAGCTACTGCTTCCATTTTCTCGAAACCAAGCGCCAAACGGATCGCGATTTCATTCGGGGAATACGCACCGCCGCGGCGCTCTAATTGGAACGGCTGGAGCGCTTCGAGGGGCGGTTGCGCCATAAACCGCGGCTCCTTTCCGCGATTCGGTTGAGCCGCATGTACTAGAAACGGGTGGCAGAGGTATACGGTCCCCGCATCACCCGTTGCAGGTAGTTCCGGTCTGCACGCGGTCTCTTCAAGACAGTTTGCCAGTTCCATGAATGACATGCCGCGTTTTCCTGCGGGAGCAAGAATGCGAGCTACATCCAGATGGGATCCCAAACGTATCCGTGTCGGGGCATCGAACTCGCCAACGTCGGAGAAGAGAAGCAGCAACAGCAGGGCGCGACCTTTTGACTGCACATTCACGCGCCACGAAAGGAAGGATTCATCCGACCCATCGAGCGGCGGGTAGCTGGCATCCACATGCCAGCCGGTATCCCCGGGATCGCTCTCGCTGGGAAATCGTATCGGGAATGTGCCAAGTGCTGGGAGTGGCCGCCAGCGGCCAACCCCGACGAGTTGGTCAATCGCGGCAACGAGTCGCGGCGCGTTTGCCGCCGCGCGAAATGGCGCATCGAAGTAGCTGCCCAGCCGGATGACCGGATGGGTCCAGGTCGCGCGGTCGAGCTGGTCACATCCAGTGTCACGCCATAGGATCTCGCGAGCTTCTTCCGCCGTGCTACGGGAGAAAGCTGCATCCAGCCGCACGAAGCCGTCCCGGACAAATCCCTGAATGTCATGAGAGGTGAGACACGGATCGGGAACACTATGTCGCTCGGCAGCCATGCGAGTATTTTCTCAGGATGGGATGATTGGCGAGTCGGCGAAGTTCTGATCACGATGAGGCCATCCGATCGTGAGCGCGGGTTGCGTAGAGACCGACCTTAGCCTTGTTGAAGAAGCCGCTATCGGGAGTTTGGTTTGACAGTATCTCGATCACTCCAGCTTCGGTGGCGAACCGACTCAGAGAAAGCAAACGCTCGTTATCTCTGGAGCAGACTGGAGGGGGGCTGCTAACCGCGAGGTTGCGGGAATGAAATCGCTTCCTGAAAGCGGCGCTGGAATACGTGGTTCTGAATGCGCTGGATACCGCCGCAGTGAAGGCAGAAATTGAACGAATCCGGCCTGTCGCACGAACTCACGTCATTGCCCAAATGCTATACGCCCCAGGAAAGGCGGGAACCTGCTCCGCGCGACCGCCAACGAACCTGGCAGGCGCATGCCGCAACTTGCCCGTCGCCGGGTCGCGAGTTCAGTGCAATTTATGGTAATAGCGTCTCGTGTCAATGCGCGGGCGTGATGGTCTTAACATTGAGAGTGTCGGCCTGCTGATCATAGTTGCCAGTTATCTGAACGCGTTCACCGGCGTACTGGCGGACTTTGTCGCCATTTTCGATCGAATACACCTTCTTCGTCTGGGGATCTAGAAGCGCGAATGAGCCGCCATCCTTGACGCAGGCGAGTGTACATTCTTTCGCATCTTTGGCCTTTTCGGATTTCATCATGTTCTCGTGCGAACCCATCTGCGCGCACTGCTTGTCCATAATTTCTCCGCTGAAAGAGCCTTTATTTTGAGCAAACAGCGCTGGGGTTGCTGCTAATAAGAGAGTGAGAATTAAAATCGGTTTCATAGTGAACTCACATCTGATACGAACCGGCGTGAAGGCCTGCTCCAAGTGCTCAAGGTGAGGCGGCAAGCAGGTGTTCCCCGTGTTCTACCAATTCGAGGCAGGAGACCGGCGATATGTGTCAACGCAGCTTGTAAAAAGCTTGTGAAGGGCGTGCATCGAATAATGGCCGGTACCGCTAAGAAGCATTCGCGCTTACGCGGGTAGCAGAAATCCAGTAAAGATATGCAGAATGACGATCGGAATCGGCTTTTCTCCGCGGCGGCTGCCTCCAGCAACACCCTCACGGCGTATCGATTGAGTGATCGATCTCCGTACTCCGGCGGGCATCAATCTATGGGTTCGCGGTCCGGCGAACAAAAAAAGGCGGTGAGCCGGATGGCCCACCGCCGAAGTTTGCAAAGCAAACAAGGAGAGATCGTATATGTCTGGCGCGCTTTACGGCAGTATCGAAATGCCGCTCGCTAGTGCATTGCCTTTTACGTTTTGATACTGAATGACGATGTTGCCGTTGCCGTCGGGTTTGACGCCGTACACATCCTTGACGATGGCGCGTAGCCTGCCGCCGGTCGCCGCATAGATGTCGAAGTTCTTCAGCGCCAGCTTGCCGTTCACGATCACGTTGAACACTCGATTTCCAGCGTTTCTCGACTGGTCGTCGGCAAAGTGAAGTCTGACGTGATAGCCGTATCCTTCCATCAGATTGTTGATCACATAAGAGAAGCCGGAGTTCCCTGGATTCGTGGTGCGTTTGCTTTGGTAGACCGCCATCGGCGCCGCGCCGACAGCCTTTTTCAGATCAACGGACTCCCTCAACTGATCGCAGTGGCCGCCGTCGAAGTACTGGTCTGTGCCGAATATCTGGACCGCTACTCCGCATACGTTGATTCTCACCGGAACCGCCACGGCAGCTTTTGCTTCCGCCGCCTTTCCCACCAATACGATTCCTTGCTTGGCCGTCAAAGTCACCCGAGAAACGGGTTTCCCGTTCGCATCCACATAAGAGCCGTCCACGTTCACGGTCACGGTGGGCTTGCCCGGAGGATTCAGCAGCACCATTCCGTTTTCGAAATCGCGCCGTATTAAGCCGTTCCAGCCGTAGCGAGCAGCTTCCGGATTGCCCAGCGAAACGTCCAAAACCGCCGGCCAGTTATTCGGGCCAATGCCGGCGCCGAATGCATCCGTTCCGTTCGAAACCAGAAAGTATCCCGCGACGCCGTATTCCCCATTCATACTGAATTCTTCGATATTGATGTTGGAGCCGAGTGAGTGGACGATATCCACGAACCGGAAGAACTCCTGGACAGACCATCGCCCTTCGTCCCCGGTCAACCCCGCGTCGGAGATTCCTCGCTCACGGTTAATCCAGTCGGCCGCTTTGATCTCCTCCTGTACATAGGGATCAGTCCCGCGAGCGCCGGAGCCGGCGTACCAAATTGAGTTGTGAAGAATCTCGGCATCGGGAAGCGCCTTCCGCACCTGCGTCATGAAATCCGCAAAGTACTTCTCCCATGCCTGCGTGGTCATCGGGAGACCGGTAGCGTGGTCGATCGGCGGCTCCACGTGGCCGTTTCCATCGCTAACCTGCATCACCAAATTGACGTCGTCGATCCAGAGCCCTTTATAACCGGTCGCTATGATGCTTTTGGCCCGCTGGATCCACCAGTTGCGGTAGTCCTGATTGCTAATATCCGCAGCATACTGCGGGCAAGAGCCATTCGAGCAGCCCCATGGGATGAACATCGTATTTCCTTGCTGATCGCGCAGCAGCCATTCGGGATGCTCGGTAAGGATGCTCGAGCCTTTGTAGATGGCGTAGCTGTCGATATAGGCCCATGCATTTGGAAACCAGCGCAGTTTGCTATCGAAATAGCCGGCGCTCGTCTGCATCCGCCAGAAATGACTGTTCAACCACGTTCCATAGGACGTAGGGTTGTTGGTGAAGACATTGAAGTTCGAATCGGTTCGCATCGCGAAATGCACGCAGCCCGGATCGGAGGCGTCGCTGAAACAAGCCGCGGGCAACGCCGCAGCAGAAAACATCAGTGCGAAACATCCTAAGGCGGTTTTAGTGATTTTGCGTTTGCAGCCGGAAACCAGCAGAACACCTGATATCCGTCGCAGCAGCGACTTTGAGTACACGAATAGCGTCGACATGGAAGAACTCTCCGTTGTTTGTTTTTCAGCGCCGGCCCGAAATTAATCGGAAGCCTTTAAGCGCGTGGTTTGGAAACAGCCGTGGACAACTCGAAGAAGCTTTTAGGTTGGTTCTTGGTGGTCGTCATCACTGCCGCTCTGAGTTCTATATTGCTTGAAAGTAATTCGGGAAACAGTCGGCTTTTTCCCGATTATCGTGTAGGATTTACCGATATTAAACGGAAATAATTACCTGCCCGCCTTGGCTTTACTCGCCGGCTTCAAACGTGAGATTTATCTCTGACGAGTAGAGCTTTGCATTGCAAGGTTGGAGATTTGGGTGCGCGATTCACGATTTTTTGCCTGCTCCTACAAGAGCGCGCACAGAGCGACGAAAGAGCGTGTGAGGAAATTCCTACAAGGTGCTCTTAATCTCCCGACAAAAACATTCGGGAAGTCCATTTACAACAATGAGTTGATTTCCACCGCTCGAGGAAAAAACGGTGCGAGTCGGCCAGAAAGGAACTCTCTATTAGCGAGAATTACGGGCCCCAAAGCACTCGCAACGAAGTATGGCTCAATCATCACAGCCCCTCGGGCTATATGTTCTTCCGGAGCTTTCGGTAAATGGCGGGGCACAATACGGCTCGGAAGCACCCGCCGGGCGCCTCTTGTGCGGCCATTATTGATCGTCACCATCCCTGACTTGTTTATGGGGGGTGCAATTCGAACTGGCCACACCGTTGTTGCGGCCTGTTGGGCTGAACGCCCGGATGGCGGCACGGCGCGACGCGGTCAGCCAGCGGGGAGCCGGTCCGTTCAGCCTCGTTACAGCGCGGGTTTTGAAGCCAGTTCGGCCACTGCTGCCAGCAATTCTTCCGGCTCAGCCTTGTCGAACAACTCGGCAGCTTTTAGCTGCAAACACGCAGTCCTTACCGACTCGGAGGGCTCACTGGTCATCATGAACACCACGCCCGGAAATCCGCCGTTCTTAATGGCTCTGAGGACGTCTATGCCGCTGCCGCCCGTAAGATTGATATCCAGCAGCACCAGACTCGGCTTTTGTGCGCCAATGGTCGCGATTGCTTCTAATGGAGTTTCTGCGGCGCCCACGATACTCAAATGTGGAATCTCGCCCAGCGCCTCTCGCACTCGCCGCGCAAACACGTGGGAGTCTTCTACAATCACAACCCGCAATTCGTGGATGGGCCGCATATACCCCAATTGTGTAGTGTCGTCCCTGTCCGGTGAAATCGGCCTCGTCTGAAAATCCTGTAGGATAAAGCAGCACGTAATTACCCGTGCCGAACCTCGTTGATTCCCTTCATACCTAATGAGGGTGTGAAGTTCTAAATTCCTAACGAAATAAGGAGCAACTCACGCCATCCCCCCGCCATTTGCCCGGAC
>Ga0134126_10005359_pt1 | contig 16031 bp, 19 predicted proteins | sample KB31752_FD_96881 | JGI IMG/M metagenome (GOLD analysis project Ga0134126, IMG submission 96881) | Terrestrial soil microbial communities with excess Nitrogen fertilizer from Kellogg Biological Station, Michigan, USA - KB3-175-2 | ecosystem: Environmental > Terrestrial > Soil > Unclassified ...
ACGGGACGGCCCTCAGGCTCGAGCACGTAGGAGCGGTTAAAGTCCTGGGCGAAGTGGGGCGGATAGACCGGACTGCCTTCAAAGTAACGGTTGAGTGGGGCGCGGTCGCCGGCAGCCAGTTTTTGCGTGACTTCGGTTTTCACCGAATCGAAGACTTTGGACTCCCTGATCAGAAATTTCTGCCAGTCCGCTGCATCGAGCTCCCTGGCCTTCATGTCATTTGGCACGAAGGTGTGCCAGACGGCGAGAGGCGGGCCGCTTCGCGTGAGATAGATACGCGCTGAAAAAAAGATAAGGATGGCGGCCACGAGCAGAAGTGCCGTCCATTTTGTTATTCTGATAACCGCAGTCCGCATCGTTCAACTCGCTATCCTGTCGACAACCCTGAGATGCCCTTCAAAAGCACCACTTCTTTTGGCCTCGTGGCTCCATCTTCACTTCAAACCAGGTCTTCAAGTCTTCGCTCCAAGTCTTTCGCGGCTCCTGCTATCCTACCCAAATGATGGTTGGCAGCGTGAGAAATAAACGGCGTGTCGTCATTCTCCTTGTCGTAATGGTTGCGTCACTCCTCGCCCTGCTGTTGCTACCGCCTATCCCGCAGAACCAGAACTATCATGACTTCGCCGATCAATGGACATTTCTCGGCATACCGAATTTTTGGAATGTTGTTTCGAATTTTCCCTTTGTCGTGATCGGAGCGGCGGGTCTGTGGCAAGGCCGTCGCGATCCGGCAATCGTAGTGCTCTTTCTGGGCATCCTGCTGACAGGATTCGGCTCGGCTTACTATCACCTGGATCCGGATGACCGGTCTCTGTTCTGGGACAGATTGCCGATGGCGATCAGCTTCATGGCTGTGCTTGCCATAGCCATCGAGGAGCGGCTGGACGCAAAGGCGGGAGCCATTCTGTTGTGGCCACTGATCGCTGTCGGCATATTCAGTCTGTTGGTGTGGCGCTGGACCGGCGACCTGCGGCTCTATGGCTGGGTACAGTTCTTTCCGTGCCTCGCCGTGCCGCTGCTCTTTCTTCTGTTTCGACCGAAATACACCGGCACATCCTATTGGCTCGTCGCTGCGGCGCTATACGCGCTTGCAAAGGTATTCGAGTTTTATGATGAGGCGATTTATTCATTCGGGTCCATCGTGAGCGGCCATACTCTCAAACACGTTGCAGCGGCGGCGGCCTGTTTTACGATTCTGATGTATTTCCGGATCCGCCGGCCGATATCGGCTCCTGCTCAGGGAATGAAGACCAGAAAAAGAAAAGTCGCAAAAACAACGAGGTGAACAAGTCCGGCGAGAATATTGGTCCGGCCTGACCCGAATGTCAGCAGACTCAGAAAGAGCGTAAGCGCCAGAAGAAGCGTGTCGCGCCCGGAAAGGCCGATTTCAATCTGCTTGCCAAGAAAAACATTGGTGATCGCGACCGCCGGGATCGTTAGCCCGATGGTTGCCAGCGAGGATCCCAGGGCGAGGTTGAGGCTCTTCTGCAGCTCATTGCGCTGGGCTGCACGCACGGCCGTAATGCTTTCTGGCGCCAGGACCACGATGGCGATGATGATGCCTGCAACGGCTGGCGGGGCTCCGACGATGGAAAGGCCAATCTCCAAAATGATCGCGAATTTTTTTGCAATCAGGATAACGCCGCAGAGCGCGACCAGAAGCATTGTAACGCTGATCGCGACCGCCCTGTTGGACGGATAAACGTGATTTTCGCCGGGTGGAGAATCAGAATCGGCGCGAAAATAGTCCATGTGCCGGTATGTCTGGATAAACAGAAATGCGACATAGAGAACGGCCGTGACGATGCTGACAAAGACCAGCTGTGCGTTCGAGAAGTAGGGCCCAATAGTCGTGGCCGTATAGTTGGGAAGCACGAGCGTAAGAACAGAAAGTGCTCCGAGGACGCTGAGATAGACGCTGGTGCCGGAGGTCTGAAATTCCTGCTCGTGATGGCGCAATCCGCCCCAGAGAATGCACAGGCCGACCAGGCCATTGCACACGATCATAATGACGGCAAACACGGTGTCGCGGGCGAGTGCGGGCGAACTTCCAGGCGTCAGCACGATCGACTCGATAAGGGCGACCTCGATAATCGTGACTGCCATTGTTAGAACGAGGGTGCCGAACGGTTCACCGACGCGATGTGCAATGACGTCGGCATGATAGACGGCCGCAAAAACGGCGCCGAACATGATAACGACCATTGCCGCGGAAAGTGATAGCGAGAACGGTGTCGGTGGTTGCGCACCGGCGTCGAACCCGATGACGGGCGCTAAAAAGACAAATGCGATCGCCAGAATGGGGAATGCGATCGTTGCTGATGGGGGATGGGTTTCTGCAGCCATAGCTATGTGGCGAGTGTGTAGTCTGTTGTGAGCCTAGCCCGCGAGGGTCAGATGCTCAAAAGAAATTCTGCCGGGCATACAGTAATCGTCTCAATGGACGGATCCGCTGCAGGGGTCCATCAGATGCGAACCATTTCGCGTGTTTAAGTATTCCGCGCCTGCCAGGCCAGACGACCGAGCGCTGCACCTTCGCAGATCAGCTCGATGCCGAGTAGCACGCCCAGAACCCATATGGCTGCCACCGGTGTGTTCGCCCAAAGATAAAACGCCAGCAGAATTCCGACTATTCCACTGCCAAAGACCCATCCCCAGTTCGGAAATGGCCGTATCGTTAGGGAGAAAATCACCTTGGAAATGCCCTCCACCATGAAAAACACGATCAGGAGAAGAGTGAGAGTAAGCAGTCCTGCGCCGGGATTGCGCAAGAAAAGTATGCCCACAACGACGGACAAGGCGACCGATACAAGCTGAAGCCAGAAATGCGGCACGTAACGAGCATCCATTAGACTGATCGCTTGCACGATGCCGCTGATAATCAAGAGCCAGCCGAGGAAAACCACAACCGCAACTGACGATATGGCTGGAAAAATCAAGGCGAAAATGCCGGCCAGAATCATCAGGCCGCTTTGTAGAAGGTACCAGTGCGAGTGCCGCTTTATCTTTTCTCGCATCGCCTCCCGGATCACCTGGGCGGCGGACTCGACTGACATCGACATGCCATTCACCGTTACAAGAAAGGCCGATAAAATGCTCCTGGCGATATCACCGGAAATGGACGCCGGAAGTCTATTGGGCCGAGGTCTAATTGGGGATCGTCGAACTTGATGTGAATCTCGGTCTGCGAGAAGCGTAGGGGCCTGCTACCAGATGAGGAAAAGCCATATGACGCATTGGCGAATAGCGATCGTCGCAATGCTGGCATTCTCGATTTTACCCACGACTGGCATGGCGGCCCCAAACGATAGTTCGAACCGCAGGCTCTTTGCAAAGTGCAAGGCGCAACTGAGAAAATGCAACAGTCATTGCAACCTCGTGTATGAGAGAGGTCCTGCAAATCGGGTCTGCCGCGATCGATGTAAGGATACTTTGTACGTCTGCGATGCGAAGCCTCGTTAGCCCGTCCGACGCTATCGACCGCAGTTCCACACAGGTCCTATGGGTGTCTGTGTCCAACACGGTCCAAAGCCGCCGCCATTCCAACGCCCGCGATAAAAGCCCGGCCACGCCGGGCCGTAATATTGCGGTCCGTGCACCCGCTAATAGTGTCGGGCGCGCTCGCGTTCGATCACTTCGGGAGGACGGTAGCCTGGCAAAAAGCCGTAGCCGTGCCAGTGGCGCGTCACACGGCGTTTACTTGCGTGTTGATCCTCCTGCGCGGGTGCGGACAGAGCGACGGGCCCGAACGAGAGGACAATCGCGACAGTGATCACGCTCAAGTGAATCCGTCGCATTGAATTCCAACCTGTTGACGATGGGTCGCTGAAGATCGTGGCATCCTCGTCGAGGACTGTGCGCACGCTAAGCTATAGGCGCCCGCAAAAATAGCCAATCCTGTCTTGACGACCACGTGAGCTCACCGAGGCACCGGCGCATCTGTCAATTCGGCCAGCCCATTTCCTGCTGCCAGCGTTTAATCACGCCAATCGGAAATTCATGTACCGGAATTCCTGTCCGTCGGCAGGCTTCCGGCCACATATCCAAAAGGGCCTGATCCCGCTTGAGTAATTCGCTTTCAGGAACGATTGCACCGTCGGAACTCGGCCACCTTTCTGCAGCCATTTTTAACAGTTCCAGCAGCGGGGCGATGTCTCTTTCATTCTGTATAGACTCAGCGGATCGCTGTGGGGCGTCTGAGAATATGACGCCAATTTCTGTGCAAGTTCTCCAGATGGAACGAGCAGGTTTGCGCTTTCCATCGATGACGACATCAAACCTGTCAGGAATTCCGTATGTTGTTGAAAGGCGAAGGCGGACTCCCTGCACTGAAAGGTCGCGCGCGGTGCATTCCAATGTTGGTGCCGTGCCGCTGAAGACAATTTGTGCCGCGATGAACACCTGCTTGCGAAGATGCCGTCTCTGTTCCGCGAGTGCATTCATGGCTGTATCGCCTCGTAAAAACTTCCGACAATTGAACTCAAATAAGGGATAAAATTGGGGAATGTCTTAAGTTGTCCCGGTAAAGCCGCCGCCTCTCCTAAAGAGGCCGTTAATCACGATGCCGCAGCGCCGGCGTATCGTGAGTGCCGCTGCACGCACGAGGGTAACGGAGCGCGGAATTGGAAACCGGTGCGGGAAACCCACGTAAAAATTTCAAACGGGGATGTCGTTCCCGGGCAAAGCGCGAAGACAGCGGGGGGATTGCCGCGGTGGAGATCTCATCTAGGTTATGGGTTGGTCGGGGCGGCGGGATTTGAACCCACGACCCCTTGTCCCCCAGACAAGTGCGCTAACCGGGCTGCGCCACGCCCCGACCGGAACGGCGCGGACTATAGGACCGTCCGCCACCGTTGATCTGATTAGCGTTTCTGCTCGCATGCCGCAACCTTATTGCAAGCGGCCTAAGCGACCCTTATCGCGGTCTCGATTTTTGCCATGTCGGGCACGGTCTGCCGCGATGTTTTCGAACAGATGGCCGTCGAAAAGGCGAAGCAGGTGGGTTGGATGCTGTCGCTGAATAGCCGCGACAGTGAATCGTTGTCGGATAGTCGCGTGCCGTGATGGTCCACATCCAATTGCGATCAGGCGGTGAGGCGGGTGCAGCGGTCAGCGTCCAACACATCAAAATCGTTTGGGCTCCGGTCGATGGCGCCCAGGCGGTTCTTATTTGCCTGCTTGAGAATGAGTTTCTGCATTGAGAGCGGCACGGAGGTCTCTATACCGTACAATTGCCTTTCGGCTTCTGCTAGAACTGGATTCATATGCAAACACGCAGAACATTTACAGCTTTCTTTTCATACGCGCACCATGATGCCGACACGGATCCGCAACTTGTCGAAGCATTTACTGTGGCGTTGGAGAAACGTGTCAATGCTAAGCTTACAAATGCCCGGTTTATAATCTGGCGCGATGCGGAAGGCTTACGTACTGGTGATAAATGGGCACAAAAGCTTGAAGAGGTCGTACGCAGTTCTGATATTTTAATCGTATTGCTAACGCCTCGATGGATCGACTCCGATTTTTGCCGAAAAGAATATTTGGTATTTGAGGAAGTTGAAGCCGCACGGAATGTTGGCGAGTACATCGTGCCCATTCTTGCTCGATCGATTGAAAAGGTAGAAAAATATTTCACCAAAGATCAAACCGAGGTTTGGGCGCGACTGTCCCAGCGGCAATACGCGAAAGCAAACGCTGTTAAATTCCTGACGCTAGGTGAGCCCGGTCGGACAGCTTTGATTGATGATATCGCCGAGGATATCGAAGGCAGGATAGAACTCATGTGCCTGGCACTGGGATCCGGCCCAAAGGTCGTCAAATAGCTTCTGAATAAGAAAAGCCGCCCGGAGGTCCGTGGAGTGTTCGAGTTGGCCACAGCTCTGCAAAGATCTCTCAACAAAATGCCGGAATAGTAGTTTGATCTGCCTCTGGCGCCCGGGAGTTTGGCGGACTTGAAGAAAACCATCATCCGCAGTGGATTTGAGACCGCTTATTTCACGGGGATGCACCATTGGCTCCGTCCCCTGGTAGGGGGTGTGGGCGCCATCCTGACGCTGCATCATGTGCGTCCGGCGCGCCCCGACGGGTTCCAGCCGAACCGGCTGCTGGAAGTCACACCCGATTTTCTTGAGGGTCTTTTGCGCCGGCTGGCCCGTGCCCGGATAGACGTCGTCTCCCTCGATGAAATGCACCGGCGTTTCATAGAAGATGATTACAAACGCCGCTTCGTCTGTCTGACTTTCGATGATGGCTATAAGGATTTCCTGCGATGGGCCTATCCACTATTCCGGAAATACAAGCTGCCATTCGCCATGTATATCGCTACCAGCTTTCCAGACCGGCTCGGTGAGCTGTGGTGGATCGCGCTTGAAGCCGTGATCGCGCAAAACAGTCGCATCGGAATGGTGATCAACGGCAAGGACCAGTATTTCGAATGCGCGAGCGTGCGGGAAAAGCGCGACCTCTATGATGCAATATACTGGCATCTGCGCGGTATGCAGAATGAAGAAGAACTCCGGCGTGCGGTGCGGGACCTGTGCGCGACTTACAGCATCGATATTGTTTCGTTTTGCAGCGATCTGTGTATGGACTGGTCCGAGATCGTGGACCTCGCAGCCGATCCGCTTTGCACCATTGGCGCACACACGGTCAATCACCTGATGCTCAGGAAGGTGCCGGGCGACGCAACGGTGCGCGCGGAAATGGAAATGAGCCGGGCGGTGCTGGAAGCGGCGCTCGGAACACGGCCACAGCACCTGGCCTATCCGGTGGGCGACCCGACCTCCGCCGGGCCTCGCGAATTTCGCATCGCCGCAGAGCTGGGTTTCAAGACCGCGGTAACGATGCGGCCGGGAGTCCTCTTCAAGGCGCACCGCGATTATCTGTCCGCGCTCCCACGCATCCCGGTCAATGGCGAATTCCAGCAGCAGCGATATTTGAAAGTGCTGATGTCCGGCGCAGGCACTGCCCTGTGGAACCGTTTCCGCCGCGTCAGCGCGGCCTAGAATTTTCGTCGGGTCTGCCCATCCAGCTGATCAGCGGCATCGCGGGCACAATCCAGCCCAGGCCGGCAACGACGTAGTAGATTGCCGCCACAAATCCATTGATGTCGGTCAGCACCGATTGTGCCAGCGCCATCGCCAATAAACCCCACACCGAGACAAGCACGAGCAGGGCGATCGTGCCGATAAACTTGCGAGCGCGGATGGGCATAAGTGCTCTTCGTGCGTCTCAATTGCGAATACAGACGCATAACTATATGGTCCGCGCCGTTCCCTGCAAGCAAGCACTCATGTCCGCGACAGTCAAAGCGTCCGAAATTCCTCTGCGCACAGTGCGGCTGTGGCTGCTTACGGCGGCGGCAATGATCTTTCTGACGCTCGTGGTGGGCGGTGCAACGCGGCTGACGGAATCCGGTCTCTCGATCGTCGAATGGAAACCGGTCACCGGCGTGTTGCCGCCGTTATCGGAAAGTGAGTGGCAGGCAGAATTTACAAAATATCAGGCTATCCCCCAATACCGTGAGATCAACCGCGGCATGAATCTTGATGCCTTCAAGACAATCTATTGGTGGGAATGGTCGCACCGGATGCTGGCGCGTCTGACGGGCGCGGTATTCCTTCTGCCATTTCTGTTTTTCCTGTGGCGCGGCGCAATTCCGCGCGGCTTGCGCGGGCGGTTATGGGCTATTTTTATTGCCGGCGGCGCTCTTGGGGCCGTCGGGTGGTGGATGGTTTCTTCGGGTCTCACGCAAGGCGTGAGTGTCTCGCAATATCGTCTTGCTTTTCACCTCACGCTGGCCAGCGCGATCTATGCAGCGATCCTGTGGACTGCGCAGCAGCTTGCACCGCGTGCTTCGAGTGAAGCACATGTCCGGTTGCGTGCCGGCGCGCTCGTTATCGCAATTCTGCTGCTGCTGCAGATTTATCTTGGCGCGCTGGTGGCCGGTCTCGACGCGGGCCTCGTCTTCAATACTTGGCCGACGATCGATGACGCTATTGTGCCAGCTGCGCAACGGTTGTGGTTTATGAGCCCCATCTGGCGCAACCTGTTCGAGAACACACTTACCGTTCAGTTCGACCATCGCATGGTAGCCTATGCGATCTGGGTCCTTGCCGGTCTGCACGCGATTGACGCCCGGCAGGCGCGGCGTGGCGCCGGTGGAGCTGTCTTGCTCGCCGCCGCGGTGACGGTGCAGGCGGTTCTTGGTATAGTGACTTTGCTCTACCAGGCCCCGCTTCCCTTGGCCCTCACGCATCAGATGGTGGCAATTATAGTGTTCACCATCGCGGTCGTGCATGCGGAGCGAATATCGCATCGAGCTATTTTGCACAAACTGCAAACCGTCGCTGCGGAGCAACGTGCGTGATCAAGGACGATGTCATAGACGGAGTTGCCGTCCTGACCATGATACATGGCAAGGCCAATGCGCTCGACATCGAACTCTGTCATGCGATTGCCGATCGTTTTATCGATCTGCGTAAGTCGGATGCGAAGGCGGTGGTGCTGACCGGGCAGGGCAAGATCTTTTCTGCCGGTGTCGATCTGAAACGATTAAGTGAGGGCGGTGCTGATTATATCCGCCAATTTCTGCCGTGCCTGCACCGCCTTTATGAGACAGTATTCTTTCATCCGAAGCCGGTTGTGGCGGCGGTCAATGGGCACGCCATCGCGGGCGGCTGTGTGCTTGCCTGCTGCGCGGACCGGCGCATCATGGCGCAAGACGTCGGACGAATCGGTGTGCCCGAAATTCTTGTCGGCGTGCCGTTTCCGGCACTGGCCTTCGAAATCGTGCGCTTTGCGGTGCCGCCGCGATACCTGCCGGAATTCACGCTGTCGGGCGCGACCTATGCGTCCGACGAGGCGTTGCGGCGTGGCTGGGTCGACGAAATAGCGGAGCCAGAAGACCTTCTGGAGGATGCAATGGCGGTCGCGCGCCAATTATCTTTGCTGTCTCCGGCAGCCTTTACGCAGACAAAAAAGCAGATCCGCCAGCCGGTCACCGAGCGATTGCAAGCCGGCGGCGTGGCCACCGACAAGGCGGTCACAGAAATCTGGACCGCGCCGGCCACACTCGCGTTTATCCGCGACTATGTCGCGCGGACGCTGAAGAAGTCCTAGCGAATTCACTTCGCCTTCAGGCCCTGCTCGAGGTCGGCGATGATATCGTCCTTGTCTTCGATCCCGACCGACAGTCGCACGACGTCCGGTCCGGCGCCCGCCTGAATTTTCTGTGCGTCGGATAGTTGCCGGTGCGTCGTCGAAGCTGGATGAATGATGAGCGAACGCGTATCGCCAATATTGGCGAGGTGGGAGAAGAGTCTCACATTGGAAACGAGCTCCACGCCGGCGTCGTAACCGCCCTTCAACCCGAATGTAAGCACCGCGCCGGCGCCCTTCGGTACATATTTCTTGGCGAGCGAGTGATACTTGTCGCCTGGGAGCCCTGCGTAGCTCACCCACGCAACTTCCGGACGCTTCGACAGCCATTTGGCGACCGCCAGCGTATTGTCACAGTGGCGTTGCATGCGGAGAGGCAATGTCTCGACGCCGGTGAGAATGAGGAAGGCATTGAATGGCGACAGCGCGGGCCCGAGATCGCGCAGCCCGAGCACACGGCAGGCGATCGCGAACGCAAAGTTGCCGAAGGTCTCGTGCAGGATAATGCCCTGATATTCGGGGCGGGGTTCCGAAAGCATTGGATATTTCTTGTCGCGCGACCAGTTGAAGGTGCCACCGTCAACGATCAGTCCGCCGATAGAGTTGCCGTGGCCGCCCAGAAACTTCGTGAGCGAATGCACGATAATGTCCGCGCCGTAGTCGATTGGCTTGCACAAATACGGTGTGGCAAGGGTGTTATCGACAATCAGGGGCACGCCAGCCTTGCGCGCGATCTTTGAGATCGCCTCAATGTCGACAATGATTCCGCCCGGGTTGGCAATCGACTCGATGAAGATACACTTTGTTTTCGGCGTGACCGCTTTTTCAAAAGAAGCGAGGTCATCGGGATCGGCCCAAACGACATTCCAGCCAAAGTTCTTGTAGGAATGGTTGAACTGATTGATCGAGCCACCATAAAGTTTTTTCGATGCGACGAGCTCGTCACCCGGTGTCATCAGCGCGTGCATGACGACCACTTGCGCGGCATGGCCAGAGGCGATGGCGAGGCCCGCGGTGCCCCCCTCGAGGGCTGCCACGCGTTCTTCCAATACGGCGCAGGTTGGATTGCCGATGCGGGTATAGATATTTCCGAAAGTCTGCAGCCCGAATAGCGCGGCCGCGTGATCGACGTCGTCAAACACAAAAGAGGTCGTTTGATAGATTGGAGTGGCGCGCGCGCCGGTGGTCGGATCTGGCTTGGCGCCGGCGTGTACCGCGAGGGTATCAAAGCCGGGAATTCGGTCTGCGTCAGCCATGGGTCCCCCTGATAAAAAAGGTGTAGTTGGCGGCTTACATTTGTTCGAGCGGAATAAGGCGGCGATTAGTGAGGCCGGAGAGCGACGGCGTCAAGGCTTGTCATTTTCAGACGGACCGAGGCGCATGCGCTGCACGCCTGAGCCTAAATTCTGTGCGCGCTTTGAGGAAAGCGTGCGTGAATTGACACCCATCCATGAAATCTCCGACGAGAGACGACCATATTCGATCTTTGGACAGCGGTTCATGACAACCTTCAACCCGGCATCTTCCGCCAGTTTCGCCGCTTCGTCATTGCGCACCATGAGTTGCATCCAGATGACGTTCGGCTTGGGTTGAAGCGCGATGGCCTCCTTCACCACAGGCGGCACGTGCTCGGTCGCGCGAAAAATGTCGACCATATCTACTGGCTCGGGAATATCGGACAGTCTTGCGTAGACTTTTTGACCGAGGATGGTCTTTCCCGCCTGTCCCGGATTGACCGGGATCATCCGGTATCCGCGCTCCATCAAATATTTGAATGCGAAATAGCTAGGCCGATTATCCTTCGGTGAAATACCGACCATGGCGATCGTTTTCACCGTATTCAGGATGCCGCGGATATAGCTGTCGGGGTAGGCGTCGTGATTCATTCAGACGACGCCGGTTGCTTTGCGATGACTGCGCGCAGGCGGGTATTCTCCGCTTCCAGTTGGGCGATTTTGGCTTGCACGACGGCAAGCGCCTCCTCGATTTCAGCTTCGGTAAAACGCGTGACAATATGCGCGGAGCAGTTCACGTCCCAGGCCTCAATTGTGAAAAGAATGGCTCGCTCAGGCCGAGCCTTGTAGCCGTCGTCGAACAGGCGTTCGATCAGGGTGGGATCGTCTTCGATCACACGCGCGCGACCCCAAAGTTTTATGCGCTGACGGCGGCCAGGATCGAGCAAGAACAGGAAGGCCCGGTCGTTCTCGGAGAGATTAGCGAGCGTGATGTACTGGCGGTTGCCTCGATAATCGGCGAAACCCAGCGTCCTGTCGTCGATGACTTTGATAAATCCCTTTGGACCACCCCGGTGCTGGACATAGGGAGCGCCGTCGGCCGTTGCGGTTGCGAGAAAGGCGGTATCCTGTTCGGCGATGAATTTTGCGAGCTCCGCCGTCACCCGATCCGGAAAACCTTCTGCCATGCGGCGCTCGTATGCCTTGGCCGATCCACGTTCGGCTTGCGCATGCTGCGCCGCGAGCGTGAACACGCGGCTCGAATTGTTCATGTCTACCGTCACTCCGCCCGCTGCTCTGAGGAACAAAGATAGCGTCTCGCTGTTGCTCACGGTAGGGCCGCGCATGTTTGATTTGGGCAGGATTGCGGTGGCAAACGACATAAGATCGTCATTCTGCTTTGCTGCGATCCGGACGCTGAGGGGCGCCGCCTAGGTTGTGCACAAACAGGAGGCGTTCGATGTGTGACTACAGTCTTCACGACGTTGCGTCCCGACCCGCTAAGGTCGGCGACAAACTGGTATCGACACAATTTCCAAATGCCATCACGCGCGGTTTCTCGGATCCGAATCAACCGCGCGTAGCCGTCTGTCTGCTGCCCGGGACAGAGCTTGCATTCGAAAATGACGTCGAATGCGATGCGTCGTTCCGGTTCTTGCCCACCCGGAAGTCGACCCACAAAGTCGCCCGTTTCCGGCAGGTGAATCTCAATCGGCCGGCAGCGCATCATGATGCGCTGGAGTTCCCCGATGGGAAGATCGTGCTGGTTACCGATCTTTGTGAGGGTCAACACGCGACTGTGCTGCAATTGCCGAGCACCGGGCGGCCTGCGATCGAGCAGGGCGAGCAGGAAGTCCCGCAGAATGCCTCTCTCATCGCTTGATCTGACATAAGCTCAGAGAGCCACCGGGTCGCCGGTGGCTCTCTATGCAACTTTGCAGATGAGACCTGTTGACGACCGTTTTAACGGTCTTCCCATTTCGGCTCACGCTTGCCGATGAACGCATTCAGGCCTTCTTCTGCGTCGCGCGCCATCAAATTCTCGACCATGACTTCAGAGACGTAACGGTAGGCATCTGACAGGCTCATTTCTGCCTGCCGATAGAAACCCTCCTTGCCGATTTTCACGATATGACTGGATTTACCCGCGATCTTGTGCGCGAAGGTCAACGCTTCCTCGCGTTCCTTTCCAGGCTTCACCACGCGGTTGATGAGTCCAATGCGATAGGCATCTTCCGCGGATACGGCATCGCCCGTCAGCAGCATCTCCATGGCATGCTTGCGTGCAACGTTGCGGGAGAGTGCGACCATTGGCGTCGAACAGAACAAACCGATGTCGACGCCAGGCGTGGCAAATGTGGCGTCGGTGGAGGCAACCGCCAGATCGCAGCTCGCCACCAGCTGAGAACCGGCGGCGGTCGCCACGCCTTGCACGGCGGCAATCATGGGCTGAGGCAGATTGACGATCTGCTGCATCATTGCGCTGCACAAGGTCATGATCTGACGGAAATACGCGCGGCCGCCATCGGCGTCGCCACGGCGGCCGGTGAGTTCCTTGAGATCGTGGCCGGCGCAGAAACCCGGGCCATTGGCCGCAAGCACCACTGCACGCACGGTCCTGTCGGCCGCGATTTCGGAAAGGTTGTCCGACAGCGCGACCAGCATTGCTTCCGAAAGACTGTTGCGGGCTTCCGGACGATTGAGCACGAGGATGGCGACATCGTCATCACGCTCGCGCAACAGCACCGGTGCATCGGCAGCAAGCTTGGTTGGGGCATTCATTGGAGGCAGTCCCACACTCAACTCCGCCGAACCTTAATCCGAAGTCAGGCCCGCGCAAGGCTCGGAACACGGCCAGGCAATGGGGCGTTAGTGAGGGCGTTTGCTGGAGCATGACGAAGCGACGCGCAAGATCGCGCCGACCGCAGCCGGCGGCGCAGAGCGAACTCCTGCCGCTCGGCAATGTCGATGCTCACGTTCTTTATCAACCGGGGCGGCAGAGGTCTTTCCAGGAGCCGCAAGCAGAAACTGGAAAAGGCCAGGGACGAACTGCGCAAGCTCCACCGTAACAAGAAGAGCTGAAATAACGGATTGACCGGGTGACGGCGGCGTCTAAGACCATGACGCCGGATCGACCGGCGACGGGGAACCCGCATGCCGGCGCCGGCAATGACTGTCGACGAGATTTCCAGGCTGCTGCACGAGGTGTTTCCTCAGGGATTCTATCCCGGCTGCGGCCTCACGATCGAACGCGTGGAATATGCGAAAAGCCGCATACGACGGCACTTCCAGGAAGGGTACATTCGGCCGGGCGGCACCATTTCGGGCCCGACCATGATGGAGCTTGCCGATTTTGCGATGTATGTCGCGGTTTTCTCCGCTGTTGGTCCTCAGCCGCTGGCGGTCACGACAAATCTCAACATCAATTTCCTTCGAAAGCCGGGGAAGGGCGATCTGATCGCGGATGCCCGTTTGATGAAGGTTGGAAAGCGGTTGGCGGTTGGCGAGGTTGAAATCTTTTCGGACGGTGTTTCCGAGCTGGTGGCGCATGTTACGTCGACCTATTCGATCCCTCAGGGTCATTGATTAGCCATTGGTACTAAAATACCATTCTCATAAACATTTGATTTTACTTTATAAATATCGCAATCCGGCCATTGACCGGCAGTGAGCGTCTCAGCTAGATACCGCCAGCGCTGCTGGGGCGCGCTCAAGCTCCTAAGGAATGATCATGAAGACCTATTCGGCCAAAGCTGCCGACATCGAGAAGAAATGGGTGACAATTGACGCCACCGGGCTGGTTGTTGGCCGTCTTGCCTCGATCGTGGCGCTGCGCTTGCGCGGGAAGCACAAGCCATCTTACACGCCGCATGTTGATGACGGCGACAACGTCATCGTCGTCAATGCCGCCAAGGCGGTGCTGACCGGCCGCAAGCGCGAAAAGAAAGTCTATCACCATCACACGGGTTTCATCGGCGGCATCAAAGACCGCACGGCGAAGGCAATTTTGGAGGGGCGTTTCCCCGAACGTATCGTCGAAAAGGCCGTGGAGCGGATGTTGCCGCGCGGGCCGCTTGGGCGCGTTCAACTCGGAAACTTGCGCGTCTATCCGGGGGCCGAACACCCGCATGAGGCGCAAAAGCCCGAAAAACTCGATGTCGCCGCGATGAACCGCAAGAATGTGAGGAGTGCCTGACCGTGGCTGAAACCGTGCAATCTTTGGAAGGTTTGGCGACTCTTAAACCGGCTGCTCCCGAAGCGCCGAAATACGAGAAGAAAGTCGATGCCCAGGGACGCGCTTATGCGACCGGCAAGCGCAAGAACGCTGTAGCGCGCGTGTGGATCAAACCGGGCTCCGGCAAGATCCTCGTCAATACGAAGGCTGTGGAAGTCTTTTTTGCGCGGCCCGTGTTGCGGATGTTGATTCAGCAGCCCCTGGTCGCCACCAACCGCGGCGGACAATACGACGTCACCTGCACTGTTTCGGGCGGAGGTCTGTCCGGCCAGGCTGGCGCTGTGCGTCACGGATTGGCCAAGGCGCTGACCTACTTCGAGCCCGATTTGCGTGGCGCGCTCAAGCGGGGCGGGTTTCTTACCCGCGATCCGCGCGTCGTCGAGCGCAAGAAATATGGTCGGGCAAAGGCACGGCGCTCCTTCCAGTTTTCGAAGCGCTAACCGGTCAATATCTTACGAAGGGCGCGCCAACGCGCGCCCTTTTAGTTTTCCGGTTCCCGATCGTTCGAATTTTATCGCACGCGTTTACCGTAAATGGGCATGCTTTTGGCTCGCTGCAGGTTGGCGAACCTCAATATCGGCTCCGAAAATTGATTACAATTCGAGCAAGTCTTTCATCGAAGCCTGCCTAATTGCGCAACGGAATCCTACGGCCACGGCGTTATTTTACCCCCGCGGTCCGGTGCGATGCGCGTGCCGGACGGGCTGGTGGGAGCGCGTATGCTGTTGGCGGTTAACCTCCAATCCGCGACCTTGGATTTGCCAACGTTGTCGTTGGTGGCCATATGCATTGCCGGCCTGCTCGGCCTGTTCCTGATCATCGATTGGATGCAGCAGCGTAATGTCCGTGCCCTCGCATGGTGGGGTTCGGCTTATTTGATCGGCGCCTCGGCGATGGCGTTGGGAACCATGCCGACACCAATCATCCAGTTGCCGCCAATAGTACCTGGCGCGCTGACCTTCCTCGCCTGCGGCATGATCTGGAACGGGGTACGGCTGTTCCAGGGCAGGCGAGTGTTGCCATTCGCAACCTTCATCGGCGCCGCTCTCTGGTTGGGAGTTGGTCAGATTCCAGGAGCTTTGGACGACGGCAGGGGCGCAGTCCTCGGCGCTCTGATCGTCCCGCTCTACACGTTCTTCATCGCGATCGAACTTTGGCGGGAACGGCGCCAGACGCGCTATTCGCGTGCCGCAGCCATCGTAGTGCCGTGCTTGCACGCAGGAATCTTTCTGGTGCCGCTCGTCATGCGCGCGCTCCTGCCTGCAGGGCATGATACAATTTGGCTGACGGTCTTCACTCTTGAAACAATTCTCTACGCCGTTGGCACCGCATTCATTGTGATGCTGATGGTCAAGGACCATCACGTTCACGTTTATCGCACCGCCGCGTGCACGGACCATCTG
>Ga0134126_10005360_pt1 | contig 16030 bp, 13 predicted proteins | sample KB31752_FD_96881 | JGI IMG/M metagenome (GOLD analysis project Ga0134126, IMG submission 96881) | Terrestrial soil microbial communities with excess Nitrogen fertilizer from Kellogg Biological Station, Michigan, USA - KB3-175-2 | ecosystem: Environmental > Terrestrial > Soil > Unclassified ...
GCCAACCGCTCAACCTGCGAACCGATCACCACGAATGGAAACAGCTCATCGCCCGCGCAGGCGTGGCCGAGCGTCGGCTACACGACGCCCCGCACACCGCCGCGACAGTGCTCCTCCTGCTAGGTGTCGCCGGACGCACCGTCATGGGCGTGATGGGATGGTCCAACACCGCAATGGCCGCGCGCTACCAGCACATCACCGCCACCATCCGGCACGACGTTGCCCAACGCGTCGGTGGGCTGCTCTGGGAGCCAACCAGGGGCCCCTCACCAGAACCGTCCGACGGTGACCCGGCTGCGTGCACAGCGGCGCAAATGCAACCAGAAATGCAACCACTACCTAGAACGGATCCGCACAGACGATCATCACGCCCGGCGTTGACGCTGGTCAAGGGTGGCGGAAGCGGAGGGATTCGAACCCCCGGACCCTCGCGGGTCGCTCGCTTTCAAGGTCGTCGACCCACTGATCAGCAGTGACCGCTCCAACAGTATGGGCAGGTTGTCGGCCCGGGCATGACCACTCCCGGGCCTTACTGATCGCTGGCGAATGCAACCACTGCGGTTGTGCCACTGGGACGTCCGTCGCCCGTCGGTGCCACGATCGGAGCAGGGTGTGTGTCCCACGGGCCTCGACCACTACGTACACGTCCTCTACCAGCGAAAACTGGTGCTGGTGGGGTTAGTCGCAGGTAGTGACGCCCGCGGATTAAAAATTTGCTGTTCCGAGTGTCGCGTAGTGCCGGGTAATGGTGGTTAAGGCCGGTAAATGTACGTCAGCGGCTATCTTTGCTGGTTTAGGGTGTCGGGTAGTGTCGGGCAGTGTCGTGTTCGCACAAAACAGCGGAGCCCGATATGAGCCCGGCATAGATCTTCCAGAACGCATATACGCAGTTATGAGATGGGTCGCAAGATCGAAGGGATTGTCGCATAACTTTGCAAAATGCGTGCATTACACCCAAGCTTCGGCACGACCATCCTGGCGTTGCCTACAGACTCTTGCTCGTCATCGCCGAGCGATCTTCTGGCAGGGTAATGTGCTGACTTTTGCCGTGTGCAAGAACCGCGGGCAGCTATACGGTCTTCACGCCGACCTGCCGCCGATCCCACTGCATGATCTGCGCCACGGCGCGCCCAGTTCCGGCAACGGCCTCGAGGCCATACCGATCTCCACTCCGGCATCGTGCTCACCGTTGACGCTTACACCAGCGTGCTGCCCGACCTCGCCCACCATGCCGCGGAATCGTTGTCATGGGCGCCTCTATGTCCCCTCTCGCGGCCCCATCCGATAGGCCTGCGAGCAGCGAGTCCGCCCGGCCAGCGATCGGAGCGAGGATGAACGCCACTCGATCCTGGTGCGGTTACTCTCGGTTGCCACTGTGCCCGAGTGTGCGGTAGGCGGGCCTGAGTAACTCGGTCAGCGGACGATCGCGCACCGCGAGGGCGATGTCGGGAAGCTGGTCGAGCAGCGCTGTGGACGCGGTCACCGGCGGGCTCGGGGCGCGTGTGGGGGCCTGTGGGGCGAAGTAGGAGTCGAGGTAGTCGGCCAGTGGACGGCTGGGCTGCTCGCCGCGGTCGGCGGCTGGGGGACCGGGGCAGCGGGCGGCTTGGAGGTTGGCCAGCAGGTCTTCGCGCTCACGCCCGCGCCAGGCGAGGATGGCGAAGGGGTCAGCGTCGAAGGACTCGGCGAGCAGGTAGAACGTCGCGGCGAGGTGCTTGCACGGCACCGCGGCGTCGGGGCAGGAGCAGTCCAGTGACACCTCCCGCGCGGTGGCCGGGAACAGTGACAGCCCGAGTCCGGCGAAGACGTCCTCGATGTCGTCGGGCATTTCGCCGGACAGCAGCATGGCCGTGTACCAGGCATTGCCGGCGAGAGAGCGTTCGGCCTGTGCCCACTCGGATTTGCCGAATGCGGTGAGCCCGATTCGTACCCGGTAGGGCCGCGGCCGGCTGCCCTGCACCTGGGCGGTGACCGAGCCGGGACCCACGTCCATCGAGATCACCTGCCCGGTGCGGGCGTAGCTTCGCCCGCGCGCGAGGCGGTTACCCAGGCCGATGCCTTCGAGCACCTCGATGAATCGCTCGGACCACCAGGTCTTCGCGATCGCACCGCGGGTGCTGTGGGCCTTGAGCCCGCCCTCGACGGTGCGCGGGCGCGACCGCGGCCCGTACCAGTTTTTACCGGCCCGGTTACTCATCGACGGCTCCCGCAGACAGCGCGAACACCTCGCGCAGGTCGCGGGTGGACAGCTCGGTCAGCCACCCCTCGCCGTCAGTGACCACGAGGTCGGCCAGTGCCTTTTTCTCCTCGATCATGTCGTCGATCTTCTCCTCCAGGGTGCCGGTGCAGATGAACTTACGGATCTGCACGGTGCGCTTTTGCCCGATCCGGAAAGCGCGGTCGGTCGCCTGGTTCTCCACGGCCGGGTTCCACCACCGGTCCAGGTGAATCACGTGGTTGGCGGCGGTGAGGTTCAGCCCCGTTCCACCCGCCTTCAGGGACAACAGGAAGATCGACGGACCCTCCCCGGACTGGAAGCGGGCCACCATCTCGTCGCGCCGCTTGCGGGGGGTACCGCCGTGCAGGTAGGCCACGTCCTGGTCGAAGCGCGCGGCCAGGTGCGGCAGCAGCATTTCGGCGAACTCGGTGAACTGGGTAAAGCACAGCACCCGGTCACCCTCGGCGAGGATCTCCTCCAGGATCTCCTCGAGCCGGATCACCTTGCCTGACCGGGTGCCGATGGGTGAGCGGTCGTGCAGCACGTGCGCCGGGTGGTTGCAGACCTGCTTGAGCTTGGCCATCGCAGCGAGCACGTTGCCCCGCCGCTCGATCCCCTCGGTGTTCTCGATCTTCTCCATCATGTCGTCGACGATCGACTGGTACAGCGAGGCCTGCTCGGTGGTCAGCTGGCAGTACTGCTTGACCTCGATCTTCTCGGGCAGGTCGTCGATGATCGCCGGGTCGGTCTTGAGTCGACGCAGCACGTACGGGCGGGTGATCGCGCGCAGCCGTTGCGCGGGCTGGGTCTGCCCATGCCGTTCGATGGGGATCGCATAGCGGGTGCGAAACAGCTCCGACGATCCGAGCATGCCGGGATTGAGGAAGTCCATGATCGCCCACAGCTCGGCGAGACGGTTCTCCACCGGGGTCCCGGTGAGCGCGACGCGGTGACCCGCCTCCAGCCGCCGCACCGCCTTGGCCGCTCGGGACAGGCTGTTTTTCACCGCCTGCGCCTCGTCCAGCACGACCCGGTGCCACCCGTGGCTGGCGAGCTCGTCGATGTCGCGGGTGGCCGTGGCGTAGGTGGTGACCACCAGGTCGATGTCTTTGAGGTGTTCGCGCAGCGCATCGCCGTGCAGCCGCGCGCCGCCGTGATGCGGGTAGACCCGCAGGCCGGGAGCGAACTTCGCCGCCTCCCGCTGCCAGTTGCCGACCAGCGACATCGGGCACAGCAGCAGCGTCGGTCCGGTGCCGGGATCCTGGTGGCACTGCAAGCATTCCATGGCCAGCAGTTGCACCGTCTTGCCCAGTCCCATGTCGTCGGCCAGGCAACTGCCCAGCCCGAGCGAGGACAGAAACACCAGCCACGACAGGCCGCGTTGCTGGTAGGGGCGCAGTGTCGCGGTGAAGCTGGGCGGGGGTTGCAGTGGTTGCAGCGACTGGGCCGCGGCTCCGCTGAGCAGATCGCCCAGCCAGCCGTCGGCGCGCACCGAGGTGACCTCCAGCGGGGTGTCGAGGTCCTCGGGGTGGCTGGCGGCCAAGGCGAGGATCTCGGCCGCGGTCTTGCGCCCGGTGGGTTCGCGCGCCAGGAACTCCAGCCCGCGGCGCAGCTGCTCGGGGTCCACCACCACCCACTGGCCGCGCAGCCGGATCAGCGGCGCCTTGGTCTCGGCCAGCGCGGCGATCTCGTCCTCAGTCAGGGTGTCGTCGCCGACCGCCAGCTCCCACCGGAACTCCACCAGCTGGTCACGACCGAACTTGCTTTCCTTCTTGACCACCCCGTCGACCGGGGTGTACGCCGACATGGCGAGCCCGAGCTTGCTGCGCCGGTCCCACCAGGACGGCAACAGAACTCCGAACCCGGCCTCGTCGAGTAGCGGGGCAGCGGTGGACAGGAAGTGGTAAGCGCCCTCAGCATCTAGGTCCAGATGGGAGGGACGGGCCGTGTGCAGGCCTGATGCGAGCTCGGGGTAGATCCGGCTGGCCCGGCCGAGCTCGGCCAGCAGCAGCTCCTCGGGGCGTTCCAGCCACCGGCGCAGGCTGCCACCGTCATTCCACGCCTGCCCGGCGGGAACCAGCAGGCTGGGGTCCGCCATGGACTGCAGCAGGAATTCCAGCCGCCAACCCGGGCCGGCCGGTGTCTCCTCGCGCCCAGTCTCCTCGCGCCCAGGCTCGTCGGGCCCAGTCTCGGTGAGCCGGAAGGTTGCCCTGGCCGGGCCCGCCTTGCCGACCCCGACGGTCTCCCATGGCCGCAGCGACTCAACCAGCCTGTCGAGCTCGTCCGCATCCGCCTCGAACCGGCCGTTCGGAGCGGTCAGCGCCGTGAGCCAGGCCTCCGTAGCGGGCAGACGTTGTGGGCGACGGCCGCGCCGGGGTGGCAGCAGATCGGTCCCTGCTGGCAACGCCGCCCGCACGGCCGCATCCAGCATGCCGCGCAACGCGGAGGTGGCCAGCTCGTGGGCATCGTGTTCTCCCTGCTCGGCCCGGCACACCGGCGGCATCGCGGTGACCAGCGAGTTCAGCGTGACGACATCCGGACCCTGCACCACCGGACGCCACAAGGCCACGGTCCCGCACTCGTCGCGGGCGAGTGCCGGTAGAACCCGGCCGCGCTCGACCAGCTCCCGCGCGAAGGCCGCTAGGTCGGCGAGGTAGGCGATGGACGCGCCATACCGGACATCCACGACGGGCTCGTCGAGAGCGGTCAGCGCCGACGCGGCATCGATGCACACCACCGGAACGGTCCACGGCAGCAGCGCTGGTGGGTTTTGCGGTGCCGGGCGCGGCGTAATCCGGATCAGCTCCGGCGAGTCCAGCGGCGCCGACCGCAACGACGGTAACAGCAGCACCGCGCTGCCGGGCTTTCCCGCGTGGATCCCGGTGATCACGTCGGCGGGTGCGGCGAAGGGATGCGGGCGGGCCGAGCGCAACGCCTGGCTTGGGCTCTTCACCGTGAGATCGGAATCTTCGGACCACAGGCACAAGCCGTTCGAGGTGGACCAGAAGCCGTGCAGGACCAACATGTGGCGTTGCCTCTTTCGTCGCGCGCGGACGCCGAGCTAACGAACACGGGAAAACGGCGTGACGTCCAGCCACGCCGCCCCACATGATCATGCTGCTGTGCTGAAGACTGCTGTCGCAAGCCGGCGCAGCCGGCGTTTGAGTCAGAGCGCGCAGTTCCCCACCACATCCGCCATCACCGCCTCTACCCACTGATCCGGCTGATCACCCTGGTCGGGCCGCGTCGCGGCGAGGCCTGCGCACTGCGCTGGTGCGGTGTGGACCTGCAGCACGGGCGCTGGTCGTCTGCCAGCAACTCCAGCACCACGGTGTCGAGCTGGCCCTCTGTGACACCAAGACCCCCGGCAGCCTTCGCATGATCGCGCTCGACCGGCTCACCGTCACCGTCCTACGCCACCACCGCCATCGAGGGCCAGGTAGGCGGGTCCGTCTTCACCAACCAGCGTGGAGACCCGATCGAACCCGACCGGCTCGGCGAGCTGTTCCACCGCCCGGTCCGCGACGCCGGCCTGCCCCCGGCCGCCAGCAACGACCTCAAGACCGTGCAGACAATGCTCGACCATTCCAGCATCGTGCTCACCGCCGACACCTACACCAGCGTGCTGCCCGACCTCGTCCACCACGCCGCCGAAGCCACCGCCCGTCTGATCCTCACCGCCGCCGGCGCCACCTCCCGTGCCCCGCCTCACCAACGCCCGGCCTAACGACCGCCACACTTCACCATCCCCCCACGGCGATCTGGCCGTTGGCGACACTTCACAGCACCTTTTGAGGCCTGCGGACGTCCGAGTCTGTCAGTGCCAATCCGTACCCTCGGGATGTCGATCGCGGCGGTTGGCGCTCTTGCCGCTACGGTCAGGCGTCCCAAGCGAAGTCGACCTGCTCGACGACGCTTACTCCTATCCCGCGGCAACGACGCCAATGTGCATTGCTGCGCCGGGGGGAGGGGCTGTATTCCAAGCGCGAGCTGGAGCAGGAGCTGGCCAACGCCCGCTTCGCAGCGTGCACCGCGGTCGGCGCCGCGCAGGCCGGCTACTACCGGTGCCACCGGACCAGCCCCGCACCGCCGCGACCGACGCCCACACCGTGACCGGCCCCAGCCCCGCGCGCTAACTAGCAAGAAGCGGGCCGCGAGGCACAGATGCATTAAGCCTGGCATCCCGCCGACCTTTCCAAGGGCTACCCACCCAGCTCGAGCTTCCCGTCGCCTCGGACCAGTCAATGTACCCGCCTGAACTTCTCCAAAAGATGAGACGAGGCCCGACCAGGCCAGACTTATCATGCGACCCGCCGAGCTCATCTGGCCTGCTCAGAGGTGGCGGAAGCGTGCCGGTGCATGGGCCCGCGGTGGCTTGCATAGGCACCTGTGTGGAGTTGCTATCGCTTGGTGTGGTGGGTCTCCGGCCCCTCGCCTTGGGGGTTGTGCTGAGCTATCGCGATGCTTCGACAGCTCAAGATCGGCGGTGTGGTGACGGCCTGTGCGGTGGCGATGTCCTGTGCCGGCAGCCCACCGGATCCGCCACGACCGGCGCTGGTTTCCTGCACGCAGGCCACCTGGGAGACGATGACTCCGCGGGTCCGAGTGGGTCAGTTGTTTTTGCTGGGCATACCGGCGACCGCAGCCGATGGGCTCTCGCCGGTGATCGAGCGGTTGGCTCCCGGTGGGGTATTTTTGGTCGGCCGCAGCACCGCGGGGGTGGTCGCCACGGCCGCCACCACCGGCACCACCCAACGACGCGGAACCAGCGCCAGCGGCGGGGTCGGGATGTTCGTGGCCACCGACCAAGAGGGCGGCCAGGTCCAAGTCCTGTCTGGGCCTGGCTTCTCCCAGATTCCCAGCGCCAAAGTTCAGGGCAGGTGGAAGCCGGAGGTGTTGCAGGCCGCCGCTACCGGCTGGGGCCAAGAGCTACGGGCCGCTGGCCTTAACGTCAACCTTGCTCCGGTGGCTGATGTGCTGTCCCCCGCGCTTGGCACCGCCAACGCGGCGATCGGCCGCTACGACCGAGCGTATGGCACCGACCCGCAGGATGTCTCCAAGCACGTCCTGGCTTTTGCCTGGGGTATGCGTGACGCTGGTGTGGTCAGCACAGTCAAACACTTCCCTGGCCTCGGCCGGGTGCGGGACAACACCGACTTCTCATCCGGTGTGGTGGACGAGCAGACCACCGCGACCGACCCCGACCTGCTGCCGTTTTCCCGCGCCTCCGGGGCAGAAACGCCGTGGATGATGGTGTCCTCAGCGATCTATTCAAGAATCGACCCAGAACAGCCAGCCAGCTTCTCCGCAGCAATCATCACTACCTTGCTCCGGGAGAAAATCGGTTACCGGGGACTGATCGTGTCCGACGATCTCGGCCGGGCCAAGCAGGTCGCCGCCGTGCCACCCGGACAACGCGCCGTGCGGTTCCTCCGCGCCGGAGGAGATATCGTGCTGACCGCCGACCCGGCCACCCTAGGCCCGATGATCGACGAAGTACTATCCACCGCAACCCGCGACCCCGAATTCGCCGGGCGCATCACCGCAGCCCAACGACGCATCCTTGAGGCCAAAACCCATCTTGGCCTCATACCATGCGGCCGCTCCTGATCGCATGTCGCCGGGATCAGTCAGCGGCGTGAACAGGACATTCACGGCATACATAAATCGCCGATGAAGATCGTATCTCTATCGGTCACAGGAATGGCTGGCGGTCTGCGGAACAGGTGGTGCCGTCGGCCGGAAGCTGCAGGGTGATTAGGTAGTTGGCCTCCGCAGCGCTGGCGCAGGCGCTATGCACGTTCAACGTGGTGTGCCCATAGCCCTCGACGATCAAAAGCCGGGCGTTGCCGAGTTCGTCGGTGGTGGCCTGCGCGTTCCATAGCGGAGTCTCGGGATCGTAACGATTGTTCACCACCAGGATCGGGTGCTGACCGGAATGGTCCCAGGGGCCAAGGTAACGGTCACGGTCGGCAGCGGGCCAGGTGATGCATTGCGCCATGTCGAACAGTACAGTCAGCCCGAAGTACGGTTGACGCTGATCTTCCGCCGGGATGAGCCGTTGGTAGGCCTGCGGGTCTCGCGGGTAGTCGCTGTCCACGCACTGCACAGCGAGAAACGACCCGGAATGGCGAGGTATGTACGGGTCGAGGGTCAATGGCGGACCCTTCGCCGCGGCGCCAGCGGGGTGCAGCGAGTCGTAGACACCCTGCAATACCGTCGCCAGATTGCGCCAGCGGGTCGAGCTGTGCAAGCCGTAAGAGACCGCACTCAATACTGCGGCCAGGCTGGTGCGCCCACTGCCCCCTTGCTTGAGCCGGGCAAGGATGTCGGCGAACTTGCGATGTGGTTCACCAACCGAAAATGCGCATCGAGGCCCCGCTTGGCTGCAGCGGTCAAAAAACGCATCAAGTTCCTCGGCTTGCGAGCGTGCGGTGTCCGCGCGCACGTCGACCGGTAGATGCTCCTGACCGGGTCGACCGGTCGAGTTGGCCACCAGATCCAGTGCCCCGTCGAAGACCATGGCGCGCGTGCGATCGGGAAATAGGTTGGCGTAACTAGCGCCGACATAGGTGCCATAGGAATAGCCCAGAAAGCTCAGACCTTCGTCACCGACTGCCTGCCGCAGCAGCTCCAGATCGCGGGCCGTGTTCGCCGACGAGATGTGTGCCAGCAGCTCACCGGATGCTGCCGCGCAGCTGTGGCCCAGCGCAGCGCTGCTGGCGAAAAACTGTGCCAGCTGCTCGGGACGCACCGGCGAACCCACCAGCTCGTCGGCTGCTGCGGCGTTGCTGGTGCACCGCACAGGAGTGCTACCCCCGACGCCGCGAGGGTCGAAGCTCACCAGGTCGAAGCGTTGACGCAGCACCTCAGGGTAGGAAGGGCCAAGGCTTCGGAGCCCACCGACACCTGGGGTTCCTGGACCACCGAAGTTGACAAACAGCGAACCGATGCGGTGCGCCGGATCCGCCGCCGGCAATCTGACCATCGACAGCGTGATCCTTGCGCCGTGCGGCTGATTGTAGTCAAGCGGCACCGTCGCGGTGGCGCACTGAAACAACCGGCCGCAACTAAGCCAGTGCAGTGCCGGTATTGCAGCGCCGTTAATACCCAGCGGCCCCAGCGCAACCTGCCGTGGCGGAGACAGCGTCCTAAGAACGTTGTGGTTATGGCCAGAAAAGCTATGGTCATGCCCAGTACTGCAGGCGGGCACCATCAGCGCGGCTAGCGTGATGAGCCCCGCGGCCAGCCGCGATGACCTCAAGACAGCGACCCGCAAGATCGCGCACTTGTGCCACGCTGGCATCGCAGTCCCTCCGGTGCCGGCCACCTACCGCCTACGATAAATGCGCTGTGCAACCGTCGATCATTGCGGACGGTGACCGCCGGACCTGAAACCCCGGACAACGGCCACGACGATGTCGGCTGTCGCCGATGCGAGACACCTCACTGTCCGGGCAGGACTATAAGCGGCGCAGAGGGTGTCCATTCACGGGTCCGGTCGAGCTGGGCCGTCGCAGTGAGTTGATGTTGGCGGGCTGTCGTGATCGGTGACGGCGTGTCGAGTTCGATCGTGGTACTTGATCGTCGATCATCTGGGTTGTGTCCACACCCGAGCCGCCGTCGCCCTCGTATGACGAGCTGTCGGCGCTGGTGGTGGGCTTGGCCTCGGAGCTGGAGCGGACCCACGCGCGGATCGCGCAGCTGGAGGCGCGGCTGGGGCGTGATTCGACCAATTCCTCCAGCCCACCTTCGGCTGATTCGATCGCGGCCAAGGCCAAGCGGCGGGCGGATCGGTCGTCTCGGGAGCGATCGGCCGATCGCAAGTCCGGTGGGCAACCGGGCCGCAAGGGGTCGGGGCTGGCGCCGACGGTGACGCCGGATCGGACCGAGACACTGCCCGCTCCGGGGGATTGTTCAGGGTGTGGTGCGGATCTGGCCGATGCCGCAGATGCGGGATGAGCTGGGCGCAGGTGTGGGACCTGCCGCCGATCGTGCTGGCCAAGGTGCATTATCTGCTGCCTCGGCGGCGATGCGGCTGCTGCGGAAGATCACCACCGCGGCGCCACCGTGGGGAGCGGCCGGAAACGTGACCTACGGGCCGAACGTCAACGCCGCGGCGATCCTGTTGGTCAGCGAGGGCAATGTGCCCCTGGAGCGGACCGCGCACCTGATGGCGGCGTTGCTGGGTGCCCCGGTGTCGACCGGGTTCGTCGCCCGCGCCCTGCAACGCTTGGCCCAGCGCCTGACCGCGGCCGGATTCGATGAGGCGATGACCCAGGCGCTGCACGCCGAGGAGGTCCTCTGCGGTGACGAGAACCCGACCAACGTGGTCCACAAGGACACCGATGAGCACGGTCAACCGATGCCCGGGTCCCCCCACGCGGTCACGGTGCGCACCCCCGATGCGCGGCTGGTCTACTACGCCCCGATCGGCTCCCGATCCAAGAGCGCTCTCGCGGGCCTAGGCGTGCTGGAGGGCTACACCGGCTACCTGGTCCGCGACGACTACGCCGGCTGGCACCAGTTCGACCCCCAGCTCGCGGGGGTCCAACAATGCGCAGCACACCTGATCCGCCACGCCAAAGGCGTCCTGGAGCTGCACCCCACCCAGCAACAATGGGCCGGACAGGTCATCACCGTGCTGCGCCAGGCCGCCGCCGCGGTCACCGCGGCCCAGGCCCAGGGCCACCATCAGCTCGACCCCCAGATGCTCGCCGACCTGGTCAACGCTACGACCAGGCCGTCGAGTGGGGCATCACCACCAACCGCCACCGACTGGCCCAACGGCAACCACCCCGGATACAACCTCGCCAAACGCCTCGACGACAAGGCCGAGCAGGTCTGGACCTTCACCCGAAACCTCGCCGTGCCCTGAACAAACAATGCCAGTGAGCAGACCCTCAAAGGCCCCAAACGACATCAGGCTGTCTCCGGCTACTGGCACACCCTGACCACCCTCGCCGGATACTGCCGCGTCCGCTCCTACCTCGTCAGCGCCCGCGGCCACGGCGTTCGCGCCATCGACGCCATCCACAACGCCCTCACCGGCAACCCCTGGCTCCCCACACCCGCAATGGCGTGACATCACAGCTCAACCCGTGAATGGACACCGCAGAGGTGCCCGGATGCCCGGTTGGCCATAATGGAACTAGTAATCGCGATGACCACTTCCACGGCAGTGAGGCCGGTACCGACTCATGCCCAGGTTGAGGATCCGCCACACTCCGGAACTGTTGACCTCGCTGTCGTGGTACCGCTCGAGGTACATGCTCATCGTGATGGGCCCGAACTGGTCGTTCTCCCGCAGGTGAATGATCTTTTCGACGACCTGGGTGGTAGTGGCGTGCGGTCGTGACATGCGGACAAGTCTTCGGCCGCCGCCAGCGTTCCCATAACCCTTCCAGGCCATCGGTGCGGTAGCGACGTAGCCAGGTGCAGTAGCGACCGCGATCGCATCGAAACGCACTCTCATGGCCGCTGACCGTGCGCTGAACATGGTGGCGAACCGGACTATCTGAAGATCATAGTACCGGCCGCGGGCGGCGTGACCGGACGTGACATCAACCGGTGTCCACCCGTAGCCATGGTGGCCACCACGATGATTACTAAAGACGCGGAAGTCCTGGTAGCAGCCATGGTCTACGCCAATGCATAGTGGCAGCGGGCGGGTTGGTTTCGTGCTTGATGAGACGGGGGCAGTTGGCTACGGCACGGATAAGTCAGCGGCTGTTGCTGCGTCTGGTCTAAGTCATGCTTGCCGCTGCGGGATTCGGAATTGTGATCGGGCTGGCCTTGGGATTGCTGGGGGCTGGCGGCTCGGTCTTGGCGGTACCGGCGCTGGTGTATGGGGTGGGGCAACCGGTCGGCTTGGCGATCCCGGCCTCGCTGATGATCGTGGGATTGGCCGCGGCAGCTGGTCTGGTGCCGCGGCTGGGCCAGCAGGTGGTGCGCTGGTCGGTTGCGGGCATCTTCGGTGGGGCAGGCATCATGGCGGCGTTCGCCGGTGCGGCGGTGGGTCGGTTGCTTGCCGCGCGGGTGCTGCTACTGGCGTTTGCCGTGGTAATGGTGGTGGCCGCGGTGCGGATGCTGGTCGAGCCGGGTGAACCGCAAGAACCCTCCACGTCCGCTGACAGACAGATGAACTGGCAGATGTGGCTGCCCCGAGCACTGGGCGTCGGGGCTGTGGTGGGCTTTCTGACTGGGCTGTTTGGAGTGGGTGGCGGGTTTCTCATCGTGCCGGCGCTGCTGTTGCTGCTCAGGTTCGAAATGCCGGTGGCAGTGGGCACCTCGCTGGTGATTGTGATGATCAATTCGGTGGCGGGGTTGGTGGCTCATCTGCCCGAGGCCGCCCAATTGAACTATCCGGTCGTCGCCGTGTTTACCGGGGCCGCATTGGTCACCGCCGGGAGCTCAGCATGGGTGGCCCGGCGGCTAGAGGCCCAACGACTGCGCCGCTGGTTCGCCTATCTGATGATCGCCATGGCGCTATTCGTCACCGTCTCAGCCGTGGTGAGTCCAAGTGGACTCAAGTGAGGCGCACAAGTCAAGGCAGTAAAAGGCGCAGGTCAACACCAAGGCCAGAAAAAAGCTCGACTGCTATCCCAACCGAGTCCTCGCCGCCTACATAGCTTCCGGCACCGACAACCCAACACACGGAACCTTCGAACGCACTGACATGCCGATGAGCGGGTGTCGTGTCAATAGGGATCCTGCGGTGATCGCCGGGGAAGCGGCCGATGGCGGCCGCCAGCAGCCGCACGGGTGTTCCACGCGGTTCCCGGTCGCGAGCGGTTTTACATCGCCATGACGGTCCGGATCGACGTTGTCTCCCGACTTGGAAGACTGTCCGAAACTTATTCTTTCTCGTCGTGGTCAGGCGGCCGGAACTCGGTGTGGACTCGTTGGTCGTGGTGGTAGGTGCGTTCCTTGGCGTAGGCGTCGTAGGCCCGATGATCGGCTTCGGTAGCGGGGGCTGTGACCAGTCGGCGGGGGTGTAGCCGTTCCTTGAGCACTACGTTGAGCTGCGCACCGATCAAGGTGACGACGCTTTGCGAGTAGAACCAGGTCAATATGGTGATGACGGTGGCGAAATTGCCGTAGATCCGCTCGGCGTTGTGCAGGCACCCGGCAGCACGTCGCGGGTAGAAACGTCGCGGTCGATGAGCATGCGGAAGGCCATCACAAACAACCCCACATCGAGCACGATTGCGATGAGGCAACCGGCGAGGCGAGCGACTATGCCGAGGCTGGTTCCGAGGGTGGCTTCGGTGACGTAGTTGCTCATCATCGTGCTGATGACCAGGCCGAGCGCGATGGCGCCTAGGGTGAACACGCCGCGCTTGATCTGTACACCGATGCTGGGTCGCTGGGCATGAGGGATTTCCCACACCGAGTTGAATGCTGACTGGATTGCGATGACCACGAAGGAACCGCTCCACAGTGCGCTGAGGATGCCGACCACCAGCGTCCACCACTGGCCGCTCAGGTGGCCGATCGAATCCGTGGTCAGCAGCGGGAAAAACCGGGCCGCGCTGCGTAGCACGTCACCTTGCAGGCTGGATGGCAGGACGTAGCCGAGCAGGGTGACAAAGAGGAGTAGCAGCGGAAAGATCGAGAAGAACGCCCAAAAGGCGATAAGAGTCCAACCGATCAAGCTTGGCCCGCACTCCACCGGCAACGCTGTCGTCGGGTCGACTCATCAGTCAGCTCCTGAAGAAAAGTCCCGCAGACAATCATGACACGGGTGAGCCTCCGATTTGGGTAACCACACTTCGACGGGATTAGTCGCAGACTCCGGGGTGACATTGTGCATGGTTGCTGATGTGCCCGGCTGCGTAAAATCACCCGCAACCGCGGCCAGTTCCTCAGCGAGCGGGCCGCCCTCAAGGGTGCTCTATCTTGCAGTGCGCAACCTCGACGACTACGCGGACCCAGCGTCGGAACACACGATCTTCCCGGCCGCCTGCGATGATTCTGACTCGTCGGCGCACTCCTGGCCGAGCAAAGCGAGATCGCCGCTCAATGGGCCGGGAACTTCGCCAACTCCCGGATCCGGATCGTCACCGCCAGCCCAGAATCGGTCCACGGCCAGCCAACCGTGACAACCGAAATCAACCTTCGACCACGCAAGCGGCTAGGGTTTCGCAAACCGATTGAACAGATCGGACCACTGCTGTTGCGATGATCACCAGAATCCGCCCCACCTCAGTGGGAATCTTCACCGGGCGGAGCTTGCGGGACGCCTTTGCTGTAGTACCGAGAATGACCTGCGGTGTTCCCGGTAGGCGTTCGGTTTGCGGCACGACCGGCAGGGTGCACCGGCACGGTTGCGGCAAGGGCGACGTGCCGCGGTCGGTGGCGGCTCGGTAGCCGGAGCGGTCGTATCTCCGTAGCCGTCACGGATTCGCCTGTCGCTGCGTAGCCGTAGACAGGCTCGCGTATCGACGAGCCGACGGATTGTGATGTCTGCCCACCCCCATGCTCCGCCGGCTGGCCGCCGTGGCCACCGCGTCGGGGGCCGCGGTACCAGCTGTCGATGACGCGCCCGATCCTCGCGCTCGCAGCGCGACGATCGACATGCCTGCCTGGCACCGGCTTCGTACCCCGCGCCTGCTTGTCTGTTAGTCGTCAGTCTGATGTGGCGGCTGCTTCTTATGGCCGGGTGTGGGTTCGTACTGGACGGCCCCGGAGGTGATCTGTGGGATGCCGTCGACCTCTGATGCGTCGGCGACGGCCTCGGCGGCGGCCTTGGCCGCCCGGGCGGTATCTTCAGCAGCCTCCTCCGATGGCTTGTCGGACGCGCCGGTCTCGCGGGTGGCCGCAGACTTGGGCAGGGCCTCGCTGAAGGCGCGGGAGATCCCGTGGAGCGCGGAGGTGACTTCGCTGGGGATTACCCAGAACGTGTTGCCGGTGCCCTGGGCGAGTTGCGGCAGCACCTGGAGGTACTGGTAGGCGAGTAGCTTGGGGTCGGGGTCGTTGCGGTGCACCGCCTGGAACACCTCATCGATCGCCTGGGACTGGCCTTCGGCCTTCAGGATCGCGGCGGTCCGATCACCCTCAGCGCGCAGGATCGCGCCCTGTTTGTCCCCCTCGGCGGTGAGGATTTGGGACTGCCGCTGTCCTTCAGCGGACAGGATGGCGGCGCGCTTGTCTCGCTCGGCCCGCATCTGCTCTCCATCGCGTCCTTGCTCGTCTTCGGCGGGTCGATGGCCTTGATCTCCACTCGGTTGACCCGTATGCCCCACTTGCCGGTCGCGTCGTCTAACGCGCCTCGGAGTTGGCTATTGATGCTGTCGCGGGAGGTGAGCGTCTTTTCTAGGTCCATGGAGCCGACGACGTTGCGCAAGGTGGTGACGGTGAGCTGCTCGACGGCCTGCAGGTAGTTGGCGATCTCGTAGGCGGCCGATCGCGGGTCGGTCACCTGGAAATACAGCACGGTGTCGATCTCGACAACCAGGTTGTCCTCGGTGATGACTGGCTGCGGCTGGAACGACATGACCTGCTCGCGCAGGTCGATGGCCGGATAGACCCGATCGATGGAGGGGATGACGAAGTTAAGTCCGGGCTGCAGCGTGCGGTGGTAGCGGCCGAGCCGTTCGACGTTGCGCGCGCGGGCCTGCGGCACGATGCGCACCACCCGCGGGGCGGTGAAGACCGCAAACAGCGCGAGGAGCAGCCCCGCGATTAGCAAGGGTGAGACTTCCATGATCACTCCCGAGGGTAGACAACGGCGGTGGCGCCGTCGATCTGGATGACGTCAACGGTCGTTCCCGCGGGAATCACCTGGCTTTCATCGAGGGCGCGGGCCGTCCA
>Ga0134126_10005364_pt1 | contig 16027 bp, 16 predicted proteins | sample KB31752_FD_96881 | JGI IMG/M metagenome (GOLD analysis project Ga0134126, IMG submission 96881) | Terrestrial soil microbial communities with excess Nitrogen fertilizer from Kellogg Biological Station, Michigan, USA - KB3-175-2 | ecosystem: Environmental > Terrestrial > Soil > Unclassified ...
AACCCCGCTCTTTCATCGGCCACGCAAAGCATAAATTGGTTGGTAACCGCGATCTGGATAGTTCTTGTGGTCGCCATGATCGTGACCATAGTGCAGTTTCGATTGCAGTTCTGGAACACGATAGAAACGCATGATAGAGCGCAGCGGGTCGTAAGTAGCGTGGAGCATTTTAGAGACGAGCTCCAACGGCTGTTGCGAGAATACCCCGACGAGGCCGGGCCTCACGTGATCGAAATGCTGAATCGGCTAACGGCCGAAGACGCAAAAAAAGCCGAGAACGCTAGGAAAAAGTTTCATCCCCTTTCTTCACGCTCTCCTCCTTCTTCAGGTCCGCCAGCCTGAGTCTTTCGGCCCGAATGAGAATTTGAATCGGGAAGACGTCGTTGCACTTCATCGTTCCGTCAGCCGCGGCATCAGTTCGACGAAATTGCAGGGCTTGTGGCGGTAATCGAGCTGGTGCGTGAGGATGCCTTCCCAGGCATCGCGGCAGGCGCCGCGCGAGCCCGGCAGCACGAAAACGAACGTCTCCCCGATCAGCCCGGCCGTGGCCCGCGATTGCAGCGAGGAGGTGCCAACGGTGGTCGCCGAATACTGATGGAACAGCACCGAAAAGCCGTCCATCCGCTTGTCGAACAGCGGCTCGATCGCTTCCGGCGTCACATCGCGGCCGGAAAATCCGGTACCGCCGGTGGTGAGCACCACCTGCACTTCCGGATCGAGGACGAAACGCTGCACCGCGGCCCGGATCGCCTGCCGATCGTCCGTCACCACCACGCGCTCCGTGCAGCGATGTCCGTCGGCCTCGATGAGCGATTTGAGCAGGGCGCCGGCGGTATCGGTCTCGACCGTGCGGGTATCCGAGACCGCGATGACCGCGATGCCGAGCGGCACGAAGGGGCGGTCGGCAAAACGCTCGGCGGGCTTGAAGTTCGCTTCCATCACAATGCCTCCTGCACGGTGTTGTCGTCGTCGGAGCGCGGGTCGAGCGACACCACTTCCGGCGTTTGCCCGCGGTCGCCGAAAATCGGCCAGAAGCTGCCGCGCCGGGCGTGCCGGCTGGGCCGCGCCCGCATCCGGAACAGGGTCGAGACCGCCAGCGCCCCGTGGAAGGCCGCGGTGACGATGAACATTCCGACCGGCTTGAAATTGTTCATCAGCACCGGCGCGATCGCCGGCCCGATGGCTAACCCCACGCCCATGATCAGCAGCATGCCGCCCGAAATCTTGGCGAAGTCGCCTTCCTTGGCCGAGTCGTTGGCGTGGGCCACGGCGATCCCGTAGAGCGGATAGGCAACGAAGCCGTAGCAGGCGAATAGCAGGTAGAGCACCCACCCGCCCTGCGGATCGAGCACCACCAGCAGCGCGCCCATCACCGCGGCGACGCCGGAAAGCCCGATGATCACCTTGCGGCGATCCATCCGGTCCGACAGCCGGCCGAACGGAATCTGCGACGCCGCGCCGAGGATCACCGTCAGGCACATCAAATAGGAGATGTTGGCCGCGTCGAGGTGCTGCGAATAGCCGTAGACCGGCGCCAGCGTGCCGAACGTGCCGTTGGCCATGCCGATGGCAAAGGCCGCGATCGCCGCCACCGGAGAGGTGCGATAAAGGAGCTTGAGGTCCAGCCTCGCCGACTGCAGCGGCCGCGGCTGCGGTTTGGTGGTCAGCGCTGTCGGCAGCAGCGCACAGATGAAACTGATGGCGCCGATGACGAACGGCATGAAGCCCACCACTCCCGTCACCGCCATGGCAAGCTGGCCCGCGGTCGAGGCCGCCATGTTGATCGCCGAATAGGCAGAAAAGATCGTGCCCCGGCTCTTGTTTTCGGTCACCTCGTTGAGCCAGCTCTCGACGATCATCGCCGCGCCGGCAAAGCAATAGCCTGACAGCGCCCTGAGCATGATCCAGGCGATATCGTTGATCATCAGCAGGTTGAGCAGGATGGTGATGGTGCCGATGGCCGCCATCACCGAATAGGCGCGGATGTGCCCGACCCGTTTCACCATCATCGGCACGGTGATCGAGCCGGCCACGAAACCGACCGACCAGCCGGTGCCGATCAACCCCAGCGCCAGCAGCGAAAAGTGCTCCTCGGCTCCGCGCACCGACAGCACCAGCCCCTGCAGGCCACCGCCGAACATCAGTAGTGCCGACCCGATCAGCAGCGAATAGATCTTGATGAAATGCGACATGACGCTTTCTGAGAGCTCGAACGGCCGTGGAAGGGATAACGACCCATATTGCGGGTGCTCGTCAACTCCGTCCGAATTCGGGCAGGCGGGGAAAGCAGCCTGTATTTCAGGTCGCTATCGACTCGTTGAGTTCATAGCGGACCAGATTTCGATCGGTGATACCGAGTGTCGGCCAGGCAGCGCGCCATTCGGCGAGATGCGCTGAGGCGAAGTGCTGCTCGAGGCCGGCGAGGTTGCGCCACTTTTCAATCACCCGAATCAGCCCGACCTCGACGACATCCTCAGAATAACAATATTCAAGGCAGGCAGCTTCCGCCCGGCTGGCCTCGATCATCCGCCGCATCGCGTGCTTGGCCTCCGCCACCCTATCGGCTGGCAGCCTGATGGTCCCGACAACAAGCAGCATGCGGTCCCCTATAACCCCAGCCGCCGCATTGCCGCCTGCAGCGCCAGCATGTCACGCCAGGCTTGCGCCTTCGCGGCCGGCTGGCGCAGCAGATAGGCCGGGTGCAGCGTCGGCAGGGCCGGCATGGTGTGGCTGTTGATCGTCAGCTCCCGCCATTGCCCGCGCATCCTTGTGATGCCGGCGCGAGTCTCGAACAGCGCCTGCGTCGGCACGTTGCCGAGCGCGACGAGAATCTTTGGCGCCACCAATTCGATCTGCCGGTGGATGAAGGGCGTGCAGAGCGCCAGTTCCTCCGGCGTCGGATCGCGATTGCCCGGCGGCCGCCATGGTACCATGTTGGCGATGAACACCCTTGTCCGGTCGAGCCCGATGGAGCCCAGCATCCGGTCGAGCAATTGTCCGCCGCGGCCGACAAACGGTTTGCCCAGCCGGTCCTCCTCGGCCCCCGGGCCTTCGCCCACCAGCATGATCTTGGCCTCGGGATTGCCGTCGGCGAACACCAGTTGCGTGGCGCGCTTCTTCAGCACGCACCCGTCATAGCCCTCCATGACGGCGCGCAATTCATCGAGCGTCGCCGCTCCCGCGGCCAGCTGGCGCGTCTCGCTCGGATCGGCATTGGCGACGATGGCCGGCGCCTCGGCAACCGGGCTGGCCGGCGCCAGCATGGCGCGCGCTGCCGCGTTGACCCGCCGCGGCGCCGCCTGGGACGCTGCGAAACGGTCGACCGGCGTCTCGCCTACGGCAAGATCGACGCCCGCCGCCCGGTACCATTCGAGCGCGGCCAGCGCTTCGGCGTCATTCAGCGGTCGCGTGTCGGTCATGGTATCCATTATGCCACAGCCCGCCGGTCAAGACCAACTCAAGACCGGCGCCACAGTCCCACCGAGGCAAGTGCAGGACGGCGCGTCATCGAGCGCCAGCGGCAGTCAAGGGACCAGCTCGGGAAACGTGAGTAGCGGTGAATGGCAAATCCAGCGGGAGGGAGCGCGCGCAGCGGGGCCGTGCACCGGTTCACTGATCGCGACTTCACCCTTGGCGATTGGCCACTTGCCTCCGGCATCCCCACTTCGTGACCTCATCGCCCTTGCGGTGGGGCCGCAAAAACGACAATCTTTCCACCGACACCACACTTTGCTCTTTGTCGGAGATTCGCACCCCTGTGACCCAATTGCTGCGCCTGCTCAAGCGATCGGTGCTGCCTTCGCTGGCGGTGATTGCACTGGTCGTGCCGGCCTCGGCTTCGACCACGCTGTCGTTCGGCGCCCCCAGTGCCTATGGCAGCTATCTGGCCGGCCAGCAGGCCTTGCGCGACCTGTCGACCGGTGAGGCGTCGCGTTACCTGCACGAGGCGACGGCTGCCGAATGGGACAATGCCACGGTGGTGCAGCGCGCGTTCCTCGCCTACCTCGCCAATGGCGATATCGATCGGGCGGTGGGGATCGCCAATCACGTCCTCGATCTATCGCCGGATTTCGGCCTCGCCAACCTCGCGATCGCCGCCGCCGAACTCAAGGATCGCCGCTATCACGCGGCCGAGCGCGATCTCAACGGGGTGACCTCCGCCGATTTTGCCGGCATCACGGCAGCAATCTTGAGGGGCTGGGCCTTCATCGGCGACGGTCGCCGCACCGACGCCTACGCCGCCCTCGACCGGATGGCAAAGGGCGGGCTCGAAGACTTCATGGTCTTCCACCGCGCCCTGATGGCGGACGTGTCGGGCGATAGCGCGACGGCCCTTGCGCTCGCCAGCCAGACTTACCAGGCTAACCCGGTCGGGCCACGCAATGTCGAGATCTACGCCCGCGTGCTCGGTAATGCCGGGCGGTTCGATGACGCGCTGGCGGTCATCGACAAATATAACGCCCAGGGGCTTGGCGATCCGATTCTCGATGTGGTCGAAAAGGCCTTGCGGGCGCACCAGCGGCCCGGCCTGTTTGCGACCAGCGTGCAGAGCGGCGCCGCCGAGGCCTTCCACGGCATCGCCGTGGCGCTGGCCCGCGACGGCAACACCGATCTGGCGATCGGGGTATTGCAGCTCGGGCTCTACCTCGATCCGCACAACGACATTATTTCGCTGCTGATCGGCCAGTTGCTCGACAATGCCAAGCAGAACGCAGCCGCGAACGCCTATTACGCCAATATCCCGGCGAGCTCGCCGATGCATCTCACGGCCCAGGTGCGCATCGCGCAGAATTACGACTCGATGGGCAACCGGCCGGAGGCGCTGAAACGGCTGAACGAGATCGTCGGGACCAATCCTACCGATCTCGACGCCCTGACCGTGCTGGCCGAGCTGCTGCGCGCCGACAAGCAATACGATCGGGCCGCCGACATCTATTCGCAGGCGATTGCCATCGACAAGGGCGCCCACATCGGCGACTGGGTGCTGTATTACCAGCGCGGTATCGCCTATGAGCGCGGCAACAAATGGGACAAGGCGCAGCCCGACTTCCTCAAGGCGCTCGCTCTCAATCCCGATCAGCCGCAGGTGCTCAATTATCTGGGCTACACCTGGGTCGACAAGGGCGAGAACCTCACCCAGGCACTCGGCATGATCCAGAAGGCGGTGAAGGCCACCCCGACCGATGGTTACATCGTCGATAGCCTCGGCTGGGCCTTCTATCGACTGGGCCGCTTCAGCGATGCGGTAAAGACCCTCGAGCAGGCGGTGCAGTTGAAGCCCAACGATCCGCAGATCAACGACCACCTCGGCGATGCCTACTGGAAAGCGGGGCGGCAGCTCGAGGCGCATTTCCAATGGAACGTCGCGGCCTCCCTCGATGCCGACGGCCTGCTGAAAACCGAACTCGCCAAGAAACAGGCCAACGGCCTCGACGCAACCACCGCTTCCGCGACGCCCGCGACGACGACCCAGTAACTTGGACGTCGAAGCCGCGCCGGCCAAGATCAATCTTGCGCTGCATGTGGTCGGCCGGCGGCCCGACCGCTATCATGAGCTCGAAAGCCTCGTAGTGTTCGCCGATGTCGCGGACGAACTGACGGCTGAGCCGGCGCCGGCCGATCGGTTGGTCGTCACCGGTCCGTTCGCCGCGAGCCTTGGCGGCGGGGAAACCAACATCGTTACACGCGCCGTGGCCGGCTTCAGGGCGCGCTGGCCCGGCGCGGTGCAAGGGGGCCTCGCGCTCACCTTGCGCAAGAACCTGCCGGTCGCGGCCGGTCTCGGCGGCGGCTCCGCCGATGCCGCGGCAGCGTTGCGCCTGCTCGCCGGGCTGGCGCAAACGCCGATTTCCGGCGACGAAGTTCTGGCGCTCGCCGCAACGCTCGGCGCCGATGTACCGATGTGCCTCGTGTCGCGGCCGGTGCTCGTCACCGGCATTGGCGAGCGGGTCCACCGGCTGCCCGATTTTCCAGCTTGCCACATCGTGCTGATCAATCCGCTGAAGCCGGTGGTCACCGCCGATGTGTTTCGCCGCCTCGAAGATCACCAGCAGCCGGTCCTGCCACGCCTGCCCGATCCGTTGACCCGGCCGGCCCAGCTCGGCCTCTGGCTCGCCGGCACGCGCAACGACCTCGAACCCCCGGCGATCGCGCTGGTCCCCGAGATCGGCACGCTGATCGAGCGGATGGCGCGCCTTTCGGGGTGCATGCTGGCCCGCATGTCGGGCTCGGGAGCTACGGTTTTCGGCCTTTTCGGGTCTAGCGCGCTGGCCCATCAGGCCGCCCACGACCTGCGCGCCACCCACCCTGCCTATTGGGTTGCCGCCGCCCCGCTCCTACCGGTGAGCTGAGATCGCGGCGACTTCATCCTGAGGTGCTCGGCCAACGGCCGAGCCTCGAAGGACCCGCGGGGATCACCGCCGGTGGTTCGAGGCTCGCTGCGCTCTACCTCACCATGAGGATGGGAAGAGTTTGGATGCGGCCTTTGAGCCCGACTCATCCTCATCCTGAGGGCCGGGGCTGACTCGCAGGTATCTCAGTACGCCCGGCTGACGTAGAACTCGGCGATATCGGATAGCAGCGTGCGCATCTCGGAGACGGGCAGGGCATCCAGCGCTGTGCGCGCCCGCCCGACGTGCCCTTGCGCCTCGTCGATGGTGCGGTCGAGCGTCCGGTGGCGGTTTAAGATCGCCACCACCTGCGCCAGCGCCGTATCCGAGGCGTCCGGTTTGCCCAGCACCGCGGCGATGATTTCGCGCTCGCCGGGATTGGCTTCCTCGAGGGCGAGGATCACCGGCAAGGTCATCTTTCCTTCGCGCAGGTCGTCGCCGGTGTTCTTGCCCATCGCGTCGCCCTCGCCGCGATAGTCGAGCACGTCGTCGACCAGCTGAAAGGCGAGTCCCAGTTCCATGCCGTAGTCACGCAGCGCCTTGCGGCCGTCGGTGTCGGCACCCCCGGCGAGCGCCCCGACTTCTGCCGCCGCGGCGAACAGCGTCGCCGTCTTGGCGCGGATCACCTGCTCGTATTCGGCGGCGGTGGCCTCGAGGTCGCGTGCCTTGGCGAGCTGGAACACCTCGCCCTCGGCAATGATCGCCGCGGCCCGCGCCAGCGTGCCCAGAGCATCGAGATCGCCGGCCTCGACCATCATCATGAACGCCTGGCCCAGCAGGAAATCACCGACCAGCACGCTTGCCGGGTTGCCCCAGATCATCCGCGCCGCCGGGCGACCACGCCGCATGTCGGAATCGTCGACCACATCGTCGTGCAGCAGCGTCGCGTTGTGCATGAACTCGACGGCTGCCGCATAGTTGATCTCGGCACCGCGCCGGTTGGCGAACAATTGCGCGGCAGCGATGGTCAGCATCGGCCGCAGGCGCTTGCCGCCCGCCTCGATGAGGTAGCGGGCCAGTTCCGGCACCATCGCCACGTGCGAGTCAGCGCGCTTGAGGATAAGGGTATTAACCCGTTCCATGTCGGCATGCGTCGCCGCGACCAGGCGCTCAAGCGCGCCGGCTCCGGTCGCTTCCGCCAAAACTCTGGAGTCCGACAACGCCATGCGGTTCCTTGTTTGCCGGAAGTCGGCAAATCCGGTTGAGCCGTTCGCGCCGCCCGGTATGCTTGGCGGCGAACCGGGCTGACGGGTGCGATGTCCCTAGACCACGCGACCAGCATTGTAAAATACCAAACGGCAACGCGCGACGCCTTTTTAGGCGGAACGCTGACCGTTGCCCAGCCGGCAAAGGGCTTTCGGGCCGGGCTCGATTCCGTGCTGCTCGGCGCGGCGGTCGGGCCGGGCAGGGGAACAATGCTGGACCTGGGCGCGGGAGTCGGCACGGCGGCTCTCGTGGCCCTGGCACAGCAGGCCGAGTTGCAGGCGACGCTGGTCGAAAATGACGCCGAGACCCTGGCGCTGGCGCGGGAAAACCTCGCGAGCAACGGCTTTGCCTCGCGCGCCGAGGTGTTGGCCCTCGATGTCGTCGAATCCGGCGCGGTTCGTGCCGCCGCCGGCCTCTCCACCGGGCATTACGGCAGCGTCATCGCCAATCCGCCATTCTTTGCGGCGGGGCAGGGGACCGGGGCGCGGGGCGCCGGCCGCGCCGCCGCCCGTCATATGGCGGCTTCCGCCCTCGACCTCTGGGCCAGGACCGCGGCGGCGAGCGCCGCTCCGGGCGGTGAAGTCATCTTCGTCCTGCCGGCCGAAAGCCTGGCCCCGCTGCTGGCGGCGTTCACCCCGCGCTTCGGCGCGCTGACCCTGCTGCCGTTCTCTCCCCGCCCCGGCGAGCCTTCGACTCGCCTGCTGCTGCGCGGCATCAAGGGCTCGCGTGCGCCGCTGACATTGCTCGCGGCAAGGCCGGTGCATGCGGGTGACGGACCGGCGTTCAGCTCGGAGATCGAAGCGATCCTGAGGGGTGCGACAAGGCTTGTCTGGTAAAATCGCCGTGGCTCGCTTACATCACCGGCGAAAACATAATGAAGGCGATGCATGGCAAACCCCTCCTCGACCGGCTTTCGCGCCTGGCTGCGCCGTCGGCTGGGGCGCGCCGGACCGGTGGTGCCGGTGGTCCGCTTGCAGGGAGTCATCGCTGCCGAGCAGCGTCCCGGCCGCCTGAATATCAACGGCGTAGCCCCGCTCCTGCAGAAGGCCTTCGCCTACAAGGCTGCGCCGGCCGTCGCCATAATCGTCAATTCGCCCGGCGGCTCCCCGGTGCAGTCGCGCCTCATCTCGAAGCGCATCCGCGACCTCGCCGATGAGCACCACAAACCGGTGCTGGTATTCATCGAGGACGCGGCGGCGTCGGGCGGCTATTTCATCGCTGTCGCCGGTGACGAGATCATCGCCGATCCCTCTTCGATCATCGGCTCGATCGGGGTGATCTTTGCCGGCTTCGGCTTTCCCGCCATGTTGGAAAAGCTTGGCGTCGAGCGGCGTGTCTATACCGCCGGCCGCAACAAATCGACGCTCGATCCGTTCCTGCTCGCCAAGGAGGCCGACATCGAGCGCATCAAGAGCCATGAGCTCGACATCCATCAGGTGTTCATCGGCCACGTGAAGGCCCGGCGCGGGGCCAGACTCAAGGCTGACGACGATACCCTGTTCACCGGTGAATGGTGGACGGGTGGGCGCGGGCTTGAACTCGGCCTGGTCGACTCACTGGGCGATCTGCACCAGGTGCTGCGCGAGCGTTTTGGTCCGGAGGTGCGTATCCGCCCCATCGTCGAAAAGCGCTCGCTGTTCAGCCTGCCGCGCTTTGGCCTGCCGTTCGGCGGCTCGAGCCTCGCGACCGAGGCTGTCGTCGCCCTCGAGGATCGCGCCCTGTGGTCGCGTTTCGGACTCTGAAATGACCGCCATCCTGCTCCGCATCATCATCTACGCGGCGATTGCCGGGTTCGTCTATTTCGGCGTCCGCCGTGTCTGGCGCGACCTCACCAGCCAATTTCGCACCGACGACAAGAACAAGCGTTCGCGCGATTTGCAGGAGCGCGCCCGCCCCGACGTCATCGACCTCAAGCGCGATTCCGACGGCGTCTACCGCCCCCCGGAGGATCGGGACCGGTAGCTGGGGTCTGCCACAAGCTCCAGCCCAACGTCTCCCGCATGTAGCCGTTGACCCCGCCCGGCGGCACCCTTAGGTTCCCGCCAACCTTACGGAACCTGCCATGACCGACGCCGCCCTTGCCTCAATGGACCCGAAAACCTCGTTTCAGGGCCTCATCCTCACATTGCAGAACTTCTGGGCGGCGCAGGGCTGCGTCATCCTGCAGCCTTATGACATGCCGATGGGCGCCGGCACCTCGCACGTCGCGACGGCGTTGCGCTCGCTTGGGCCAAAACCCTGGAATGCCGCCTATGTGCAGCCGTCGCGCCGTCCCAAGGATGGCCGCTACGGCGAGAATCCCAACCGCCTGCAGCATTATTACCAGTTCCAGGTGATCCTGAAGCCGTCGCCGCAAAACCTGCAGGAGCTCTACCTGCAATCGCTCGTTGCCATCGGCCTCGACCCGCAATTGCACGACATCCGCTTCGTCGAGGACGACTGGGAGAACCCGACGCTCGGCGCCTGGGGGCTGGGTTGGGAAGTGTGGTGCGACGGCATGGAAATCAGCCAGTTCACCTATTTCCAGCAGGTCGCCGGCTTCGAATGCCACCCGGTCTCGGGCGAGCTGACTTACGGGCTCGAGCGCCTTGCCTGCTACCTGCAGGATGTCGATGCCATCATGGATCTCAACTACAATGGCGGCGGCAATTCCAAAGTGACTTATGGCGATGTGTTCCTGCAGAACGAGCAGGAGCAGTCGCGCTACAATTTCGAGGCGTCGGACACCGAAATGCTGTTCCGCCACTTCGCCGACGCCGAGAACGAGTGCAAGGCGCTGCTGCAACAGGGGCAGGTAGCGCCGGACAAGCACCAGCTCGCCATCCCCGCCTACGAGCAGGTGCTGCGCGCCGCGCACAATTTCAACCTGCTCGACGCCCGCGGCGTCATCTCGGTGACCGAGCGGCAAAGCTACATCCTGCGCATCCGCGAGCTCGCCAAGGCGTGCGGCGCGGCCTGGCTGCAGACGGCCGGCGGCGGGGCGGGCCTCAGCGCCAACTGATCCTTCGGAACTCCATCGGCGTTACAGCGGGCAAGGTCGCGGGAAGCAATCATGACTAAACTGCTCATCTTCGGCGCCTCCGGGCACACCGGGCGGCTGGTGGTCGGAGAGGCGCTCGCGGCCGGCCACACCGTCACTGCCTTCGTGCGCGATCCCGCCAAGCTGGCGCAAACCACCAACGGGCTCACGCTTTTCAAGGGCGATGTGAGGCGGCCTGACGATGTGACGCGCGCTCTCGCCGGGCAGGAGGTGGTGGTCTCCGTGCTGGGTTTTGCGAATACCGTCCGGGATCCGGAGCTGGTTGCCGCCTTTGCCGCAATCGTCGCCGAGATGCAGCGCCAGCAGGTGAACCGGCTGATCTATCTCTCCTCGCTCGGCGTGCCCGGCGGCAAGGCGCCGCTGAGCTGGTTCGTGCGGGCCTTCATCGTGCCGACCTTTTTGCGCTACGCCCTCGCCGATCACGCGGCGGACGAGCGCGTCATCCGCGCATCGTCGCTGGACTGGACCATCGTCCGGCCACCCCGCCTGACCGACGGCCCGAAGCGCAGCACCTATCGGCATGGCACCGCCATACGCACCGAAAAGCTCGTCGCAGGCCTGTCGCGGGCCGACCTGGCAGCCTTTCTCGTCGGCCTTGTGGCCAGCCATGACTACTCCCGGCAGGCCGTCACCATCACCGACTGACCCGCTACTTGGCGGTCGCGTCGATGCTGACCTTGGCACCGAGCGCCGTCGGGTTGGTCTGCGCCGCCGCGAAGTCGGCCATCGACAGCCCGGCTGCATCCTTGGCGGTCGCGGTCACGCTGATCGACTTGCCGCCGTTGATGAACTTGCCCACCGCCTGCGACAGCTTCTGGGCGTCGGCCGTCCCGCCCAGCAGCATCAGGATGACGCCCTGCGCCGTGCCCGAGATCTTGGTGCGCGCCGTGGCGAGGTCCGCCCCCTCTGCCGCTTGTTTCAGGAACAGGTCCATCATGCCCGCATCGACCATGTCGACGGTCAGCGATTTGAGCGTCAGCGCCATGCTGGCGGCCAGCGCCTGGTCCTTGTCGCCGCTGTAGAGGGCGTCGGTCGCATTGCCGATGACGCCGCTGAGATTGAAGCTGCCCAGCTGTGCCCCGTCCATCGCCAGCTTGTCGATGACGACGGTGTCGGCCGGGGCGTTGCGATGGATGCCGACGCCGAAGCCGAGGTCGAGCTTGTCGATGCCCATCTGCTTGAGCGGCGCGAAGGGATTATCCCCACCGGGGGTCGCGTCCGGCACATCGACCAGGATATGGTGGGCGGTGGTCGTGACGGTCGTCGGGATGCCGGTGAAATAATCCGCCAGCGTCAGGTCGAAATCGCCGACGCTTGCCTTGATGCGCGCTCCCGCCTGCTCCGGATCGGGGACGTCCAGCTTGAGATCCTTGAGGCCGAACCCCTCGAATGCCGGCACGAGGCTCCGAGCATTAGCCTCGAACCAGCCCGAGTCGAACGGACCCTTGGCATCGGCCATGAACTTCAGCGGCCCCGACATGTCGAAGCTTTTCATGGTGGCGCTGCCGAGGCTCATGCTGTCATCGTCACCCTGGCTGATCTTGATGTCCTGCGCCCCGATCTCGGGATAGCGGCCATTGCCGAAGGCTCCCACCGTCAGCGGTCCAAGGCTGAACGCCAGCGACTTTCCCTCCTCGGTCTTGCCCGAGCAGTCGAGCTTGGTCAGCGTCATCGGCGACGACTCGAAGGCATAAAACAGGTCCGAGTAAAAGCTCAGCAGCTTGCCGATTGCCTCCGGCGAGGGCTTCTCGCCCTTCACCTCCGCCGAATTCAGCAACGTCATCAGCTCGCCGAACGGCAGCTTCAGCGGCCGCGCCTTGAATTCCGCGACGGCGACGTCGCCCAGCGTGCAGGCAAGATCCGGTGCGGTGAAGGTGCCGCCGGTGATGTCGATGTCCTTGTAGATCGTCTTCGGCGGCTGGTCGGATGACCCCGGCACGAGGCCATAAAAGGCGAGGAGCCCACCGATATCGAACAGCCCGGTCGAAACTTTGCCAAAATTGACTTTGAACCCCATGCCGCTCGACTCGGAACTGCCGACGGCGGTCGACTGCGCCACGCCATTGCTGACGGATTCGAGGTCGATGTCCTTGTAGGTGTAAGTGATTTTGCCCTGGTCCGCGGCGGCCGGCTGGTAGGTGACGTCGATTTCGGGCACATGGATGCTGCTGGCGCTGAGCTTGGCCAGTTCGCTGGCGTGGCCGGCGACATCGCCGCTGAAGATGGCTTTCAGCGTCGCATCGTCGATACTCGAATCCTTGGCCTCGATCGTTGGGATGGAGACGGTGAAGCTGCCGCCTTCGGCTGCTGCCGCCGCCTTCGTGTCGGCCGGAGTGGAGTCAGCGGGCGTGGCCGCGACATCTGTCGAGGCAAGGAGGTCGTCATTGGCCATTGCCGGCAGCGCGCTGAATGCCGCTGCGGCCAGCCCCACGCTTGAAAGGGTCACGAACAGGCGAGAAAGTTTGCGAGACAACTTGCGCTCCTCTTGGACATCGTCCCCCACGGAACACTAGCCGTTATTTCCTCATCTGTGCAAAGCATTGAAGCAAGTGAGGGGCGCCCCGACGACGCGTCCGACGATCAACGTTGGAATTGCACCGGCTTTTGCCAGTCGAACGATGCCGGTGCATTGCCTGTGTTGCGGCGAAGTGCCAGTGTTCGTGCGCAGCATCCTGGCGAGGCGGAGCGAGAGAACATGACGGGCTGGATCATTCTTGTCATCATCGTCGTCATTATCGGCTGGGCCATCCTTGCCTATAATAATCTCGTCTCCAACCGGCAGTTGACCCAGGAGGGCTGGTCCGGCATCGACGTGCAGCTCAAGCGGCGCGCCGACCTGATCCCCAACCTGCTCGAAACCGTCAAGGGCTATATGACACACGAGCGCGAAACGCTCGAAGCCGTCACCAACGCCCGGGCCGCGGCCCAGGCCGGCGCCAGCGGTACCCCAGAACAGCGGGCCCAGCTCGAGGGCCAGCTTTCCGGTGCTCTCGGCCGCCTGCTGGCGGTCGCCGAGGCTTACCCGGATCTAAAGGCCAACACCACCTTCCTCGAATTCCAGGCCGCGCTGCAAAAGGTCGAGGAAGAGCTGCAACTGGCCCGGCGCTACTACAACGGCACCGCGCGCAACCTCAACGTCGCGGTGCAGTCGTTCCCGTCCTCGCTGCTTGCCAATGCCTTCCATTTCACCACGGCGCAGTATTTCGAGCTCGATAACCCCGCCGATCGGGCCGTGCCCCAGGTCAAGTTCAACTAGGTTGTCGGTGTTGCGCATCCTGCCGCGATTGCTGCTGGCGCTGGTCCTGCTGCCGGCGCTCGCCTTGCCGGCCCTCGCGGCCGAAGCGATCACCAGTTTTGCCAGCGCCACCACACTGGCCGTCGACGGCTCGGTCGAGGTGACAGAAACCATTGCGGTCCGGGCGGAGGGCAACCTCATCCGCCACGGCATCTTCCGGAACCTCTTCACCGTCCTCAGGAACGATGACGGCTCGAAGTACTATTCCGACCTCAAAGTGCTCGACGTCGAGCAAGATGGCCAGCCCGAGCCCTATTCGGTCAGCACCATCACCAATGGCCGACAGATCCGTATCGGCGATGCCGACACCTATGTCACCGACGGCCCCCACACTTACGTCATCCATTATCGCCTGAGCCGCATGGCGCGGTTCTTTGCCGACCATGACGAACTCTACTGGAACGTCACCGGCAATTTCTGGGATTTTCCCATCCTCAAGGCCACGGCCACGGTCACCCTGCCGGCGGGGGCAAAAATCTCCCAGCTTGCCGCCTATACCGGGCCTTTCGGCTCGACCGAATCGGACGCCACGATCCATCGGGATGCCGATAACGTCGCGACCTTCACCGCCAATAACGAGTTGCGGCCCGGCGACGGGCTGACCGTCGCGTTGGCCTTCCAGAAAGGTGTCGTGCTGCCGGCTTCCGGCGCGGCCGCCGGCGGCAACTGGCTGTCGGACCATCGCGATTCGGTGGTCCCCGTCCTCGCCGCGCTGCTTGTCGCGCTTTACCATTTCTGGGCCTGGTTGCGCGTCGGTCGCGACCCCAAACGCGGCACCATCATCCCGCTCTTTCATCCCCCAGAGGGAATCTCGCCCGCCGAGACCCAGTATATCCACCGCATGGGCGTCGAGGGCAGCGGCTGGAAGGCGCTGACCGCCAACCTCTTTGACCTTGGGGTCAAGGGGCTGGTGACCATCGACAACCAGGGTACCTCGCCGCAGGTCGCGGCAACGGGGAGCAAGCCGGCCGCCCCGCTCCCCGCCGACGAGCAGATCCTGTTCGACTATTTCGGTCTTCCCGGCAGCCACGCCATCGACAAGGCCACGGGCGCCGAGATCAACGATCGGCGCGGCAAGATGCTCGCCGCGATCTCGGGTGCCAGCAAGGGCACCTTCTTCAACAACAACATCGGCTATGTCGGGCTTGGCGTGCTGCTCGCCGCTCTTTGCCTGTTCGCCATGGTCTGGCTCGACGTGCTCGATGTCGGCTGGCTGATTGCCGCCATCGTCACCGGGGTGATTGCCGGCGTCATCGGCGGCGTGCTGCGGGGCGGCCTCAAGGCCTCCTCGCTTGGGTCGATGTTCTTCATCGCCATCTGGGTCATCGTCGGCGGCGCCAATCTGCTGGGGGCTGTGGGCGGCGCCGTCTCGTCGAATTTCGTGCTCAACGGCCCGGCTATCGGCGCCGCCACCATCGTCCTCATCACCGTGGTGTTTGCCTTCCTGATGCGCGCCCCGACCCTGGCCGGCCGCAAGCTGATGGACCAGATCGACGGCTTCCTGATGTATCTCAACACCGCCGAAAAGCACCGGCTGAACCTGGCGGGCGAGCCGCCCCTCACCGTCGGCCGCTTCGAGGCCATCCTGCCATTCGCCATTGCGCTCGGCGTCGAAAGGCCGTGGACCGACAAGTTCAACGCGGCGCTGGCCGCCGGGCAGGTGGCCGGTACCACGGCAGGCCTCTACAGCCCGCTCTGGTACTCGGGCGGCAATTTCGACAGCCGGACCTTGTCCTCCAGCATGACGGCCATCGCAACCGGCATGAGCGCCGCCATGGCCTCCGCCGTGCCGCAATCCTCGTCGTCATCCGGCTTCTCCGGTGGCGGCGGAGGCGGCGGCAGTTCCGGCGGAGGAGGCGGTGGCGGGGGCGGGGGAGGCTGGTGACGTCGCCCATGGCTCAACCTGGTACGGGACTACTAAGAACTGGCGACAGGATGACGGTCGGATGCCGTTGCTGCGCCAAAACGGCCTTGGCAATGGACAACATATCCCCCGCTTGCTAGGCAATCCGCATCTTTCCCGCCCGGTTGCCCCATGCCAGAACTGCTGCTTGAACTGTTCTCCGAAGAAATTCCCGCGCGCTTCCAGCGTCGCGCCGC
>Ga0134126_10005365_pt1 | contig 16026 bp, 8 predicted proteins | sample KB31752_FD_96881 | JGI IMG/M metagenome (GOLD analysis project Ga0134126, IMG submission 96881) | Terrestrial soil microbial communities with excess Nitrogen fertilizer from Kellogg Biological Station, Michigan, USA - KB3-175-2 | ecosystem: Environmental > Terrestrial > Soil > Unclassified ...
AGGTACGTGCTGCCGCCGCGGTAACCAGTGGCGAGGGTGCCGTCCGGCCCGAACGCGACCGAGCAGACGGGTAGGCCTGGGGAGCCGGTGAGCGTGGCGGTGGTCTTGCCGGTGGCGGTGTTCCACAGGTACGTGCTGCCGTTGATGTCACCGGTGGCGAGGGTGCCGTCCGGCCCGAACGCGACCGAGCAGACTCCCGCGCTTGCGGGGTCAGTGAGCGTGACGGTGATGTTGCCGGTGGTGTTCCACAGGTACGTGCTGCCGTTTTGGTCACCGGTGGCAAGGGTGCCGTCCGGCCCGAACGCGACCGAGTTGACGCCTTTGCCTGCGGGGTCGGTGAAAGTCGCGGTGAGCTTGGCGGTTGCCGTCAGAGTGCTTGCTGTGCGGTTCCCAGTTGCCGAGGAGGTTGCCGCAGGCGCGCCGGTTGCCGTTGAGGTTGCTGGTGGAGTGCTCGCAGGGGACAAGCGCGAGGATGGGTGGTTGACGAGCATGAAGATGCCGCCGGCGGTGAGCCCGGCGACGGCAACGGCGCCCACCATGACGAGACCCGGTCGGCGCGGGGACGCGCGGCGCGCAGGGTTACGTCCGGGGGCCGCTGGTGCCTGTGCCGCCGATGGGTCAGTGCGGCCCGCGGTGACACCGGGACTTACGTTGACGGTGCTCTCAGGTGCGAGTTCCGGCATTACGGCATGCGCTGGCCCACCCGTCCCAGCCGACCGGGGCTCCGGGGACGGAGCGGCCTCGGGAACCGGCCCCGGGGCGGGGGCTGGCGCTGGCGCGGCGGCCACGGTCGGCCGGTGCGCTTGGAAGTGGCTGAAGCGCGCGAGGAGGTCGCCCGGGCTCGGCCGGTCGCCGGCATCCTTGGCCAGGCAGTCGCCGATGATGCCGCGTAGCTCCCCGGCAAGCGGGTCGAGGTCGGGCGGGCCGGTGAGGATGCGGGTGATGACCGCCTGGATGGTCGACGCCTGGAACGGGTCGTGCCCGGTCGCAGCGTAAGCCAGGACCGCTCCCAGGGCGAAGACGTCGCTTTGCGGGGTGAGCTCGTGCCCGTTGAGCTGCTCGGGTGACATGTAGCGCAGCGTGCCGATGACCGCGCTGGACCCGGTGAGGGCGGTGGCGTCCGCGCCCTTGGCGATGCCGAAGTCGATGATCCGCGGCCCGTCATCGGCCAGGATGACGTTGCCGGGCTTAAGGTCGCGGTGGATCAGACCGCACTCGTGGATCGCGGCCAAGCCCTCGACTAGCGCCGCACCGAGTCGGCGCACCCCCGCCTCATCTAGCGGGCCGCCCTCGGCGACAGCCTGAGCCAGCGACGGTCCCGGGATGTAGGCGGTGGCCATCCACGGCGGGTCCGCATCCGGGTCGGCACCAACCACAGCGGCGGTGTGGAAGCCGCCAACCTGGCGGGCAGCGGCCACCTCGCGGGCGAACCGGCGGCGGAAGTCCAGGTCGTCCGCGTAATCCGGGTGCACCACCTTGATGGCAACCTTGCGCCCGCCGGGCGACTCGCCCAGGTATACCCGGCCCATGCCGCCCTCGCCCAGGCGGCTCAGCAGCCGAAACGGGCCAATCTGGCCGGGGTCGCCGGCCCGCAGCCGATCCACCCGCCCCACCCCCCGGCAAGTCCTCAAGATCTTGCGAGGAGATTACTCCAAGCGGGCGATACCGTAACAAGCCCCGCAGCAGAGCTCAATTACATTGTTACCGAGAGCGCGCGGCCAGCGGTCCTGCCGCGCTACCTGTAGCCGCGGGTGAGCCGACGGGTCACGATCAGCATGGAATCCCTTCCCGGGCGCGAAGCGGACCCAGTAGCAGACCTGCCGCCAGCGGCAACGTGCAATGTACCCGCTTAGCCGGGATGAGGCAGTTCCTTACGCTCCCGTCGCTCATGTCGACAGGACACCTTGCGCGCGGGCCCCGAGCAGTCCAGCATCGCCACGAAGCTCACTCCACGCTCTTCGGCAAAGCCGGACACGCTCGTCGAACGGTACGGACAGGCAAGATCGGATCGTCGCGGTCACAGCCGACGCGCAGACCGGCGAAGTGATCGCGGATCTGGCTTGAAGCACCCTGGGACTCTGCCTCGCGGTCAGCGACCGCCACGTCGTGCGCGACCATGCGGCGGCGGGCGCCGCTATTACGGGTCTGGACTGGTTGCTCCTCCAGCTCCAGCCAGGCTGATGACCAGCCGACTTGTGCGGCGTTCGCAATGGTTTAAGGCTTTTCGCCCATCTTGCCCTGCTCCAGGAGCCGGCCAGGCGGGCTGTTCAGGTACGAGCGTGCCAGCTGAAGCCGACGCTCGATGTGCCCCAGGGCAATGTTGCAGTTATGACAGAGCAGCCCGCGCACACACTTGCCACACGACTTGTTCTTGTCCGCGCAGCAGGCATGGTCATGGTCCACGTGGACGAGTTGGCCGCCGTGGAATTATGCAGTTGCGGTTGAGCGCTTGAGGGCGCCCAACCGCAGCCATCCCTTGCAGGACGGCAGTGTCTTGGTCTTTTCCTGCGCCCACGTGTTGGGTTGGCGTTTCTTCACGGAAACCTTGCGTGCTGGTCTTACCGTCGCTGCGTGTGCGTACAACCCAAACACGCTATCGCATGAGTACGACGTTTCACGGGAGCACGGGCAACTTCAGTTCTATTCGCCTACCAGACGCCAGCAACCAGATCCCGGCGAGCGCTATCTCAAGTGCTAATGCGGCAACAGGCCGAGGCACCTCGTGGTGACTTCTCAGTCACTACAAGGCAGTCTTTCGAATTAAGTGGGCGCAACAGGGTTCGAACCTGTGACCAACCGCTTGTAAGGCGGCTACTCTACCGCTGAGCTATGCGCCCTGGCTGATCCCTGCCCCGGTGCGGGCGGAATCCCTGTTAGGGTACCGGGTCCGGGCGCTTGGCCGGTACGGGTGGGGCCCGCTTCGCAGACACGGGTGCCACGCAAGCTAATCGCTGCCGCTGCCTGTCCCCTGGTGTCCGTCCTCGTCGCCGTCGTTCATAGTGTTCCAATAGAAAAGCGCTCGACCGCGTCAGCGAGCGCGGCCTCGCTGAAAGGCGCGCCAGGGAAGCGGGAAAGCCGCGAGAGAGGGATTGCGCGCATCATACGACCGTGCTGCCCGTCGAACAGCAGAGCCCCCATCTCGGTGTTCTCGAGCAGCCCGGTTAGCCAGTCGCGAGCGGCCGCGCTGGCGAGGAATTCTTCCGCCGTAGAGTCGACGCTGAGCGCGGCAGCGCGCTTGTCGCCCGCCAGCGTAATCGCACTGGTCAGGCGTATATCCCGGCTAGAGGCCCCAATACGCACCTCGAACTCCCCGCCCTCGACGGTCCAGTCGCCGAAGGCCGCATGCCAGTAGGCGAAGGCCCGGGCGCCCAACTCCACCTCGACGCGCTTCGATGCACCTGGCTCAAGCTCGACGCGGGCGAAGCCGCGCAGCTCCTGCTCGGGCCGGTAGACGGACGCGCGGGGTCAGCGACGTAGACCTGCGCGATCTCGATACCAGCGCGGTCGCCCGCGTTGGAGATGGTAAAAGCCACCCGCACCCTGGGGGCAGCGCCGTCCGCGAGCACCTGCAGGTCGAGGTCTCGGTAGGCGAAGCTCGTGTACGACAAGCCGTGTCCGAAGGGGTGGGAGACTTCAAGCCTGTGCGCGTCGTACCAGCGGTAGCCGAGCAGCAGCCCTTCGCCGTAGCGCACGGAGCCGTTCTCTCGGGGGAAGTTCCCCACAGTCGGGTTGTCCGCTAGGCGTACCGGGATCGTTTCGGCGAGCTTGCCCGACGGCGAGACGGCGCCGAGCAGCAGGTCTGCGACCGCGGCACCGCCTGCCTGGCCAAGCAGCCAGCACTCCAGCACGGCACGGGCTTTGTGTTGCCAGTCTGCGACTGTCACGGCGGCGCCGTTGGAGAGGACGACGATCACGTTCGGATTGGCGGCGGCGACAGCCTCGAGCAGGTCGATCTGCTGGCGAGGCAGGTTCATGTGCTCACGGTCGTAGCCTTCTGACTCGTGTGAGGGCGGCAGACCGAGGAACACGAGTGCGACATCCGCGGCGGATGCCGCAGCTACCGCCTCGGCGACCAGTGCCTCATCGGCGGCGTCCGCCGCGCGTCAGGAAGGTGCGGTGATGAGGTCGGCGGCCTTCTCTGCGATGGCGAGTACTGTCGCGTGCAGCGGGGCGTTCGGGATGACCGGCATGACGGACGCGTCGGCCACCCGGAGGCCCGTGATGCCGTGGATGCGCAGCTGCGGGTTCACTACGGCCCCGGGGTCCGTGACCGGTCCGATGCGGCACGTGCCGGCCGGGTGGTAGTAGCTGCCGACGCCGGACCGGGCCCAGGTGCGCACGGCGCCGCTGTCGCGGGTGTCGGGGCCGGGCCAGGCCTCCCAGATGCCAAGCTTGTTCATCGCGGGGCTGGCGGCGGCCCGCCGGATGATGCCCAGGCCGGTTTCCATCCGGTCCAGGTCGGCGGGCGCGGTCAGAAAGCCCGGGTCGATCAGCGGAGCTGTGTCCGGGCTGGCGGAAGCCAGCCGCACGGTGCCTCTGCTGGCGGGCGCGACCACTGAGGCGGCCAAGGCGAAGCGCATCTCCGGGGTTTCGCGTCCGGGCGGGGCGACCGGCAGGAGGATCGGGAACAGCTGCAGGTCGGGCCAGTCCCCCGCCTGCGGGCTGGACAGCGCGGCGTAGGTTTCCCCGTGGTTGTAGGCGCTTGCGCGCATCGGTGCCGCTGCGGCGTACGTCGCGGTGACCACCGGATGGTCTTGCATGTTCGAACCCACCCCGGGCAGGTCGGCCGTCACCTTGATGCCCAGTGCGCTCAGGTGGGCGGCGGGGCCGATGCCAGACAGCATCAGCAGTTGCGGTGAGCCGACCGCGCCCGCGCACAGGACTACCTCCGTGGCGGCGTGTACCTGCTCCACAGCACCGTCGCGGACGTAGGCCGCGCCGCTGCACCGCCCGCCGTCGATGATCAGGCGGGTGACCAGGCAGCCGGTTCGGACAGTCAGGTTCGGGCGGTGCAGCGCAGGGCGCAGGTAGGCGCTTGCTGGGCTGACGCGGTGCCCGTCGGCGATGGCCAGGTCCGGCCAGGCCACGCCCTGCTGATAATGGCCGGACAGGTCCCCGGTCACCGGGCAGCCGAGCGCGCGGGTAGGCCACCGGTCCCGCTGCGGACTGCGGGACGGTGAGACCGCCCCAGTCCGCGTCGCTGCCGATCAGTTGCGGCCAGCCGGCCGGGTCGCTGGCCGCAACGGCCGGCTCCGGGCCGCCGGCTTCGAGGAGCAGGACGCGTGCGGCGGGATCCCGGCTGAGCCTGGCCGCCAGGACGCACCCGGCGGTCCCGCCCCCGACAACGACATAGTCGTAATCAGTCACGGGTGTCCGCCGTGCCGTCGCCACTGCTGCTGTGGCAGCTCGAAGCGGTGCCAGCGCTTGAATGGCGTCGCCAGCCCGCGACCCGGGTTACCGGGTTGTCGCTGCCCGCGTGAATTCGCCGCACAGAATCCTCCCTGGGTCCTGCCCGCTCCCCTGCAAGCTAACAGCGGAGATTTGCCTTGAGTAGTGCAAGGGCGGCAAATCAGGGATGAGATGATCGCGAAGGCTTTTAGGTGTGATAACGCTAAGAAGTCTTCGTGATCATGAGGTGGCCTGCCACGGTATGCGTTCAGTGGGTGGCTGGGGGGCGGAGCAAGAACCCGTTCTGAAGAATCTTCCGCACCAGCTGGATCGGGAAAGCGGCAGGACCTAGTCGCGCTCACGGCATTGCGCGCTGGCCAGGGATCCGGGCTGGGCTTACCAGCCAGCGGAGCGTCTCGGCGTCGCCCAGTTGGTCGAGGCGGGCGATTAGCGCGGGGAGCGCTTCCGCCTGGCTGGTGTGGGCGGCGGCGGCCGACTTCTGGATGGCGCGGGCGACCTCCGCGTCGGGACCGAGGTGGAGGGTCCAGGCCCCGGTCACCCCTTGCCTGGTGCGTGCCGCGACCGGCACGCCGGCCAGCAGCGCGGCGGCGGTCGCGGCGCGGGCGACGGCGGAGTCGCCGATGTCGCCGGTCTCCGGCGCGACGACTAGTACAAGGTCGGCGGCGTACTCGCTGACCGCTTGCTGGATCCGTTCCGTCAGCTGGGATCCGCGGTAGTGGTGCAGGTGCCCGTCGCGGTAGTCGGCGACGGTGACCTGGCGGATGCCGAGGATCGAGGCGGCCATCTGGACTTCCCACGGCCGCGCCGCCTCGACCCAGGTGGTGCCGGAACTGTCCTCATCCGGCACCCCGTGGGTCATGCAGAGCAGGCTCAGGCTGGCCCCGGCCCGGCGGAAGGCGTACAGCAGCCCGCCGAGGTCAGCCGACTCCTGTCCAGGACGCGCCGTCACGGTCAGCATGCGGGCGGCGCCGGGCAGCGGGTCGACGGTGAAGGCACGGACGGTGTCTGGGCCGGTGGCGGCTTGAGTCGTCATCAGGTACTCCTACGGGGGGCGTCTCTTTCGGGGTCGCTGGCCGCCCCCAACTGCGATTAGCCAGCTGTAATAAGCGTGCCGCCGGCGCGTGAGGCTGCGGTGCAGCCGTTATGGAGATCCGATGGAGCCACCCCTCGGGTCAGCTAGCTGGGAGCAGCCGCCGGGCTGGCAGCGCGTCGCCGGAAATTCGCAGCGTCCCTGGCGGGCCGAGCAGGCTCAGGAAGCGCTCGCGCGGCACCAGTTCCGCGCCCAGGGAGCGCAGGAACGGGCTGTCCCACTGCGCGTCGATGAGGGTCCCGCCGGCTGAGGCGAGCCGTGTCCACATGTCGGCCACGGCGATCGCGGCGGCTCCAGGTAGCCGCCCGAACAGGGAGTCACCGCTGATGAGCGGGCCTACGCCGATCCCCATCGCCCCGCCGACCAGGGCGTCGTCGCGCCACACCTCGATGCTGTGCGCGCGCCCCTGACCGTGCAGTTCGGTCAGCGTCGCGAGCAGTTCGTCGGTGAGCCAGCGGGGTTCCCGGTCAGCGCGGCACGCCTCGGCGACCTGTTGGAACGCGGTGTTGGCGGTGGTCGTGAGGTCTTCGCGGCGCAGCAGTTTCCTGACGTTGCGGCCCAGGTGGACCCTAGTGCCGATCAGCGGTCGCGGGTCTGGTGACCACCAGGCGACCGAGTAGGGATCGTCGCGCTCGTCGCCGACGAGGGCGATGGTCCCGGCGGCGACCTGATCCTCATGCTTGAACTCGTTGAGCGTGCGGACGAAATCGTCCGGCGCGGGCATGGGGATGAGCCCCCGCTGGTAGGCGGCGAGCAGGCTCGCCGCGCTCAGGTCGGCGCAGAAGGCCACCGGCCCGTCGTCCGGCCCCGGGGCGGGGAACTTGAAGGAGGCCCAGTCTGGGTAGCGGCTAACCGCCATCGGCGAGCCGCCCGCCCGGCGGGTCGGGCAGGTATCCCGTCCGCATCAGCCGGTCCACGTTCCGGTCGAGTAGCTGGCCGTCGGCCGACGCGAAAGCGATGCCGGTGCCCCGCAACGCGCGCTCGGTATTCGTTCGGCTGTAGTTGGGGAAGATGTGCCCGAGGTACATCTCGGCCACGGTGAGGCCCGAGTCGGCGTCGCGGTCCACGAAGAGCGGCAGGAACGCGGTCATCGGATGCGACGGGTCGCGGGCGGCCTGCCGCGCCAGCTCGCGGGCCCAGGAGTCGAACGGTATGTCCGTGATCTTGTACCCGCGACGGCGCAGCCGGCCGGTCAGGGACTGGAGTGCGGTGTTCCCTTGGCTGGCGAGGTGGTAAACGCGGCCAGCCGCTTCCTCGGTGACGGAGATGTGCCTGATGGCGCGCGCACACGCGTCCGCGGCCACGAAGTCGAGCGGGAGGTTGATGTCCGGTGCGAGCCCGGTGTCGGCCATGAACCGGATGAAGGCCGCCATTTCGGTTGCTGTCGACCAGGCCCCGGTGGCCGCGCTGCCCACGATGTCGAGCGGGCGGTAGATCGCCACTGGCAGCCCCGCGCGGCTCGCGTTGCGCAGCAGTTCCTCGGCCACGTACTTGGTTTCCACGTAGCCCATGCGCAGCCGTTCCGGGTGGCCAAGCGGCGTTTCCTCGGTGGCTTCCCGGACGCCCGATACGCCGAGCCCGGCGAGCACGGCGGTCGTGGACACGTAGTGTACGGGGATGGCCCGGGACTCCCCGGCCAGGCGGATCACCTCACGGGTGCCGGCCACGTTAGCCGCCCGCAGGGCCTGGTACGGGTAGACGAAGTTCACCTGCGCGCCTACGTGGTAGATGACATCGATGTCGCGCGCGAGCTCGCGGAACGTTTCGGGCGACAGGCCCAGCCCGGGCTCGGCGAGGTCGCCGGTGATCGGGACCACGCGGTCTTCTGGCGGGGCGGCGAGCTCATAGCGCGCCGCCGCGGCAGCGATGCGGGCGCGGGCGTCCGCATCGCCTTGTGCCCGGACGAGGCACCAGACCCGCGCGTCCGTGGCCGCTAGCAGCTCCCCCAGCAGGTGGGCACCGAGGAACCCGGTCGCGCCGGTCAGCAGGACCTCGCGTGGAGCGCGCCAGCGCGGCGGTCGCGATGCCGCCCCGCTGCGGTGAATGGTGACTTCGAGCCTGGCCTCGGCGGCGAAGTCGGTCTCCTGCTGGTCGCCGTCGGCAGCCAGCTTGCCCGCGCGGGCGGCCCGGGCGGCGGCGGCGAACGCGCGCAACGTGGGCTCACGCAGCAGGCAGCGGGTGAGCGGCCGCGCGGACTCGGGCGGGAGGCCGAAGATGGCCCGCGTGTGCGCCAGCATCTCGGCAGCGAGCAGCGAGTTGCCGCCGAGCTGGAAGAAGTCGTCATCGAGGCCGACGTGCTCGCGGCCGAGCAGCCTCGCCCAAAGGGCGGCGATGCCCGCCTGGGTCGGCGTGTGCCGCTCGACGTTCCTGCGCGGGTGGGCCTGCTCGCGCGGTGGATGGCCCTCCTCCGGCTCCGGACCGTCTGGCAAGTGGTGGCGCGGGATGAAGGCCGAGGGGATCATGTAGCCGGGCAGCCGGTCGAGCAGGTAGCGTCGCAAGGTCGCGGCCGGCGGGTGGTGCGGAGCGGCGGCACCCGCGCTGACCTGGCTCGGCGTGTAATACGCGACCAGGCGGGCGTCGCCGGATCCGCTGGCGGTGGCGGTCACCGATACCTGGCTGATGCCGGGGTGCCCGGCGAGCACGTTCTCGATCTCCCCCGGCTCGACGCGGAAGCCGCGGACCTTGAGCTGGCGGTCCATCCGCCCGGTCACCTCGAGGACGCCGCGGCCGGGAAGCCAGCGGCCGAGGTCGCCAGTGCGGTAGATCCGCGCGCCCGGCTCGCCCTCGGGGTCGGGTACGAACCGCTGGGCGGTGAGCGCGGGCCGCCCGAGATAGCCGCGTGCGAGCTGGCAGCCGCTGATGCAGACCTCTCCGGCGCCCCCCGGCCCGACAGGCCGCAGCGACGCATCGAGGATCATGATCCGCGCGTGGCCTACTGGCCGCCCGACCGGGACGATGTCCGCTTGGACGGCGTCCGCCTGGTCGGGGGCGGCGGACTCGGCGCCGACGTCGTACAGGGTCGAGGTGATCGTTGTTTCGGTCAGCCCGTAGGCGTTCAGCAGCCTCGCCCAGGGTGCCGCCTGGAGCGCGGCACCGCAGTCTTCGGCGTCCGCCTGCGCGCCGCCGGTGATCATCAGCCGGACGCTGCGCATCCGCTGGTCGGCGGGCTCGGCGAGGGCGAGCATCTGGTGCCAGTAAGCGGGGGTCAGGTCGATGACCGTGACGTGCTTGCGCTCGATGCCGCGCAGTAGCTCTGACGGTGCCAAGGTGCCAGGAGGCGGCAGGACCAGCGTCGCGCCGCGCGTCAGCGCCACGAATATCTGCTCCATGGAGGTGTCGAAGGCCAGGGAGGCGAGCTGCGCTACCCGGTCACTTGGTCCGATCTGGTACTCGTGGGCGAGCTCAGGGATGGAGCAGGCCAGGTTTCCGTAGCTGACGGCGACCGCCTTGGGGTCGCCGGTGGAGCCGGACGTGTGGATGACGTAGCAGATGTTGCCGGGTGCCGGGCGGACGGCGGGTGCCGTCGCGGGACGCCGGGCCAGCTCGTCGCCAAGCTCGCCCAGTGGTACCTGGAGCGGCCCGGGAACGGGGAACTGGCCGGCTCCCGCCGTGATCACCGCGGCTGGCCGCACCTGGGCGCAGATCGCGGCCAGCCGTTCCTGTGGGAGGAAGGGGTCGAGCGGCAGGTAACCGGCACCGGTCTTCATGATCGCGAGGATGCTGCGGATCACGTCGGTTCCGCGTTCCAGGTGAACGCCGACGATGGCTTCTGGTGCCGCGCCGGCCTCGGCGAGATAGTGCGCGAGCTGGTTCGCCGACGCTTCCAGGTCCCCGTAGCTCACCCGTGTCCGGCCGGCGATCACCGCCGGCGCGCCGGGCCGCCGGCCGGCCTGCTCGGCGAACTGCTCGTGGACGGGCACGCTGCCATGCGCTCCGTCCCACGCGCCACCGTTGGCGGGGGCCATGTCCAGCCACGACCGATCGATCGCCGCCAGGCACTCGTCTTCGGTCATGGCAGCCGACTGTCGCCGCCAGCCTGACGGCAGCCCGGCACCCGCTCGCCACATCGAGTACTGACCCAGGTCATTGACCACGACGGTGAAGTGATCGCTTGCCGCCACCTCTTGATCCTGCCCCCGGCACACCAGGGCGACACTCCAGGACCCGCTGCCCACGTGAGCAGGACGGTTACGGCGAGCCAGCCGGGAAGAGCTTGCGATGCACCGCCGTCGAGCGGAACGGGCCGCCGGAGTACCGCGACTCAGCGCTGACCGGGACGGCGGCACGGGAACCAGTCCGGGTGAGGTGCCCCTGGAAGAAGTACTCCGGGTGTATGCCGTCGGCCGCGCTGCGGACCGTGACGTCCAGGGACAGGACGTCGCCGACGCTGACGTCGAGCGGTTCCGCCAGCGCGAACGGTATGTAGACCGGCAGCCAGTTGGTGTCTTCCGCGAGGCTGTCCAGGGCAGCGTCATCCGGGGCGACGGCCAGCTCGATCCAGGCCAGCAGCCCGTCGATGCGGCCGCTGCTGGTGATGCTCAGCCTGAGCTCGCCGCCCTGGACATAGGTCTGCTCGGTGAGCCGCAGGTCCTCAATGGCGCCTGTCGTCGACTGCAGCGCCGCAGGGCCGACGCCGCCGACGTAGAAGCGCAGGTCAAAAGGGCCGCCGGCCTGCTGGAACACCACGTCGACGTACGGCGCGAACATCGCTGGCAGCGCCGGGTCGCCGCCGGTCAGGTCGAGCAGGCTCACCGCTCCGGCCAGGGTGCGCACTGCCGCCGGGATGACGCTGGCTGACGGGGCCAGGTGCCGCCGGCGGGCATCCGCGACGACTGCGGCGATGCCCTCGCTGCCGCCGATGCAGCCGACTATCTCCGCGATGCACACGTCAGCGCGTTCCGGCAGCGCGACCTTCGTTGAGTCCCCTGCTATGACGTCGACACGGCCGGCCGGACGGGTACGGGCGGCCTGCTCCGCGAACCGGGCGCTCTCTTCGATGACCTCGATCGCGTACACCCGGGACGCGCCCGCGTCGACTGCGGCGAGCGTCCAGAGCAGGTCGGGGCCGGAACCGATCTCGAGGACAACCGCCCCGGGCGCGACCGCGTCGATGGCGCGGCGAAACAGTCCGTTGCGGCGTTCGTCTTCGCGGAGCACCTGGTAGATAGCCTCGTCGTAAATGGGGTACTCGCCCACCGACGGGCAGAGGTAAACCGTGCCAGGAGCCGGCGCGCTGGCGCCGGTGCGCACACTGGGCCATCTGTCCACGATGTGCTCCCTGCTAACCGGGAAGCTCGGTGATCAGCCGCTGTCGCTCCCGGATCAGCGCTTCGGCCTGCCGGCCATCGGTCGGCATCGCCAGCAGGTACCCCTGCCCGTAGCGGCAGCCCATCTCGGCTAGCAGCTCCCGCTGCGCCTGCGTCTCGATTCCCTCTGCGATGACTTCAAGGTCGAGCTTCTTCGCGATCCCGATGATGCCCTCCACCAACGCAAGCTGCTGCTCCGACGCGGTGATCCCGTCAACAAAGGACTTGTCTACCTTGAGCACGTCTAGCGGCAGCTCGCGCAGGTAGCTGAGGGACGAGTACCCGGTGCCGAAGTCGTCGATGGCCAGTCGCACGCCGATCAGCTTCAGCTCCATGAGGTCATTGTGCATCTGCTCGTCGCGGTTCAGCAGGGCGCTCTCGGTCAGCTCAAGCGTCAGCGCCGAAGGTGCCAGTCCCGACAGGGACAGAGCCTGCGCGACGCTGTCCACGAAACCGGCGGCCCGGAACTGGCGGGCCGATACGTTCACGCTGACGTACGGCGGTACCCCATCCTCGCGCTGCCCCCGCCAGCGGGCCATGTCCGCGGTTGCCTGCCGCAGCACCCAGGCACCGAGCGGGACGATCAGGCCGGTCTCTTCGGCGAGCGAGATGAACTGGCCGGGCAGCATCATCCCCCACTGCGGGTGCGGCCAGCGGACGAGGGCCTCGAAGCCGACGATCTCGCCGCGGGTGAGCGCGACAATGGGCCGGTAGGCGAGGGAGAACGCGGAGTTGCTCACCGCGTCCTCCAAGGCGGCCTGCATCTCGCGCCGCCGGTTCATCCCCGCGCTCAGCGCCGACTGGTAGCGGCGCCACTGCCGCTTGCCCGCTGCCTTCGCCGCGTAGAGCGCCAGGTCGGCATGCCGCAGCAACTCGTCCACGTCGGCGCTGTCCTCCGTGGTCGCAACGCCGACGGTGGCGGTGGTGATGACCGAGCCGCTGTGCAGTGGGAACGGGTCGCTGAACGCCTGGACAACCCGCTCGGCCAGCGCTTCTACTTCGGCAGGGTCCTGGACCTGCTCCACGATCAGGGCGAACTCGTCGCCGCCGAGCCGCGCCGCCGTGTCGGATTCGCGTACCACGGACGCCAGCCGGGCGCCGACAGCGGCCAGCAACTCGTCGCCAACGCTGTGTCCCATCGTGTCATTCACGATCTTGAAGTCGTCCAGGTCCACGAACAGCACGCCAGTGATCTTCGCGCTGCGCCGCGCCTGCGCCAGCGCGTGTGCGGCACGGTCCTGGAAGAGCAGCCGGTTGGGCAGGCCGGTCAGCGAATCGTGGAAGGCCCGGTACTTCAGTTCGTCCTCGAGCTGACGCTGCTCGGTAACGTCCCGCATGGTGAGGACCAGGCCGCCGACTGTGCTGTCCTCCCGCAGGTCACTGGACCGGACCTGAACGTGCACGCTACGGCCGTCCTGCCGGCTGAAGTGCCAGAGTTCGTCGTAGTAGCTGGGGCCGGCATGCTCCCGCATCCGGGCCAGCGCGCGGTGCACTTCGGGCCGGCCTGCTGGCGCCGCGAGGTCGGGCAGCGCGGAACCCTCGATCGGGATGTCGCCAAAGATGCTGGCGGCCGACGGGGTGGCGTAGCGGACCGCTCCGTCGTCGCCGACGATGAGGATGACATCCGACGTATCCTGCACGACCGTCCGGAAGTAGGCCTCGCTGCGCTGCCGGATGACTTCCTGGCTGAGCATGACGCGCTCCACCGCGAGCGTCACCTGCCCGGCGAGGATCTCCAGCGTCCCGCGCAGGCCAGTGAGGTTTCCCCGCTGGCCGAAGACGAACAGCAGGCCGATGAGCGGGTCGCCTGACGGGCGCTCCTTGAGCGTCAGCGGGCAGAGCAGTGCCCCTTCGCAGCCAGGGAACCACGCGGATATCCGCTCGCCGAGTTCCGCCGCTGGCACGAACACCGGCCTGGGGCCGGCGAAGCGTGACTGCCACGTGGCTGCCAGCTGCCCGAACTCCTCTGGCCGCGCTGATTTCCCGGACCGCCCCGGCTCCAGCGCGCCTCTCGGGGTGACGACCTTGAACCCGCCGCCCGCCCGCACGGCGAGCAAGGCCACCCGATCGGCGTCGCGCCCGATGAGGCTGATCGCCGCGCTCCCGGCGACGCTCGCGACATCCTCGACGGTGCCGGCCGACGCAAGCGACGCGCCCGCCAGCCGTACGATGCGTTCCCGGCTCAGCGCCCGGCGGTGCGAAGCAGCCGTGTCGAACAGCCGCCACATAACGAGCAGGTAGAGCACGGCGGAAAACACGGCCACCACACTGCCGTCGCTGTACCGGTTCCTGAGCGACTCGACGAACAGCACGGTGGGGGCGACGAGCGCGGCGAGCATCAGCACGATGAGCCGCGCGGGCGAGGCTTCGGCCCGCTGCGCGGCGGCCGGCTGGGTCAATTGGGTCATCGTCGGGTGCAACGCCGCCGCTCCCCAGGCGGTGTATAGCACCGCCCAGCCGAGGTCGACGACCGTGCCGTTATGGAACATCCCGTGCAACTGCATCAGTCCGAACGAAACGTCGGACACCAGGACTCCGATGGTGCCGAGCGTGAGGAACTGGACCGACCTGGCGCGTCCGGTTGCGGGCGCGAGCAGGCGCGCGATCATCGCGAGCACCAGAATGTCCCCGAGCGGGTAGGCGATCGCCACGCTCTTGTGCACCCACGTCAGCTCGGGGTTTCGCGCATACGGCAGGACCAGGTAAAGCCACGACAGCAGGGCCAGCCCGACGGTGAGGGTCAGCGCGTCGATCAGGCTCCGCCGGTCCCGTTCCGGGCTACGCCACCGGATGAACATGAACACCGCCGCGGCGCACAGCGGGTACTCCAGCAGGTAAAGGGCGTCGGCGAACGACGGGAACGGCAGCGTCACCTGGAGCTTCCCGGCGATCAGGAAGCTCAGCTGGCCGGCGATGAAACTCAAGTTGGCCGCGGCGAGCAGCACCCACGGCGCTTTCTGGGCCGGGCGGTTGATGACAATGCCGCCCACGATGGCGCCGACCCCGGATAGCCCAAGCAACCCCCATGCCTCCACCCGCAAGCCTGGCAACCGGAAATACGCCACAATGAGCAGCGCCATCCACACCGCATAGGCGGCCAGCACGCGCTGCCGCCAACTCAATCCAAGCTCAGGCACATTCGCTCCCCTCCTGAGCGCACTATTCCCCCTACTGCACCAGGCTGCAACCACGATCACAATATTTGCGCTATTAGACCCCATAAGTTGTTTTAGGCACAAGCAAGCCTCTAGGTCATGTTTACCGCCAATCGCCATCAGACGTTGCAGAGTAACCCGAGACCGGACCTGACGTGAGGACTCGGTAGGTAAATGAGCAATCTCGTCGGCAGCGGCAAGGGCAGCGGAGGCGGCGGGGGCGGCGGTAATTTTTGCACCATTTAAGGTGCTTTATGGTGATAAGCCGTTAATGCCCCTCTGCGGCTACCGGTCGAAGAATTTGCCTTGCGAACGGGCCGCCGCTGGCCCGGGAGGGAGCCCCGGGTGCCGCCCGGCTGGGGCGCGGCGCCACCGGTCTTACATCCTGGGCCGCTGTTTCGTCCTACTAGTGGGAAGCCAAGATTCCGCACTGAACGGAAGGGACCGGGTAGCGATGTCTACGCAACGCGAGGCGGGCGAAGCCGCAATCAGGCAGCAGATCGGCAAGATCGTCGAAGGAATCCAGGCCAAGGACCTTGCGACGCTGGAGCGGATTTACGCGGAGGACGTCGTGTCCTTCGATGTCGAGCCGCCGCTGCAGCATGTAGGGCTGGCGGCGAAGATGAAGAACTGGGCGAAGGCGTTCACGTTCTTCCAGGAGGTGTCCTATGAGGTCCGCGACCTCACGGTCATCGTGGGTGACGACGTTGGGTTCGGGCACTGCTTCGGCCGGCTCAGCGGCACGCTGATGAACGGGACGGCAACGAGCGGTATGTGGGTCCGGGGCACCTTCTGCTTCCAGAACATCGACGGCAACTGGCTGATCGTGCACGACCAGGCTTCAGTGCCGTTCGACATCCTGAGCGGTAAGGGCGTAACCGACCTAGAGCCCTGACGAGCCGCGGTCGCTCCGGACGTCACGAGCGGTGACGCCCCGGCCCGTGCCGGCCGGGGCGCTACCTCGCTGAACAAGTCCGGGCAAAATTCGCCAGTGAAGTCCGACCAACGGCACCTTGTTAAGCAAAGATCTTGGAGGATTCGCATTACGTGGAAAGAAAGCACGCAT
>Ga0134126_10005366_pt1 | contig 16021 bp, 11 predicted proteins | sample KB31752_FD_96881 | JGI IMG/M metagenome (GOLD analysis project Ga0134126, IMG submission 96881) | Terrestrial soil microbial communities with excess Nitrogen fertilizer from Kellogg Biological Station, Michigan, USA - KB3-175-2 | ecosystem: Environmental > Terrestrial > Soil > Unclassified ...
AGATCTTTCACAAAATCGAGCCCGGATATGCCGACGGGCTGTGCGTGGACGAAGACGGCAATGTATGGAGCAGCGCGGGCGACGGTGTTCACTGCATTTCCCCGGATGGCCGGTTGCTCGGCAAAGTGCGGGTCCCGCACCGGGTGTCGAATGTCGCATTTGGCGGTGCCGCGAAGAACCGGCTGTTCATCGCAGGATCGCACACGCTGTATGCGATATTCCTCAATCGCCGCGGCGTTCGCTGGCCGTGAGGGCCGCGGCCGCGCCGCAGATTCGACGCATCGTGCGATTCGGACTCACGAGCCACGATGCCGGCCGGCTGTCGCGGTTCTATCAAGACGCCCTCGGATTCCGGCAGCTGTCGAGCACACGCGTGGCAGGCGCGCGATTCGAAACACTGATGCAAGTACGAGGCGGCGCTCGGTGCGTAACGCTCGCATTGGGCGGTCAGACCATCGAAATTCTGGAATTCGACGAGCCGGGAAGAGCCTACCCCGGAGATTCATCCCCGGCTGATGTCATTTTCCAGCACTTCGCCGTGGTTGTCGGCAGCATGAATTCGGCCTGCCGCAGACTTGCGCAGACCGGGGATTGGACCGCCATATCGACGCAGGGTCCGCAAACCCTTCCGCCGCGATCCGGAGGCGCTACCGCGTTCAAGTTCCGCGACCCGGATGGCCATCCCCTGGAATTCATCGAGTTTCCGACGGGCCGCATACCGGAGCGCTGGCGCGGAGCAGCCGCGGGGTCGTTGTTCCTCGGCGTGGATCATTCCGCCCTCAGTGTCGGCGAGTCGCGTCGCAGCACCGACTTCTATCGAAGTCTCGGTCTCACGGTGACATCGCAGACCCTGAACAACGGCGTGGAGCAACAGCGCCTGGACGGCGTGGCGCACGCCCGGGTGGAGGTGATTTCGCTTGCGCCGAACACCCCTACGCCGCACCTCGAACTACTCTGCTATGAAAACAGGCCGCCGCGCCGCGTCGAGTGGCAGGCCAACGATGTGCCCGCGACGCGGACTCTCGTCGAAACGGTCCGCGGCCTGGACGGCTCGGATGAGGTAGACAGGCCGGATGGCGAGGACTGCGCCCGGCTGGTGCTCGACCCCGATGGCCATCGCCTGCAGTTGCTGTCTAACGCGCCTGAGGCGTAGGGGCGTGGTCGCGGAAGGCGATGGCGGCCAATCGAATGGCATCCGATTGGGAGGGATAGGCGTGCAGGACATCGGCCAACCGCCGCATGCCCATGCCCGCACTCATGATCACCGATAACTCATTGATCAATTCGCCGGCGCGGGACCCGACGATGGTCGCGCCCAGGATTTCATCGGTGCCTTCTTTGACGTGAATCTTGACGAATCCCGCATCACAGCCGTCGATTATTGCGCGGTCGACATCCTGCATCATGATGGTAAAGCTCTTGATGGGTATCGACCGTCGCCTCGCATCCACTGCATGCAGTCCGATGTGCGCTATTTCAGGGTCGCAGTACGTGCACCAGGGGGGCGTTAATCGACTGAGGCGATTGCTCTCGCCCGCACAGGCGTTCAGCACCGCCAGGCGCGCCGATGCTTGCGCCACGTTGGTATATTTATGCGGCATGCAGGCGTCGCCGGCGGCGGACACGTTCGGGTTCGTCGAGCGGAAAAAGTCATCGACTTCGATCCGGCGGTGCGCATCCACTTTTATGCCGGCCGTGACGAGGTTCAAATCCTCGGTATTGGGTACGCGCCCGACACTCAGGAGGATTTCGTCCACGGCGATGGAAAACTTCGCGCCGCTGTTGGTGACGTCGATCATCTTCTTGCCGTTCTCGGCGCGTGCATGGACCACGGGCGTATTCAGACGGGTTTCAACGCCGCAACGTGCCAGCGACATGGACAGCAGCTCGGCGGCATCCCGTTCCTCGTTCGGCAGAAACTTCGGCCCGTCCTGCAAAATGGTCACCCACGATCCCAGCTGTGAAAAGGCCTGTGCCAGCTCGCAGCCGAGGGGGCCGCCGCCGATGACCGCCAGGCGTTTCGGCAGTTCGGTGATGTCGAAAATCGTCTCACTCGTGAGGTAGCCGGTTGCCTGCAGTCCGGGAATGTCCGACGTTCGCGGCCGCGCGCCCGTCGCGATGATCGCTTTCTTGAACGTCAGTGAGGTGGCGCCGATACGGATGGACCGGGCACCGTCGAAATGCGCGCTGCCGACGAACAGATCGACGCCGAGCTCGTCCAGGCGTTGAGCGGAGTGATATTCGGCGATTCGCGCCCGTATGCGGCGCATGCGCGTCATCACGGCGCCGATGTCCGCCGTTGGGGCGATCGATGCGGATATGCCGTGTCCGTAGCCATCGATGATGGCTTCCAGCGCGCGCCCTGAGCGGATGATCGACTTGGAAGGGACGGAACCCGTGTTCAACGAATTGCCGCCGAGCCGGCTGCGCTCCACGAGTGCAACGCGAAGACCGAGGCGTCGTGCGGTCCGCGCTGCCTCCAATCCGGCGGGACCGGCGCCGAGGACGATCAGGTCGTAGAGGGGCTTGCCAGCCATGCGCCGTCAAATCCGGCTCTCTGCAACCCCGTTCGCAGGGTGGGTGAGCGCCGCGTGATATCCCAGATCAGATTGGAGCGATAATTTTCAATCATCATGGTCAACAGCCCCTGATCGAGTCCGTACCATCCTTCCGACAACCATGCCGTGCCGCCGGCGCGCAATGTCGGATTGAAACCGCTCGAGAATCGGTCGTTCGCGCAAACCTGCGGATACTTCCCGAGCAGATGGCGTGTCCCCGCAAGCGCGGCGTCGATTCCGAAGGGCGCCGTGGCAAGCATCGCCCAGGGTGCGATCGTCCCGTCATCGGGTCCGTAGGGCACGCCGCGCGACATGTAGCCGAAGAATCGCCGGTCGCGGCGATCCGGCCCATGCTCTCGGATGTCGGGACCGTCGCCTGCGGTAATGCCCCACAAATTCCTGCCGTAGCCCGCATATCCATGGGGATTACGCCAGGCATATTCGCGCTGCAAGGCAATGGCGCTTTGGGTATTTTTGAAATAATCGGATGCCGTCTCCCGCATGAACCGGTCTTGGACCCCGCGAAAATCGATCCATGCGTGCGAGAACAAGTGAGTGAACAGCGGGCCCGAATACAAGACATCGACGCCCAGCAGATTTTCCCATTGGTAGGTGCAGGTCCAATTGGCGAAGCTGGACTGCGGCAGTGGATGCGTGGGAGAGGCGATGGCAAGAATGTACAGGATCGTCGCTTCGTTGTATCCCTCCCACCCATAGTGTAGAAAGCCCCCTTCGGGCCTCCATCCCTGCGCGAGAGTATCGTGTCCATTGAGTGCCCAGGGCCAATCGACGCGCCGGTACAGCGCGTCGGCCGTGGCGCGAATTTCCGCCTCGATGCCGTCGCCGTCGAAATAAGTCGCCGACACGAGCATTCCCGCGAGCAACAGCGCGGTATCTATCAGGGACAATTCGCAATTCCACACCCGCGCTCCGTGCTGCATGTCCAGGAAGTGATAGTAAAACCCCCTGTAACCCGTGGCATCGGGCCGATCGCTCTGGGCGCTGCCGCGGAAGAACTCGAGCGTCGTCCGGGTGATGGATGCGGCGGCCGCGCGCGTCAACCACCCCCGTTCCACCGCAATGGGATAACAGGACAGGGCGAACCCGACCACCGCAATGCTACACGGCGATGCGGGCCGCGACGTGTCGGCAACCAATCCGTTCTGCACATTGGTGCAGGCGGCAAAGTAGTCGAAGGCGCCGCGCTGCAGGCGCTCGAGCAAGGCGTCGTCGGGCAGGTCGGTGAGTTCGGACAATGGACCCTATCCTAGCAGTCTGGGGCCAAAGGAAGATAACATCCGCAATTCGGTGGCAACAATCGGCCGGCCGGGTACGTATCCATGAAACTGCTGCTGATCGAGGATGACGGCGAATTGGCGCGCTCGCTGGTCGATCGATTTCGCGAGCACGGCTACGCCGTCGATCATGCGGCCGACGGCGCTGCCGGTCTTGCGCGAGTGCTGCGCGAAGAATTCGATGCCGTCATCGTCGACCGGATGCTTCCGGGCATGGACGGTCTGGAAGTGGTGAAGGCGCTGCGCCGCGAGCGGGCGACTCCGGTGATTTACCTGACGACCATGGGCGGCATCGATGACCGTGTCCGGGGGCTCGAAGCCGGCGGCGACGATTATCTGGTCAAACCGTTCGCATTCGCGGAATTGCTGGCCCGCATCCGCGCTCTGACGCGGCGCACCTCGGGCACCGTCACCAGGCTGGCGGCAGGGTCGATCGAGATGGACCTGGTCGAACGCACGGTCACCCGCGATGGCAGGCGCATCGAGCTGCTTCCGCAGGAATTTCGGCTCATGGAGTATCTGCTCCGAAACGCGGATCGCGTCGTGACCCGCAAAATGCTGCTGGAGAAGGTGTGGGACATCTATTTCGACCCGCACACCAACGTGGTGGAAAGCCACATCAGCCGATTGCGCGGGCGCCTCAACGCGGGTTTCACGGTCGACGCCATCCAAACCGTCCGCGGCATGGGATACCGATTGCTTGCGGCCAATTAGAATCATCAAATCGGAGATCTTCCGTCACGCAGTGCTGTTTGCGCTGCTGTTCCTGGTGCTCAGCGGGGTGCTCATCGGCGCGGTACTGTGGATAGTCCACGACACGCAAGAGGCGTCTCTCATACGCGCCAATGACGCGGACATCGCCACCGTGATCAACGGCTTTCGCGATGAGGGCATCGACGAGGCGGTCGAGGTGGTGCGCCAGAGACTGGGATCTCCGAAGTACAGCCGCATCGAGGCGCGAGACTGCTACATGTTGCTGCAGAGCGATCGCGGCGGAAAGCTTGCGGGGAATTTGCCATTGCTGCCCCGTCGCCTCGGCATTTTCACCCTCAGTGTGGACCGGCTGCAGCTGCTCGGGCGCGGGGTCGAAATCGCGCCCGGTGTGCATCTCTTCGTGGGGCGAAGCCCTGCGGATATATCGGCAACTCGGCAGCGTATCTTGCATGCCTTTGGCTGGATCGTTCTCGGCGCAACGATTATCGCCGTCATCGTCGGGATGTTCCTGGGGAACGGCTTCACACGGCGGGTCGATGCCATCGCCCGCACCTGCGAGGAGTTGGCCGCCGGCCGTTGGGACGAGCGAATCCCCTCGAGTGGGCGCGGCGATGAGTGGGACCGGCTGTCCGGCGCAATCAACGAGATGCTCAATAGAATTGCGGCGCTGGTGGACAATCTGCGCCAGGTGTCGAGTGATGTGGCACATGACCTGCGGACTCCCCTGACCCGCATGCGCAACCGCCTCGAGGAGGCACGTGCAAGGTCCGCGGGATCTTCCGGCGATTCGGCGGTGATCGCGGCTGCGATCGACGACACGGATCAGCTGCTGTCGATGTTCGAGGCGGTTCTGCGAATTTCTCAGGTGGAGGCCGGCACGCGGACCCGCACTTTCGCCGTGCTCTCCCTGTCGGAGCTGTGTGAAAAGGTTTTTCAGATGTACCTTCCGGTCGCGGAAGACAGCGGCCGCGCACTGACTTCGAGCATCGCGCGGGGAGTCGCCGTTCTCGGCGATGCCGAGCTGCTGACCCAGATGCTTGCCAACTTGGTGGAAAACGCAATCCGGCATACCCCGGAGCGGGCGCACATCCGATTGAGCCTCGACAGGGCCGGCGACAGGGCAACTGTCTCGGTGCGCGATGACGGTCCCGGGATTCCGGCGCAAGAGCACGAGAAAGTACTGAGACGCTTCTACCGCGTTTCGAACAGCCGTTCCACCGCCGGCCATGGCTTGGGTCTGGCTCTGGTGGCGGCCGTCGCGCAGCTGCATCGTGCACGCCTGACGCTGTCGGATGCGGCGCCGGGACTCGAGGTAACCCTGGAGTTCGAGCCGCCGCCTGCGGCCTGAACCCGCGCGCTGAGGCCGCCGCCCCCGCGAGGTTACAGCTTTGTACAGGTCGCCGCGTCCCGGCGGTGTTAGCCTCGGTGAATTCAGTCGCCATTGGCCGCCGCTTCTTAAGGCCCGATGCGGCGCGCGGGAGAAGCATGCCGGTTGTGAAGCATCGTGTGGGTATCGCGTTTTTGTGCGCATTGAACGCCGGCTGCGCGCTGACCGCGGCGAAACCCGCGGCGCCGGAATTGCCGCCGGCGTTTCAAAATCAGCCGGCGAGTCAGGCGCCGTGGCCGGGCAAGTCCTGGTACGACGGCTTCGGCAGCGCGGAGTTGAGCAGCCTGCTCGCGCAAGCCGCCGGCCGGAATCTCGACCTGACCATGGCCCGGGCGCGGCTGGCACAGGCGGATGCCCGCGCGCGGCAGGCGGGAGCGGCCATCCTTCCCAGCGTCGATGCCGGCGGCAACGCCAATTTTCTCGCCGGCCATTCCGTCAATGGCAGCGCGCACGAGACAGATTGGTCGGCGCTGGTGTCGGCCAGCTATGAAGTCGATTTTTGGGGAAAGAATCGTGCGACGGCGCATGCGGCAGAGTTCCTGGCGGCTGCGTCCCGGGCCGACCGCGACACCCTGGCGCTCACCACCTCGGCGGGGGTGGCGAGCACCTACTTTCAGATCCTGTCGTTGCGTGAGCGGCTGCTGACCGCGCAAGCAAATGTGGACGCCGCCCGCGGCCTGTTGGACGTGATCAAGGCCCGATTCGAGGCCGGCATGTCGACCCCGGTGGAATTGGCCGCGCAGAAGGCAGTCCTGGCGAACGCGTCATTGGCCATCCCGGCGCTTCAGCAGCAAGAAGGCGAAGCCTTGGCAGCGCTTGCGCTGCTGGTGGGAAGGGCGCCCGAAGGATTCACCGTCCAAGCTCGATCGTTGGAGGCGCTGTCCCTGCCGGTCGTGGCGGCCGGGTTGCCGAGCGATCTTCTGACGCGGCGCCCGGATATTTTCATGGCGGAGGCGAACATGCAGGCTGCCCACGCCGATCTCGCGGCCGCGAGGGCGGCGCTGTATCCCTCCTTGAGCCTGACCGCGAGCGGCGGAGTGCAGAATCCCGCGGTGCAAGCGGCGGTCATTACCTTGAGCGGCGTGGGACCGAGTCTGAACATCGGCGCGGCGCTGGTGCAGACGATCTTTGACGGCGGCAGGTTGCGGGCGATACGCGCGGAGGCCCAGGCCAAGGACGAGGAACTGGTGACCGCTTACCGGGCGGCCATTCTGTCGGCCCTGGTCGACGTGGAGAACGCCCTGGGGGCGCTCCGGCATCTGGACGAAGCGCGGGAATTTCAGGTGGAAAGTGTTGCGCAAAGCGAGCGGGCCTTCGAAGGCGCCAGGCTGCGCTACAAGGAAGGGTCCGGCGATTACCTGGCGGTGCTCGACGCGCAGCGCACGCTGTACACGGCGCGCGATCAATTCAGTCAATACAAGCTCGCGCGATTGCAAGCCTTGGTCACTCTTTGTAAAGCACTCGGCGGCGGATGGACATGAGCTTGGCAAACACTCCGTCCCGGCCTGAAGCCTGGAGTATGTCGCGAGGAAATGGCATGAATAAGAAACCGCCACGATTGGGCTCCTCAGGGGGGCTGGTAACTTGGCTGGATGCGCGGCGCCTGGGCACGCTGTGTCTGGGCGTGCTGCTGCTGTATGGCTGCCATCGCACGCCCGGTGCGGCCGATGCCGGCGCAGCGGCCGATGCGAAACCCTCCGCCGACGCCAAGGGGGCGAAACCGGAAGCATCGGCCGGGATTACATTGACGGCGGAGCAGCGGGACAAGATGGGTCTGGCCACCGAAGTCCTCAAGGCCGCCTATTTCACGCCGGAGATAGCGGGATTTGGAGTGGTGGTGACCCATGAAACGGTGGCACAGTCGGTTGCCGAGCTGATCAGCGCCGAGGCGATGGCGCGGCAAAGCGATGCCGCGCTGGCGCGTTCGCGGCGCCTGTCCGGCACGCCGGGAGCGGTGTCGGCCGACGTCGCGGAGTCGAACCAGCGCCAGGCCGCCGTCGATGCGGCCGCCCTGGGCCTGGCGAAGGAGAAATTGTCCTCGATCGTGGGCCGCAACCCGCCCTGGAAGGACGGCCAGCGGCGGACGATGCTGCAAGAAATCTCCGACGGTTCGGTCAAGCTGCTGCGGGTGACTTTCCCGCTCGGCGCGTTGACGGGACCGCCGCCGAAGTCCCTGCGGGCCGCGCCCATCGGTGCTTCGGCCGCGGAAGCACGCTGGAAAATCACCGCGGTGTGGGCGGCCCCGGCCGATGCCAGCGTTCCGGGCCGCAGCTTCTTCGCCCTGCTGCGGGCGGATGACGCGGCGGAGGGCGAACGGCTGTCGGCATGGGCGCCCCACGGTGCGCCGCAGGCCGGCGTGATCATCCCTGCCGCGGCCGCAGTAATCAGCGACGGCAAGTATTGGTGCTACGTCGAGAAAGCTCCGGGAACCTATGTCAGAACCGAAGTGGGGGTCGCGAACCCCGTCGCCGCGGGATACTTCGTGGCCGCGGGGTTCGCCGCCGGCGACAAGGTGGTGACGGCGGGCGCCGGGCAATTGCTGGCCCAGGAATTGAATTCCGGACCGGAGCCTGACTGACGATGATGCGCGCACTGGTTTCGCTATGCGTGCGTCACTTCGGCGCCGTGACCGCGCTCAGCGTGCTGGCGCTGGTGCTGGGCGCATGGGGCGCGCTGCACTCGTCTCTGGACGTGTTTCCGGAATTCGTACCTTCGCAGGTCGACATTCAAACGGAAGCCCCGGGGTTCGCGCCTCAGCAAGTCGAGGAATTGGTCACCAAACAGGTCGAGAACGCCGTCAATGGCGCGTCCGGCCTGGCGACGATGCGCTCGGAATCCATTCCGGGCCTGTCGGTGGTCACGGTGACGTTCGCCGACGGCGTCGATGTGCATATTGCGAGGCAGGGGATTTCCGAGCGGCTTTCCGAGCTCGGCAGCAGCCTGCCCACGGGAGTCGGTACACCGAAGCTCTCTCCCCTGGTGTCGAGCACCATGGACTTGCTGAAGATCGGCCTTACGTCCGATCGGGTCGATGCATACACGCTGCGGGACACCGCCGACTGGGTCATCAAGCCGCGTCTGCTGGCGGTGCCCGGAGTGGCTCACGCCATCGTCTTCGGCGGTGCGGTGAGGCAAATTCGGATATCGCCCGATGTCCGCAAGCTCGCCGGCTTCAATCTGACGCTCACGGATATCGCCGCAGCGGTGCAAGCGGCGCTGCCGTTGCGCGGCGCCGGCTTCATCGATATTGCGGCCCAGAGGGTGCTCATCAAATCCCCGACCCCCGAGCCCGACATCGCATCGATCGGCGCCGCAGTCATCGCCGTGCGCAATGACACGCCGATTCTGCTGCGCGACGTCGCCGACATCCGGATGGCGCCGGCGCTGCGTTCCGGCGACGCCCTGATCATGGGCAGGCCGGGAGTGCTGATTTCGCTGGCCAGTCAATATGGCGCAAATACCCTGACCGCCACCCACGCCGTGGAGAAGGCCCTCGCCGATCTGGCGCCCGCGCTCGAGGCGCAAGGCATCACGCTCTATCCGGGCCTGCACCGGCCCGCCAACTTCATCGAGCGGGCGCTGGGCGATTTGCAGAGCTCGCTCGCCATCGCGGTGGTGCTGATTTTGGCGGTGCTCTATTTATTTCTGCGCGACATCCGCGCGGCGCTCATCGCCTTCACGGCCATTCCTCTGTCGCTTCTGGCGGCAATCGCGGTTTTGGATCACCTCGGCCTGACGCTCAACACCATGACCCTGGGCGGATTCGCCGTGGCGCTCGGCGTGCTGGTGGACGACGCCATCATCGGCATCGAGAATATACTGCGGCGCCTGCGCGAGAACGGGCAATTGGCCAACCCGAAACTTAGGCTCGAGGTGGTGCTGGAAGCCACCTTGGAAGTGCGGGGTCCGGTCATTTACGCGACCGCGGTCGTGGTCGCGGTTTTCCTGCCGGAATTGTTCACCTCGAGCGTGCAAGGGCATTTCGTCGGCCCCCTGGCCCTGGCCTTCATATTCGCCGTCTCGGCATCGTTGCTGGTGGCGATGACATCGACCCCGGCGCTGTGCGCGCTGTTTCTGCGCCGGCACGACGCGCGTCCGGAAGCGCGGTGGTTGTTGCTCCTCAAGGCCTGGCAGGCCCGGGCGGTGCACGGAGTTGCGGCGCATTTCCGCCTGGTCGGCGCGATGCTGATCGGTCTGGTCATCGCCGCCCTGGCGGCGCTGCCTTTCTTGGGCGGCACCTTCATGCCGGATTTTCGCGAAGGTCATTTCGTCATGCAGGTGTCGAGCTCCATCACCGGCACGTCGCTCGATTCCATGCTGGCCATGGGCACACGCGTCAGCGCGGAGGTGCTGGCGCTGCCCTACGTGCAGAGCATCGAGCAGCAGGTGGGCCGCGCCGAACTGGGGGAAGATACCTGGGGTCCGCATCGCAGCGAATTCCACGTCGAATTGAAGGCGGATGCGAAGGTCGATCAGAGTGTCGCCGAACAGGAATTGCGCAGGATATTGGCCGGCTATCCCGGCATCCAAAGCGAGGTCGTGACCTTTCTGGGCGATCGCATCAGCGAGAGTTTGAGCGGTGAAACCGCGCAGGTGGCCGTCAAGGTGGTGGGCGATGATTTGGACGCGCTCGACGCGACCGGCGATAAAATCGCCGCTGCGCTCGGAAGAATAGCGGGGATCGTCGATCTTCAATTCAAGCGCCAGAGCGGCACGCCGACCATCGAGATCAAGCTTTCGCCCCAGGCGCTTGCGGCCACGGGGCTCAAGGCTCAGGACGTTCTCGACACGGTGCACACGGCGTACGCCGGTGCGACGGTGGGTCAAACCTATCAGGGTATCCGCACGGTCGATGTCGTGGTCTTGTTGCCCGATCAATTGAGGCACCAACCCGCCGAACTCGCCAAGCTCATGATCGCGAGCCCCTTGGGACCGGTGCCGCTGTCTCAGGTGGCCACTGTCCTGGTCAACCAGGACCGCTACAGCATCGAACACGATGGCGGACAACGGCGCGTCAGCGTCACGTTCAACGTCGCCGGCGGTGCGTCGCTGCAGAGCGTGGTGCAAACCGCGCAGCAGGTCATTGCCCGATCCGTGGTCCTGCCGCATGGGGTGTTCGTCGAATTCACCGGAGCCGCGGAGGCGGAGGCGCAGACTCGAAACGAACTCATTTTGTATTCAGGGCTGGCGCTCAGCCTAATCGTCATGATTCTGTTCGTCTCGTTCCGCTGGCGGGCGAATAGCTGGCTGGTGCTCGCGAATTTGCCGTTCAGCTTGATCGGCAGCGTTCTGGCGATTGCAGTCACCGGCCTCGGAATTTCACTGGGCACCGTCGTCGGTCTGGTCACCGTGTTCGGCGTCAGTGCGCGCAATGCCATATTGCAGCTGGCGCACTATGAGCACCTGGTGGAAGTCGAGGGCGCGGCGTGGAGCGTCGATCTGGTGATACGCGGCGCCAATGAACGATTCGTGCCCATCTTGATGACCGCGGCGGTCACCGCCCTGGGGCTCGCGCCCCTGGCTTTCGGGATCAATCAGCCGGGCCAGGAAATCGAGGGGCCGATGGCGGTGACGGTGCTGGGCGGCCTGCTGTCGTCGACGCTGCTGAATCTCTTTGTGCTGCCGGCCCTGGCGCAGCGCTACGTCCGGGTCGGCTAGGCCTGTCACGGAGGCGTGGCGGGTAACTGGCGCACCTCGCGGACCATCTCCTCATCCGACATGACAGCCGGAGCATTCACGCACCGGCCCGTGCTTGGTCTTCTCCTGCAGCGCGAGTTCGCGATGACAGTCGCGGCAAAATACGTGAAATGTGACTTCCGCCGGATGCGGCAGGTCCGGGCGTGAACTGCGGTGACAGTCGATGCAGCTGCCCAGGCCCGTCTTGTCGACGAAGTTGTGATGGCACACGACGCAGTTGACGGTGCGATGATGCTCGTGGGGAAAATTCACGTGTATCAGCGAAGGGGTCATCATGGGCAGGAGCAGATGCGCAGTGCCCGTGGGCGTCGGCATCAGGAAAAGCGCGAGCACGGCGACGGCGCTCGGCACCGCGGTGGTCAACAGCCGTGAGCGCATCGGCGCCGGCCGCGGCCGAAAGGCGGAACCGAGAGCCGCCATCGCCAGCAGAACGCAGGTGGTGATGATCTTTGCCGGCCGGTCCACCATTTGTCCGCTGCCGATGATATGCGCCCCGACGAATCCCAATAGCAGGGCGGCCAGCGTCGCGTGCGTCGCAATGCTGAGAGGCCTGTCGCGCGGGGATGCCGCGCGCCGCAGCGCCGATCGTGCCCGCAGGCCCGACCACACCAGCAGCGCCAGCGCAATCGCGGCGGCGAGGCCGCACCCCATGTACAGCGGCGCGGACGGCAGGAGATAGCGTGCTGTCAGGGGTTGTTCGCCCAGCAGCAGCGCCGCATGCGACAGCGCGAGAATCAGCGCGATCCAGCCGATGCGCCGGTGTTGCGACAGTGTGAACAGTCGCCGGTGCGCCATGCCGTCGGCGCGCAGCGGATAGAGGTAAAGAATGACCGTGAACACCAGAGCGGCATAGCCGACGGCGGCGGCCATGTCCCAGGCGATGCCCCCCGATGCCGGCAGAGGCGACAGAAGCAGGACGGCGGCGACGGCCAGCACGCCGGCGATGCGGCGCAGATACGACGGCGGCAGTTTGCGGCTCATTGAGGGATAGAATAGCTGGAATACGCGCGGCCCGCGCCGAACGACTCGGGCATAATGCCGTACATGACCATCGCAGAGACTACCGACGCGCGCGCGGCGCGCGACCACGCCCAGGCGGAGCTGGCGGCCGCGTTGGGCACGATGCTGCCGCGAGGCGCGGTGCTGTTTCGGCGCGAGGAGACGGCAGCCTACGAGTGCGATGCACTGACTGCCTATCGCGCTTCGCCCTTGCTGGTGGTGCTTCCGGAAACCGAAGCGCAGGTGGCCGCGGTGCTCCAGGAGTGTCATCGACGGCGGGTGCCCGTCGTGGCGCGCGGCGCGGGGACGGGCCTGTCCGGCGGCGCCATGCCGCATCAGGACGGCGTGATCCTGTCGCTCGCCAAGTTCAATAAAATTCTGAAGGTCGATGCCGAGTCATGCACGGCGGCCGTGCAATGCGGTGTACGCAATGCGGCCGTCAGCGAGGCGGCCGCCCCCTACGGTCTGTACTACGCCCCCGATCCGAGCAGCCAGATCGCCTGCACCATCGGCGGCAACGTCGCCGAAAATTCAGGGGGCGTGCACTGCCTGAAATACGGGCTCACTTTGCACAATGTGCTGCGCGTGCGCGGCTTCATGGCGGATGGGGAGCCCGTGGAATTCGGCGCGGAGTCGCTGGACGCCGCGGGCCTCGATCTCATCCCGGTGATCGTGGGCAGCGAGGGCATGCTGGCCGTGGTGATCGAAGTCACGGTCAAGCTGATTCCCAAACCGCAGTCGGCGCGCTGCATCATGGCGAGCTTCAATGACATCGAATCGGCGGGCGCCGCGGTGGCCAGCATCATCGCGCGCGGCATCATCCCCGCCGGCCTCGAACTCATGGACAAGGCCATGACCGCGGCCGTCGAGGCCTTCGTGCACGCCGACTATGACCTCGATGCGGCCGCCATTCTGCTGTGCGAGAGCGACGGCAGCGCGGAGGAGGTGGCCGAACAGATCACGAGAATGGAGCAGGTTCTGCTCGACGCCGGTGCTTCGCGGCTCGAAGTCAGCCGTGACGAGGCCCAACGCCTGAGATTTTGGAGCGGCCGCAAGAATGCATTTCCGGCCTCGGGCGGCATCAGTCCCGACTACATGTGCATGGATTCCACCATCCCTCGGCGGCGTTTGGCGGAAATGCTGGGCGCCATACTCGAGATGCAGGGCAAGTACGGCCTGCGCTGCGTGAATGTATTTCACGCCGGCGACGGCAATCTGCATCCTCTGATCCTGTTCGATGCGCAATCGCCCGACGAGATGCGCCGCTGCGAATTGTTCGGCGCGGATATTCTGGAGACCAGCGTGCGCATGGGCGGCACCGTGACCGGAGAACATGGGGTGGGGGTCGAGAAGCTCAACTCCATGTGCGTGCAGTTCTCGCCCGCCGAACGCGCGCAATTCCTGGCGGTGAAACGCGCGTTCGATCCGCTCGAATTGCTCAATCCCGGCAAGGTGATTCCGACCCTGCACCGCTGCGCCGAGTACGGCAAAATGCATGTGCACCGCGGGATGTTGCCGTTTGCGGAACTGCCGAGGTTTTGATGAACCGGGGTGACCCAACACTCGCGCATCTGATCGATCAGGTCGATCACGCGAGAACTTCGCGCCGGCCGCTCGACATTCGCGGCGGCGGCACCAAATCCTTCTACGGCGGGTGCCCGGTGGGCGACCCGCTCGAGGTCGCACCGCTTGCGGGCATCAGTTGCTATGAACCGACCGAACTGGTCGTCACGGCGCGGGCCGGTACCTCGCTCGAGGATCTCGAAGCCGCTCTCGAGGAGTGCGGCCAATGCCTGCCGTTCGAGCCGCCGCGGTTTTCCCGCGGCGGCACGCTGGGAGGAATGGTGGCGGCGGGTCTCGCGGGTCCGGCGCGCGCCGACGTGGGCGGGGTTCGCGACCATGTGCTCGGCCTCACCTTGCTCAATGGGCGCGGCGAAGTGCTGACTTTCGGCGGGCAGGTGGCCAAGAATGTGGCGGGGTACGATGTGTCGCGCCTGATGGCGGGTTCATTGGGAATACTGGGCGTCATTTGCGAGGTGTCGCTCAAGGTGCTGCCCGTGCATCGGGCCACTGCGACGCGGGTATTCGATTGCGACGAGAGCCGTGCCCTGGAGCAATTGAGCGCTTGGGGCTCGCAGCCGCTGCCGATCAACGGCAGTGCCTGGCACCGCGGGCGGCTGCATGTGCGTTTCGCCGGAGCGGCCGCGGCCGTGAGCGCGGCCTGCGGCAAATTGGGCGGCACGCACATGGCGCCCGACGCTGCGCAGGACTGGTGGTCGGCCGTGCGCGATCAGACCCTGGGATTCTATTTGCCCGGTGTGGACGACCTGAACCGCGGAGAGTGTCTGTGGCGTCTCTCCGTGCCGCGCACGGCCAAACCGGTGCGCTTGCCGGGCGAGCAGCTGATCGAGTGGCATGGCGCTCAGCGCTGGTGGCGCACGACGGCCGCGCCGCAAGAGGTACGCACGGCGGCGGCTCGAGCGGGCGGCCATGCCACGCTGATGCGTGGCGCGGACCGCTCGGTCGGCGCCTTCGCACCGGTGAGCGACGTGCTGATGCGCATTCATCGCGAATTGAAGCGGGCCTTCGATCCGGAAGGCATTTTCAATCGCGGCCGCATGTACGCCGAGATCTGACGCCCATGCACACCCAACTGAGTCCCGAATTCCAAGGCACCCCGGACGGCGAGGCGGCCGAGGCCATCCTGCGCAAATGCGTGCACTGCGGCTTTTGCAATGCGACCTGTCCCACGTACCAGCTGCTGGGCGATGAACTCGATGGCCCCCGCGGACGGATTTATCTGATCAAGCAGGCGCTGGAGGGCGCCGAAGTCACCCGCCTCACGCAACAGCATCTGGATCGCTGCCTGACCTGCCTGAACTGCGAAACCACCTGTCCGAGCGGCGTCAAGTACGGCCACTTGGTGGATATCGGGCGCAGGATCGTCAATGCGCGCGTGCCGCGACCCGCGCCGCAGCGCCTGCTCCGCTGGCTGCTCAGGACGGGCCTCACCTCGCCGCTGTTCGGCGCGGCGCTGCGGGTGGGGCGGGCGTTGCGGCCCTTGTTGCCCGCGGCGCTCAAAAAGAACCTGGCGCCCGCGTCGCCGCGCTCGCCGGCAGGCGTAGCACATCCGCACCCGCGCAAGGTATTGCTGCTGCGAGGCTGCGTGCAGCCGTCGCTGGCGCCCAACATCGATGCGGCGGCGGAGCGCATCCTCGATCGGGCGGGGATTCAGACCGTATGCGCCGCAGGCACGGGTTGCTGCGGCGCCGTGCGCGCACACCTCGACGATGACCCCGGCGCCCTCGGCGACATGCGCCGCAATATCGATGCCTGGTTTCCCATGATCGCCTCGGGCGAGGCGCAGGCCA
>Ga0134126_10005367_pt1 | contig 16020 bp, 14 predicted proteins | sample KB31752_FD_96881 | JGI IMG/M metagenome (GOLD analysis project Ga0134126, IMG submission 96881) | Terrestrial soil microbial communities with excess Nitrogen fertilizer from Kellogg Biological Station, Michigan, USA - KB3-175-2 | ecosystem: Environmental > Terrestrial > Soil > Unclassified ...
AGGGCTGCGACGAGGGTGGTAGCGGCCAAGAAGTTGCGGGCGAGTTTATCGTAACGCGTGGCGATACGGCGCCAATCCTTGATGCGGCAGAAGAAGTTTTCGATTTTGTGTCGTCGCCGATAGAAGCGCTTGGGGCAATAGGCCTTCTTTGTGGCGTTGCTACGGTTGGGAATGACAGGCAAGGCGCCTTCATCCTTAATCTGCTGGCGCACTTTTTCGCTGTCGTAGGCCTTGTCTGCAGTGACCGCCAGTGGCGATCGAGGCGTGTTGAGGATCTCTTCGACGACTTGGCTGTCATGGACCTGTCCGCCCGTCACCGTGAAACCTAGCGGCCGGCCTTTACTGTCGACAATGGCGTGGATTTTCGTGGTTCGGCCACCCCGGCTGATGCCGATCGCTTGATTTTGCTCCCCCCTTTTGCGCCGCTCGCCGCACGGTGGGCTTTCACAATGGTGCTATCGATCAGATACAGGTTATCGCGCGATTTGGACGCCAGTTGGTCGAAGACACGCTTCCAGATCCCACGTCGAGACCAGCGATTGAAGCGATTATAAGCCGTCGTGTAGGGGCCATAACGTACCGGCAGATCCCGCCACGGCATTCCGGTGCGCAGCACGTAAAATATCGCGTTCATAATCTTGCGATCGTCTACACGCGCGCTCTTTCGGCTCTGCGGTAACAGCGGTTCAAGAAGCGCCCAGTCCTCATCGCTCAGATCAAATCGCATGACCCACCTCCGCACACGGTGAATCATGTTCGCTTAAACTATTCAATCTGTTATCGGGGTACAGACCCTAGAAAAATTCTTGGAAATGAGACTAATCACAACAATCCATAATGATGTGCGTGTAGGGAATACGAAGAAGATCGTGAAGAATTGTTACGTTTATTTTCTTAAAATGCCGATTGGCAATTGCGAAATATTCGTCGCGATTCCTTACATTGTTGCCGCGGTCGAGCTTGATAATCCAGCGTGCGATGGAGCTCTGCTCCGGTACGAAAACGTTGTCGAGTGTTACGATACGCCCGCCGGGATTTAGTGCCGCTTTGGCCGCGCGGAACAAGGAGCAGGCTTCCATATCGGTAAGGTGGTGAACTACCGCGATCACCATAACGAGGTCAAATTTTCCAAGGCCATCAAATGTCGTGTTATCCGTTACGGGCCTAACGACAAACCGCCCTTTGGTGCCGTACTGCGTGCGCGCTGCGGCGATATATTCCGGACTGATATCGATGCCGCAATAGGTCACATCAGGCAGAAAATGAAGCATGCGGCCAGGGCCGCATCCGACATCGAGTACCTTATCCCCGGATTTGACCTTTAAAAACTCCTTGACCACGCGTACGTGCGTGTCTGGCGCTGTGACCAGATTTGCAAACGAGTTATATAGTCTCGGGATTGCGAGAAATCTGCGCGGATCAAATCTCATTATTTTAGAACCTCATCACTGCACTCTTATCTGAACGCTTCATAATTCTGTAGTACCCACCATACCGAGTTGAATGAAGTCACAGGGACGCTAAAGAGGCCAGGTAGTCATAGTCGGAGCATGCCATCGGTTGGCCTCGTGAGCGATTGTGCGGAGTTTTAAAGGGTGCCGTTACCTGGTTAAGAGGAAAGCTTTTCTAACTCTTTTCTCTGCGATACAGTAGAGCAACCAGGATTGTTTCTCTTGAGAGTCAGGACAGATGTCGAAGTTCAATTGATAATCTCTCCCGACTTTAACGGTGTTCGAGGTAACTTATGCGCCCGTTGGTGATATTTGGTGCAGGAGAATTCGCTGAGGTTGTCCATTACTATTTTACGCGCGATCAACAGCGCAAAGTCGTGGCCTTCGCAGTTGACGAGGAATATCTTCGCGAAAGTAGCCTATGCGGACTTCCAACGGTGTCGCTATCTGATGCTCTCAGACGCTTTCCGCCTACAGAATGTGAGGGATTCGTTGCGATCGGCTACTCAGGTCTCAACAAAATTCGAGTGCGAAAGTCGAATGAATTAGAGACCCACAATTATTCACTTGCATCCTTTATACATTCGCGAGCAGTCGTATGGGATGGGTTCAAGCTTGAACCAAATAGTTTCATTCTGGAGCACAATACACTGCAACCATTTACTCGAGTGGGACGGGATGTCGTGATCTGGAGCGGAAACCATATTGGCCACCATTCCGTGATTGAAAGCGGCTGCTTCATTACGTCGCACGTCGTTATCGCCGGCGGGGTTACTATTGGTCGTGAAACTTTCATCGGAATAAACTCGACCGTCCGAGATCACGTGAGCGTTGGCGCTCGCAATATTATCGGAGCTGGATCGATTATCCTGGCGGATACGGCCGACGAAAGTGTGTTTTCGGTGCCGCAGTCAGAGCGGTCGCGTGTGCCTAGCAGTCGGGTACGACATATCTGATTTATTCAGATACTCGGGAGGATCGTAGGTGAAGTGGGAGAAATTAGGCCGGGTCTTCGAGGCTAGCGGGCAAAAACCATGGATAACCTCACATAGCACCGTTCCGACTCCGGAGCACATTCGCGATGATCTGTTTCGCATATTTTTCACGCCGCGCGATGCGGAAGGCCGATCAAATGTCAGCTATCTCATCATTGACCTGAAAGAGCCCGCGCGCATTCTAGATATTTGCAACGAACCATGCCTTCTGCCAGGACCAATCGGCGCTTTTGACGACAGCGGGGCAATGTTCTCCTGGATCGTGCAAAATAGCGGTCGCCGGTGGCTCTACTATATCGGTTGGAATGTGGGCACAGTTACGCCTTGGAGAACAGCAATCGGTTTGGCGTATTGCGACGAGCGGTCTGAGAGGGCAATCTTCACTCGCCATTCGGAAGGCCCTGTTCTAGATCGCTCCTGCAATGATCCGTTTTTTGTTACCAATCCGTGCGTCCTAGTCGAAAACGGCGTCTGGAGAATGTGGTACCTCTCTGGTCTGCCGTGGCAGCCACGCTCGCCACGTCCCTTGCCGAGATATCACGTCTGCTACGCGGAATCTCCCGACGGTATAAAATGGATTCCGAGCGGCCGCGTATGTATTGCGCATAGGCACGATGGTGAGGTGGCGATCGGCCGCCCCTGCGTCTTGAAACAAGATGGTTTCTACAAAATGTGGTATTCGTTCCGTGGTGATACATTCGGATATCGGATGGGCTACGCGGAATCAGATGACGGTCTAACTTGGGCGCGTCTCGATCACCTTGCTGGCCTACCACATTCAGCTACCGGTTGGGACAGCGAAGGAACGGCGTATCCAACGGTCTTTGATCATAAGGACCGCCGTTATATGCTGTATTGCGGAAATGGTTATAGCAAAGCGGGCTTTGGAATCGCAGTATTGGTGGATTGAGATAACAAGAGATCAGTGTGTCGAGCGAAATATCCACAACTGACCGACGTTGCGACATCAGCATTGTCGTTCCGGTCTATGGATGCAAGGACTGCCTGAATTCCCTGGTCGAAAGGACGTCGGCGATCTTGTTGCGCATGGCGCTGACCTTTGAGATCGTTTTGGTCGACGATTGTAGTCCTGATGGTTCATGGTCAGAAATCCTCCGCTTGATAGAGACGGCAAGCGGCATTCGAGGCATTCGATTGAGCCGTAACTTTGGCCAGCACGCCGCGATCGCTGCTGGCATCGCGGCGAGTCGCGGAAACTGGATCGCGGTGATGGATTGCGATCTTCAGGATCCACCGGAACTACTCGCTGAGCTTTATACACGAGCACAGGCCGGGGCGGAGGTCGTCATGGCTCGACGACGGACGCGTATCGAAACTTGGCATCGACGATTGGTGAGCCGATTGTATTTCGCCATCTTGCGGCGGCTGGGTAGCGCAATTGATGGAACTGATGGCGCTTTAAGTATGATGTCACGCAATGTTGCCGACGCTTATCTCACGTTACGGGACCATGACAGGCATCACGCCTTGTTGTTGCGATGGCTTGGCTTTCGCCAAGAGACAATAGAATACGATCAAGCTGCACGCGCCGACGGAGCCAGCAGCTACAGCTACGGAGCGCTGATTGAAACCGCTATTCAAGGAATCCTGTTTCATTCGACGAAACTTCTGCGTCTTCTGATTTATAGCGGTCTTGCCATAGCACTTGTCGGATTGTTGATGGTTCCGGTCCTAATCGCAGTTTATTTCATGGCCGAACAGCCGACGGGCTGGACGAGTCTTGCGGTTCTGCTGCTCGTGATCGGCGGCGGGACCATTATTTCTGTGGGAACCGTCGGCCTCTACGTCGGACGGATTTTCGATCAGATCCGCGGACGGCCGATGTACATTGTTGCCGAATCGAGGGAACTTCATCCGGAAGCGCGCGTCACCCCTGCATCCACATCAGCCTCGGCCCGCCAGGTCGGGTGATGCAGTATGGCAAGGACTGCATGCATCATTCAGTCCAACTATATTCCGTGGCGCGGTTATTTTGACCTAATCGGACTGAGTGATGAGTTCATCATTTACGACAGCGTCCAATATACAAAAAATGATTGGCGGAACCGAAACCGGATTAAATCGGAACGCGGAACGATCTGGCTCACAATTCCGACCTTGCATAGTGGCCGCCATTTCCAGACCATCGAAGAAACGCGAATCGCAGGCCGCTCTTGGGCAACAAAGCACTGGCGTACGATTGTACAAGCCTATCGTAAGGCACCATATTTCGAGCATTACGCACTTGAGCTCGAAGGTCTGTTCAAGACGGCGTCCGGTATTGAACTTCTTTCTTCGGTCAATCGACTGTGGCTAGAATTTACTATGAAAGAGCTCGGTATCCGGACGCGTATCAGTACGTCGAGTTCCTACTCAGCTGGCAGCGATCGGAACACTCGGCTTATTGATATGTGTCGGGCGGTTCATGCTGATCGCTATTTGAGCGGCCCGGCGGCCCGTGACTATCTCGACGTCAAAGCATTCGCGGCTTCTAATATTGCAGTCGAGTTTATGAGCTACGACAACTATTCAACGTATCCGCAATTGCATGGACCGTTCGATCCATTTGTGAGTATCCTTGATTTGCTGCTCAATGTGGGCCCTCGGGCATCCTCGTATATGAAGTATTGTGGTAAGTGATGGGATCGCGCCTATGTCCGTCCTGTGGCGCGGCTGCACCGATTACGAGGGACGAACAGCTCTGGCCGATTGGGAGACGATGCGCGACCTGCGGCTATGTAGTTGCGGTAGTGGACGATATTCCTCAATACGCCCCGACAATGGCAAGTTCCACGATTAGTTTCGATCCTGCGGCCTTCGCCCAACTTGCTGCGCGGGAGGATGGGCATTTCTGGTTTGAGCCGCGCAACCGATTATTGGTAGGCCTTGCAGGTCGTTTTTTTCCTGAGGCGCGATGTTATCTCGAAATTGGGTGCGGCACTGGCACTGTGCTGGCCGCCGTGGCGGCATCCCGTGAATGGTCGCGGCTCGCGGGCGCGGAAATGCACCCAGCAGGGCTTACTTATGCCCGCCGGCGGCTCGGCGATCGTGCCGAATTCGTCCAGTTGGATGCCCGAAAGATTCCCGTGCGTGCAGCCTTCGACCTCGTTGGGGCATTCGACGTGCTCGAACACATTGCTGAGGATGGAGCTGTGATGCGCGAGGTTTACTCGGCGCTCGTCCCGGGTGGAGGGTTTCTCGTGGCAGTTCCGCAGCATCCAGCGCTGTGGAGCAGGGCTGATGATATCGGCCGCCATGTACGCCGTTATTGTCGCGGCGAACTTGAACGAAAATTGGATGAGGCGGGCTTCGAAATTCAGTTTTCGACTTCATATGTGAGCCTGTTGCTTCCTTTTATGTTCATGAACCGAAGGCTTTCACGAGGACCCCCAGACGAGAGCACGTCGGAATTCGCGCGACGCGAGTTGGACGTTCCTCCAGCCATCAATTCGGCTCTGCGCTGGGTACTCGAAGCCGAAGTGGGCATGACGCTCAAAGGCGTTTCTTGGCCAGTTGGCGGCAGCCGCATCGTCGTCGCTCGCAGGCCTGCAAACACTTAGCCTTGAAGTCTTTCGTGGTTGGGAGCTGCCAAGTTGGCACCAGGAGGAGATTTTGAAGAGTCTTGGGGACGCCAAATATCCCAGCCATCCTCTGTACCAGTATTTCGATACTCATGGCTAACACTCGAGCGGATACGATTTTGATAGTCGCGCCGAGCGCCGCTTACCGCTAATGGCCCCTCAGACGCATCGATAAGGATGATTTTGGGGTGGCTATTTAGCAGGCCTGTCATGATCCGATCAAAAGCCGCTTCACCGGGAACGCGGACCCATAGATCTTGATAGGCGTTTCGTTGAAAAATGCCGGTCAAGTCTGGCATGAAGGCAGTATTGAACGTCAAATAGACCAGGTTCCCGTTCGAGGCCGCATAGAGTCTTGTCAGCGCTGATGCCTTCTTTAACAGCGCATTTCCAACATTCTCTGGCATGAGAACATCGGAAACCAAGACTTTCTCCCCCCTGGAATTCAACCATGAGGGATGCATGAACTCCCGAGTGTATTTGACCAGATCTGAATTGGTACGAACTAGCATCGCGGCTAGAAGAAATACAAAGACAAGGTGCGCAGATGCAATCCGCATATGGCCCAACCGTGTCGTGGTTCGCCGATCAGGCATTGGCGGATAGCCGATCGCAAATCTGCGCCGGTCAAAAATATCGATGACAAGAAACCCGTACAAAAAGAGGTGTGTCCAAAGTTGCCACCAATTTGGCGCGTTGATGTAGTAAGCGAACCAGACCAGCAGCGTTGCAGTAACGGCAAGACGCATTGACGCGTGTTGATTGAATGCTCGATGGCCCAACCTCGTTGCTGACTGAATCGTGACGTAGATAGCATGTGCGAAAATCATGAGCGCGAAGGGAACAATGACATAGTTCTCGTTCGCAAATCCCGCGGAAAACAGTCGAAGTCCGAACCCACCCTGGGTGTAGCGCTCGATGTTCTCAAGAGAGACAAAAAGCTCAAAAACATTTTGGCTGAAAGGAAAGCGACCGAGAGCAATGCGGTAAACGATTAGCCAAGTGACGATTGTCGCGAGGCCTGCACACACCATCCGCAAGTATAGAAAAAATGGAATTTTCTGTGTCCGGGCAACGAAGTATACGGCATAGCCAATTGAAATTGCGACCGCGGTTTCGAAGTTATTGAGAAACGCGATCGTTCCGACTGCACCGAGCCACCACGCTGCACGCTGGAGCGACATTCGGCCTGCAAGCGCCACAGCTAGCATGCCCAACGGCAGGCCAATCGAGCGAAGGCCAGTTTGATTTTGGTGCCATATGCCGAGGCCGCCCGTGATCCAATAAGGCCCCGCAAGTAACATGGCTGCGAAAATACCAAGATACGCCTGGGGTCGATAAAACCAATAGGCGGCTACGGCCGAGAAGCAAAACAAAAGCTGACAAAATTGAACGAAGCGCAGCTGGTGACCGATCGTGAAGTCATGAGTCACATGATCTATAGCGCCCATCACTGACGGCATGAGAAATCCGTAGCCGGAGGGCAATTCGTCAAATCCATAGCCCGCCGCAATCGCGCGGCTCACCATGGTAGTGCCGTCCAAATGCATTTCGAACTGCGCCAATGCGACGGGGTCGTCCACCATCAATGGAATGGGACGCACAAGCAGGCCGGGGACAATTAGCATCAGGAAATATAGCCCCGCAAATAACATAATAGCTCGTGATATCCGGTGCGCACTGAGTGTCGGAGTCGAAATTACGAATGCTAAAAAAAACGCGAGAACTAAACACGTTAATAAAACTGAGTGGAGGGGCAACAGGAAGCTATAGACGAAAAGCCAGAGGGCAACGGCGGTAAGGCATCCGGCGATACCCCAGTTTCGTACGATTCCGCCCGACCAAACCGATATAACTCCATGCCGCGCAAGTTTAAAACAAATTCCTGAGGAAGCCATCACAGCGATGAGAGTCAGAAGGTGTGCGGCACGCTGATCACCGCTCGACACCCACTCGTATTGACGGATGATTTCCTTGGGCCATTGTTCGGTTAGATTTGACGTAACACCAGACATTGCCTCCATAGACACGAAAAAAATCACCAATGCGGCAAGGGTGAAACAAAAAGGCGCTTGATTACGCAAAAATGTTCGAAATCTCTCGACCGACCATGGTGCGGCTATCGTCACCCGCATCTTATGAATCGTCGATAAACGCTGATCGCCGCGAAAGGAATTTTGCAATCGGTGGTATATATTTGGTGCGAACAGGCGAGACGTTCGCAGTTGAGTCGTAAGGCGATGCAACAGGCCTTGGATTAAGTCCTTAAAGAATCCAACGAAAATAAGAACCGCAGAAATATAGGCAACCTCCCTCCGTTGAATTCCAATTAATTTGTAAAGGGCGAAATTTTCTCTTTCACCTAATCCCAGGTACGGAGACAGCAGTGCAGTTGCCAGCACGACAAATCCGAAAATCAGAATTGCTTTCGCGCCGTCGCTAAGCCCGGTGAAGAAAGCCATGCGTACCATCTTGTGTGGGTGGGTGGCGATACGCCGCTCGACAAAGCATCGTACTGTTTTGGAGTGCCGCGATATTCATTTCATTTTTTGGCGTTCGTCATGCTGGCGCCGAACATAGCGTAGATCCGCGAAGCAAGGAGGTCGGATCCGGCATCAGTGAGGTGCGCGGAATCCCATACCACGATATCCCCGGGGCCGTTGCCGACTTTAGTCAAACATTCATTCTTCCGACAGAATACATCGATTGCCGAAACAAATTCGATGCCTTCCTTTGCTGCAATTTCCTGTAGTTTCTTTTCGATGTCGGGATTAAGGGCCGCTCCTTCCATCCGATCTGGGACATGCTGCGGAACGCTTGTCTGATAAAAGTTTAAAAGTAGCTTCGGGAGTGATGGATTCCACACCGGAACTGGCCCCACCAACATGATATGCTGGATACCAGCATTTTTCAGGCGTCGGATAGTTAAATCGAGCTTGCCGAGATCGTCTATCGATACCTCCCACCATTGGGCCGCGAGCACGAGCACTTGTGGCTGCAGCTCTTCAATCTTACGAAACACAAAATCATTGACGTTTTGGCAAAATTGAACCTGCCTTACATCGAGATAAATATGTTTGACGTCATGGTCTAAGATTGGAGGACAGGCGCTCGCTGTGAACTGGGCCAGAGCAAACCCCGAATTGCCTTGGATGTGCGCGAGCCCGGGGTAGAGATGCGCCGCATGAGAATCTCCCCATAAGAAAACAAGAGGCCTTTGGTCATCAGCTGAAGTGCGGCCGGTGCAACCCGAGGCGAAATCCCGTTCAGTTTGCGGAGGACTCAATATGCAGGTGCCAGCCCGATAAGCCGCTTGCTCATCATACGTGTAATTGGCGAGATTGCGCACCTGATCGGGAAACCGCTCGACGAACCCTTGTGCAGTCCACGTCATCAAACCCACGCCGCCAACGCCGCACAGCAGGACGATCAGCGTGATCGGCGCATATCGACGCACGCTCTGTGCGCGCCGCATACCGAAGCGGATAGGCCGTTCGACAAACTGATAGGTTGCCCACGCCAGCAAGATAGCCAACGCGATGATTCCGGCCTTTGTAGAAGGGGTAGGCTCTATCAGGAGATGATATCTCGCGAAGGAAAGAAGCGGCCAATGCCAGAGATATAACGGGTAGCTGATGAGACCGATCAGCACGACGGGCCGAGGTGACAGAATAGTTCGATTGAACCAAGAATCTGGCCCGGCCATGACGAGAAGTGCGGTGCCGATGGTCGGTACGAGCGCTGACCATCCGGGATAATTGGCTGTTCCCTTCAATGTTAAAATTGCAAAGAGAACAAGTCCGAAGCCGGCCGCACCCATCGCATGGGCGACATTTCTTCTGCCAAAGCCGTGGGATGTAGAGGCTAGTACCGCACCCAGTGCTAGCTCCCATAATCGCGTTGGAAGCGAGTAAAAATCCCAGACTGGTTGGGCCCCGGCCATCGCGATATTCAGGCTGAAAGAAAGCAACGCGAGAATGCCTAGGATAGGTGTCGGATTTCGGCGCAGTCGCCAAATTACGTAAATCGAGACCGGCCAGATAAGATAAAATTGTTCTTCAACGGCTAGTGACCAAAGATGCAAGAGCGGCTTGTATTCCGCGGCGTGATCGAAATACCCCGCTTCATTTCCCAATACGAAATTCGATAAGAAGACAGAAGCCGCGGATAAATGCCACCCCAGCGCTTCATAATCGTCGGCATTTAAGATGAGCCAAGCAACCAGCCAGGTCGCAATTAATACAATTAACAATGCAGGAATAATGCGTCTGATCCGACGCCGATAGAATTCCGCAAACGAGAATGAACCGCGTGCCAAATCCCGAAAGATAATCCCCGAAATCAAGAACCCGGAAATGACAAAGAAAACGTCGACGCCAACAAAGCCACCCGACACTTCGCTAGGAAAGGCATGGTAAGCGATAACGCCTCCAACCGCGACTGCTCGCAACCCGTCGATATCCGCGCGATATTCGGGTTCTCGGTTGCCTGAGGTTAACATCGCGACTTTCTGTGACGGATACTTCTGCGGTCTGTGCTAACACTAGTGGCGTGCGACGGAAAGATTTGCTGTCGTAAAGTCGCAGATGTGGGGAGCGGTCACGACCCGCAAGAAGGTTTCAGCCCAACTTCGATATTGGTCAATAAAGTTCGACGAATTTGTAGGCTGATGTCGTTGGTACGCCGGTTTCTCGATACAGTGACGGCACATCGTAGGCCGCTTTTATGAGCCGCCGGGCTTGATCACATAATTGCTGCATGTTCTCGTCGTGAATATACGTCCAGAATCTTCCGCTCTCCACCCATTTTACGATACGCCCGGTTTCCAACGGTGGTCCGATTAGCATGTCGATCGAAGGGACCGGTAGGTATCCGCCGGCATTGATAACCTCGATTGGCCACGAATCATCAAACAAGAGATGGCGGAAGCCTCGCCGGTGTGCCTGCAAGATTCGAAGAGCCTGATTCTGATGGTCGTCAAAAAAACAAAACCCCGAGCCGACCGGATCGCACGTGATATCGGTATCCATCCATTCGCTTTCGTAGAAAGTCACACCTGGCGCACGATATTTCAATTCATTCAAATTCGGATCAAATGAATGAATGGGGGTGGCGGGACAGGCGCAGGAAAGAAAGTATGATGATTGCCCCTTGTATACTCCGCTTTCAACAATCACGCTCGGTGCCAAACAACGCGCCATCAGGAATAAATTGATTCCGCTTGGAAAGTTGGCCCCATAAATATTCATTGTTATCGGGTTCGCTAAGTAGTGCTCCCTGAACTCTGCCACTCCTTTCGCAATTATGGCCTTATCTATCCCCCGATATGAATTTGTATTCGAGAAAAATGAACTCACAGCGTTTGCAACAATGAAATTCTGGCGGTCAATCATTTCCGAATCCAACAGAAAGCTATTCATATTCCTTTCGGAATATTTTGTTGATAAATTAGCAATGTCAGCGGGCAGGTCATCGAGAGATGGATTCATTTTCGGTGTTGCGAGTAATTTATTTCGTACTACTAGGGAAACGAGAAAGTTGGCGACGGCCGGAAAGCGCGACTTCACAATGGAAAAGATCCATTTGGTGAGCGGGTTCCGAATTATGTTTTGATTTAACATCCGTAAGCCCCACAGCGTCGCATATGCGGGATAGAAGTTAGTCGATCTGTGATACCAGTCATTCCAAAGCGCTACACTATTCCTTTGAATGATATGAGCGCCAGACTTCATCGTGACCGGCTCTGGTCCCCATGATCAACCAAGAAACTCCGGATTCCTTCTCAGAAAGTCCAACGAAACGCACGACATGCCATGAATATCAAATGATTTGTAGATCCGATTGGCGCGATCGCGGAGATCGATATCTTCGTCATTGTCTCGTACGGTTCTATCTAATCGGTCAAACATCTCGGCGACGGCCCCCAATATATCCTGAGGCGAATTGTTCTTTATAACTGCATTCTCTTCCTCTTTTAGGTAGCTGAGAGAGTTACAATAACCGAAAGGCTCTTCGAGCGATTGTGCCAAGGTCAAAATCCGCTTTTTACCGATGCTGATACGCTTTGGTACGAATATATCTTGTGGATGCCATGGCTTCTGCGCAGGAGGCCACCAATTTGTGAGAATGCTTGGCGCGCCATATATTCCCGGAACATATGCCGGGCCGGACGATGTGCCCAGTAGAAAGCGACATTTGGCCAGTAAAAAAATATCCATCCAGTCCGCTCGAATCTTGCTATGGCAATAGTCGAAGACGTTTGCCGCAGGCGGAAGCGGTATCATTGCTGGATCTCCCATGCGAACGACCCACCCGCCACGACGGACAATCTCTTTGATCGCTGGCATATAATCAGAAATATCCGCATTAAGAATGTCATGCAGTGATGCGTGATATTTGTTGGACTTTGCCTCACGAACGTGCATCGCGACAAACCATGCGTCTTTTGGAATGCCCATACCGTTCAGCAAAGAACGGGCGCGATTTTCCACTTCGGACGAAATGGTCAGCAATGGCCCGCGACCTTTAGAACACCACTGACGATAGGTCTCGGAGGCGATCTTCCAAAGAGAAACCGTCAAGCCGTCCGCTAGTTGAGGCGCTAAGAAATCGAATGTTAAGCTGTTGAGGGCTTCGAGTGACATTGGAAGATTTTCTTGATCTTCTATTACGCGATAGTATGGCCGCCATTGCTCAAAGAGGAACCTATTTGCAATTTTGTAACTTGGAGGCAGGTAGATGATAGTTTCCGCCGGAGAGCGGCCCTCAAGAATTGAAAGTTTGATGAGATAATCAGTCTGAGCTAAATGACCAATACTGCCTGCCCAAATAGGCTCCAAAAATCGAATGCGGCTCTTGCTCAGACCATGGGCCTCCGCCTTTTCGCGGCGGAGCGCATTAGCGCGGGCGAAAAGAGCCATGGCATTTTGATATTGCCCCATGCCAACAAATAGGCATATCGCAGCCATAAAAAAATGAAACGGATCGGAACTTCTCGCGAGGCATCGCTTAAAAGCGCGCCAGGCGGCCTTTGGTTGATTTTCATCTAATAGCGATGAGCCCTCAATAAGTTGAGCTGCCGCTATGATCGTGTCTGCGTATCTCCAATGCAATTTTGCGGGGATGCGCGCGTATGCCCAAAATATTCTCTCGCCCAATCGAAGTAAAACCCAGCGGATACACAGGATCGCAATGACTTTGGGTGCGTTTACAATACGCTTTGGGCGGCGGATCGTTCTTGAAGCTTGGTCAATCAAAAACCTAAACGGTCGGCGCAATGCGGCTATCGCTCTCATCCTAGGCTCCGCGTCCGGGCAATAGCTGGTGCGCGAACCTCCGGATCGTTAGTCAAGTCGCGTGCTAGAAATGCGGCGCTCTTGTCATAGGATCTGATGCTAGTGCACCAAACATCGTGCAAGAGATCTACGTACTGTCGGAAAATAGCTCGATAGAAAATCAGCATGCCGTTTTGATGATATCAAAAAAGGTCTCATCGGGATGCGGCGGCACCCTTCCGTTGAAATGAGATTTTAGAAAAGCTTCGACCGCGTGCATCTGAATGTTCGCATCTTTGGCAACGGCTTGGCGGCCGTCCGTAAGCTGGCGGGATAACAGATTCGCTGCGCTATAATCGGGGACCCTAGAACTTGTCGGAATAGTTGAAGCTGATGGTGATACTACACCAGACATTGGAGCTTCGCGCTGCGGATAAAGCAATTTGATCAGTCGCTGTCTCAGTCCCGGAACACGATTGGCGATGGCAACGAGAAATTGCTTGAGAGCAGGCCATTGATTGATTGTGCTGACTACATCGCTGGTATGGACGACCGGCAAGATTGGTATGTTCATAACGTTGATTGGAGTAGTGCCGCCGTAGACAGGCCATCCTTTAATTTTGTCGGCGAGTGCCATAGCTGAAACTGCGGTTTCGTTGTGACAAAGACGAAATCCGAACTCGGAAAACTTCGCCAATATTGTCTGTTCGCCATGCAAGAGATCGTACCCCCAACTATCAAAGATAAATTTCCCCCCGTCGAGGTGATTCGCCAAGATCCGGCTCGAAACTGCGGCAAGATATCCCATGCTGCTGGGGTGCATTTCGCATAGGCAGTGGTTGCAGGTCATGATTCCGGCAGATAGCCGAATGTTTTCCGGCGTCAGTGTGACCCATTTCCACCACGGGATGTGGATGGCGGTTCCCGGCATTGGGGTTTTGAGTGAAAGAATGTCACCATCGTCAATCGCTAACTCTTTGAGATCCTTAGCAACGTGCGACAGCATATGGCTCTGATATAGATAGAAAGCCTGCGCGACATCTGTGCCGATGTATGGATAGCCTTCCATGACCAACAACATACCGAGATAACCGCAGCCGGGCCCAACTTCGAGAACCGCCGGCCGTTCATCTCCGGTAACGATTTTAATCAGACGCAGGACATGAAGCGCCCGGAGCAGAGCAGACGTCGCATGAGCGCGCCGGCCATAATTCTCCGTCGCGTGTTTGTCGACGATTCCCGTAACTTCCTTGAACAATTCGAATTCGCGGGCCGTGAGCCCATGCAGCAAATGATCCAAATTGTAGGTTGTGCGCGTCTCGTGCATCACGTCGATATACCGCCAAAGCTGATCGAGACGTTCCACCCGGGCGGGATAGCCGACGCTCGCAAACATTTCCGGGAAGAAGGCTTGGTTCACTCTGATTGGGAAGCGATCAGCTGCGGCAGCTTCGGCGGAATTGTATGATTCGACGTCAAGAAGTTTGGTTTTTTTCATAAGCTGCACCACAGACCTATTATATCAGCTGGATCGAAATGCACGACGGCATCGGGCCCGGCTGCTGTTTGTTGCTAGGAGGCTGTCCGCGTGAAAATTGCATTGTAAGCAGGCATTTCTGACTGGCGCGTTTTATCCGTCTTTGTGTCCCAAACCGAGCGCTTTTTCGCAAGCTTGAACCCACTTTGCTCTAAAATTCCGGGGACTTCCGCGTCACGTTGGGATTTTTCGTTAAGTTCAACCAGAAGAGATTTGAGATGTGGGCTCTCTAACGTTCGTTTCGCGCCCTTGATGATCTTATATTCAATGCCGTCAACATCGATCTTGATATGCGATGGTGGCGTGAAGCCGTGACGAAACACAAGTTCATCAATTGAACAGCCAAAGGTGAGTTGGCTTACGCGATCGTCCGTCCAGAAACCCTCTGCCGCGCGAACGCTATCGGGCACGTCATGAAGTTTTTGATCTGACGCCCCAAAGAGATTGTAGGCTCCGCCTTTTGTAATGAATGGAACGGTCAGATTTCCGAATTGCTCGGAGTCGCTCAGTGCAATGCACGTCGCACTGAGTTTTTGGTCTATGTGATTTAGGGACATATTGTCGATCAAGAGCGCGTAGTTTTGACTTTCCGGCTCAAAGGCATAGACGCGGCATTTGCGAAATTTTGCTGCGTAGATCGAGTACATGCCAACGTTCGCACCAATATCCCAAAGCACGTCCGTTTGCTGCAATCCATCGAGCCATTCGATCGTATCCGGTTCTTCAGTAAAGAATGTTCGTGCGCGCCACGCCAACCGGCCGTGTCCGGCCCGGCATATCAGCGGTCCATATGTAGTGTTGATTTGGGCTGTTGGATGGATGGCCTGTACGATTTCAGTGGCAATCGGACCTGGCCTGTTGAGGCCCAGAAACCGAACAACAATATTGGCGACTGCGCGCGCTCGTGCCTGTCTGCGGTCTCGCGCGATATCAGATCCCAACGCAGTGCTGTCATGCTTCATTATAACCGACAGAGTTTGCGCGGCAGCGGCAAAAACGCCCCACGTCTCTTAGCCTTAAACCCAGAGTAGGAACTTGGTTACGCGTGATTGGCGCGCCTGCTCGTTTACGTCCTCACATATCTTATAAGGCAATTCTAGCCCTTGCCTGACCCTGCATAACAGCTCTTGCAGACGTCCGGAATGCGGCCATCGAGATGGCTCTGGCGGAAGTCCTCATAGG
>Ga0134126_10005368_pt1 | contig 16018 bp, 15 predicted proteins | sample KB31752_FD_96881 | JGI IMG/M metagenome (GOLD analysis project Ga0134126, IMG submission 96881) | Terrestrial soil microbial communities with excess Nitrogen fertilizer from Kellogg Biological Station, Michigan, USA - KB3-175-2 | ecosystem: Environmental > Terrestrial > Soil > Unclassified ...
GGCGTAGGTGGCCGGCGCGCCCGCGGCGAGAACCGGGATCGTGAGCAAGGCAGCGAGCATGGCAAACCTGAGCAGGCGCATGTACGGTTCCTCCCCCGAAGAGCACGTGCACGCGACCGCCCGCCGCACCCAGCACGCCGCACCCAGCAGCGCCCGCGGCACCCCCCGCGCCAGCTCTCTTTACCCCCGCTGAGCTGGCCCGCGGCGACGGCTCCCGTCGTGCGCCGGGGTGATACCCGGAGGCCTGCCGGGCAAACGCCAGCCGCCGCCGTGGGAGGATCGTCAGCATGCTGCGCTGGCTGACCGCGGGAGAGTCACACGGCCGCGCCCTCATGGCCATCTGCGAGGGGGTGCCGGCCGGGGTCGAGGTGGCCACGGGGGACATCGCCGCGGCCCTTTCCCGGCGGCGCGCCGGCTACGGCCGGGGCGCGCGGATGAAGTTCGAGCAGGACGAGGTGGAGCTGACCGCCGGCGTCCGGCACGGCCGCACCCTGGGCGGCCCGGTGGCCATCCGGATCGCGAACACCGAGTGGCCCAGGTGGGAGACGGTCATGTCCCCCGACGCGGTCGACCGGCAGGAACTGGAGGGCCAGGCGCGCAACGCCCCGCTGACCAGGCCCCGCCCCGGCCACGCCGACCTGGCCGGGATGCAGAAGTACGGATTTGACGATGCCCGCCCGGTCCTGGAGCGGGCCAGTGCCCGGGAGACCGCGGCCAGGGTCGCGGTGGGCGAAGTGGCCCGCCGGTTCCTGCGCCAGGCCCTGGGCGCCGAGATCGTCAGCCACGTGGTCGCCATCGGCCCGGTCCGGGCGCCCGACGGCGTGGCCCCGCTGCCGCAGGACGCGGCCGCCGTGGACGCCGACCCGGTCCGCTGCCTGGACCCGGCCGCCAGCGAGGCCATGCGGGCCGAGATCGACGCGGCCCGCACGGATGGCGACACGCTGGGCGGGATCGTCGAGGTGCTGGCCTACGGCCTGCCGCCCGGCCTGGGCAGCCACGTGCACTGGGACCGCCGCCTGGACGGCCGGCTGGCCGGGGCGCTGATGAGCATCCAGGCCATCAAGGGCGTCGAGATCGGCGACGGGCTCACCACCGCCACCCGGCGGGGCTCCAGGGCCCATGACGAGATCGAGGGCGGCGGCGAGGGTGTGCACCGGCTGACCAACCGGGCCGGCGGCATCGAGGGCGGCATGACCACCGGGGAGCCGGTCCGGGTGCGCGCCGCCATGAAGCCGATCTCCACCGTGCCGCGCGCCCTGGCCACCGTGGACGTGCGCACCGGCGAGCCCGCGCGGGCCATCAACCAGCGCAGCGACGTGACCGCCGTGCCCGCGGCCGGCGTGGTAGCCGAGGCCATGGTCGCGCTGGTGCTGGCCGACGCCGTGATCGAGAAGTTCGGCGGCGACTCCGTCGAGGAGACCGCCCGCAACTGCGACAGCTACCTCAAGGCCCTGGTGATCCGGTGACCCAAAGCCAGCCACAAAGGCAGCCGACCGACGATCAGGCCGCCCAGCCGACCGCCATCCTCATCGGCCCGCCCGGCTCCGGCAAGACCACCGTGGGTGCCCTGCTGGCCGAGCGCCTCGGCGTGGCTTACCTCGACACCGACGTGAGCGTCGAGGCCGTCGCGGGCAAGCCGGTGGCCGACATCTTCGTCGAGGACGGCGAGCCCGTGTTCCGCAAGCTCGAGCATGAGGCCGTGGCGGCCGCGCTCAGCGGCCACGACGGCGTGCTCGGCCTCGGCGGGGGCGCTGTGCTCGACGAGCGCACCAGGGCCCTGCTGGCCGGCCAGCCCGTCGTCTACCTCGAGACCGGCTTCACCGAGCTGGCCAAGCGGGTCGGCCTGGACAAGCCGCGCCCCCTGCTGATCGGCATCAACCCCCGGGCTCAGCTCAAGACTCTGCTCGACGCCCGCCGCCCGGTCTACTCCGGGCTGGCCGCGATCACCGTCAGCACCGACGGCCGCGAGCCGGACCAGATCGCCGACGAGATCGCCGTGCTGCTGACCGCGCCCCATGGTGAGCGTGACTAGGAGCGCGCCGTGACCGCGACCCGGATCAAAGTCGGCGGCGACTACCCGCATGAGGTCGTGGTCGGCACCGGCGTGCTCGGCGAGCTGCCGTCGCTGGTCGGGCCGCAGGCCAGGGCCGTGGCCGTCATCCACGCGCGCGGCCAGGATCAGGTCGCCGCGGCCGTCTGCGAGGCCCTGGACCAGGCCGGCTACGTCGTGCACGCCGAGGCCGTCCCGGACGGCGAGGCGGCCAAGGAGATCAGCGTCGCCGCCGGGCTCTGGTCCCGGCTGGCCCGCCGCGAGATCGGCCGCCGCGACGTCATCGTCGGCGTCGGCGGGGGAGCGGTCACCGACCTGGCCGGGTTCACCGCCGCCACCTGGCTGCGCGGCGTGCGCGTGGTGCTGGTCCCGACCACCCTGCTCGGCATGGCCGACGCCGCCATCGGGGGCAAGACCGCGGTCAACATCCCCGAGGGCAAGAACCTGGTCGGCGCCTTCCACCCGCCCGCCGGCGTGCTGGCCGACCTGGCCACCCTGGCCACGCTGCCGCTCGCCGAGTACGTCAGCGGCCTGGCCGAGGTGATCAAGGCCGGGTTCATCGCCGACCCCGTCATCCTGGACCTGGTCGAGGCCGATCCCGCCGCCGCCGCGCGGCCCGGCGGCCAGCACGAGCGCGAGCTGGTCGAGCGCGCCGTGGCCATGAAGGCCGCCGTGGTCTCCGCCGACCTGCGCGAGGCCGGCCAGCGCGAGTTCCTCAACTACGGCCACACCCTCGGCCACGCCATCGAGCGCGAGGAGAACTTCACCATGCGGCACGGCGAGGCCGTCGCCATCGGCATGGTCTACGCCGCCGCCGTGGGCCAGGCCGTCGGCCGGCTCGACCAGGCGACCGCCCGCCGCCACCACGAGATCCTGGCCGCCGTCGGCCTGCCCACCAGCTACCGCGCGGGCGCCTGGCCGCAGCTGCGCCGGGCCATGAGCGTGGACAAGAAGGCTCGCGCGGCCCGGCTGCGGTTCGTGGTGCTGGATGGGCTCGCCCGCCCTGGCATCCTGGCCGACCCGCCCGAGGAACTGCTGGAGCAGGCCTACGCGGAGGTCACCTAGTTCATGGAACTCGTGCTCGTTCTCAACGGCCCCAACCTGTCCCGGCTCGGATCGCGCGAGCCCGAGATCTACGGCACCGCCACGCTGGACGACGTCGCCGCCGCCTGCTCCGGCATCGGCGGCCAGCTCGGGCTGACCGTGGACGTCCGGCAGACCGACGACGAGGCCGAGCTGATCGGCTGGGTGCACCAGGCCATCGACCAGCGGCTGCCGATCGTGCTCAACCCGGCCGCGTTCACGCACTACTCCTACGCGCTGCACGATGCCCTGGCCATGCGCACCGCGCCGCTCGTCGAGGTGCACCTGTCCAACCCCGCGACCAGGGAGCCGTTCCGGCACAACTCCGTCGTCGCCAGCGTGGCCGACGGCACCGTGGCCGGCTTCGGCCTGCTGTCCTACGAGCTGGCCCTGCGGGCCGTGGCCGTGCTGCTGGCCCAGCGGGCCTAGGAGGCCGGCGCGATCCGCGGTTACGATTCAACCCCTGATCACGAACAAAATTGGCCCTGAGCCCACCCGGTGCTACGTCGGGCGGGTCTCATCTGGGCGGGGAAAGGCTGCGGCGAATGCGCATCGGCATGGCACTCAACTACGCGGGCGGCTTCGCTGAGACCGCCGCCGAGCTGGCCGACTACGAGAAGGCCGGGCTGGACATCGTCTTCGTGCCCGAGGCCTACAGCTTCGACGCCGTCAGCCAGCTGGGTTACCTGGCCGCCCGGACCGAGCGCGTCCAGCTCGCCTCGGGCATCCTGCAGATCTACTCCCGTACCCCGGCCCTGACCGCGATGACCGCCGCCGGCCTGGACTACGTCTCCGGGGGCCGCTTCGTGCTCGGCCTCGGCGCCTCCGGCCCGCAGGTCATCGAGGGCTGGCACGGCGTCCCTTACGACGCCCCCATCGGCCGCACCCGCGAGCTGATCGAGATCTGCCGCAAGATCTGGCGCCGTGAGCGCCTGCAGTACAGCGGCCGCCACTACACGATCCCGCTCCCCGCCGACCAGGGCACCGGCCTGGGCAAGCCGCTCAAGCTCATCAACCACCCGGTCCGCGAGCGCATCCCCATCGTCGTCGCCGCGCTGGGCCCCAAGAACGTTGCCATGGCCGCCGAGCTGGCCGAAGGCTGGGAGCCCATCTTCTACCTCCCGGAAAAAGCCCACGACGTCTGGGGCGACGCCCTAGCCCAAGGCACCGCCAAACGCAGCGAAGACCTCCCCAAGCTCGACGTGGTCGCCCAGGCCGGCCTAGCCATCGGCAGCCCAGAAGACACTGCCCCCTGGCTGGACCTCAGCCGCCCCCTCCTCGCCCTCTACATAGGCGGCATGGGCGCCCGAGGCCGCAACTTCTACAACGACCTAGCCGTCCGCTACGGCTACGAGCAAGAAGCCGCCGAAATCCAAGACGCCTACCTAGACGGCAAAAAGCAAGAAGCAGCGGCGATGGTGCCCCACTCCTTGCTCCAAGGCACAAACCTGGTCGGCCCCAAGGCGTATGTTGCCGAACGCGTCGCTGCCCTCAAGCAGGCGGGGGTGACCACGCTAAACGTCGCCCCGCTAGCCCACACCCACAGCGAGCGGGTAGCCCTAATCGAGCAAATCCGCGACCTAACCGCCTAGCCCACCCACCCGCCCGGCCTTACCGACAAAGCAATGGGGCCGGTCTAAAGACCGGCCCCTTCACTTGGTCAATCGCTACGCGGCGCGCTGATAAGCCGCCACCGTCTCCTTACCGATCCGGTCCCACGAGTACCGGCTCCGAGCCCGATCCGCCGCCGCGATCCCGAGCCCCTCCAGCAGCATCGGGCTAGCCAGCAGCTGCCGTATCCGCCGCGCCAGTGCCTTCGCGTCACCCGGCTGCACCAGCACCCCGGTCGCGCCGTCCACCACCGCGTCCCGGTCCGCCCCGCCGGCCGCCGCGACCACCGCCGTGCCGCAGGCCATCGCCTCGACCGGCAGGATCCCCGTCGCCTCGTCGCCGGCCACGTGCACGAACAGGTCGGCCGAGCGCAGCAGCGCCGGGATGCGGGCCCGCGTCACCTTGCCCGTGAACATGACGCGGTCGCTGACCCCGGCCCGGTCCGCCAGCCGGGCCAGGTCCTGCAGGATCGGGTCGGTGCGGATCTCCGCCCGCGGCGGCCCGCCCGCGATCATCAGCTCCGCGCCCGGCAGGGTGGCCAGGGCCTGGATGACCGTTTCCAGCCCGTGCTCGGCCGAACCCGGGGCCGCGGCCAGCAGGCGGCGCCGCTTGCCGCGGCGGGCCGCCGGGCCCGCCGGGCCGAACGTCGTGGTGTCCACGCCCGGCGGCACGACCGTGATCGCGGTGCGCGGAACGCCCAGGCCGGTCAGCGTGTCCAGCTCGGCCGACGAGTCAGCCAGCACGGTGTGCACCGTCTTGGCCACCAGCCGCTCCATCCGGGTCCGGACCACGGCCTGCTCGGCCGTCTGGCTGGCCAGCACGGCTTGGTCCACCGACATGACCGACTTACGCGGCGCGCCAAGGGTGTGGAAGGTCTGGATCACCGGCACCCCGGTGCCGCGGGCGGCGCCCAGCGCGGCCAGCCCGCTGGTCCAGAAGTGGGCGTGCACGATGTCCGGCGGGCTCTGCTGCCAGCGCCGGGCCAGTTCGTTGCTGAACGTGCCGAGCTGCGGCAGCAGCCGGTCCTGGGTCAGGGCCGCGGCCGGGCCGGCCGGGACGTACTCGAACCGGACGCCGCCGGCGTCCTCGGCTGCAGGCCGGGCCGGGGAGTCCTTGCGAGCGTAGACCGTGACCTGGTGGCCCAGGCTGGCCAGCGTGCTGGCGAGCGTGGCCACGCGCACGGCCTGGCCTCGCGGGTCGTTATCGGTGGCGGATCCGGCGGTTACGTAGCCGGTCACAAGGGCGATCCTCACGGGCTGCCTCCATTCGGGATCGCCACGACGACCACGAACGGGCTACGGAGGGGTCAGGCGGGTGAGAACCGGCCTGTGCTACCGATCAGAAGGAGCCCGGGGGATTACCGGTGCTGCGACTTCGGGGCAGGCAGCCTCCACAGCCACGCCGTGACGGCGTGGGGGGCGTGCCTGCGTCGTAGACACCGTTACCGGTCAGTATATCCACGGTCGGCCTGACGCAAACCCCTGAAGGCTCGGCCGGTGTTCCGGGGCGGGCGGGAGAGGGGACTCAAGGGCAGCCCGCCCCGGAAGCTCTCACCGTGCCGTCGTGCCTTCTCGCCAGTCCTCCAGCTACCCCGGCTGGAGCCACTAAACCACCGGGATCTAAGCACCCGGCCGGCCGCCGTCCGGTCGGCCCGCGCCGGGCGCGCCAGGGCCGTGGGCGAGCCCGTACGGGCCGCTCTTGAGCACCTCGGCGGCCAGCACGGCCGGGTCCTGGAGCAGGTAGCCCAGGTCGCCGAACTCGTCCTCGTCCGGCGCCGGGGGCCGGTCGCGCCTGGCTGCGCCGCGGCGCAGCCAGGACGGTGCCGCGGGCGACGTCGCGATCAGCCCAGCGATCGCGGCCAGGATGATGAACACCCCGGCCAGGCGAAGGTTGATGCCCGGCACGTGCGCGCTCACCGCGAAGGTGAGGATGGCCCCGGCGGTCAGCGTGACCAGGCCCGCCGCGATCCTCATGATGCTTCGGGCTGCTCGCTGCCCAGCATCCGGGTGCGAAGATAGTCCAGCGCCTGAGTGATCAGCCGCGAGACGTGCATCTGCGACAGCCCGACCTGCTCTCCGATCTCGGCCTGGGTCATGTTGCCGTAGAAGCGCAGCAGCAGTATCTGCTGCTGGCGGTGGGGCAGTTCGGTCCAGTGGGCCTGGAGCGCGGCCATGTCGATCGCGTGCTCCATCTGCGGGTCCTCCTCACCGAGCAGCTCAGCCAGGCTGGCCGCCTCCGGCTCCTCGGACACCGGCGCGTCGATGGACCAGGCCGAGAAGCCCAGGTCCGCGTGCCGGGCCGCGAGCACCTCGGCCAGGCTGATCCGCAGGAAGCTGGCCAGCTCGGCGTCGGTCGGGGTGCGCTGCAACTGCTGGGTCAGCTCGGCGGTGGCCGAGCGCAGTTCCAGCACCAGTTCCTGGGACGAGCGTTTGACCCGGACCTGCCAGCGCCGGTCCCGGAAGTGGCGCTTGACCTCCCCGCTCACGCAGGCCAGCGCGTACGGGGCCAGGCTGGTGCCCATCTCGGGGTCGAACCGGTTGATCGCCTTCATCAGGCCGACGTAGCCCACCTGCATCAGCTCGTCGGCCGATTCCGGGCTGCCCTGGTACCTGCGCGCGCAGGACCGGACCAGCGACTCGTACCTGGCCACGAGCACCTCGCAGGCCCTGGCCCCGGTCGGGCTGTCGCGCCGCTGGTCGTGAATGAGCCGGAGCAGGTCCTGGTCCGGCCAGGTGCTCAGGTCGTGCGGGTCAGCGACCGCCGTCTCGTCGGCTGCGGTGGCGGTCGCATCGGGCCGGGACAGTGTCGTCGTCACGTGATCCTCCGTCGTCCGGTGGGTGGACGGCCCGAGGCATGCCCGCCTCACGGAGAATAAACATCGGCCGTGAGACCAGGCGCCTGCGGGCGGCACCCAGCCGGGCCGGCCAGGTGTCAGCCCGCCCGCGCCGGGTACCCGAGCCAGAGGGCGCAGAAGGGACGCACTCCCAAGGAGGCCCGCGTGCGACGTGGATGGCGCAAGCCCCGACCCCAGTCCGGGCCGCAGGCCGTGATCATCGGCGGCGGCTTCGCCGGCCTGTCCGCGCTGAACGTGCTGGCCAGCGCCAAGGTGGCGGTCACGCTGGTGGACCGCAACGTGTACAGCACCTTCCAGCCGCTGCTGTACCAGGTGGCCACGGCCGGCCTGACCTCAACCGACGTGGCCTACCCGCTGTGGTCGGTGACCCGCAAGACCGGCGCGGGTTTCCACAAGGCCGAGCTGACCGAGGTCGACGCCGCCGGGCAGCGGGTCCGGCTGGACGACGGCACCGAGCTGGGCTACGACTACCTGATTCTGGCTACCGGGGTCAGCGCCAACTTCTTCGGCATCCCCGGCGCCGACAAGCACAGCATGAGCATGTACACCCGGCGCGACGCGGTCGCGGTACGCGAGCGCGTGCTGGATGAGCTGGAGCAGCGCAGCTGGGGCGGCAACAGCGACGACCTGAACATCACCATCGCCGGCGGCGGTGCCACCGGCGTGGAGCTGGCCGGCACCCTGGCCGAGCTGCGCAACATCGCGCTGCCCGCCTCGTTCCCGGCCATCAACCCCTCGTCCATGCACGTCACCCTCGTCGAGCAGGCGCCGTCGCTGCTGGCCGCGTTCCGGCCGCGGCAGCGCGACTACGCCCGGCAGCAGCTGCTCGTCCGGGGCGTCGACGTCCGGCTGAGCAGCACCATCAGCGAGGTGACGGCGGACAGCGTGAACCTGGCCGACGGCACCTCGGTGCCCAGCGACATCACCATCTGGGCCGCCGGGGTGGCGGCGCCCGGCGCCGTCGACCGGCTCGGCCTGGCCCACGGCAAGGCGGGCCGGCTGGTCGTCGGCCCCGACCTGCGCATCGAGGGCCAGGACCGGATCTTCGCCGCGGGCGACATCTCGGTCAGCAGCAAGGACCCCGTCGCCCAGCTGGCCCAGCCCGCCATCCAGGAGGGCCGGCACGCGGCCCGGCAGATCCTGCGGCTGATGGCCGGGCAGCCCGCCGAGCCGTTCACCTACCACGACAAGGGCATCATGGCCACCATCGGCAGCCGGTCGGCGGTGGTGGAGCTGCCCATCGGGATCCGGCTGCGGGGCACGCTGGCCTGGCTGGCCTGGCTCGGGTTGCACCTGATCACGCTGCTGGGCGGCCGGAACCGCCTGGTGGCCCTGGTCAACCTGTCCTGGCGGTACCTGACCTGGAGCCGGGGCGGCGGGATCATCGTCGGCGACGACCCGGTCGAGCCCGGCTGACTCTGCTTTTTTGGCTCGCCTATGGGGCGCGCGCCCCTTCGGCTCGCTGCGCGCTAAGCGCGCTCAGGGCCCGGCCGAAGCCATCCCGGTCCTGGCCCAGCACCGCGAAGTAGGCCTGGTCGGCCGCCTCCACGTCGGCCAGCGCCCCGGTCAGCAGCGCGCTGCCCGCCGGGGTGAGCCGCAGGCGCCGGGCCCGGCTGTCGTCCGGGTCGGGGTCGCGGGCCAGCAGGCCGCGCGCCTCCAGCCGGCGCAGCACCTGGCTGGTCATCATCACCTCGGTGCCCGCCTGCTCGGCCAGCTGGGCCTGGGTCGGCCGCCCGCCGTGGTCCTCAAGCCACCACAGCGACGCTAGCAGCACGAACTGCACGTGGGTGAGGTCGTGCGGGGCCAGCGCGGCGCGCATCCGGCGCTGCCAGGACAGGGTGACGCGCCAGAGCAGGAACCCCGGGCTCTGCTCGGGCGCGTCGAACTCTGACTCGGCGTTGCCGCCGGCAGGCGGCGCGGGGGGGTTAGGGGGGTCGACCCCCCTGGGCGGCGCAGTCACCCCTGTGATTGTGCCAGCGCGATCAGCGCGGCCATGGTCTGCGGGAAGTCGGCCGTGATCATCGGGCCGATCTCGCGCGCCTGCTCCTGCGGGCCGTCCACCTGGGCCGCGTAAGTGACCTTCAGGCGGCCGTCGGCCAGCGGCTCGAGCCGGTGCGAGACCCGGATCACCAGGTCCGCGACCGGGGTCTCGTCGGTGAACTCGCGGCCGGGCTCCACCGTGGCCAGCCGGTAGGGCAGCGGGTCCTGGCCGCGGAATTTCATCGTGCCCGTGGTCCCGGCCGCGAACGGGCCGTCTCGGGTGACGACCTCGGCCTGCTCGTCCCACTGTGGCCAGGTGCTGACGTCCTCGTACAGCGCCCAGATGGCGCTGGCCGGCACGTCGGTATCGACGGTGTGCGTGTAGCTGAATGCGGGCTGCGAAGTAGACATGCGCACATACTATATGCGCGCTTAGTATCTGTCCAGCGCGACCGGGGGACCTCGCGGCCACCAGAAACGCCGCCGAGCCGGGGGACCGGCCCGGCCCGCCGGGGGACTACAGTCGGCCCCATGCCGGAGATTCATGCCGCCCGGCGGGCCCTGGCCCAGCAGGGGATCGCGGCGCTCGGCGCCGACGCCGCGCTGATCACCAGCCCGCCGAACGTCCGCTACCTGTCCGGGCTGGCCAGCTCCAACGCCGCCGTGCTGCTGCCCGCCCGCCATCCCGGCGTGCTGGCCACCGACTCCCGCTACGCCGAGGCGGCTCGCCGGGACTGCGCCGACCTGGAGCTCGTCACCGAGCGGATGGTCGAGCCGGCCCTGGTGGCGCTGGCCGCCGAGGCGGGCGTGACCACCCTGGCCTTCGAGGCCCAGGAGATGACCGTGGAGCGGCATGGCGTGCTCCAGGCGCTGGCCGGGGCACCCCGCCTGGTTCCGCTGGGCCGGGTCGTCGAGGACCTGCGCATGGTCAAGGACGAGGCCGAGATCGCCCTGCTCCGCCGGGCCTGCGAGATCACCTGCGCCGCGCTGGGCGACGTGCTCGGCGAGCTGCGGCCCGGCCGCACCGAGCGCGAGATCGCCGTCGCCGTGGAACGGGCCATGATCGACCGCGGCGCCGACGGGGTGGCGTTCGAGACCATCGTGGCCAGCGGCCCCAACGGCGCGATCCCGCACCACGCGCCGGGCGCCCGGCGGATGGAGGCCGGTGACCTGGTCACGATCGACCTCGGGGCGCAGGTCGGCGGCTACCACGCCGACATGACCAGGACCGTGGCCCTGGGCCAGGCCGCCGACTGGCAGCGCGAGATATACGAGCTGGTCGCCACGGCCCAGGCGGCCGGGGTGGCCGCGGCCAAGGTCGGCGCCGACGTCGGCGACCTGGACGCCGCGGCCAGGGGCATCATCGAGGCGGCCGGCTACGGCGGCTACTTCCAGCACGGCCTCGGGCACGGCGTCGGGCTGGAGGTACACGAAGCGCCGATCATCGGGTATGACCGGACAGGTACACTCGTGGACCGGGTTCCCGTCACCGTCGAGCCAGGGGTCTACCTGCCCGGCCGGGGCGGCGTGCGGATCGAGGACACCCTGGTCGTCCGCGCGGGCGCCGGAGCGGCCGAGATCCTGACTATGACCACCAAGGAACTGCTCGTCCTGTAACGGGAGCGAGCAGTCGCAGACGCGTGCAGGAGACAGACAGACGTGGCCACCACGAATGACCTCAAGAACGGCATGACCCTGAGCATCGACGGCCAGCTCTGGAACGTGGTGGACTTCCAGCACGTCAAGCCCGGCAAGGGCGGCGCGTTCGTGCGCACCAAGCTGAAGAACGTGATGTCGGGCAAGGTCGTGGACCGCACCTTCAACGCGGGCGTGCGGGTCGAGACCGCCAACGTGGACAAGCGCGAGATGCAGTACCTGTACCGCGAGGGCGAGGACTTCGTCTTCATGGACACCCAGGACTACGACCAGCCGCGCATCCCGGAGGCGGTCGTCGGCGACGCGGCCAACTACCTGCTCGAGGAGCAGACGGCCGTGATCGCGTTCAACGACGGCACCCCGCTGTACGTCGAGCTGCCCGCCGCCGTCGAACTGACCGTCAGCCAGACCGACCCCGGCCTGCAGGGCGACCGGTCCACCGGCGGCACCAAGCCCGCCACGCTGCAGACCGGCGCGCAGATCCAGGTCCCGCTGTTCATCACCACCGGCGAGAAGATCAGGGTCGACACCCGGACCGGCGACTACCTCGGCCGGGCCTAAGGCAGCTAGTCCGAACCGGGTCGCGCGATGGCCGCCCGCAGCAAGGCCCGCAAGCGGGCCCTGGACATCCTGTTCGAGGCCGAGATCAGGGGCGAGCCCGTGCTCGCCCTGCTCGACGAGCGCACCGCCGCCGCCAGCCCGCCCGTGTCCCCCTACGCAGCCGAACTGGTCCGCGGCGTCCAGGTCCACCGGGACCAGATCGACGAGCTGCTGAGCAGCCACGCCGAGGGCTGGACCCTGGAGCGCATGCCCGCCGTGGACCGCAACATCCTGCGCATCGGCACGTTCGAGCTGCTCTGGCAGGACGACGTGCCCGACGCGGTCGCCATCAGCGAGGCCGTCGCCCTGGCCCGCGACCTGTCCACCGACGGCTCGCCCAGTTTCGTCAACGGCCTGCTGGCCCGCCTCCTGGAACTCAAGCCCACCCTCACCCTCTAGCCCCAACCACCCACTCGAAGGCGTCAAGAAGGATGAAGTCAAGAAAGATCACCACAAAATTGACGTGCACCCATCTCAGCTGATAGGTAGTGCTGACTGGCGGCGGAGTGAGGTACGGTGCTGGGCGTCTTTGGGCTCGGAGTCGACGAGGAAGATGTCTACCGTTTCGTGCTGGCGACGAAGCCGGTGACAGCAGCGGAAGTGCAGGCTGGCATCCGGATGCCGCTGGATCGAGCCCAGGGGGCGCTGGCCAGGCTGGAGGAGGCTGGATTCGCATACCGAGACAGGGAGGATCCAGTCCGGTACGCTGCCTCGTCGCCCAGTGCCATCGATGCGGCAATCCTGCGCAAGCTCGCGGACCTGCGCGAGGCGCAGGAACAGATTGGCAGGCTCGCGACGCGCTATCGGGCCACGCGGCTGGAAGCCGATGCCATTGGCGTGTTCGAGGTGATCAGGGGCGCCGGAGCGCTGCGCGAGCGCACCAGGGAAATGGTCAGCTCGGCGCGCTCGGAGGCGCTGAACATGCTCAAGCCCCCGCTCATCGCCATGCAGCCCGCTGATCACGTGGAGCCGGACGCGAGGGTGCATGGCCGGGTCGTTTACGACCGAGCGCTGGTCAATGACGTCGGCGTCCTCGACGCCATCGCGGAACGGCCGGGCAGGCACTACGAAGTCCGTGTGCACGCCTCGGTCCCAGTGAAGGTGCTGGCCATAGACCGTTCGATGGCACTGCTTCCCGTCCAGCAGCACGACGAGACCCCAGTCGGGCTGCTGATCACGGACAGTGCGGTGCTCGATTCCTTCCTCGCGCTGTTCGAGTATGTCTGGGAGACCGCGACGACGCTGCCGCCCGTGACCGAGGATGACGCCGGCGATACCGGACGATCCTTGCTGAGCGCCGTTGATCGCCAGCTGCTCTCCCTGTTGCTAGCGGGCCTGACCGACCAGGCGATAGCCGGGCATTACCGGGTCAGCGTCCGGACCATCGAGCGCCGCGTTCGGGCCATGATGGACGCGGCGCACGTCCGTACCCGAACCCAGCTAGCGTGGGAAGCGGCGCGTCAGCACTGGTTGTGAGCCACGACTGCCAGCGCGTCTTCGGGTCACCCGCCGTCGCTCTCCCGTCTGCCAGCCTCGGCAGCGAGCGAAGCATCGATGCCCGCCCGCGGACTGCCTAGCCCAGTGATTTCGTCGTAGCCGGCGCTCGGGGTGCAGCCAACCGGGCAAAAGCCGTTATCCGGGCCGGTCGTGACCGGCGCCAGCTGCGCGGCGGACAGCGAGTAGACCGCCTTCTGGGCCGCGTATCGGGCTTCGGTCAGCGGCGGCTGCTCGTGCTGGGCGCGAAGCTGGTCCGCGTCGGCGAAGATCGCCGACCAGGACGGGGCGCCGAGGCTAGTCCCGCCGACCTCCCACCAGCCGGACTCTCCCTGGTACGGAAGGCTGTCAAAGACAGCCACGCCTGTTCCCGGGTCGGCGTCGAATGCGACATCCGGCATCTGGCGCATGCCGCTGGACTGGACCCGCCTCTGGTAGGAAGGCTCCGGCTCGACCCAGCTCTGCCCGCCGCCGCTGCCTGCCCACGCCTGCTCGCTGGCCACCGAGTTGTCGGCGGCCAGGTTCAGCGTGGTGCCGCCAACCGACAGCACCGCGGGATTGTAGGCCGGGTAACCGCCAGGGTTCCCGAAGTCTCCGGAAGCCACGACACATATGGTGCTCTGGACGGCACAGAAGTGGTCGTAGTAGGTCTCGTCGGAGAAGTCCCCGCCGGAGTAGCCCCAGCTCATCGACACCGCGTCCGGATGGGTTGCCTCGGCGGCCACCACCTCTGCGAACAGCGAAGCGAACGTGGTGTCTTTCGCCTCGAACAACTCGATTGTGGCGTGCGGCGCGATCGCGTGTGCCCACTCCACGTCAAGCGACGTCTCCAGCCCCCAGTTCCCGTTCGAGCCTGCTGCCGCGGACTGCTTCCTGACGTCGAGGGTGAAGCAGCCATTCTTCGAGCCGCCTGCCCCGCAGACACCTGGCAGGCCGTACTGCTGGCTGAACGTCTCGGCGTCCGAGACGATCTGTGGATCGTCATAGGCGTCCACGATCGCGATTGTCTGATCCCTGCCGTCTCCGGTCAGCCCCAGATAACCGCTGATCTGCGCCGGGGAGTATCCGGGCGGAGTGACCGCCGAGTCCGCCCCGGTCGCGGTCAGCGTGTGCTTCGCCGTCGCACGGGACGTTCCCGGTCTCACGGTTCCGTTGTGCCCGGGCTCCAGCACTGGCACGTGCGAGCCACGTTCTCCGACTGGCAGCAGGCCGGCCGGCACGGAGGGCTTCGTCCCGGGCGGGGCGGTGGCGGAAGCGGGCGGCGCTGCCGCGGCGGCGGACCGCTCGGCGGCTGGCGTGTTAGCGGCTGACGGGGCGGCGCTGCCATCCTGCAGGCTGACCACCGCCAGGCCATGCTGCGCAAGCGAGAGATTCGGGAACACGAAGCCGCCGGTCTCCGCGAACACGATCTGGTAGGCAAGTGCGTCCGCGGGCATGGCCACGGCCTGCTGCGTGCCGTTGCCGGCGAAGTCGCCGGCCACCAGCGTGCCCGACAGGTAAGTCCCCACGCTGGCCTCGCCGTTGGGTGATGCCGACGACGAGGATGGCGAGGTGAAGACGTCCATGCCGAAGGCTCGCACGCCGTTGTAAGCAGTCAGCAGTGCTTGCTGGCCCGAGGTGGTCGTGGCCAGAGCGGCCGACTCGCCCGATGGCCAGAAGCTGCCTTCGGAGCCGGTGGGAGTGATCAGCACGGCGCCATTCTGGGAGGACGCGATCAGGCCCACGCTGGGCGTGGCCAGGAACTGGGAGAACGCGTTGAGGTAGTAGGAGGTGTCGGTGTAGTCCAGCGCCCCCGTCACGATGTTCCGCACATCCACCTGGCTGCCGTAGTCGGTGTCCGACCAAGCAAAGGCGACGCCTTTCCCGCCCGCTCCGGCGATGTCCGGGCTGGTGAACGCGCCGTTGTAAAGGTTGCCGTTCGCCACCGTGGACGGGTCGGCCGGCGCGCTCCACGCCAGGGTGCCGGTGGCCGCCTTCAATCCGACCGCCGCCATGTTCGCCGCCGGGATCAGGCCATTGCTGCCGTTGCTGGAGGCGCCGCTGTACTCGGCGGCGACCATCCCGTCGGCGTACGCCGCGTCCGAGAACCAGGCCCCAGACGGCGCCGCGTAGCTCCACAGCTTCGCCCCGGTAGCCAGCGAATAGGCCGTCAGGCTGCTGCCAGGTATCACGACCGCGGGCGTGCCCCCGGCATCGATGGCCGTGGCCGCGTAGGCATACGTGCCCGGGGTCGGGATGATCCGCAGCACCTTGCCGGTGCCTGCGTCGATGACACCGACCGCGCTGGTAGCAGCCGCCACGACCACCTGGCGTCCGCGGAGCGTCGTCGTGACAAGAGCGTGCACCGGTGCTGGCAGGTGCGCCTGCCACAGGACGTGCTGCTTCCCGGCGGCCAGGACCTTGCCGGTCATGGCCAACACGTCGCCATCCTCGTTGCCGGCGACCAGGTCCGTGCTGCCGCGCGCAGAGATGCTCGCAGTGGTGCCGCTGAGGAAGTCGCCCGGACCCGCGGTGCTCTGCGCCGCCTGCCCGCCGGCCCCGTAAGTCTCCACGACCTGATGGCTGTTCACCGCACGGACCAGTCCTGGCCCGCCGTTGATCGCGCTGATCGATAGCGGGTCACCGGGGTCACCACTGTGCTGCCACGCGCTACGTCCGGTCTGATAGCTGAGGCCGGTGAGGCTGTCCAC
>Ga0134126_10005369_pt1 | contig 16018 bp, 17 predicted proteins | sample KB31752_FD_96881 | JGI IMG/M metagenome (GOLD analysis project Ga0134126, IMG submission 96881) | Terrestrial soil microbial communities with excess Nitrogen fertilizer from Kellogg Biological Station, Michigan, USA - KB3-175-2 | ecosystem: Environmental > Terrestrial > Soil > Unclassified ...
CCACTGCCACCGCCACCGCCGCCGCCACCGCCGCCACCCGGCCCGCTGCGGCATGGATCACGTACCAGGCCGGCGATGGCAGCGGGCCGGGTGGCGGCGGTGGCGGCGGCGGTGGCGGTGGCGGTGGCGGCGGGCTCACGCCACCGGCGACGTTCGCGACGAAGTTCGCAATGTTGATCGAACCGAAGCCGGTGGTGTAGTCCCAACCCGTCGCGGCGGTTTCGCCACCGTTGCTGCCCGACGTCACGTCGTGGAAGTCGGTGGAGTAATGCGACGCCGCATCCTGATAGATGAGCGGTGCGGCGAAGCCGAGGCTCGGTTTCGCAGCGAGGGTGCGCGCCCACACGCCGACGAACAAGGGCGACGACAGGCTGGTGCCGCCGACCTGTTCGTTGGAACCATGCACGATGATGATGGCACCCGAGTTGGGGTCGCCATCGAAAGCCACGTCAGGCAAACCACGCGTGGTGTGACCCGCGTTCTTGCCCACGCCCTGCTGCCAGCTCGGCATCGGCTCGAAGCTGGAGGGACTGCCACCGCCATCGGCCCACGCGGTTTCATTCGCCCAGGTCGTGGAGCCGGAGGTATACAGGTCGGTGCCGCCGACGGCCACGACGTACTCGGAATCGGCGGGCCAGCTCGGCGTGGTGCCGCCGTTGCCGCACTCGTCGGCGCCGGAGTCACCGGTCGAAATCGAGAAGGTCATGCCTTCCGAATCCGCCTCCTGGAACACGTTGTCGCCGGTCGCGGCGCCGTTGGTCTCGGACCCGGTCTCGCAGCCGCCGATCGACACGTTGACCAGACGTACCACGTTATCGGTGGTGGCCTTGCTGAAGTCGTCGACCAGATCCTGGGTCGACAGCGACGCGGTGTCGTACAGGTACAGCGCCTTGACCCCACCGGAAATGCCGACGATGTCCTGGCTGTCCAGATCCCATTCGTCGTCGCCGCTGGTGCCGCTGCCGCCGCCATCGACCTTGACGACGTTCATCGGGATGCTGCCGAATCCGTTCTGGCTCAGGAACGAGCTGAAGTCGGTCTGCACCTTGGTCATGCTGCCTTGCGTGATGATGCCGACGTTGATCGTGGACGCCGTCGCGGTGCTGCCGGCGTTGTAGATCGAAGCAAACTGGGTCGGGTTGTGGCCGGTTTCGCTGCCCGCCAGCGTGTGCGGCTTCAGCACGTGGAAACGGTGCACGTTCTGCAGGCCCATCACTTCGTGCACGACGCCCTGCAACGCATTGGGGATGCGTGCTTCGGTCGCGTTGGCGAACGCGGTGCGGCCATCCTTCGTGTGCACGTTCACCATGCTGGTGTGGAACGCCGTCTGCACGGTCGAGACCGGCGCTTCGCCGGACACGAGCAGGTTGTCGGGCGACACCTGGATGTTGCTGAAGCCCTGCTGGCGCAGGAACGTCCTGACCTGATCGACCTGTGCCTGGCCCGGGCCGTACTTGGCCACGAACTCGGCGCGCGTCAGGTTCTTGTGGTGCGGGTCGGCGATGAATGCGTCGAGTTGCGCCTGGTTGCGCCAGTGCAACGACAACGTCACACGCATCGATTTCGTGAGCGCCATCGGTCCTGTCACCGAATCACCGGCGCGCAACTGGGTGGCCAGCTTGACGACGGACGTATTGGTGAGGACTGAGGCGGGAGTCGCGGCAAACGCTGCCGAACCGGCAGCCAAGCCCATGGCAACGACCAGGGCCTTCAATCGGAGATTGCTTGGCATCACAGAACTCCATTCTGGTAGGGAGATACGCACGGCAGCGTTTGCGAACACGCAGCCGCGCGACGCAAATCCGCCATGCATACTCCCCACCCGGCGGCGCGTGGCCGCCAAGCCCTGCTTGAACCCTTGCAAGCAACGCACCGGACGGTGCGTGTGCGGACTGCCCGATGGTGCCCTCACACCAGCGAGCCCCGGCAACGTAAACAAACGTCAACGGGCGGTCACGCTGCAACGCAGCAAGGCATTCAGCGCGCAGACAGCCAGCGCGTTGCGCTGGTTCACCCGTAAAACCCGGCCCGCGCGCGCACGCTCAATGTGCGTCCTCAAGAATGTCCAGCAAGGGCTTGAGGTGATGCTGGAAGCGGCGCCAGCGTGCCACCGAAGTCGCGTAAACTGGCTGCCCGGCCTGGCCCGCGCTCACGGTGTGCACGGCGCGCCTTTGCCGATGGAAGTCGAGGCAGCTTTCGTTCCATGGCAAGCCGGGAAAATCGAGCAGCCCGCGCAACACGCGTCTAGGGAGCTTGCTTCAAAGGATTGCTCATCAAGCGAGTGAGGGAAGGCGCTGGAGAAACGGCAGGAAAAAACCGTCACGAGATGAATTCGACAGATTACCCGGAGCGGGCGATATGGCGCTGAAGCGCGAGCGCTGCCGAATAGTGTCGAATGCTTCCGCAGCCCGTCCCTGCCGCAGCCATTCGTTGCCACGTTCGATCAAGGCGCTGGCCGCGTGCGCCGTCCCCGCCGCATCCCGTTGTCGTCCGCTCGCGCATTACAGTTCCGGATCATGCCGGCGCGACGGCCTCCCCACGGCAGCCTGGTCGAACGCCACGGCGGTCGAAGACGTGGCGCTCACATCATGCCGGTCTGGAGCTTGGCTTCGTCCGACATCATGGACTGGTTCCACGGCGGATCGAACACAAGATCGATCTGCGCTTCCTCGACGGTCGGGATCATCTCCAGCTTGCTGCGCGCGTCCTCGACCAGGATGTCGCCCATCCCGCAGCCCGGCGCGGTCAGCGTGAGCTTGACGTAGACCTTGCGCCGGCCGTCATCGAGATGTTCGAGGCCCAGGTCGTACACCAGGCCGAGATCGACCACGTTGATCGGGATTTCCGGATCGAAGCAGGTGCGCAATTGCTCCCACACCACGCGCTCGATGTCTTCGTCGCCCGCGTCCTCGGGCACCTTCAGGGGTTCCGGCGGCGGCTTGCCCAGCGCATCGGCATCCTTGCCGTCGATGCGGAACAGGCTGCCCTCGACATACACGGTGAAGCTGCCGCCGAGCGACTGCGTGATGTAGCCGGTCTGCCCCGCCGGCAGGTTCACGACGTCGCCGTACGGAACGTGCACGGCGTGGCAATCGCGTTGCAGGGTGAAGGGTTCGCTGCTGGCACTGAATCCTGGCATTGCTGTGAAGATGGGGCTGACTTGGCGATCCGGCAAGGATAACAACACGTGTCAAGGTGGCGCCTGATGGAGATCAGCGCGCGCCGTTTCCGGCACGCCTGTTCTATCATCGGGAATGCCCTCGCCCCGGAAAAACCGCGTGGACCAATCCCTGTCGTCCGCCTCCGCCACCGCCGCGCGCGAATCGCCATCGGTGCTGGCGCGCATCATGGCGGGCGTGGCCGCGGGCTTCGGCTGGTTGATGTGCACGCTCGCCACTGGCGCGGTTGCAGCATTCGCCGCGCTGGTGATGGGCATTCGTCCGGTTTGGATGATCCTGCTGCTGACGATTCCCCTGACGCTGGTGTTGAAGTTCTGCGGCTGCCTGTACACGCGCTGGGCGGGCAGCGTCGCGGTACTGGCCGTGTTGCTGGCCGGTACATACGCAGCATGCCTGGTCGCGGTCGCGCGGGTGGCGGCGGCGACCGGTTATCCGTTCGGGCAAGCGTTCCGCACCGGCGGCCTCGGGCTGACGCTGCAAGTGGCGAAGCTCGGCTTGAGTGCCGCGTCGGTGCTGGTTTACGCGGGCGCCGCGGTGCTGGCGGCGATCATCGCGACGTGGCTAGCATCTTCGGGCGATCGTCCATGATCGCTGCATCTCCGAATCGCAATTCGAGAACAAGCTACTTCGGACACCAAACACCACCACGGCCATCCATGGCCTGACTTCCCACAACAGCCGCTTCAATCAGGCATCCAGGGATTTCAAGCCGGTCACCAGTTCGCCCGCCGCGGCCTGCCCGTCGCCATACAGCATGCGCGTGTTGTCGGCGTAGAACAGTGCATTCTCGATGCCTGCGAAACCCTTGCCGCGGCCGCGCTTGATCACGATGACGTTCTTCGCCCTGGCCACGTCGAGGATCGGCATGCCGTAGATCGGCGAATTCTTGTCGGTGCGCGCGACCGGGTTCACCACGTCGTTGGCGCCGATCACCAGCGCGACGTCGGTGTTCGGGAATTCCGGATTGATGTCATCCATGTCCGCGATCAAGTCGTACGGCACGCCGGCTTCGGCCAGCAGCACGTTCATGTGGCCGGGCATGCGGCCGGCGACCGGATGGATCGCGAACTTCACCTTGACGCCGCGATCGATCAAGAGCTTCGCGAATTCCCAGATCTTGTGCTGCGCCTGCGCGACGGCCATGCCGTAGCCCGGCACGATCGCGACGCGTTCGGCGTACGCCATCATCACCGCCGCGTCGTTGGCGTCGATCGGCTTCAGCGCGCCCGCGATGTCCTGCTGCGCCGCACCGCTGCCCGCGCCGAAATTGCCGAACAGCACGTTGCCCAGCGAACGGTTCATCGCCCTGGCCATCAACTGCGTCAGCAGCGTACCGGCCGCACCGACCACCATGCCCGCGATGATCATCGCTTCGTTCTGCAGCACGAAGCCTTCGAACGCGACCGCAAGACCGGTGAAGGCGTTGTACATCGAGATCACCACCGGCATGTCGGCGCCGCCGATCGGCAAGGTCATCGCGATGCCGAATACCAGCGACAGCACGATGAATGCGATCAGCAAGCCCCACGCGAAGGCGTGGCCTTCGATGCCGGCGGCCAGCGCGAGCGCGCCGCACACCAGCGCCGCCGCGAAGATCGCGAGATTCGCCCATCGCTGCAGCGGAAACACGAAGCGGCGGTCCATCCAGCCCTGCAGCTTCGCGAACGCGATCAGTGAACCGGTGAACGAGACCGCGCCGATCAGCACGCCGACGAACGCCAGCACCAGTTCGGTGGTGCCGAGACGACCCGCGACATCGGCCCAGGCTTCCGGCTGGATCGGCGAGGTATTCGGCACCAGGCCCAGCGCCGCGTTGAACTTGATCAGTTCCACCACGCCGATCGCCGCGGCCGCGCCGCCGCCCATGCCGTTGAACAAGGCGACCATCTGCGGCATCGCCGTCATCGGCACGCGTCGGCCGACGATCCACGACAGCACCACGCCCACCACGATCGCTGCGATCATCCAGCCGAGGTTCTGCATGCCCGGCAGGAAGAACGTCACGATGATCGCGGCGGCCATGCCGGCGCCCGCCCACACGATGCCCTGCCGCGCGGTGCGCGGCGAGCTCATGCGTTTCAATCCCCAGATGAAAAGTACCGCGGCGATGAAATAGATCGCTTCGACGATGGTGGGCATCCAGGCGGGAAGCGTCATCACTTCTTCTCCGTCGATGGCGGAGACGCGGGCTTGCTGGTCTTGAACATCTCCAGCATCCGTTCGGTGACGACGTAGCCGCCCGCCACGTTGCCCGCGGCCAGCAACACCGCGACCACGCCGATGGCGATTTCGATCGGCGTGTCGGCATGCCCCAGCGCCACCATCGCGCCGACCAGCACGATGCCGTGCACGAAGTTGGAACCCGACATCAGCGGCGTGTGCAAAATGACTGGCACCCGACTGATGATCTCGTAGCCGGTGAACGCCGCCAACATGAAGATGTACAGTGCAAGAAACCCGGTAATCATGTTTCCCTCCTGCGATCTCGGGGCATCATACCGGCATGCGCGGCCGGGGTGCTGCGGTCAACCCATTTCCGGTCGCCGCGTTATCAAAGGCAAGTCAGGATGCACGAGACGACGGATGCCGAACCGATCCCCGCCAGCGGGGCCGCCATGAGCGCCGCCGCGGCGCTCGAAGCGGTGCCCGCGCCGCTGACGGAGTCGGCACGGCCGGTGGCCGCGACCATCGAAGCGTTCCTGGCCTCGGTGGAGCGGCGTGCCTGGCGCGTCGCGGAAATCGCGCTGCACGATTCCGACGAGGCGCTGGACGCGGTGCAGGATTCGATGCTGCGGCTGGTCAGGCACTACTCGGCCAAGCCGGCCGAGGAATGGCCCCCATTGTTCTGGGGCATCCTGCGCCGGCGCATCACGGACCTGCAGCGCCGGCGCACGGTGCGCAACCGGATTTTCGTGTGGACCGGGCGCGCAACGAACGACGACGACGAGGATTTGCCGGCATGGGAAGCGCCGGATTTGGGCCCCGACCCGTCACGTGCGCTGGCATCGCGGCAGGCACACGCGGCGATGTCGAAGGCCATCCGCGCGCTGCCGCGCCGCCAGCAGGAAGCTTTCCTGCTGCGCGTGCTGGAAGGCCTGGACGTGGCGGACACGGCCAGGGCGATGGGCTGCAGCGCGGGCAGCGTCAAGACGCATCTTTCGCGGGCCATGGATGCCCTGCGTACACAACTCGAGGAATGGCGATGAACATTTCGTCCGAAAACCAACCCGGCACATTGCCCGGCGACGATGAAGTCGCATCGCGCGCACGCGCGATCTTCAGGACCGCCTGCGAACAGGCCGATTCGTATCACGCGCTGCGCCTCGGGCTCGCGCGCCGCAAGGCGATGAATGCCGCGTCCACGCATCACGCACTGAAAATGTGGGGCTCGCTCGCGGGTGCGGCGGCCTGCTGCGCGCTGGTGGCCGGCGTGGTCTGGCTGCACCCGATGGACGGCACGCAAACGTCGTCCGTCGCCACCACCGCGCCATCCGCGCTCAACCAGAATGATTCCGACGAAGCAATTCCGGAAGTCAGCAGCAGCCAGATGGAAGTGGTGCAGGATCTCGATTTCTATCGCTGGCTGGCGGCGCAGCCAGCCATGGCTTCCGCCGGCGCGCCGGCCGCGAGCGGGCGCCGATGATGCGCAATTCGCTTGCCCTGTTGCTGGTCGCTGCATGCCTGCTCGGCGCGCCTTGCGCGGTGCGGGCCCAGGCGGCCATCCCGATGCAGCGTGCAGCGGCGACAGCCGATGCGCCCAGGCAACCAATCGCATGGTCCAGCCTTTCGTCCGCGCAGCAACGCATGCTCGCGCCGTTGCAGGGCCAGTGGGATCAACTGAAACCCGGCCGCCAGCAGCACCTCGCGCAAAACGCCGAGCGCTGGGTCGCGCTGCCGCCCGAACACCAGCAGCAAATCCGCGACCGCCTGGCGCGCTGGGCCGCGATGACGCCCGAGCAACGCCACCAGTTGCGCGAGAACGCGCGCGCCTTCCACAACCTCACGCCCGAGGAACGCGCCAAGGTCAGCGAGGCGTTCCGCAAGTTCCAGTCATTGCCACCCGCCGAACGGCGCGCCTTGCGCGAACGCTGGCGCGCGATGCCGCCTCAGCAACGCATGCGCTGGGCCGAACGCCACGGCAACGGATCGGTTCCGATGCACCCGCCGGGATCCGGCAACTGACGGCCCGCGTTCGCGCGAATGCAGCGCGGCGCGTTGGCGTTCCTATGCCTTTCCGAACACCACGTCGCCGTCACGCGCGACGCAGATCTTCGCGACCAGCTCGTCCTCGAAATCCGGCTTCCATGCGCCGTCGGCGATCACCAGTTCGCTGAAATGCGCAAGGTTGCGCGCGTACATTTCCGACGCGTGCAGCGGCGCGCCGGATGGAAGGTTCAGCGGTCCGATGATCGTGATCCCGTTGCGCTCGATGCGCTGGCCCGGCTGCGTCGCTTCGCAATTGCCGCCGCCTTCGGCCGCAAGATCGACGATCACCGCACTGGCTTTCATGCCGTCGACCATCGCGAGCGGAATGATTTTCGGCGAGGGCCGGCCCGGCACCGCCGCGGTGGTGACGATCACATCGACGGTCTTCGCGTGCTCGGCCAGTTTCGCCTGCTGCGCGGCGCGTTCTTCGGCGGTCAACTCGCGCGCGTAACCGCCGCTGCCTGCCGCGTTGACGCCGAGATCGAGGAACTTCGCGCCCAGCGATTCGATCTGCTCGCGCGTTTCAGGACGCACATCAAACCCTTCGACCATCGCGCCCAGCCGGCGCGCGGTCGCGATCGCTTGCAAACCCGCGACGCCCGCGCCGATCACCAGCACTTTCGACGGACGCAGCGTGCCGGCGGCGGTCGTCAGCATCGGGAAGAACTTCGGTGCAGCCTCGGCCGCGATCAGCATCGCGCGGTAACCCGCGACGGCCGCCTGCGACGACAATACGTCCATCGCCTGCGCGCGCGTGGTGCGTGGCAACAGCTCCAGCGAGAACGCGGCGAGTTTGCGCTGCGCGTACGTGTCCAGCCGATCGGCGGCGTTGTGCGGACGCAGTTGTCCGATCAGCGCCGCGCCTTCCTTCATCGAGGACGTCGCGGCATCCGACGGCGGTTGCACGCACAACAACGCGTCGGCCTGCGCCGCGACCGAAGCCGCATCGGCAAACTCGATGCCTGCATAAGCTGCATCGGGAAAGCCGGCCCGCTCGCCCGCGCCACGTTCGAGCAACACCCGCATGCCGCGCGATGCGTACTTCTTCGCGGTTTCCGGCGTGATCGCGACGCGGCGTTCTCCGTCGGCGGATTCGCGCAAGGCGGCAATGGTGATCGGCATGACTCGTCTCCCGTTGCGATCGCGGCATCGTAGCGCAAAGCGGCTGCGCACGGCTGCTAAACTGGCGCGATGCGTAATGAAGCCGCCCTGCAGTTCCTGCGTGATCGCCGTTCCGTTCCCGCCGCGCAACTGCAACCGCCCGGTCCGACGGCGGAGCAACTGCGCGAAATCATCGCCACCGCGATCCGCGTGCCCGACCACGGCAAGCTGACGCCGTGGCGGTTGATCGAAATCAGCGGTGATGCGCGCGTGCGTTATGGCGAGGCGCTGGCGGCGTTGCACGCGCGGGTCGATCCCGGCGTTCCCGACAAGGCGCTGGCGAAGGATCGCGATCGCTTCGCGCATTCGCCCGTCGTACTCGCGGTGATCGCGCATATCGACGAGGCACATCCGAAAATTCCCGCGCAGGAACAATTGCTGTCCGCGGGCTGCGTGGCGTTCAGCCTGCTGCTGGCCGCGCAGGCTGCGGGCTTCGCCGCGCAATGGCTGACCGGCTGGTCGTGCTACGACCGCGACGCGGCCACGCTGCTCGGCCTGTCCGACGACGAGCGCGCGATCGCGTACATCCACATCGGCAATCGCGGCGAAGAACCGCCCGAACGCAATCGCCCGGCCGTCGATCAAGTCCTGGGCGCGTGGCAGGCATGAACGTCGTCGCGGCGCCGCCACCCTCCGCACCGGAGCCGACGCCGGTCAAGACGGTATACCTGATCGACGCCAGCATGTACGTGTTCCGCGCCTGGCACTCGATGCCCGGCGCGTTCTTCGACGTCGACGGACATCCGGTGAACGCGGTGCACGGTTTCGCGCGCTTCCTGCTGGATTTCGTGGAGCGCACGCGCGCCAGCCACGCGATCGCCGCGTTCGACATAGCGCTCACCAGTTCCTTCCGCAACGCGATCTATCCCGCCTACAAGGCCAACCGCGATCCCGCGCCGCCCGAACTGAAGCGCCAGTTCGAATACTGCCGCGAGCTGGCGGCGGCGTTCGGATTCACGGTGCTCGCCGACGCCGCCTACGAAGCCGACGACCTGATCGGCAGCGTGTTGCAGGCCACGCGCGCGCACGGCCTGCGCGCGGTGATCGTTTCCGCCGACAAGGATTTCGGACAGCTGCTCGATCACGACGTCGAGCAATGGGACTACGCCCGCGGCCAGCGCTGGGGCGCCGCGGGCGTGCCCGCGCGCCTGGGCGTGCAAGCGCACCAGGTCGTCGATTTCCTGGCGCTGACCGGCGATGCGATCGACAACATTCCCGGCGTGCCTGGCATCGGCGCCAAGGGCGCCGCGGCGCTGCTCGCGCATTTCGGCTCGCTCGAAATGCTGCTTGCGCGCATGGATGAAGTCGCGTTCCTGCACCTGCGTGGCGCCAGGTCGCTCGCCGAAAAATTGCGCGCGCACGCCGAAACCGCGCGCCTGTCGCAGCGGCTGGCACGCATCGCTCTGGATGCGCCCGTGCCCGGCCATCCCGACGGGCTGCTGCGGCAAGCAGCCGACGCGGCGGTGCTGGATGCGTTGTGCGAAAAACTGAAGATCGGGCCGCTCACCCGCACGCGCGCGCACCAGCTTTTGCAGATCCAGGCGGAGGCGATGACGTGACGCGCGAAATACGGGTTCCCGCCGGCGCCGAAGCGGACGCCACGACGCTGTACACCGGCAAGTGGCTGACCCTGAAACAACGCGCGCACTGGGAATTCGTCGAACGCAACAACCCGCAAGGCGCGGTGATCATCGTCGCCGTGACGCCGGCGGATCGCGTGTTGTTCGTCGAGCAATACCGCGTGCCGATTCGGCAGCTGACGATCGAAATGCCCGCCGGGCTGATCGGCGATTCCGATCACGACGGCGACATCGGCGCCACCGATACCGCGCGGCGCGAACTCGAAGAAGAAACTGGCTGGACATGCGGCCGTATCGTCCCGCTGCATTCCGGGCCTTCATCCGCAGGCATGAGCACCGAGATGATGCACTTCGTGCGTGCGCTGGATTTGCGCAAGGTGGGCGATGGCGGCGGCGATCACACCGAGGACATCATCGTGCACGAAGTGCCACGCAGCGACGCCGGCACCTGGCTGCGCGCAATGACCGCGAAGGGCTATTCGATCGATCCCAAGCTGTTCGCGGGACTGTGGTTTCTCGACAACACCGGAATCTGACGCGCGCTCCGCAACTGCGGCCCGATCAATGCGGCTGCCACGCGCCGTCGACGTGCCGCCAGCGCCACGCCGCCAGCACGCCTGCAAGGATCGCGACCGCCAGCAGCACCACGAACGCGAGCATCCGGACGTCGAACCAGCAGATCGCCGCGAGCAGCGCCAATGGAACGATGGCCACGGCCAGTGCAAGCACGCGATCGCGCCGCCGCGAACCCGGCAGGAACATCGCGACGCCCGCCCACGCCAGCAACACCGCGAGCACCCGCCGCGCCCACTTGAAACGCGGCGGCTGCGGCGCGTCGGTCAGCACGTCGGTCAGCGAATGCCGGCCGATCAACACCTGCGCGATCGGCGCCCCCGAAGGATCGTTCACCGGAACCAGTGTTCCACCTTGGTCCTGCGCAAACACGGTCAGATCGGACGGCGCGATCTTCATCCAGCTGATGCGCAGGTCGCCGATTTGCGGATGCGCGGCATTGGCGCTGGTCACCAACGTGCCATCCCGCGCCTGGAACGTCGCCGCCATGTTGGGCGGCAGGTGCGAGAGATCGGGCGCGAAGGGTTCGGGTCCGTCGATCATGTGCACCAGTTCCGGCGCCAGCTTGAACCCGCCCACCGTGACGTCGCTGGAATCGAACCGTGCCGCATTGATCGGAAACGCACCGGGATTCGCGTGCGCGTCAGGTTTGCCGAAGGCGGACGAATCGATCGGGTGGTCGTACCAGTTCTGGTCGTAATTGCGGACGCCGCCGAACCGGGTTTCGTTCCACTGGAACATCTCGACCTTGCGCAGCAGCACCGGCGCGTCGGTCGCGACGCCGAATTGCGCATCGCGCGCAGGCGCATTCACCACCGGCGCGCCGACGGCCAGCACCAGCTTGCCATCCGCGGCACTTCCCGGCGCCGCCTCGCTGCCGGTGAGCACGAACCCGCCGAGCGCATCCTCGCCCATCGCGCGCAACCGATCGGCGTGTTCGGTGAAGCCGAGCAGCAACAAGCCGAGCAGCAGCAACACGCCACCGAGCACGGCGGCGTTGCGCGAAGGATTGTCGAGGAATGCGGACAGGCGGCTCACGCCGCGAGCTTACAACGAAGCATTCGCGAAGTGCGCCTGCGCGTCGGCCACGCCGTAGCGGCCACGTTCGTCGCGCCGCGGCGAGGCCATCGCGGTCGCATGGTCATGGGTGAAGAACAGCCGCACGCCGCGCTGCAATTTGTCATCGAGGAACGCACGCTTTTCGTCGATCAGCATTTCCGGCGCGCGATCGTAGCCCATCGTCACTGGCAGGTGCACCCATGCCGTGCCGGGAATCAGGTCGGCGCAATACACCACGCCATCCTTGCCGTGCGGACCCGCGATTTCCGAGAGCATCAGGCCCGGCGTGTGTCCCTGCGAATAGTGGAAACGTACGGCCTTGCCGAGCGTGCGCGAATGGGCGCCCTCGACTTTTTCGAGACGCCCGCTTCGCTCCAGCAACTCGGGGACGCCAGGAATGAACGACGCACGATCACGCGGATGCGGATGCGTCGCGCGATCCCAGTGCATCGCACCCACCAGGTATTTCGCGTTGGGGAACAGCAAACGCGGCGGCGCATTTTCCTCCCACGCCGCGAGCAAGCCGCCGGCGTGGTCGAAATGCAGGTGCGACAGCACCACCACGTCGATGTCTTCATGCGTCAGACCCGCAACCTTCAGCGAATCCAGCAGCACGTGGCGATCCTCGACCACGCCATAACGCTCGCGCAGCTTCGGTTCGAAGAACGCGCCGATGCCGGTTTCGAACAGCACATTGCGACCATCCAGATCGGTCGCCAGCAGGCAGCGGCAGGCCAGCGGAATGCGGTTCTGGTCATCCGCGGGAATCCACTTCGACCACATCGCCTTGGGAGCATTTCCAAACATGGCTCCCCCATCCAGTCGCTGCGAATTTCCCTCAATGGACCAAAGTTTCATGCCAAAGACTCCAGCGCGTTGCCACGTGATTCGCCGGGAGCGAATCCGGACGCCGCAGGCGGCCCTGAGCGCAGCGAAGGGTGAGGCACATGGATGTGCCGAACAAACATCGCGCCGCCATCAAGCTTCTGGGTGTTGCCTTCGATGGACCAGAGTTTCATTGATTTGCTGCTCCTCGCAAATTCATGCTGGCGGCGGCGGTTGCTAGGTTCGGCATCCATGCCTCACCAAGCAACCCTGTCTGCGGCATCCTGCCTCCGGCGCTCGCCGGCACGAGTTGCCATTCAAGGCAACTCGTGAGAGCCCCGGCTCGCCCATCGAGCTTCTGCGTGTTGCCTTCGATCGACCAGAGTTTCATGCAAGCGGTCCTGCGAATTCCTCTCACCAGCTTAGCGCAGCCCGCGCAAACGAAAAGCCCGCCGGACGGCGGGCTCTTCGCTCCAACAACAACACGAACGTGTTACTTCGCCGGCACGCTCACCGCGATGAACAGGTTCTGCCCCTGGTGCGAAACCAGCAGCAGCACGGTGTCACCCGGTTTCAGGTTGGCGGTGTCGCGGCGGAATTCCGCGACGTTGTCCACCGGCTTGTTGCCGACGCGCAGGATCACGTCGCCCGGTTGCAGGTTGGCCTGTGCGGCCGGACCTTCCACGTCGGTGATCACCACGCCGCCCTTGCCGTTGTAGCCGAGCTGCTGGCGCATGCCGGGCGTGACGTCCTGCACCTTGAGCCCGAGCAGGCTGCTGCCGCTTGCGGCCGCCGGCGCGTTGGCGAGGTATTGCTGCGACAAACCATTGCGCGGCATCTAGCCGACCTTGACCTTGACGGTCATCGGCTTGCCATCGCGCAGGATGTCCACATTTGCCTCGGTGCCCGGCGTGGTCATCGCGACCAGCGGCGGCAATTCGGACGAATCGTAAATCTTGTGCCCGTCGAATCCCGTGATCACGTCGCCGATCTGCATGCCGGCCTTGGCAGCCGGACTGTCGGGCTGCACCTGGGTAACCGCGGCGCCGTTCTGGTTCGCCATGTGATAGGTCTTGGCAAAACCTTCGCTGACGTTCTGCACGCCAACGCCCAGCATGCCGCGGCTGACGTAACCCTTCGCCTTGAGTTGATGCGCGGCGGTCATCGCGATGTTGATCGGAATCGAGAACGACAGCCCCATCGCGCCGCCGTCGGTCGAAAAGATCTGCGAGTTGATGCCGACCACTTGTCCGGCGAGGTTGAACAGCGGGCCGCCCGAGTTGCCACGGTTGATCGGCACGTCCGTCTGGATGAACGGCACGTCCTGCTGGTCCTGGCTCCCGAGGTTGCGGCCGACGTAACTGACAATGCCCGCGCTGACGGAATGATCCAGCCCATAAGGCGAACCGATCGCCACTACCCACTGGCCGGGCTGCAGGTCATTGGAGTTGCCGATCTGCACCGTCGGCAGGTTGCTGGCATCGATCTTCAGCAGCGCGATGTCATAACCTTTGTCGGTGCCGATGACCTTGGCCGTGAAAGTCCGGTGATCGGAAAGATGCACCTTCACCGAATCGGCGTTGGCCACCACGTGGCGATTGGTGAGGATGTAACCGTCGGCCGAAATGATGAAGCCCGAACCCAGCGATTCACCACCGCGGTCGGGTTGCTGGAGCTGCGGCGGCCCGAATGGCATCCCGAAGAAATGCCGCAGGATGTCGGGCATCTGCTGCTCTTGCTGGGGCTGCTGGTCGTCCGGGCTGTCGCTGCCCATCTCGCTGGCGTGGTTGTAGCGCGCGACCACGTTCACCACCGCCGGCCCGTACTTCTGCACGATGCTGGTGAAATCCGGCAGCGCCGCGGTCGGCACCGCCGCCAGCGCCACGCTGCTGGCGCCGGAAAAACACAACAGAACGAATACGGCGGCCACCCGCCTCGCCCGATTCAACATGCTGTTCTCCTTCATTTGATTTGCAAAAACGAATGCTGTGTGGCCGCGGCACGCGCGCGCATGCCGCGCCCAAATCGGGCGCGGCGCAAATCAAGAAGATGCGGCGCGCGTCCGCGAAACGACGCCTGGCACGCTCGGCACGCCGCGCAACGCGGCGAGGCCGCTCAGTGCCGGGCAGCGGAACTGCTGGCCGGCGGTGCTTCCGGCAGCAGCACGATCGAGAACGGCAACCCGGACTGGCGGGTCTCGAACGAGGGCGTCAACGGCAACGCCGCGTCGCGCGCGTAGGTGGCGCGGCGCAGATAATCGGGCTGCATCAAGCCGGTGCCGTACACGACATTGGCGGACGCTGTCTGGATGGGCAGCACCGTCGGTTGGCGCGACAGCAGCCACGGCGGCGTGATCTGGTTCCCCGCAGGCGCGGCTTCGGCCAGCGTCGTTGCCGCGGCCGATGCTGGCGCGCTGCTGGTGCTGGACTGCGCGACCGTCGCCGGTGCGCCCACACGGGGATTCGGGGTGTTCAACATCAGCGCGGCAAAGGCCACGCCCGCGGCGATGGCACCACCGCCGATGTAGCGCGCCCAATGCCGCTGCCGCACCTGCGGCGCAGCTTCCGCCTGCACGGCGGCGGAGACACGCGAAGCAAAATCGTTGCCCAGGGCCGGCATCGGCACGCGCGCCGGATCGGAGACAAGGCAGGCGCGGATCAGGTGCCAGCGCGACCAGGTCGCGCCAAGCTCGGGGTCGTGATCGAGGCGCCGGAGCAGAAAACGGGTCGGCTCGGCGGCCAGTTCACCGTCCATCAGGGCGGAAAGGTCTTCTCGGCTGGTGGGATCCATTACCTTGCACCTCTTGCAGCACGGTCCGGCAAATCAGGCATCTTCGTTCGAAAGCAGCGGTCGCAACTTTTCATCGATGGCTTCGCGCGCCCGGAAGATACGCGAACGCACGGTGCCGATCGGGCAGTTCATGCGTTCGGCGATTTCCTCGTAGGACAGACCATCGACCTCGCGCAGGGTGATCGCGTCGCGCAATTCCTCGGGCAACTTTTCGACCGTGGCGAACACGGTTTGTTCAATCTCGCGGCGCGCCAGTTCGTGTTCGGGGGTGGCCTCGTCGCGCAGGCGCACGCCGGCGTCGAACTGCACGGCGGTATCGGCGTCGATGTCCTCGGCGGGCGGGCGGCGGCCCTGGGCAACCAGGTGGTTCTTGGCGGTATTCACGGCGATCTTGTACATCCAGGTATAGAAAGCACTTTCACCACGGAAGGCCCCGATGGCGCGATAGGCGCGGATGAAGGCTTCCTGGGCCACGTCCTCGCACTCGCTCCAGTCGTGCACGTACCGCGACACCAGGCCGATGATCTTGTGCTGGTACTTGCGGACCAGCAGGTCGAAGGCCCTGTTGTCACCTTTGCGCACGCGCTCGACCAGAGCACGATCGGTATCCACATCGCCCATGCGGGCGGCACTCCCTACGGCGCC
>Ga0134126_10005370_pt1 | contig 16018 bp, 8 predicted proteins | sample KB31752_FD_96881 | JGI IMG/M metagenome (GOLD analysis project Ga0134126, IMG submission 96881) | Terrestrial soil microbial communities with excess Nitrogen fertilizer from Kellogg Biological Station, Michigan, USA - KB3-175-2 | ecosystem: Environmental > Terrestrial > Soil > Unclassified ...
AAACTGGCGAAGGAACTAGGCTACACCGTTGAAGAACTCAAGGCGCTTCCGGAAGGGGCGAACATGGGCCTGTCATGCGGGAACCCGGCTGCGCTGGCAGCGCTCAAGCCCGGCGAAGTGGTGGTTGATCTCGGGAGTGGCGGCGGCTTTGACGTGTTCATCGCCGGGCGAAAGGTTGGCGCGACCGGTCGTGTTATCGGCGTGGACATGACACCGGACATGCTCGCCAAAGCGCGACGAAACGTCGGCAGCTATCGTCAGCAAACAGGTCTCGACAACGTGGAGTTTCGTTTGGGTGAGATTGAACATTTGCCGCTGGCTGACAATACCGTGGACGTAATCATTTCAAATTGCGTCATCAATTTGTCTCCCGACAAGCGGCAGGTGTGGACAGAGGTTGCCCGTGTTCTGAAGCCGGGTGGGCGTGTAGCCGTTTCCGACATAGCCCTACTCAAGCCATTGCCCGCCCAAGTGCTCAAACTCGTCGAAGCGTTGGTTGGTTGCGTCGCCGGTGCCCTGCTCGTAAGCGATACCGAAAACCTGGCACGGCATGCGGGATTGCAAGACATCGTTCTCAAGTCGAAGCCGGGTTACATCGAGGCAATGACAGATTGGGAGGACCCGCTCTACCGTAGGATCGTTGAACACCTGCCGGTCGGAACCAAAGCCTCGGATTACGTGACGAGTCTTGAAGTTCAGGCGCGCAAACCGGGTGCCGAGTGCTGCGGAACCGCTTGTTGTGCACCGGGCTGAGCTGGATGTATTTAAAATTCATCCGGCGTCGTGGGCGGTCAGTTAGCGAAAAGGATGGGGGCAGTTTCCGAATTGCTTGATATCAATACTTTGAATTAATCGAAGCAATATGAGAACTCGGCTCACACCTGAAGTGGGCAGGATAGGACTCTCTTGCAAAGCTTCAGTGAAATCTTCAGTAACCGAGCGTTAAACGAGCACGGGCGAGCATTAAACGAGCAGCTTGATTGTTACTAAAAAAAGTGGTAATAAAGCGGCAAATCCGAGCGTAAAGTAACCAACTGAAGGGCCGGTCGGTTCAATCCCGGCCATTGGCTCCATCTCCAACTGCGCGTGCAGTAGTGGTTTAGGAGTCAGCGGGTCCGCAACGGACACCAAAACGGATACCAAATCTGGTAACCCGTGACATCCGGCGCAAGCGGTGATTAGACACCGCCTAAGCGCTAACACTTCGGGACTGGCTCGATTTATCTTCGCGGTTGCGTGAGAGAAGTTATGAAAACACGTTTCCGCTTATTCCGTCGCGGCAATCGGGGAGGGTCTTTTTATTGCGTGGATACAAAGACCGGCAAACGCGCGAGCCTGCAAACCAGTAGTGAAGACGAAGCCCGGCAAATCATCGAAGCCAAGAACCAGGCCGAACGCCAACCTGTGCTCAATCTGCAAATCGCAAAGGCGTATCTCGCGGGCACTGACTCCGGCATCAGCCAGCGCACTTGGCAGCAGGCTCTCGATGCACTGACGGCGAGCAAACGCGGCGCGAATCAATTGCGCTGGCAGCGTGCCGCGAACGACAAGACTTACGATCTGATCCGGCATCGCGTCATCATCGAAACCCAGGCTGATATCCTTTTGAAGGTGCTTCGAGAAGGCACGGTTTCGACAAACATCTATCTGCGGCGGTTGCACAACTTCTGTTTGGACATGAACTGGCTGCCCTGGCCGATCATTCCGAAGCGGCAGTGGCCGGAAATCAAATTCAAGGAGAAGCGCGGCATCACTTGGGAAGAGCATCAGAAAATCGTGGCCGGTGAAAGCAACGCGGAGCTGCGGGACTATTATGAACTGCTCTGGCAGTTGGGCGGCTCACAAACGGACATGGCCTCACTGTGCGGCGAGGACATTGACTGGACAAATCATACGGTCTCTTACGCCCGCATGAAAACAGGCAGTCAGGCGATGATTCGTTTCGGTGACGCCGTGGCGCAGATTCTCCAGCGCCGTCCCGCGATAGGTTACCTGTTCCCTCAAATCGTCCAATGGAAGGAATCCGATCGCGCAAAAGCGTTCATTCGTCGCCTGCGATTGGTCGGCGTATCTGGCGTTTCGTTACACAGCTACCGTTACGCGTGGGCGGAGCGAGCCAGGACATGCGGCTTTCCCGAACGGTTCGCGCAGGAAGCGCTTGGCCATGGCAGCAAAGCCGTTGCGCGCGCGTATGCGAAGAAAGCCAAGGTCCTGGTTCCGTGTTTGGAGGAATACGAACAGAAGGTTGTGCATCTGGCGAATGTGCGCCCGACAGTTGATGCCCCGGAGAACCTGGTCGTGAGCGCATGAAAAGGAGACGACCATGCACAACGACCCAATTTCTCTATTGGAGCCAGTGTTCCATTGGCTGGACGAACTCATTCGCCAGAATGGCGATTACCTATACATGGTCCTCGTGTATATTTCGCTCCCACTCATCGCATGGATTTTAAGCGGAGGATTGCGACGAGGATGGCCACGACGATCAAACAGTGTGGTCGTAGTTCCGACTATTGTAATATGGCCGACTGCACCGCCGCCGTTACCGCCTGACGATGCTGGACGCCGTCAACCGCCAAATGATGAGGATTCTCAATCATTTGCTGCATGACATCGGCCCGTCACATTTGCGGGCACGATGTCGGGTCATCTTGATTCCAATGAATTGAGTTTCGCCGCGAACGCGTCACACTTCACTGACAGTACTTCTATTTGGCCGTGCTTCTGCACGAGCCAAAGACTGTAGGCGAGAAGAAGTGATTTGCATCCAGCACATTCCGCTTTAAACCACTTTGCGAAATCGTCCCAACGCGACTTGTTGCCAGGCTGACGCCGACTGCCCGGCGCCGCCGGCAGGAAGAAATCCGATGGATTGGCGTCCGTGATAATATTCGATTGCCTTCGTAGGAAATCACCGATTATTTCCGTCTCGCCGTCTTCGTCCGATTCTAAATATGTCAACAGAGGTTTGTCGTCCCTTAAGGCCGAAAGCGAATCGGTTGCCAGTTCAAGCGCGAGTCCAATCTGGCTCGCAACAGTCGACATATCGTTCACTACCAATGCTGCTCGCGAAGACTCGAAGAGAAGACGAACGACGGAGTACCGCCAGCACGCCTGAAGCTTCTCACCCGTTTCGGTCGACGGCCAATCGTGGCGTTCTGCCATCTCACGGCACAAATCCGCGGCTTGAGCCAAGTCGCCACCTTGCGCGATATTCAACACCGCCGCACGCATCGCCAGACTTCGCATCGCGGTTCTGCGGTCGAGTTCATCGCTCAAACCGGCTTGAGTGACTCGACGTAGAAGGGTTGCAGCCTCTTCCTTCGACCTCATCGCGAATACCGCACGACAGAAGCGAGAATCGGTGACGGCAGGAATTAGCGTCTCAGCCAAAGTCGGCTCTTCCGACCCTGGCAACACAACGTCCAAGCCGCGCCAAATCAATTCGGATTCGTCCGCCTTCGGATGGTCCAGGGCAGTTTCAAGTTTCTCTAAACAATCGCGCGCCACATCCGCACAAACGTGAGCAGCGACGATAATGAACCGGCGCAAGGAGCCGGCCCCGTGCGAATGGAAAAATGACCGACTTCGCGTCTTCCAAATGTCGGTTATGATCCACCGGAGCGAATTCAGGGCGGCATCCGCATCCTCGCGTTTAGGAAGTGCGAGACCACCGGAGCTTTCGGTCAGGCGGGCGGCCGCCTGCCACAGTATCCATTCCTCCACCCGGTGCTGCCACATCGACGGCGACAGCTCGAAGCATTTAATCGAGAATTGTTTCGGCCAGTTCTGTCGCGCTCTCAACATCAACAAGAACGCCCGCAATTCGTTCTCCCACGCTTGAAGGCTTTCCGCGACATGGCGGTCGGCGTGGTAGAATTCTTCAGCTTCCAATGGCTGCAGATCATGCGGGTGCATGATGTCGTGAATGAGCGCTTGTTTCTGATGACGGTCGTTGGCGTCGATATGGAGAATGGCGTTGGCGTACAACGCGACAGCGTTGTCCGGGTTCTCGGCGAGCACTTCCCTGGCGATGATTTGCCCGATGTCCGGGCGACCCAGCGCCAGAAAATACAAGGCCTTTTCGCAGGCGTCGTCAGGATCGCCGGCCTGGTAGGAGGCTCTCCGCTCAACCTCACGAATCAGGTCCGCCACTGCTGGCGAGCCTGGATGTGTCGGAGACGGGCCGCTTCCTTCCGCCGAATCTGCAGGATTGTTCGAAATAGCGAGCAGGTCGGTTCTCGTGGAATTGAAATTCTCCAGGCTTTTGGAAATACCGCCCGCTGCCCTCAGCCATAACGCGTAGGTATTACCCAAAGCTTTCAACTCTTCGAACCGCAGCTCAAACATCTTCTGACGCTCACCGGTATTGGTTGTCGTCAAGAAGCGTTCAACCTCAATTGGCTTGGAAAAGAATTGATGGGCAAACCAAAGATTCCGAACGAATCGAATCGCCCCGGCATTGACTGAAAAGATGAAATCATGGAGGCGCTCGCGTTCTCCCGGATGCGAGCGCGGCTTTTCGATTACCCGAAGTACTAATTTTGGAAAGATTTTCCAATATTGCTTCTTCGGCGATCTCTTCAGCTCCACTTCCTTCAGGTATGTGGTCCTCAACTGGTCATAGGCTTGCCTGATGTTTGGCGAATCCGTGAGCGCCCGCTGAATCAGATCCCGAAATGAATCCGGCGTCGCTTTTCGATGCGGCCGTTTGCCGCCGCCCTTTTTGCGATTATTCATACAGACCTCCACGTTTCACAAATTTGTCCGCGTCAAATACCACGTCCTGAAACGCCTCGACGATTCCCACTTCAAGTATTGGCCGGCTGTAGCGATAACAACCGCTTGTGCTATCAAAAAAACATCCGTTCGGCGCGATCATAACGTAAGAGCCGGTCATGTCGTTTGATGTTTCAGGAACAATGGCGACACTCGACGGTACAAGTCGGCGGTTGCGCGCGACGAAGCCCTCAAACTCCGGCACGCTGATAGCGAGGTCCGCGAAAGTTGTGTCGTTCTGTCCGATGACCTGTTTTACCTGAAAAAGTTTCCAACGGAAAGGTAGCAGCGCCGCAACCAAGCCGCCCAGGTTCTCAAACAGATTCAGGCGGTTGACCACCGAGTTGATTTTTAAGCGAACATCCGCTGTTCGGATTAGTCGAGCAAGCGTCAGATAAAACTGCGCGTCGGGCTGAAAGTTTTTGCTGCGCCTGCCAATCGCATCATTGGTTTTGCGGACGCCGCTGTCCAAGCTGATAGCGCAAATGTCCAATGACCCAGAAAGAAGGGCCATTGAGTGTTCATCTAACAGAGAGCCGTTGGTAACGAGCGAGGTCACCAAGCCAAGTCGTTTGCTAAATTCGATTATGCCAGGTAACCCGGGATAGAGCAGTGGTTCGCCGCCTGCGAAGTTCACTTTTCGATTGCGCCCGGTTCGTGGCGGGCCAACACGACCGATCGCGTCCAATATTCGACGGAGCTGATCAGATGGAATACGAGCAGAACTGCATTCCGCGAACTCTGCGTAACAGAATCGGCAGGCAAAGTTGCAGCTCCGAGTCAGATGAATGTTGATGGTTTCGGGAAGTTCCCGCGGCGGAATTTGTGGTGTATCCAATTTCATGGGAGCATCGTCGCTCCGTGAAATTCACAACAAAGGGGTTTGTGGATGTTTTGAACGTTCCCATTCGACAGCCCAAAACATCCACAATATCAACTAGTTGAAGACGGTTAAAGTGGTAGCAGCAGATCGCTTTCAACCACGTTCTGAGCACAAGATTTCTTCACCGTTACGATGTGATTGACTATTACCGCTCGCAGTGGATGAAAGACCGCTGCCGGAGCGCTTTTTGGCAGCGTCGTTCTTGAGTTTCCATTTGTGCCGGAGTGCGTCGCTCGCCTTCGCCAGCCATTTGGAATCGTTCCGCAGTGCTTCGATCTCGACGCTTGCAAAATACTTGACCGTGCTCGCTGCCGGGTGTCCAAGTGGTTTTAACAGCCCGAGGCTGACCAGGACGGGAATGTGATCAGGCTCGAAGCCGAGCCGCCAGGCGGTTTCAGCAGGTGTGAGCCGCCCCGGCAAAGCTGGCAAACTCAAAATCTCTTTGCGTTCTGGATTCATAGTGCGTCCTTGGTAAAAGTGATGGCGACGGCGGCAACATATGTTTTCACCACGGCGGCGTAACGCCGGTCAATGACATCCATCGATCATCAAATGAGGACGAAAAGAGACGATGCCGCACGGCCATGCAATCATTTCGCGAATTGAAAACCGACGAGACCAAGGTCCGGGCACTGGAAGCGGAGCTGGCGCCGCTGTTCAATGGCGGAACTTTTGATCGCGATATTTCCGATATGCGTCATATCGCACACGCAATTGCCGCCGAAGTCCCCTTCTTCGTCACACGCGACACGCCAATGCTGGATCGAAGTGATTCGATTTTCGAGAAATATGGTTTGCGGATTCTGCATCCGACCGATCTTGTCAATCGCTTCGACGTGCTCCGCCGCGAGGCAGAGTATCGCCCGGCCCGTTTGGAGGGCTCGAACTGGCGCGAACGGCTCGTCGTCTCAGAAGACGTGGACAACATGGTTTCGATTTTCAAACACAAATCCAACGAGCGAAGTGGGAATTTCGAACAGCGGGTTCGCCATTACCTGGTTAACCCTAACGGATGGACCAGCAGCGTGGTCGCAGACGCAAACAAGAGCCCAACGATATATTTAGTGCGATCGAAAGACGCTTCGCCGCGTGTTGAAGTCGCTTTCTTCAGACACGCAGAGCATCCGCTGGCAGGGACGCTCCTCCGCCATCTCGCCCACGAGATAAGTCGAGAACCGAATGGAGGCAGACACAGCGTGATTGTTGTCACTGATCCAGAATTGAGCGACGAAGCCAAAGCTGCCCTGGCTGAACTCGGTTTTTTGGCCGACGCGGATGCCTGGTGGAAAATCTCTCTCGCCAGTTTGATTTCGAGGGACGAGCTCATTTCGGAAATACGAGGTGCTAATATTCCATCATCGCTAAAAGAGCGACTCGTCGGTGCAATTTACATCACGCCCGATGCAGCTGATGAAACCGCGGCAGCCCGTCTGGAAAACCTTTTCAGCCCGGTGAAATTGGTTTCTTCTACCGCCCCGTGCTATGTGGTCAGCATCCGCCAGAGTTGGGCGGCCCACTTTTTTGATATTCCCGTCGGCGGGCAAACGCTAATGGATTTGAACGAGAGATTACATCTGGGCATCGAAGGGGCTTATTATTGCTCCGCGAACAACACGCATGTCGCGGCGCCAGGCCGGGTCCTTTGGTACGTGAGTGGCAGGGGCTCAATGAGCATCAAGGCGTGTTCGCATTTGGAGGAACGAATCATAGGGACACCGAAGGAGCTCTACACTCGCTTCCGTCACTTGGGTGTCTACGCCTGGAAGCACGTACTTGAAACGGCCGACGGAAATTTAGAACATCCGGTCATGGCATTTAGATTTTCTCGAACGGAGCGGTTTGCTCGCCCCGTCACGCTGGCTCAGTTGCAGCAGATCGGCGTGCCGCAGCCGCAGAATCCGCGACGGATCACCGCCGATCAATTCGCGGCGATCTACAAACTCGGGATGAATCTTTGAAAACATGAGCAAACACGCAATTCTATTCTCAGTTCGGCCCAGATTTGCTGAGATGATTTTTGGTGGCAGCAAGACGGTGGAGTTGAGGCGCGTTTGCCCGAAAATCTCTCCGGGCGATCTGGCGTTTATTTACGTTTCATCACCTGCGAAGCAACTGCAGGGTGCCTTCGAAGTCGGGAAGATCATATCGGCGTCACCCTCGGCGCTCTGGAAAAAAGTTGGTAAAAAATCCGGAATTTCTCGGAGAGAGTTTCTTGCGTATTTCCATGGCAAGAAAAAAGCGCATGCTTTGATGATCAAAAGGGCGTGGAAACTCGTGGCTCCGATTTGCCTGACCACGCTACGCCGGCGAAAGGGAGGATTCCGGCCTCCACAGAGCTTCCACTATCTCAAAAGAAACGAGTCATCCCTCCTCACTTCCGCAATTCTCCAAACCAATTAATTCACTACCAGGCACGTTAAACGAGTCTGCAAAACGGACACCAAAACGGACACCAAAACGGTAAAAAACGATTCGAGCAGATAAAGCCGAATATGCTTGAATCGCCAATAGAATCAGGCATATTTGAATCGCAAGCGCGGAGAAAAGTGGTCAATCCCGGCCATTGGCTCCAGTCCTTTCTTTTTCTTTTGGAAATCGAGGAGAGCTATAACCCATCCGCCAACACGAGCTGTGACGCGTTAAACTGTCACTTTGTAGCAGGAAACGAGAACCCATCCGGATCACGGTTTAAATATGCGGTAAAGGATAACCGGATTACTTACGCTGAGGTTGTCCAAGAAGTAAAACGAATTGGTTGGTGTGTACGCCTGAGACAGACTCCAAAAGCTGCTGTTGGCAAGATTGGTCGTGTATTGGAGCTGGTAGCCGACCCCCGCCTGGCCGAATAATGTCAGCCGGGCGGTTTGGTTGCCGTTTAGCGTTGCATCAATGATCGGAGGATCGGCTACGAATTCGTAGGCGCGAAAGAAGACGTTCGGTGTACCGGGGTCAATGGCTTCGATCAACTGGGACGAATTGGTCATCGGCACACGCACCCAGTCCCGCCAGTTGGTTTGAGATGACAGGTCGTGAGAATACTGCAACTGGTAGCTTAATCCCGGTTTGCCCAACAAGGTCAGGTTGCGAATTCCTCCGCCGTTCAACTGCGCCACCAGCAGAGGTTCGACGTTGACGAGAGTGACTTGACCGTCGTTGGACAGTGCCCGCGGCAAAACGGAACCATCGGGCCGTCTCGCGGACACGCTCGAGATTTGCAGCTTCACGAACGCGGACGGCGCGTTCGATGGGGCGAAAAAGTTAAGGGTTGAACCGGTTTGATTTCCCGACAGTGCTTGACCGCTCAAGGTTTGCCGATCGACTTGAAACTCTTGTGGCGTGATTTGCTGCAAGGTGGCGGAGGCCAAAGGTGGTGCGGGTGCGGCGAGCAAGAAATTCGTCAGGCCAGAAGCCGAGACATCCAGCAAGAAACTCACGTTCGTGATCGACGTACTGGCGTCAACAGTGAGCGGCACAACACCGGAGTGGCCGGCCTCGACCAAAATCGATCCCAAAGTCGCTTCCACATAATGTCCAACCGCTACGGTCAACGTGTTGCTGGCCGAAAGCGGCGGCACGCCATCGTCAGTAACAACCACCGTGATGGCGTTGGTGCTCCCGGCCCGGTTCCGCGGCGGAGGCCAGGAGAAAACTCCGTTCGTCGGGTTGATGTTCGCATCGGCGGGCGCTCCGGTGCCGAGGCTGAAATGAAGCGAGTTGGTGGGAATATCGGGGTCGGTCGCCGTGTAAGTGAGGACAAGCGGCTCGAGGACCAGGGCAGTTTGGCTGGCGAACGATGACAGCACTGGAGGACGGTTCGATTCATTGACCAAAATCGTGAACGTGTTCGTATCCGATAAACTCGGTGTGCCGTTGTCACGGACAATGACTTTGGCGACATAGGAACCCGGGCCTTGTGCTTCGGACGGCGTCCACGTCAACAGGCCCGTGGCCGGATTAAAATTAAGTCCGACAGGGACCGTGGAGGCCCATTCCCACGTCAGTGAGTCCGAAACGTCGGGGTCATTGGCGGTCAATTGCAAGGACAACAGGGCTTCTTCATTCACGGCGATTTGGGGGGCTGGCGGAATAATGACCGGCGCGTGGTTGGTGTGGGTCACAACCACGTTAAATGATTGCGTCGCGCTGAGGCTGGGAAAACCGTTGTCCGCGACAACGAGTGTGAAAGTATTGGTGGTGCCGTTGTCCGTCGGCCCCGTCTGCCAGGTGATGTGACCGTTGACCGAGGAAAACAACGCGGCGTTTGGCGCGCCGGGCAGCAAACTCCAGGTGAGTGTTTGCACCGGCACGTCGGCATCGGACGCGCTCGGGAACAGCGAAAACAGCGATCCCTCTGCTATGTATTGCGTGGAGATCAACGCAATGCCGGGTGGCGTGTTGCCGGAACCCGATACGGTGGTTTGCGCGTCGGCGGTTGCGTGCGCGGCCTCCTGGTTGCCGGCGGCGTCGGTGGCACGACTTTCGAAAGAGTATCGGTTATTCGCCACGCCGCTGTAAATCGCCGCCGTCAGGGTCGTATTCGTTATCCAGGGCGTGAATGCCCCTCCATTGACAGAGACATAAATATCGTACAACGACACTCCGCTCCCGCCGGAATTGTCCGCGCCGGACCATTGTACAGTGAAGTTTGGCGGACTGCTGGCGGGCAACGCGGCGACGAGGCTGGTGGGCGCGATAATGTCATTCGTATTGTTTGCTGCGACGTAGAGCAGGGTGTAACTCCCGGCGCTGTTGTAATCCAGCAAATGCACCAGGTTCGTGTGGATTGGCACAAGGCTACCGCCACGGATGAAGCGGTCGGTGGTCCAGACGTTGGTGCCGAAAGGGACCTCGGAATTGTCACTGCGCAAGACCTTCGTCAAACGGTATTGACCCTGGCCCGGGTCCTGGAATCGAAAATAACTCCAACCCGCCGGCGCAGCAGCAGATGCGATGACTGACAAGTTGCTGGCACTGAGAGTGCCGGCAATGTCCGCGTTCGTCACCGCACTTACGGAGTTGGTGTTGCCGTCACTGAGGTAAATTGTGTCCGGTATGAAATCCGGATCAGGCAGATCATTGACCAGGAAATCCGGACGGCCGTCCGCCAGTGGCCCATTTCCGTCCACAATATGCGTCAGTTCATGTATCTCAACGCTTCGGACCAGGGAAAGCCGCGGTTTTCCAAACTGATCGACCTGCTTAAACGACGCCGAGAAGTTAGTGAAACTGCCCTGAAGTGACGAACTAAACAGCCAGCGGGCAATTTTGTTGGTCCCCGAGGCAATTTGTCCGAAATTGACGTCCAGCGCGGGTGTGACCGGTTGATTTTCCAGTTGTGCGCCAAGAATGGTAAAATCGATCAGCAAACCCTTGACGTTTTCCAGGATTTGCGGCTTACCGCTGGTAATCGTCAACGATTGTGCGTCGCCAAAACCGACGTTGTTGACCTGTACGGCGAGGGAATACGGAATGCTCGGCTCGATCTCCGGCGTGAAAGGATCATCAGAAAAAACATCTCGGTCATGAAAATAGCGCACAAGAAGTTCAGGTTGGGGAAACACCTGAATGGGAGTTGGCCCGAGTGGAACGGTCAGATCTGAACCGTCCTGGGTGTAATGCAGCGTGCCGCCAACCAGATAAAGAGCCACCCCGTTGGTAGGGGCCGCGTCGAGCGTGGGAATCATTGTCCAGTTTACCGTGCCCACGCTGTTTCCTGCCAGCGTGCCCGTCCCGTCCACGGCGGTTAAACCGGAAAGCTCGGCAGGAGCAATCGCGAAGTTGGTGTTGACCTGGATGCCATTGTCACCCGTGATCGTCAAGTCCACGCGCACGTTTTGTAGCGAACTGGGGACATCATTGTCTATTTCGAGCGTGGCCTTGAATGCGTCGCGGGTCAGGACGCCTTTCTGATCGAGGCGCATTTTTACCTTCGCACACACGGAATTATCGGCTTGCTTCGTCGGAGCGCCGCCCTGTTTGCTCAATCCGGAAACGCGGCTTGTCACGGCATTCATTGCAAATGGAACGCCTGGCGCGGCGTTGCATTCGAAATGGTACCCCGGCGGCGCTTCAAAATCCGTCACCGGGTTAAGGCTCTCGAGATAATCAAAGAAGTCGTCCGAACCGATGATTGTCGCCGGCGGAGCGTCCGGTACGAGATGATAGACCTGGCGGAAGAGAGCGACCAGGTCGCACCCGGTGGAATCAAAGGCATAGAAAGCCGTGCTCTTGTCCACCACGCTCGGTCCGCACAAGTAATTCCAGAGCATTTCTCCTGTCACCGAGCATTCGCCGCTAAGGTAATCCTGCTTGCTCACACCAGATTTCACCGTCGTCGGTGGCGGCGGTACGCGTCTGACCACCAAGGGCACCGTCAGCGACGTGTTCGCCTTGAGTTTGCCAAGATCACTCACCAGCGGTGTCAATTGAAGCCGTGGTGTGGACGGAATATTCAGCTTCACATCCTCGGCGTCGATTAGGCCGTGGTTGCTGATCGTGAGGAGCACCTGGAACTCTGTTCCGGGGTATTGTGACAGGTCAATTGACGCCGGCTCGATGGTTACCACGGGAATTGGCACCTGAGTTTCAAACGTGCTGTTCACCGTGAAAATATACGAATCCTGAACAGTGGTCGGCACGACCGTGAAATCATAGTGCACCGTCTGACGCGTCAGGAATGCCACCACATTCGTCGTTGCCCCCGCGGACACCAGTGCACTCTGGCGGAACGAACTGTGATTGGTCGCGTTGACGTCAACGATGTAAAACGCCTCCGTGAGGTTCGTGAATAGAGTCGTTCCGTCCAGCCCGGTGTAATTGGTGACGACCGGAGTCCGGCTCAACGCATCGCTCAACACCACCGTGGCGTTGGTTACGCGCGGCGATCCGGAAGCGAAGTACGTGTATTCATCTTCGGCGCTGACCAGCAGGTTTCCGGTTGCGGCTGACACGGCGCGGAAGGAATAGGGCACGGAAAGTCCGGCGTTGGTGCTCTGAACAACGAGCGTGCCGTTGTAATCACCCAACGGTAAATCGGCGGCAGGATTCAGCAGCAGGGTAATCACCGTGTTCGAGCCGGCCGCCAGTGGAGGGAGCTGGTTCGACGACGCCAGTGAGAGCCACGGCACATTGGGCAGCACGATCTGCAAAGGCCCGGTAGCGACGCCACCCTGGTTTGCCAGGGTGAAGGCGAGCGGTGCCTGCGTGCCGCGCAACATGGAACCATTCAAGGACGCGGGAACGGTGACCAGGCGTGGGCGCAGTGCTTCGACGCGGACGGTGATCGTCAGAGTGGCGGTCGCGCCTTCGGCACCGGTTACTCGAAGGACCACCGGACTCTGGAAAATCGACGGATCAAGCGCGGTGATGATGAATCTGAGATTCGCGCTCCCGAATCCCGTGAGCACGTTCGTGTCGAGACTTGCGGTCACCGAAATGTTGGGTTGATTGGTCACAACACTGACGCTCAGACCGGTGAGCGGTACGTCGCTCAGATTGTTCACTGGCGTCGTGTTCGTGACGCCGGTCGCTTCGATCACATTCATCAATGAAACCGGCGCAATGCTCATGCCGATCAGCGTGAACGTGTCTTGCATCGGAGGACTGGCGACGCCGGGAAACGCGGCGGCGACCTGGTAATTGCCCGCTTCATTCGGCAATGGATTGAAGACGTTTGTGAAAGTGCCGTCAGCGGCGGTCAACACATCGTAAGTGCGATCCGTGCCGCGCACCATCACGTGAATTTTGATGGGCACGAACGCCGCCGGCGAACCAGTGCCGCCCAAGGTGGCCAGGCCGTGCATCGGGATGGGCGTGTTCGCGAGCGCGCTGTGAATGTCCACCGCCAGCGTCGCGGTGTAGGCCGGCTGGATGGTAAGAGGCGTCGCGCTGGCGTAGAAATTGTTCGCCTCTGAAAGCTCCTGCACGTTATCCGACGCATCCGTCTGCACGATCAGCCAGTAGGTGCCCGGCACGGAGGGCGTCTGCAGTGTCACGGTCTGATTGGTGTTCTGGCCGGGATCCAGCGGTCCGTTGAACGCGGTCGCCGCCGCCAATGTTCCGCTACCCGGCGTCGGCGTGGACGAAACAAACACGCGTTGACTTATGTTGCCGTTAGCGGGGAGTGGACCCTGATTCGCCACGGTGAATTGCACGTTAATGGCATGGTCTGTCAACGCGCTGGCGGGGGCCGCGATACCGGTAACGACCAAATCCGGCAAAGGCGTGAGGTTCGAGAATCGGACAAGAGAATTGGAATTGTTGTTTTCGCCCGTTCCGTTGGAATTGTATTCAAACAAGTTGTTGAAGGTGTCAGCCGTGACCGTGAAGAGCAAATTGCCCGCCCCGTTGGTCGTGAAGGGCAACGGAAAACTGTACGAACGGTCGCGCACCGTGCCGTTGGTCAGCACGCCGACAACGTTCGTGTCGTAGAGCACGGTCGTGTCTAGCAGTGTTGTACCACCGTCCGTGTTGACGACCGTCACATGATCGTACCAACTTCCGAGCGCAGGCGCATTACCTGTGTTGGTATCCTGCCAGTGGATCGTCACGTTTGTGCCGGAGGCCAGTGTGGCGGGCTGAACGTCGAGATTGATGACCTGCAAATCGGGATATGGCGAGATCGAGGAGCCGACCACGACGGATGCAGTGTTGTTGCTTTCGCCCGTGCCTCCCGGGTTATACTCGAACAAGCCATTGAACGTGTCGGCTGTAACGGTGAATTGGAGGTTGCCAACGGCGTTCGACCCGTTGGGCAGCGTGAAACTGTATGAACGGTTCCGGGCCGTTCCATTGGTGAGAGGCCCGAGCGTGTTGGTGCCGTAAAACACTGTGATGTCGAGCAGCGTCACGCCGGAGTTCGTATTGGCGATTGTGACGCGGTCATACCAATCTGCTGCCGCCGTTGCGCCGCCGGAGTTCGTATCCTGCCATTGAATCGTCACGTTGGTTCCCGACGCGAGGGTCGCTGGCTGGATGTTCAAGTTGATGACCTGCAGATCCGGATACGACGCAATCGACGAGAGGGCTGTTGTGCCCACTGTGTTGTTGGCTTCAGCAGTTCCGCCTGCGTTGACTTCCGCCAGTTGGTTGAACGTGTCGGCGGTAACCGCAATTTGCAGGTTGCCAACACCGCGTGGGCCATCGGGCAGCGGCAATGTGGCTGAACGTGGGCGTGAACTGCCGGGCGCAATCGGGCCGTTGCCCGGGGCGGCCGGATTATAAAAGACGGTCGTATTCAACAAGGTCTCCGAGGTGTTCGTATTGACCACGACCACGTGATCGCTGAAACCGCTGCCGGTATCCACCGTGCCGTTATTTTGATCGTTCCACGAGATGGTCACCGTGTCGCCAGAATGAATCGAACCGCTCGTCGGCAAGACCGCCAGGCTGGTGGGCACCAAATCTGGCGCGGAAATGACCGTGATCGTAGTGGCGTTGTTCAACTCGCCCGTTCCGCCCGCGTTGTATTCAAAGACCTGGCTCGCGCCGTCCGCGGTGACAGTGACGGCAAACGCGCCGTAGGCCGTAGCGTCCGTCGGCATGGTGAACGCCAGCGAGCGATCGCGAAATTCCCCGGCGGCGACCGAACCGTTGCCCGCGTCGGCCACGTTGTAATTCTTTGCCCCGTTGAAAATGACCTGTGCTGTGTCCGTGTTGCGGACGAGCACGGTGTCCGTCCAGTTAGTCGCGGCGATGCCGCCACCCGAATTGGTCAGCCGCCAGTTTATGGTGACGACCGAACCGGGCAGCCAGCCCGTGGGAGGTGTCACGGTCAGGTTTGCTATCTGCAGATCTGGATAGGGCGCAAGGGTGACGGTGATGATCGTGTTCGCGGAGTTGTTGGCTTCGTTGCTCTCGGCGATTCCGTTTTGTGAGTCAGCGGTAACGGTGACCTGGAGCGGGCCGACGCTGTTCGTGCCGTCGGGCAGCGTCACTGTCAACTGCCGGCTGCGGCCGCCGCCGGCAGCGATTGGACCATTACCTGCGTCACCTTCGGTGTAGGGCAGAAAGACATCCACAAGGACGAGGCTGGCAGCGTTGCGGATCGTGACGCGGTCAATGAACGAGCCGCTCGTGGGGCCGTTACCCGCGTTGCTGTCCGTCCAGTGCACGGTGGCCGAGCCGCCGGATTGCAGGCCGCTGGAAGGCGTAACCGTGATGGTGGAAACGATAAGGTCCGGTGAGACGTTCGTCGTGAAAATCGGTTGTGGTGGCACGACCGGATTGGGCACGAGATTGAAGGAGAAATTGCCGCTGGAGTTCGGGTCAAAGACGCGACCCTCGACCGTCAACGTGTATGTGCCGGTCTGCGGCAGGGTGAACGTGTCCACGTCACTGGAGGAGCCGAAAGAGCCC